>TARA_R110002051_G_scaffold178356_1_pt1 | contig 113910 bp, 101 predicted proteins | sample TARA_R110002051 | Tara Oceans TARA_R110002051 (sample SAMEA4397023) | marine metagenome | biome: Polar Biome; feature: [MES] marine water layer (ENVO:01000295) within the mesopelagic zone...; material: water (ENVO:00002006), including particulate matter (ENVO:01000060) such...
CCTATACTACCTAATAATGATATAGAACCTTCTGGCTTTAATAGAAGATTTAGTTGATTAACCTATTATATATTTTATCATTTCTTTTTGAATATGCTATTTAGCACTGTGTTTATACCAATAAAAAGAAGCACAACAGCAGAAATACATAGAATGATTGAAACAATTAGTAAGGGTATATATAGCGACTTCTCTTTATTGTCTAATGTTAGATGCAGAAGTGTTGGGGCTGTAAACATTAGTATTAGACAAATTCCCATTTGTTTCAATCCTTTAACTAAAATATCTTTATCTGTTCTATTTTTATCTTCCATATTTAATACTTTCTCTTACATTTTTATATTTATGCAATAATTTTTTAGCTTTTTCTTCAGAAGTATTTAATTCTTCCATTATCATTTTTATGCCTCTAATAAATAGTTTGTCATTGCTTAGTTGCATATCTACCATTTTGTTTCCTTTAACTTTACCCAATTGTATCATAGCAGTTGTAGTTATCATATTAAGGACTAACTTTTGTGCCGTACCAGCCTTCATTCTAGAACTTCCTGTTAAAAACTCGGGTCCTACAATTACTTCTATAGGATATTTAGCGGTAAGAGATAATGGGCTATCTTGATTACAGGTAATACATGAGGTGATAATATTGTTAGCATTACACTTTTTTAATGCACTTATCACATAGGGTGTTGTGCCTGATGCTGCAATACCTAATACGACATCTTTATCAGAGATTTTTATATTTTTGAGATCTTCCCAACCCTGATTTTTAGAGTCTTCTGCATTTTCTACAGCTTTTCTTATTGCGGTGTCACCACCAGCTATTATACCTATTATTAAATTATGACTAACACCAAAGGTAGGTGGACATTCTGAAGCATCAAGTATACCTAATCTACCGCTAGTACCTGCACCTATGTATATTAGTCTTCCTCCGTTTTTTAATTTTAAGGTGAGTTGTTTAACAAAAGTCTCTATTTGTGGTAAAGCACGTTCAACAGCAAAAGGTACAGTTTTATCCTCATTATTTATATGAGTAAGAATGTCATTAATTGACATTTCTTCTAAATTATTATAGTTTGAGTCTTGCTCTGTAGTCTTTGTAAATGTCATTTAATAAATATATGAAATAATTAATGTAGATTTTGCGTTAGCGATAGAAACGGCATCCTTTTTTGTGGTTTTTTCCACACAAAAGATATAGTGTATACTGCGACCCTTTAGGGAAACGCCCATAAAATAATATTATTCAACAGTATATATAACTTCATCTACTTCTGACAGCCTAAAATACCCAAACGGAAAATTGTCTGGATTGGATGTATTTATACAGTTTCCTCTTACGGTTGCTGGTTGCGTTTCAAAAGGGCCACCACCATCGTCGCTTCCTTGTTGCAAGAGTATAAACATATATTCGTAAAAACGTTCTGATATACCGTAGTTTCTAATAATGACCTCATCTCCAGTTTCTAAATCTTCTTCTGAATAAAAACCGAATATTTGATTACCATCTGTAAAGCGATCTTCGTAAACCTCGAGTGTTGGAATTACGGGTATATTACTTATAAATTCAAAAAAGTAGTAGTTTTCAATATTTGCTGGATCTGTATAAAATGCTTTGAGCTCTATGTCTTCTCCACTAAAACCACCATCATTATTTTGTTCAATAAAGTCTATAGAAGATACAGATTTTAGGGTTTCTATACCTCTATATATATCGCCTTCATAAGTTATGGTTAGAGTGTATGTTTCATCTATTAAAGGTACAAATGTTGTATTGCGATATATACCAGTATTGCCATCTTCAACAAAACTATAAATGTTATTATTTGAATCTTCTATTTGAATGTTTGCGTTATTTGCTGCCGGAATTTCTTCATCAAAAAAAGGGGCAGATAATGTTAGCTTTATGCTTTGCTCATTTCCTGAGGTATTTTTAAACCAATTTATGGAGGCCTCAATAACTAAGCGTGGTTGAGCTTCGTTAAGTTCTACTTCTATGACGTCTTCACAGTTGAAACAAAGTAATAGTGCGATTAGTATATATAAATTATTTTTCATGATTTAAAATTTAAAATTATATGACACTGATGGTACAATACCAAAAATAGCAAGCCGTACAGCTTCGTTTGTACCTGTCATTCTGTTTTCTCTAAATGCTATGTTTGCTGCATTTCTGCGGTTATAGACATTGTAAATGCCAAAAACCCACTCGCCTTTAAAGTTTTTTTGACTGTTAGGTCTTGGGTTATAATTAACAGCTAAATCTAATCGATTGTAAGCGGGTAGTCTGCTAGAGTTACGCGCTTCAAAGCTTGGTACTGTGATGCCGTTATATTGATATTGACCGTTAGGAAAGGTAATGGGTTGCCCTGTTTGCAACAAGAAATTAGAGCTAAAAGACCATTTGTTATTTAGCTCATAACTTGCGGTTAATGATAGGTCATGGGTTTTATCGAAAGGTGTGTTGTACCATTGTCCATTATTAATACCTGTTTCTGTTGGTGTTCTGCCTGGTGTTCTTTGTTCTGATTTTGAGAGTGTGTATGCTAACCAGCCTTTAAAGCGTCCTTCATTTTTTCTAAATAAAATTTCTAATCCGTAAGCTCTAGCTTCACCATTTAGAATTACTTGCTCTATTGCATTATTAGCAATTAGATTGGCTCCGTCTGTATAGTCTATTCTATTTTGTATGATTTTGTAAAAGCTTTCTACTTCTATAGAGAATAGGTTGTCTTTGAATGTTTTAAAGTAACCAACCGCGATTTGATCTAAGAGTTGCGGTTTAATAAATTCCCCACTTGGTGACCAAACATCTAATGGCGTAGGTGAGCTTGTATTAGATAGTAGGTGTAGATATTGGCTCATTCTGTTATAACTTGCCTTTACAGATGATGTGTTATTTAATTGATAGGCTATGGCTAGTCTAGGTTCTATATTTGCAAATGACGCCATAACATCACTTCTGTTAAAACTTTCTGTACCTATGGGATCTGCTTTTTCATAGATGGCTAGTTCTTCATTAAAAATAACAGGATTATTATTTTCATAAACGTTTATTTCGTCTTGACCTAAACGATGAAAACTACTAAAACGTACACCATAACTTACAGATAGTTTATTACTTAATTTATGTTCTGCATCAATATAAATTGCATTTTCGAAAGCGTATTTATCTGTTAATTTAAAAGGGTTTATACCAGATTCTTCATTAGTTGGGTTTATTTCGCCAGGATTAAATTTATAATAGATACTGTTAATACCGTATTCTAATTTAAAGTTGTTGCTTATGTAGTGTTTAAAGTCATATTTAAGATTGAAATTTCTAATACCTGACTCCCAATCAAACTCTACAAAATTTAGAGTTAACCCATAATAATAGTCTGAATAAATTAAAGATAAATTTGAAAAAAGTTTATCAGAAAACAGATGATTCCACCTAAAGTTTATAACTGTATTACCATAAGTGTTTTCAAAACTATCAGCTATTTCAAACACATCGCGACCAAAGTAACCCGAAAGAAACACACTGTTGTTATCGTTTATTTTATAGCTTAATTTTGTGTTAAGATCATAGAAATAGGCCACATTATCTAAATCGAATAGTGGTAAAAATAGATGTGCATAACTGCTACGTCCACCAAATAGAAATGAACCTTTATTTTTTTTTATTGGGCCTTCTGCTAATAATCTGCTAGAGACTAAACCAATACCACCATTCATGTGAAACTCGCTACTGTTACCTTCTTTTTGGTAAATATCTAGTACAGAAGATACACGCCCTCCATATTTAGCAGGAATTCCTCCTTTATATAGTTTTATGTCTTTGATGGCATCTGGATTAAAAACCGAAAAGAAACCAAATAGATGAGAAGAATTAAAAATTGTGGCCTCATCTAACAAAATAAGATTTTGATCTGCTGCACCTCCTCTAACATTAAAACCAGAAGCACCTTCACCTGCACTTGTAACACCTGGTAGTAGAGTAATAGATTTTATAACATCAACTTCACCTAAAACCACTGGCATATTCTTTATTGTTTTAATAGATAAAGCGTTAACACTCATTTGTGGTTTCTTTATGTTTAGTCTTTCTACATCTTCTTTTATAAGAACTTCGTCTAAACTTTGTGCAGCTTCTTCTAGTTTGTAATTTTTAGTTTGGTTACTGGTTAGTATAATAGTTTCGGTAATTGTTTTAAAGCCTAAATAGCTTATTGTTAATTTATATGTGCCTTTAGGAAGTGTTATAGAGTAAAAACCGTATTCATTTGTTATTGTTCCTGATTGAATATCTGGAATAAGAATATTTACACCTATTAACGTCTCGTTACTAGTATTATCTGTTATAGCACCACTAAGTGTGTACTTTTCTTGCGATGACAATTTCAATACTGAGCAAAACAGAATTATAAAGAAAACGATGATTGACTTATTCATTAATAGTTTTTGTATAAAAGTAAAAAAGCTTCATTTTTAATGAAGCTTTTTTAACTAAAGTTTAGTTTAATATCGAATTTAATGTTTTGCTTGGTCGCATTGCATTACTTACAAGTTTTTCGTTAGGGTAGTAATACCCGTTAATATCTACAGGTTTGCCTTGTATGGCATTTAGCTCGTCTAAAATTTTAGCTTCATTAGCGCTTAAGTTTTTAAAGATTTCAGAAAACTCTTGTTTTAACTCTGTATTATTATTTTGGTTTGAAAGTGCTTCTGCCCAATACAAGGCTATATAAAAATGACTACCTCTATTATCTAATTCTTTTACTTTTCTAGAAGGGCCTTTTTTGTTTTCTAATAATTTTTCGGTTGCATTGTCTAAAGCTTCTCCTAAGATTTGCGCTTTTTTATTATTGTTGACTTCAGCAAAATGATCTAAAGAAACAGCTAGTGCTAAAAATTCACCTAAAGAATCCCAACGTAAGTGGTTTTCATTAACAAATTGTTGCACATGCTTAGGTGCAGAGCCACCTGCGCCAGTTTCAAATAAGCCACCTCCATTCATTAATGGTACTATAGATAACATTTTTGCACTTGTACCTAATTCTAAAATTGGAAATAAATCGGTTAAATAATCCCTTAATACATTACCTGTTACAGAGATTGTATCTTTACCATCTTTAACGCGCTTAAGTGTAAACTCTGTTGCTTTTATTGGTGATAGTATTCTTATATCTAAACCAGATGTATCGTAATTTTTTAAATATAAATTTACTTTTTTAATTAATTCTGCATCGTGTGCTCTTTTGTCATCTAACCAAAATACAGCTGGTGTTTGTGAAGCTTTAGCTCTTGTAACTGCTAATTTTACCCAATCTTGTATAGGTGCATCTTTTACTTGGCATAGTCTCCAAATATCTCCAGTTTCAACTTTGTGAGATGTAAGGCTATTACCATTACTATCAATAACTTCAACTTTTCCGTTAGATGTTATTTCAAAAGTTTTATCATGTGAACCGTACTCTTCTGCTTTTTGTGCCATTAGGCCTACATTAGGCACTGTACCCATTGTTGTAGGATCAAAAGCTCCGTGTTTTTTACAAAAATCTATAGTGGCTATATAAACACCAGCATAGCTACTATCTGGGATTACGGCTTTTGTGTCTTGTTCTTTTCCATCTGCATTCCACATTTTACCAGATGTTCTTATCATTGCAGGCATAGATGCATCAATAATAATATCACTAGGTACATGTAAATTTGTGATACCTCTGTCTGAGTTTACCATGGCTAGATCTGGGCCATGATCTAGAGCAAATCTTATATCATCTCTAATTTCGTCGCGTTTGTTTTCTGGTAGTTCGCCTAATTTTTCTAATAAATTACCAAAACCATTATTAACGTCTACACCAATTTTATTGAATGTTTTATTGTGTTTTTCAAATAAATCTTTGAAGAATACACGCACAGCATGGCCAAATATGATTGGGTCAGATACTTTCATCATAGTTGCTTTCATGTGAAGAGAAAATAACACACTTTTATCCATAGCATCTTCAACCTGTTCTTCTAAAAAGGCGATTAACGCTTTTTTGTTCATAACAGTAGCATCAATAATTTCACCGTTTAATAAACCTAAACTGTCTTTTAGGATTGTTTGGTTTCCTTTAGCATCTGTATGTACAATTTTAACAGTTGTTGCTTCTGCTAGAGTTACAGATTTTTCGTTATGTGCAAAGTCCCCTTTAGTCATCGTTGCTACATGAGTTTTAGAATCTGCAGACCAAGCACCCATACTATGTGGATTCTTTTTTGCGTAATTCTTAACTGCTTTTGGTGCACGTCTGTCTGAGTTACCTTCTCTTAATACTGGGTTAACTGCGCTACCTTTAATTTTATCGTAACGTGTTTTTATTTCCTTTTCAGTGTCATTTGAAGGTGCGCTTGGGTAGTTAGGTAGTTTGTAACCTTTGGCTTGTAATTCTTCAATGGCGTCTGTTAATTGAGGTATAGATGCACTAATATTTGGTAATTTAATAATATTTGCTTCGGGTGTTTTAGCAAGTTCTCCTAGTTCTGTTAAAGCATCTGAGACTTTTTGATCTTCGGTTAAAAAATCTGGAAAAACAGCTAATATTCTTGCTGCTAATGAGATATCTTTAGTTTCTATAGAAATATCAGAAGATTTAGTAAACGCTTTTACTATTGGTAAAAATGAACGTGTTGCTAAAGCTGGTGCTTCGTCAGTTTTTGTATAAACAATCTTCGCTGTTTTTGTCATAGGTTGTTGAAATAAAATGATTGTGCTAATGCTTAATTTTAAGCTATGCAAATATACAAAAATGGTAGAGTTTTGTAAGTGTCATATTGCTAGTAAACTATCAAAAAAGCTTATGAATTTAATAAAATACACTTAAACTATTATTTAAGCTTAATATTAATGCGTTCTAATAGAACAAAACAGTTCTCTTTACAATAAAATGGCTCCTTTTGTTTTTTTGTTAAAAGGATTTATTTTAAAAAATTTTATGGTGCAAGAATTATAAATTTGGTATTGCTAAAGCAAAAAGCCATATCACTACAGTTAAACTGTGCTGACATGGCTTTTATAGAAACAGTACTCACAAGATTTTATTTAGTTTTCACTAAACAGGTTAATGATTTTTAACATTACCTTTTTATACTCTGGTTTTTCTGCTTCGCTGAAACGTTTCTTACCTTTCAAAATGTATTGACTTGGTTGTACTAAGTTTCACGTGGTTTATTTTTCTTGATGTCTTTCCTTTATTATGCATTTACATGTTTAATATGTTCAAAACATTACCCTTCCTTTTCATGCTCACTTTCGTTTACATTACTTTTTCCAAGTTTTCCGTTTAAATTTTATAACCTACCGTATATGTTATAAAATTTAAATTTCATGATTAGATTCACTAACTCATTTGCATAAGTTGCTTACCAATCTCAAAAAATAACCTTAATAAATAAAGAACGCTGCTTTACAAAGAATTAAAAAATAGTTTAAAAATAAATTTAAACAGAAACTAGTCCTAATATTTATTCTCAATTCTAAATTAATAATATTTTAGCTAAAAATTAATATTTTAACATTTTAGATATCAACAACTTGTAAACTGAGGTTATTAACAAAAGTTAATAACCAAAAAAAAGAGCCTTCGTAATGAAAGCTCTTTTTTTAATTTTATGTAATTAGAATTATCTTCTAACTTCTTTAATTCTTGCTTTTTTACCAGTAAGACCTCTGAAGTAGAAAATTCTAGCTCTACGTACTTTACCTTTCTTGTTTACTTCTACTTTTTGTAAAGCAGGTAAGTTAACTGGGAAGATACGCTCTACACCAACAGTTCCAGACATTTTACGTATTGTAAAAGTTTCAGAACTACCAGCTCCTTTACGTTGTAATACTACACCTCTAAAGAACTGCGTACGTACTTTTTCTCCTTCTCTAATCTCGTAATACACTGTAATAGTATCACCAGCACCAAATTTTGGAAAGTCTTTACGGGTTACAAATTCGTCTTGTACAAATTTTACTAAAGAATTCATTTTGTTTTATTTATAATGGTTATTTCAAATTAACATTCGCGATTCTCGCCAGAGGTTAATCTAAAATTGGGTGCAAAGATAATTAAAAAGTTAAAAATGAAAAGCTAATTGTAAAAAGTTTTTTATGATAACCATTAATCATCTAAGAGGTCTGGTCGTCGTTCTTCTGTTCTTTTGTATGCTTGGTCTTCTCTCCATTTTTCAATTTCAGGAAAATTACCGCTAAATAATACAGGTGGTACTTTAAAACCTTTATAATCTCTGGGCTTTGTATATATAGGTGGTGCTAATAAATTATCTTGAAAAGAATCTGTTAAAGCAGAAGTCTCGTTTCCTAGAACACCTGGTATTAATCTTATAATGGCGTCGCATAAGACTGCAGCACCTAATTCTCCACCAGATAAAACATAATCGCCAATAGAAATTTCTTTAGTCACAAACATATCTCGTACACGTTGATCTACACCTTTATAGTGGCCACAAAGAATAATGATATTTTCTTTTAAAGATACAGTATTTGCTATGCCTTGGTTTAAGCGTTCGCCATCTGGTGTCATATATATAACCTCGTCGTAGTTACGCTGAGATTTTAATTTGGTAATGCACTTATCTATAGGTTCTATCATCATTACCATACCAGCGCCACCACCAAACTGAGTATCGTCTATCGCTTTATAGCCACCGGTTGCATAATCTCTTAAGTTATGAAAGTGGACTTCTACCAAACCTGCTTCTATAGCACGTTTTAAAATTGAAGCTTCAAAAGGACTTTTTATTAATTCTGGTAATACTGTAAGAATATCTATTCGCATTTTCTCTTTATATAGAATGCAAAGATATGTTTAATTGCTAAATTTTAAGATGCAGATGATTTTAAGTTTTTATAGCGTTGTATTGGCTAGTATATATAAGTGTTTTAATTAAATTTTGGTACTCAGGTACTTATAAATCATTAATAAACAAGTTAATATGGTGCTTAAAAAGAAGGATAGACCAATAAATAGTAATGTTTTAGACTCACTATTAAATTTAGGGAATTCATTAAACTCTGAAAACAACGCTAGTAGCATATAGCAACATATTAAGATTAAGACTGTTGGTATTATTAAACCAATGACTTTGTTTTTTGTAAAAATTTGTATAACTAATATTGCTAGAAGACCTATGGCTATTGGGTTAAGTACCTTACTAGCAGATACCCAATAAAAAAGTACGGCTAGTATTAGTAAATATTCAGGTAGTTGAAGTATGGTTTTTTTAATAGTTCTCATATCAGTGATAGCTTTTTATTGTTTTGTCAAAAGAATTGTAAAACTGTGTTTTTAGAGTAACGACGTTTTTTTGATAAAAATTGTCTAGGATTGTAAAATGAATTTTGTGTTGTTAAGCCCTTGTTTTTAGATTTATAACATTTTGTTTTTTTGTAAGTACTTCACCAATATGTTATTTTTTTAAATATGACTTTAGGTATCTAGGCAGTCAATATTTACTTGACTTTTAGTCCTAAAAAAATCCGTAATAAAAATCACGGATTTAAACTTATTTTAAAAAAAGGTTTTAGGCTTTGTTTTTATTTAATTCGTCTTGTAGCTGGCGACGTACTTTTTGCTCGCGCTCTAAAGCACCACGCCTGTGTTCTTCAAATTCAGTTTCAATTTCATCTAACCTAAATTTAGCTTCTTTAGTTAAGGTATTACTTCCTTTAAATTTATAGATAAAGACTAATAATAAGGCAAGCAGCCCAGCAATAACACTCCACATTAAGATATTATAACTCCCTTTACTCATTTGCATACCTAGCAGTGCTATGTTATCCTTTTCAGAGTTGGTTTCTTCTAGGTTTGTCTTTGTATTTTGAAGTTGTATTTTTAAGCCGTCTATTTCTTTGGCCTGGTTATTTACTATTTTTTGTGAACTGTCTAATTTAGCATATGTAGTTTTTAAAGAATCTAATACATTTGCTTTTAGTGTAAGGAGTGAGCTAAATTTTACAGCTTCATATTTTTGACCATTAGTCCCTTTAAAATTCCCTGATTTAATAAAAATATATTCAAATTGGCTATCTATATTACCACTATTTAGAGACAAGATATCAGCTTCATCTTGTGGTTGTTGTTGAGCTACAGTTGTTTGAAAATTAAATAATAGAACTAATACTAAAGAAATTTTGGTGAAGAATTTCATGCGAAAAAATATTTTTTTGGTTTGGTTTAACGGTTGTCAAGATACTAATTTTATGTGCATTACATCAAATAATTAGTAAACAAATAGCCTCACTTTTGGCGAGGCTATTTTATATACGTTATAAATGTTATTTTTAGATGTTTGACTAATAGTAAGCAAAGCGTCTCACCTTAGCAATATGTTTTGCAAGGCGTACAACTTGGTGGCTATAGCCATATTCGTTATCGTACCATATATATAAGATTGCATTTTTACCATCAGCTCTTACAATTGTAGCTTTACTATCGTAAATAGAAGGAGCAGAGCAACCAACAATATCACTAGACACAAGTTCATCACTCATTTCGTATTTAATCTGCTCAACTAAACTACCTTCTAGAGCGTATTTCTTCATAACAGCATTCATACTCTCAATAGATGTTTCTTTTTCTAATTCTAAACTTAAAATAGCTAAAGATCCATTAGGTACTGGTACTCTAATGGCATTAGATGTTAATTTGCCTTCTAGAGATGGTAGCGCTTTACTTACGGCTTTACCTGCACCTGTTTCAGTAATAACCATGTTTAAAGCAGCAGCACGTCCACGTCTGTATTTGGAGTGAAAATTATCTACTAAATTTTGGTCATTAGTATACGCATGTATGGTTTCTAAATGCCCTGTTTTTAAACCAAAAGAATCTTCTACAGCCTTTAAAATTGGTGTAATTGCATTAGTAGTACAAGACGCAGCAGAAAAGATATGTACTTTATCTGGGTTGTGTTCTAAATGGTTAACACCGTGTACAATATTAGGAATACCTTTACCTGGTGCAGTTAATAAAACTTTATCTACACCTTTAGATTTTAAGTGTCTGCTTAATGCTTCTTTATCTCTAAAGGCACCTGTATTGTCTATCACTAAAGCTTTATTTATGCCAAAACTTGTATAATCTATATCTTCTGGTGCATTTGCAGATATTACTTTTACTGTTGTACCGTTAATTATTAAAGCACTATTGGCTTCATCTATACTTACCATACCAGAAAAATCTCCGTGTACAGAATCGTTTCTTAATAAAGAAGCACGTTTTTCTAAGACTGTTGCATTAATAGCACCACGTGTTACAATTGCTCTTAATCGTAATTGGTTTCCTTTACCAGTACGTGCCATTAATTCTCTAGCAACCAATCTACCAATTCTTCCAAATCCGTATAAGACAACATCTTTAGGTTTAATGCCTTTGTTGTTTTTAGCACTTCCTAATTTATCAGCAACAAACGCAGTTGCATTGCTGTATTTTTGGTCTTCTAAATGAAACTCATACGTTAATTTACCAATGTCTAATTTTGCTGGTGGTAAATCTAAAGCGCTAATGGCTTGCGCAATTTCGACAGAATCGAAAATTGAAATTGGTTTCTGCACAAATTCGCCTGCATACTCGTGCAAGTTTAAAATCTCACTAACATTTCTGTCAATTAATTGATTTCTGAATATGACAAGCTCAATAGACTTGTCGTACCATAAATCGCTAATAATTTTAATAAATTCTACCGTTGCTCTGCGACGATCTGCTTGAAACGCTAACTCTTTTTCGTAAGTGTCGTTAAAACCCATTTGTTTTTGGTTTAATTGTTTTAAATTTTGGCAAAAATAACATATTTCAAACGTTTTCGTAGCGCATTTTAACGAAAATAAAAACCCTTCAAAGAATTATACTTTGAAGGGCATTTTTAATCTGTTTAGACGCTGTTATTATCTAAAATTGTAGACTATTTTTTCAAGATCTTTATTTATAACTTCAATTTGAAGAGGTTCATTTACAGATCGTGTTTTAAGTGCGTTTTGAGCATCATCGATAGAATATAGTTTTTTGCCATTTATTCTAGTTATTATACTGCCAGTTTCTACACCATTTCTGTTCCAATAGGGCTTATAATCTTTATTAAATTCAGAAATTTTAATACCATATGCTGTTCCAAATTTTTCAAGCTCTTTTTTAGAAGCATTTTTTACATAACCAATAGTATCTACAATATAGGTTGTTGGTTTTAATAACGTTACAGGTAATATTTCTTCGGTGTCACCTCTAAGCAAAGTTACGTTAACAGTATCATCGGGACTTTTTGTTTTTAAATAGCCTGTAAGATCAGAAAATTTGTTAATACTAACATTATCGATTTTTTTAATAATATCACCTCTTCTAATTCCGGCCATAGCAGCTCCAGTATTCTCTGTGACTTCACTTACATAAAACCCCTCTGTAACCTCAGTGCCGAGTTCTTCAGCAGCTTTACTATTAAGCGCTCCACCAACCACACCCAAAATTCCATTTTGCACGTTTCCATATTCCATAATATCATTAACAATTTTGCGAGCAATGTTACTTGGTACTGCAAAAGAATAACCAATATAAGAACCAGTTTGAGAGGAAATAGCCGTATTAATCCCTATTAAATCACCATTGGTGTTTACCAAAGCACCACCAGAATTACCAGGGTTTACTGCCGCATCGGTTTGAATAAAAGATTGGGTATTTCTCCCGCTTAAATCTCTAGATTTAGCACTAATAATTCCTGCAGTCACCGTAGAGTTTAAATTAAACGGATTACCAACAGCAAGAACCCATTCACCAATTTTTGCATTGTCTGAATTACCAAAGGCCATAAAAGGGAGGTCTTCATCGGTTTCAATTTTTAATAAAGCAATATCGGTAGCTTCATCTGTGCCAATGAGTTCTGCTACATAAGATTTATTATTGTTTAGTGTAATACTAATTTCGTTTGCATTTTGAATAACATGATTATTAGTTACAATAAATCCGCTAGGCGAAATTATAACTCCACTCCCTGTACCAACTTGAGCGCGTTGAGAATTTCGACCATAAAATAGATCTTGAAAAGACATTGGTGCATTTACAATAGATGTGTTTTTAACATGTACAACGGCATCTAAAGATTTTTCTGCTGCTTCAACAAAATTTGGTGTTACTAAAGATATACTTGTATTATTATTTGTTGGCACATAAATAGGTGAGTTAGCAACTTGTTCTACAATGGTCTCATTTTGAGTTGCTTTTTCAATAAAAAGTTTATAACCTGTTAAAGTTAATAAACCACCCAAGGCCGAAACGCAAACTAATGTTAGAATCTTCTTCATATTTTTCAGATTTAAGTTTAATTATACTAACACTAAAATTAGATATTTATTGAATTTTAGATTTCATTTTAACGATATTTAACGTCAACTTTAACGATGTATTAACACACTAACATACGCGCTATTATTCTTATATTTGCGATTAATTATGACAATAACATTTTATAAATATCAAGGTACAGGCAATGATTTTATCATTGTAGATAACCGTTTGCAAACAATAGACAAAAACAATACCAAGCGTATTGCTCAATTATGTGACAGACGTTTTGGCATTGGTGCAGATGGGTTTATACTTTTAGAAACTGATGAAAATTCAGATTTTAAAATGGTATATTTTAATGCAGATGGTAACGAAAGTAGTATGTGTGGTAATGGTGGGCGTTGTATAACCGCCTTTGCTAATTTTTTAAATATTGTAGAAACTGAAACTAAATTTGTTGCTATTGATGGCTTACATAAAGCTAAAATACAAGATGGTATTGTTCATTTACAAATGCAAAATGTCAATACAATTAAAATGTACGACAAGCATTTATTTTTAGATACGGGTTCACCACACCATGTAGAAACAGTTTCTAATTTAGCTACCATGGATGTGAAATCTAAAGGATCTAAAATTAGATATAGTAAGCTTTACAATGCTGTTGGTAGTAATATTAATTTTGTAGAAAAAGTGTCTCAAGATTATTTTGCAGTAAGAACTTATGAGCGTGGAGTAGAGGATGAAACCTTATCTTGTGGTACAGGTGTTACTGCTGTAGCTCTAGCCATGCACAAAAAAGGTGAAGTTAAAGACCAATCTGTTAGTTTAAAAACACAAGGTGGCGACTTACAAGTAACGTTTAATACAACTAAAAAAGGCTACGATGATATTTGGTTAATTGGGCCAGCACTACAAGTTTTTAAAGGCGAAATAGAATGGTAACATTAAAAGGTGAACATATTTATTTAAGAGCTTTAGAACCTAACGATTTAGATTTTATCTATGCTGTAGAAAATGATATGTCTCTTTGGCAATTGAGTGATACACAAACACCATATTCTAAGTTTTTAATACAGCAATACCTTGATAACGCACACCAAGATATTTTTGAAGCCAAACAATTAAGACTTGCTATTTGCGATAATAAGCATAAGACTTTGGGTTTAATAGATGTTTTTGATTTTAATATTAAAAATAAGCGTGCTGGCATAGGTATTCTTATTAAAGATGACGCAGATAGGTCCAAAGGTTATGGTAAAGAAGCACTCGCGCTTTTGGTAACTTATTGTTTTAAAACACTGCATTTACACCAAGTATATGCTAATATTTCTGAGACTAATTTAGCCAGTTTAAACCTTTTTAAAGCCAATGGATTTGTTACAATAGGTCTAAAAGCAGATTGGACTTTTGATGGTCATCACTTTCAAAACGAATTTATATTACAACGCATTAATAATTAATATATGTACATTAAAAAGATTCTTTGGGCCATTGCAATTATGGGTCTTGCCGTATTCGCTATGATCGCTTACTATATTTATGGCGCCATGTTTCAGCCTAATACAAAGTTTAATACCGCAACAGAATATATCTACGTGCCTTCTAATGCTAATTATACGCAGGTAAGAAAACAACTCATACCGCTATTAGACGATATTGACTCTTTTGATGCTTTGGCTAAACAAAAGCAATATACCTCTAACATTAAAGCTGGGCGTTTTTCTATTATTAAAGGAATGAATAATAACGATATTATAAACTCTATAAGAAGTAAGAATTTGCCAGTAAAAATTGCGTTTAACAACCAAAATACTATTGAAGAATTAGCTGGTAGAGTAAGCAAGCAGATTGAAGCAGATAGTACTTCTTTGTATAGTGCTATGACTGATGAGACTTTTTTAACTGATAACGGCTTTTCTAAAACCACAGCATTAGGTATGTATTTGCCAAACAGCTATGAGTTTTTTTGGAACACCACAGCAAAAGACTTTACCATAAGAATGCAAAAAGAGTATAATCGTTTTTGGACAGAAGCAAGGCTAGCACAAGCAGCAGAGCTTAACTTAACTCAAAACGAAGTTATGACTTTAGCCTCTATTGTATATGAAGAATCTAAGCAAGCAGACGAGCAGCCTAGAGTAGCAGGTGTGTATTTAAACAGGTTAAGAATTGGTATGCCTTTGCAAGCCGACCCAACATTAAAATTTGCCGCTTACCAATTGCCAAAATATAAGAACACCATAATTAGACGTGTTTTAAATATTCATAAAGAAATAAATTCACCTTACAATACTTACAAAAATGCAGGCCTGCCACCTGGCCTTATTGCCATGCCAGACATCTCTGCGATAAAAGCTGTTTTAACAGCAGAGAAGCATAGTTACCTTTATTTTGCTGCAGATGCACAGCGCATAGGCTACCATAAATTTGCCAAAAGTTTAGCACAGCACAATAATAATGCAAGATCGTATCAACGTTATTTGTCTTCTCAAGGTATTAATAAATAGGAGGTGAAGATAGGTGTCTACATTAGCGTTTTTTTTATTTTAATAAGTGGTCATCTTTTTGCGCAGTCTTCTTTAAATCGTTTTTTAAAGCCTAGTGATTCTTTAAAGCCACTACGCAGTAATACTGTTTTAATATCACAAGCATCATTGTCAACATTAACATTAGTAGGTTTAAATCAGTTATGGTATGCAGACTACCCAAAGTCTTCATTTAAAACTGTTAATGATAGTGATGATTGGTTGCAAATAGATAAACTTGGTCATGTTTTTTCATCTTACCAACTCGGACGCTTAGGTGCAAATACCTTAAAGTGGGCTGGTGTTAGTGGAAAAGAACAACTGCTTTATGGCGCAACTCTAGGTTTAGGGTTTTTAACAGCTGTAGAAGTTATGGATGGTTTCTCAAAAGAGTGGGGATTTTCATGGTCAGATATGGCGGCAAATACAGCAGGTACAGGTTTGTATGTAGCACAAGAGCTATTGTGGAAAGAGCAAAGGATCTTATTAAAGTATTCGTTTCATAGAACACGTTTTGCAGAACAAAGACCTAATACATTAGGTAACGGTTTGTTAGAAGAATTTTTAAAAGATTATAATGGACAAACCTATTGGTTAAGTGCTAACATTAATGCGTTTTTAAATATTAAGGGTATTCCTAATTGGTTAAACTTAGCCTTTGGTTATGGTGCAGATGGCATGTTAACCGGAAATGCAAATGAATTATCGTTTTTAAATCAGAACAGAACACGACAATATTACTTAAGCTTAGATATTGATTTAAGTAGAATTAAAACAAAATCTCATGTCTTAAAAACCATTTTTGATGTTTTAAACGTAATTAAGGTACCTTTTCCTACTGTAGAACTAAATAGTATTGGTCGCGTTAAGCTGCATTATATCTACTTTTAAGTTAAAATTTTAACACTTAAATGTTTGATTTTCAGCACTAGTAAAATAGTTGTATATTTGCACGCGAATTTAGTAAGGTATTTTGGGGAACGTATTTTACATTAAAATTTAGCTATTATGAATATAATTAGTGTTAAGAATTTTTTATTACCCTTTGCAATTTGTTTACTTATGGCTGTTGCCTTGTATCCAGATTCTCAATTAAATCCAGAACATTACTCTACAGAAGGATTAGAACTAGATTTTAATATTTCTAAAGATATAGCAATGACTTCTCAAGAGGAGGTTATTATGTTTAATATGTTTACGCCACATTTAGGTAAGTCTTTTGAAGGCTTTAAAGAAGCTTTGGCTTTTAAAGAATCTAGAGGTGACTATTTTACGGTAAATACACTAGGTTACTTAGGTAAATACCAATTTGGTAAAGAGACACTTAAAGTTATAGGAATATACAATCCCAATCAATTTTTATATAATCCAGAATTACAAGAAAAAGCATTTGTAGCTAATACAGAGCGTAATAAATGGGTGTTAAGAAAAGACATAAAACGTTTTGAAGGTAAGCTAATAGGTGGTGTTAAGGTATCAGAATCTGGTATATTAGCAGCAGCACATTTAGCAGGTCCAGGAAGCGTTAAAAAGTTTTTACGCAGTTATGGTGGTTTTAATTTTTCTGATGCTTACGGCTCATCAATAAAGCATTACATGAAAAAGTTTTCGGGTTACGATACATCATTTATTACACCAGATAAAAAAGCAAGAGTAACATTGTAAAAACCCTTAATCTTTCTGAATAATAAATATTGAAGGCCTTTTGTGAAGGTCTTCTTTGTTGCTAAGCCATTCTTTAGCGGTCTTTGTTTTTATAAACTCTGTAGGTAAGGTTAAATCGCAAGCGACACAAACACGAGTATTAGGTTGTAATGTGCTCGCTAAATCCTCTAACATTTTCATGTTTCTATAAGGTGTTTCAATAAAAATTTGAGACTGATTATTTTCAAAAGATAAGCGTTCTAATGTTTTTAGTTTAGACTTTCTTTCAGATTTATCTATAGGTAAATACCCGTTAAAAGTAAAACCTTGCCCATTCATACCCGAACCCATTAATGCTAGTAAAATTGAAGAAGGTCCTACTAACGGAATCACTCTAATATCCATTTGATGTGCTAAATTTACAATATCAGATCCAGGATCTGCAATCGCTGGGCAACCTGCCTCAGATAGTAATCCAATAGATGTGCCATTAAGACACGCTTCTAAAAAGGTATTGCGTTCTGCTTCTGTTGTATATTTATTTAAGACTTTAAGGTTTAAAGATGGCTGCGATTTATTTGGTGACACCCTTTTTATAAAACGTCTTGCTGTCTTCTCATTTTCTACAATATAATTGTCTATATTTTCAATTATCTTTTTAATAGAAATTGGTAAAACTTCTAGAGGTGGGTTGTCGCCAAGTCGTGTAGGTATTAAATAGAGTTTTCCTTTGGGATTCATTAATTTAAAATAAGTTTTTGTGTACTACTAGTTCCATTTATACTTTTCATTTTCATGATGTAAATACCTTTTGAAAGATTTGAAACTTTTATAGTTTGAATAGTTTGATTATTTCTTAAAATGTTTTTTACAGCTTTACCTTGTATGTCATAAATTACAATAGACGAAATTTGAATAGTTGTATTTGAGAAATCTAGGTGTAATTCATTGTTAGCAGGATTAGGAAAAACAGATATAACATTAAGCGCATTCTCGTTGATACTTAAAGCGCTATCTACTATTTTATAAATAGCACCAGATAAACTTGCAACAAGCAATTCACCATCAACAGCTTCACCAAAAGCAACCCAAGTACCAGAGAAATTTTCAAAGGTAGATGTCCAAATTCCGTTATCTAACTGTAAGTAACCAATTTCTTGTGTGCAAATATCTGCAAAAAAATAAGCGCCTTGTAGGTTTGGGTAGTTAGCACCTCTATATCTATAACCACCAGTAATAGAGCATCTTCCTCCTGTATGTGCATATTCTGCAACAGGAAAAGTTAAGTTATTTGCTGGAGGACAATTGGTGGTGTTAAAAGTAATATTGCCCTCGTAACATCTCCAGCCGTAATTTAGTCCACCAGTATCAGTTGCTGCTGTTAAATTAATTTCTTCTCTTGCATTTTGCCCAACATCACCAATCCATAAATCATTTGTGTCTCTATCAAAAGAAAATTTCCAAGGATTACGCAGTCCGTAAGACCATATTTCGTCTTGGGCAGCCACATTACTTACAAACGGGTTATCTGATGGTATAGCATAAGGTGCGGCTTCTGAAGAATTATTTACATCAATTCTTAAGAGTTTACCAAGTAAATTTGAAAGGTTTTGAGAGTTATCTTGAGGATCTCCACCAGAGCCTCCATCACCAGATGATATGTATAAATAGCCATCTGAGCCAAAGGCAAGTTCACCACCATTATGGTTTGAAAAAGGTTGCGTATAATTTAATATTATAAGTTCAGAGTTTGGGTCTGCAACCAAAGGGTTTGCTGTGCTTCTAGAAAATCTTGCAATTACAGTATTACCAGAGTTGTTACTATAGTTAACAAAAAAGAAGCCATTTGTTGCATAATCTGGGTGAAACGCTAATCCTAAAAGACCACGTTCATTGCCAGAGTTAATTACACGGTCATCAATATCTAAAAATAATGTACTTTCAACTGTGCCATCTGCATTTATAACTTTTATACGTCCGTCTTGTTCTGCAACATATAGCTTATCATCACCAGCATGTTTAATATTTACGGGTCTGTCTAAATTTGATACAAACAGATCTAGGGTTAGGTCTTGTGCAAATGTTAGTGTTAAGCTTAGTAAGCTTAATAGTGTAGCTAAAGTTCTCATTTTTATAATATTAAAAGAGGTTTAAAACAAAAATACGAAAAACAAAGTTATGGTAAGAAATTTGTTACATCTACAGGTCTGTAAGTTTAGAGGCAATGCTATTACATGTGGTATCAATTAGCTGATATAGTGATAGAAAACCTCTCGTATTTCCATAATAAGGATCTGGAACGTTTTTATTTGTAATTGAGGTATTTTCTTCTAAAAAGAATTTTACTTTATGTATGTCGTTCTTAGTTTTGACTAATGCTACAATATTGTTGTAGTTAGATTGGTCCATTGCGTATATAATATCAAAACTATCAAAATCTGTAGCTTTAAATTGTCTTGCACTTTGTGAGCTAATATCTATGTTATTAGATTTTGCAACCGCTATAGAGCGTTGGTCTGGTTGGTTACCAATATGATAAGCGGCAGTGCCGGCAGAGTCTATATAAAAATCTTCTTTATTAAGTTTAGATTCTAAAATACCATGAGCTAATGGTGAACGGCAAATATTACCGAGACACACCATAAGAATACGCATCATAAATAATTGTAATTAAAGGGCTAGTTTTTTAGATAAATCTTCAACATATTTTCTAAACTGTTTATCTGTAGAAGAAAGGTTATCTACAGTTTTACAAGCATGTAATACAGTTGCATGGTCGCGTTGTCCTATTTGAGAACCAATACTTGCAAGAGATGCTTTAGTGTATTTTTTAGCAAAAAACATAGCTAACTGTCTGGCTTGTACAATATGTCTTTTTCTTGTTTTAGATTGAAGTGTATTTACATCCATTTGAAAATAGTCTGAAACAACTTTTTGAATGTAATCTATAGAGACTTCTCGTTTTGTGTTTTTAACAAATTTATCGACGATATCTTTTGCTAAACCTAAAGTGATTTCTTTTTTATTGAAGGACGATTGCGCAATTAAAGATATAATAGCACCTTCTAATTCTCTAACATTACTTTTTATATGTTTTGCAACATATTCAATAATATCTTCTGGCATTTCAACACCGTCTCTGTAGAGTTTATTTTTTAGTATAGAAACTCTAGTTTCAAAATCTGGTGTTTGTAATTCGGCAGAAAGTCCCCATTTAAAACGAGATAATAAGCGTTGCTCAATATCTTGCATATCTACAGGTGCTTTATCGCTTGTTAAGATAACTTGTTTGCCATTTTGATGTAAATGATTAAATATATGGAAGAATACATCTTGCGTACCTGTTTTACCAGATAAGAATTGTACATCATCAATAATTAAAACATCTATTATTTGATAAAAATGGATAAAATCATTTCTATTATTCTTTTTAACAGAGTCTATATATTGTTGTGTGAATTTTTCAGCAGAAATATATAGAACTGTTTTTTCTGGGTATTTATCTTTAATGTCAACACCAATGGCGTGGGCTAGATGCGTTTTTCCTAAACCGACTCCACCAAAAATTAAAAGCGGGTTAAATGAAGTGCCACCAGGTTTGTTTGCCACAGCAATACCTGCGTTTCTAGCTAGTCTGTTAGAGTCTCCCTCTAAGAAGTTTTCAAAACTATAACTTGGGTTGAGTTGCGATTCTATTTTTACATTCCTGATACCAGGAATAATAAATGGATTTTTTAATTCTGGACTTTTATTGTTAAAAGGAACATCTACTTGTTGGGATTTTACAGCAGATCTATTAGAGCTTGGTATTTTCTCGGTAAAGGGTTGTTTGTTGCCATATGTGTTTTCCATTTTTATAACGTAAACTAGCTTTGCGTCTTCCCCTAATTCTTTTGTTAAAGATACTTTTAAGATTTTAACGTAGTGTTCTTCTAACCATTCATAAAAAAATTTACTAGGTACTTGTATACTTAACGCATTAGATGATAATTTAACAGCTACTATAGGTTCAAACCAAGTTTTGTAAGCTTGTGGTTGTATATTGTCTTTTATAAAAGCAAGACAATTAACCCAAACAGATTGCGCTGTTACCTCCATACTTTAAGTTAAATTTTATTGTTAGTTAGTTCGTTAGTTGGCAAAAATGAAAAAAAGGAAGGGGCATCCTGTATTTAATTTCAACATGACAAATATGTGAACAAAATTCTTAATAAAAAAATCAATTAATATTGAATTTATAGATTTTTTTTCTCATGTTTAAATCCATATTAAAAATGAACAATTTAACAAGAGAACTTTAAATATATGAAATTTAACGAAACTACAGTAAGAGTAAGGTATGGTGAAACGGATCAAATGGGTGTGGTCTACCATGCTAACTATGCTGTTTACTTTGAGGTTGGTAGAACCGAATGGTTAAGAGAGTTTGGTCTCAGTTACAGTGCTATGGAAGCAGATGGTATAATGTTACCTGTTGTTTCTTTGTCTATAAATTACAAAAATTCAGCACGTTATGATGATGTGCTTAAAGTTAAAACAACACTAAAAAAAATGCCTACAGCTTCTATTGAGTTTGAGTATCAGCTACTAACAGATTCTAATGTTTTACTTGCTACTGGTAATACAATTCTTGCATTTATAGACATAAAAAAAAATAGACCTACTAGATGTCCAAAATATCTTTTAGACAAACTGCAAGATTATTCGTTATAATTCATCGATTTCAACACCAAAAAAATCATCAAAAAGATTTAATATTTTAGAACCATTACTTTTTCTGACAGATATTTCTAACAAACAATTAAGTTCTAATGTTTGCTTCGTAATTTCTACTTGATTTTCTTTTAATAAGCGCATCACTTTACTCATGTTTTTGTATTCAAACTTGAGTTTAAAATCGCTGTTAATAGTTTTTTCAATAACTTGAGAAGCTTCGAGGGCTAATTGTGCACCAATTCTGTATGCATTTATGAGTCCTCCAACACCAAGTTTTATACCGCCATAATAACGTATTACAACTATTAAAATATTGGTTACATCAAAAGACTGAATTTGCCCGTAAATTGGCATTCCGGCAGAATTATTAGGTTCTCCGTCATCATTTGCTCTATATTGTAAGGTCTCTGTGCCAATTTGATACGCATAACACCAATGCCTTGCTGCGTAGTGTTCTTTTTTTAAATCGTTTAGGTGAACTTTTACTTCGTCTTCACTAGTTATAGGAAACGTAAACCCATAAAATTTACTATTCTTATCTTTAAAGAGTTCTCCTTTTGCAGGATTGAGTATGGTATTATAAGTATCTTTTTTTTTCATTATGTAAGCGTTACTAAAATAATAGAGATTATTGCTATGCTAATACCGATCCAGTTTTTTGTAGAAATTTTCTCTTTAAATAATAGTAATCCAATTAATGTAGAGCAGGCTACAATGGCTACGTTGTTAATGGTAAATAATGAAGAACTTTCAAAACCATCTACTCGTAGTGCTTTTAATAGAAAATAGATAGAACAATAGTTTACAATGCCTAAAATAACACCTAAAGGAATACTTTTGGCTTTAAAATGATTTTTCTGTATTGTAGATTTATACCCTAATATGGCAAACCCAATTAGACCTGCTATTGCAAAAATTGTAGCCGAAAATAAAGGTATATCATCATCTGGTGCAAAATGATTAATTGAGGTGTCTATAACGCCAGACCCAAAAAAGAGTATAACGGGTAGGTAGATAGATTTGGTTAAAACGGTGTCTTTTTTTGGTTTTATAGACGTTAAATATACAGCGATAAGCGCAAGTAATATGCCAACAATTTTCTGTAAACCAATACTTTCATTATAAATATATACACCAAATATAACAGGTACTATTACACTCATTTTACTGGCAACTGATGCAACTGATAGTCCGTTTCTTTGAGCTGTTAACGCCATAACATTAAATATAGCTATAAATAAAAAACCTAAGCCAATAGCTGCAACAAACCAATTTGCTTCAAAAATTGCTTTAATACTTATGTCTTTATCGTATAATAAAATTCCGCAGGTACTGGCTGTTAAATAATTAACAACTATAGCTTGTAGTGTGTTTATGTTGTATTTTCCAAAGAGCTTAAATAATATAAAGATCAGTGTAGAAGAAGCAATACTAAAAATTAAATAGATCAAAAGAGTTTAGATTTAATATCAAATAAATTAATAACGTCTTGTGTTGTTTCATCAATATTCCAAACCTTAAAGCCTAGTTGTTTTGCAATATCTGTATTTTCTTTTGTGTCATCTATAAAAAGACATTCTTCTGCCACTATGTTGTTTTCTTGTAATACAAATTTAAAAATATTAGCATTTGGTTTTCTAAAATGTATGTCTTGAGATAAGTAGAAGGCATCAAAACAATTTTTAAACTCGTCATAAAATGAGACATTCTCTTTTATATAATCTATATGCAACGTATTAGTGTTACTAAGTAAGATTAATTTATAGTCTTTTTTTAAGGCTAAATCTTTAATGAAGTTTAATCTGTATTTTGGGAAGTCTTTAATAATGTAATTCCAAGCTTCAATAATTTGATTTTTGGTTAAATTTTGAAATTTAGAGGCATAGAATTCTATAAACTCTAAAGTAGAAATTTCACCAATTTCATATTTTATGTTAGTGGTAATCATCGCATCGTCAAAAGTATTAAGCTTAAATAAGCTGAGTGCATTTTGCATAGCACCTTCTTTATCTAGGTTGATAAATACATCACCAAAATCAAAAATTAAGGTTTTAATCTTTTGCATAAATCTTTAATAAATCGTTTTTAATTTTAGTCTCAGAAATTAATTGTCCTTTTAGCAGCGGTGCTTTTATACCTTCTTTAAATTGAGCATCTCCAATAAAAAGGCGAGCTTCATCCCAAAGTTTTTCATCTATAAAGCTTTGTAGGGTTTGTGTTCCTCCTTCAATAATAATAGAATTAATATGTCTCTTGTAAAGTAAATCTGTAATCTGAATAGCTAAAGCTTGGCTAAAATCTATCTCACTATTCGTAATTTTTATAGTTTCGGTATCAGTATTAAAAATTTTAAAATTAGCATCTAATTTAGAGGTACGGTCTATAACTACTCTAATGGGTTGTTTGCCGCACCAGTCTCTAACGGTTAAACTTGGGTTGTCTTCTAAAACGGTATTTGTGCCCACCAAAATAGCATGCTCTTGTGCACGCCATTTGTGTACTAGTTGACGAGAGTATGTATTGGTAATCCAAACGGGTTTTTGTTCATTTTTAGAAATTGGTGCAACAAAACCATCTTTAGTTTCTGCCCATTTTAGTATTATATAAGGGCGTTTTTTGTTGTAAAATGTAAAAAAACGTTTGTGGTGTTGCTTGCATTCCGTTTCTAAAACACCAACGGTAACTTTGCAGCCAGCAGCTTTTAGCCTAGCTATACCTTTACCTGATACTTCTGGGTTATCGTCTACGCAACCAATAATTACTTGGGGTATATTGTGTTCTATAATTAAGTTAGAGCATGGCGGTGTTTTACCAAAATGACTACAAGGCTCTAGAGTCACATATAACTTGCTTTTAGATAATAGTGTTTTGTCCTTTACAGCATTTATTGCATTAACTTCTGCATGGTTACCACCATAGGCACTTGTAAAACTTTCGCCTATGATATTGTTTTTATACACAATTACAGCACCAACCATGGGATTTGGTCTTGTGGTACCTAATCCGTTTTTGGCAATTTGTAATGCTCTTTTTATATAGACTTCGTGATTTTGCAAATTATAATTTAATTTTTAGTTCTTTTGTCTCATCAACGTTATAAGTAGAAGAATATCCAAGTACTTTATATTTAATTTCACCTTTGTATTGCACTTTTAAGCGTTGCGAAATTAAACTTCCTAGTAGGCCACCAAGGTTATTTTTATCTATGATACGATCTGTAGAAACGATAACGATTAGCGGAATTTCAAAATTCTTTTTTGATGGTACATTAAATTCATCTGCAATTACAGAAGCAACTTCAATGTCGTTTATATAAACTTTTAAGTTATCGGTCTTTAAAACACCACCTACATCATTAGGGTTTGTAAACAGGGCATATGCGCTTAGTGTAACAGACTGTAGGTTAGAGTCTACAATTTTTATGTTTTTAAGGCCAACAAACTTTGGTTGCTCGGTAAATTTACAGTTAAAAACTAGTGTAAAAAATAACGAAATGAATAAAATTCTTTTAAGCATAAAATGGTATTAATATGTATTTTTGATGTTATCTGAAAACACGTCTGTTTTATTGAGCACAGTCTATATACTTTTAGTTAAATAGAAGTTTGTTTTTTAGACTATGCTTGCAATTACAGTATTAATAATCCTTTCAGGCATCATAAAAACATAAATTAAGTGTGTAAAGATACTATTGTTATTCGAGAAATTAAACGCGAAGATGATTCTAAAATCGCAAAGGCAATTCGTTCTGTTTTAATAGAAATGGGTGTGCCTAAAGTTGGCACAGCTTATGAGGATGCTGCCTTAGATTGTATGACAGAAACTTACAGCCAACCAACCAAAACGTATTTTGTTGTTGAAGAAGGTGATAAGATTTTGGGTGGTGCAGGCATTGCCGCTTTAGATAATTATAAAGGTAGCGTGTGCGAATTGCAAAAAATGTATTTTATGCCAAAAGCTAGAGGTAAAGGCTTGGGTAGTAAGATGATGGCAAAATGTTTAGATTTTGCAAAACAAGTTGGCTTTACACAATGCTATTTAGAAACAATGCCTTACATGGATGATGCAAGAAAATTGTACAAAAAAGCAGGCTTTGAGTCTATTGATAAACCTATGGGAAATACAGGCCATTACTCTTGTACAGTTTGGATGCTTAAAGATTTATAATCGTGGTATTAAAAGAGATTCAACATATTTTTTATAAAGCACTAGATGCCATTTATGGCAGAGATGAGGTAAATAGCTTTTTCTTTTTAGCGACTGAGCATTATTTAAATTTTCCGCGTTTTCAATTAACGTTACAACCAGAGTTTACTTTATCAAAGGCAGAGACAGCTATTTTTTTTAAACTGTTAGAGGATTTAAAACAACAAAAACCGATTCAGTATATTATAGGCGAAACAGAATTTTATGGGTTAACATTTAGGGTGAATAAAAACGTACTAATACCAAGACCAGAGACCGAAGAATTAGTAGATCTCATAATAAAAGAACATGCACTTGGTTCTGTAAAAAAGCCACTTAGAATTTTAGATATTGGTACAGGTTCTGGTTGTATAGCGATTAGCTTAGCCAAAAATTTACCAAATGCAGAGGTTTACGCCTTAGATATTTCTAAAGATGCTTTAAAAATTGCAAAACAAAATGCAATTTTAAATGCTGTTAATGTCACTTTTATTGAAGCCGATATTTTAACAGTTACAACGGTTTTAAATTTAGTAAATAATGAATTACCAGAAACGGATTTTCTGTTTGATATTATTGTTTCTAATCCACCTTATGTTAGGCAACTCGAAAAGAAAGAAATACAGCCTAATGTTTTAGAAAACGAACCTCATTTGGCATTGTTTGTAACCGATTTAAACCCACTTATATTTTACAAGGCAATTACTAATTTTGCAATAAATAATTTGAAACAAAACAGTAAGCTTTATTTTGAGATTAATCAATACCTCGGTGAAGACACCAAACAACTGCTTATACAGGCTAATTTTAAAGATATAGAGTTATTGAAAGATTTAAATGGTAATGATAGAGTGTTAAAAGCATTAAAAGATTAATGAAAAGTATAGCGGTATTTTGTGGCAGTAGCCAAGGTAATGATAGTAAAATAGTAAATGAGGCTTACCAATTGGGTGAAACTTTTGCAAATCAAAATATAACATTGGTTTATGGTGCAGCCAAAATAGGCATAATGGGCACAGTGGCTAAAGGTGTTATTGAGGGTAATGGTACTGTTATTGGTGTTATCCCTGTGTTTTTAAAGACCAAAGAAATAGTTAATACCCAGCTTACAGAACTTATTATTACAAATAACATGCACGATCGTAAAGTGATTATGTACGAAAAAAGTGATGGTTTTATAATTATACCTGGTGGCTTTGGTACAATGGATGAGTTTTTTGAAATTACGACTTGGGGACAATTAGGATTACATACTAAGCCCATAGGGATTTTAAATACCAATGGGTATTACGATGCTTTAATAACACAGTGTAAAATGATGGTAGCGCGTGGCTTTTTAAAACAAGAAAACTTAGACGCTGTTGTTGTAGATGTTACTATTGAAGGTTTATTAGCGAAAATGAATAATTACAAACCATTATCTGCACCGCAATGGTTAAATAAAGAGGGGCTTTAAATTTCTGCGAAAGCAGAAATCTTATGCTATGAAAAAAATAATATTCATATTAGTTTTAGTATTTTGTTTTTCATGTAAAAGAGTGGAACACGATATTCAATTAGAACCAGACGCTATACCATTAGTTACCGCAACTGATTCAGTATCGTTTCACGAAAATTTTAATTCTGTTAAAGCAATAAGTAGCGAAGCATTATTTGTAAAATATTTGAAACCAAATAAATTAGATTCTTTAATCTTAATTACAAATCAAATAAAACAAACCAGTTTGGTTGCTGATTTTAATGGTGATGGTATTGAAGATATCGTTTTACCAGTCAGAAATAAGCGTAATAACAAAGCCGGCTTAATATTTTTTCATTCTCTAACAGATTATTATGTTATTGGCTTAGGCATTTCGGGTTCGGCTTTAGAAAATATTAGGTATACTAAATTTGAAGTTGATAATTCAAAAATTGCTTATCAAACTGAAATAGATACTTTAACAGGTGATATTATTGAACCAAATCAAATTAAATTAATAAACATTGCTTTGCACATGCAAGAAGACGAAGGAACCTCAGGGTTACTCTCTTGGAATGGTTCAAAGTACATTTATATTCACACAGGAGCTTAATATATAATGAACACACAACAAAAAATAAAGACACTCAGAGACGAATTGCGCCAGCACAATTACAATTACTACATTTTAGATAATGCAAGTATTAGTGATTATGAGTTTGATATAAAACTAAAAGAACTTCAGACTTTAGAGGCGCAACACCCAGAGTTTTTTGATGCCAATTCACCTACACAACGCGTCGGTGGCGCCATTACAAAGAATTTTAAAACAACAGTGCACGATTTTAGAATGTATTCTTTAGATAATTCTTATTCTAAAGAAGACTTACTCGATTGGGAATCTAGAATTAAAAAAATGGTTGACGGTGTTATTCAGTATACGTGTGAGTTAAAGTACGATGGGGCTTCAATGAATCTTACTTACGAAAACGGAAAACTGATAAGAGCTGTAACTCGTGGTGACGGTGTACAAGGCGATGAGGTTACTGCAAATATAAAAACCATTAATACAGTACCGCTTCAACTAAAAGGTGATTACCCTGAACGTTTTGATATTAGAGGCGAAATTATTCTACCAATAGAAGGGTTTTTAAAAATGAATGAAGAGCGAATTGCAAATGATGAAGAGCCTTACAGAAACCCAAGAAACACTGCGTCTGGTAGTTTAAAACTTCAAGATAGTGCAGAGGTTGCTAAAAGACCTTTAGAATGTTTGCTTTATAGTATAAAAGGAAATAATCTAAATATTTCTACCCAGTTTGAAGGTTTAGAAAAAGCCAGATCTTGGGGGTTTAAAGTGCCAAAAGAAGCAAAGCTAGTAAATTCTATTGCTGCTGTTTTAGATTATGTTGCGTATTGGGATAAAGAGCGTCATAACTTGCCATACGAAATTGATGGTGTTGTTGTAAAGGTTAATAATCTTTACCAACAAGATGAATTAGGGTTTACGGCAAAAGCACCACGCTGGGCTATGGCATATAAGTTTAAGGCAGAGCAGGTATCTACCATATTAAATGAAATTACTTACCAAGTTGGTAGAACAGGTGCAATTACACCAGTGGCAAATTTAGAACCAGTAGAATTAGCTGGTACCACTGTTAAGCGTGCATCGTTACACAATGCAGACCAGATTGCGAAGTTAGATATTAGAGAAGGCGATACGGTTTTTGTAGAAAAAGGAGGTGAAATTATACCAAAAATTATTGCTGTAGATTTAGCTAAACGACCTAATAACTCAGTACCTACTATTTATGCTACCAATTGTCCAGAGTGTGAAACTCTTTTAAAGCGCTTAGAAGGTGAGGCAAAACATTATTGTCCTAATTACCACGGTTGTCCGCCTCAAGTTGTAGGTAGAATTCAGCATTATATTTCTAGAAAAGCACTAGATATAGAAGGTTTGGGTGGAGAAACCGTTGCTTTATTAGTAAAGGAGGGTTTAATTAACGATTATTCTGATTTGTATGAATTAACGGTTCAGCAAGTGGTTCCGTTAGAGCGCATGGCAGAAAAAAGTGCCGAGAATTTAATTAATGGGGTAGAGGCTTCTAAACAAATTCCTTTTGAACGTGTCTTATTTGGTTTGGGTATTAGATATGTTGGTGAAACTGTTGCTAAGAAACTAGCCAAGCATTACAAATCTATTGATGCTTTAATGTTTGCTTCAATTTTAGACTTAGTTACAGTTGATGAAATAGGGGAGCGTATTGCAGAAAGTGTTGTTGAGTTTTTCTCATCTGAAGAAAATAAACACATTGTAGAGCGCTTAAAAGTATTTGGTGTGCAACTAGAAATATCAGCAGATAAATTGGCTAACCAAACCGATAAATTAATAGGACAAACTTTTGTAGTTTCAGGTGTGTTTGAAACGGTTTCTCGTAACGATCTAAAAAAGTTGATAGAAGATAATGGTGGTAAGGTGTCATCGTCTATTTCATCTAAAACAAGTTTTTTAATAGCAGGAGATAAAATGGGGCCAAGTAAACGTGAGAAAGCAGAAAACTTAAAGATTACAATACTTTCTGAAGACGAATTTTTATATTTATTAAAGTAAATTCCTACTTAAAAACATCATTTTTACCGATTAAATGTGTTTTTATTCGTTTAAATGTTTTTTTTTATTATGTTTGTCTTGTTAAAAGGATTAATATAATGTTGTTAAATAAAATCTTAAAAGTTTTGTTATTGCTTTTAGGTGGTGTCTTTGTAATACTTCAAGGTTTTGGCTATGAGGTAGAGGGTGCTGCTGCAAGTACTTTTATACTTGTAATACTTACGTTTATTTATTATAAATGGACGCAAAACAGAACAAAATATTTCTTTTGGTTCTTAGCGATCTTCACTTGTGGTCATATTATAAGTTTATTTTCTTGGCTAATGCCAGAAATAAAAGAGCACCAAATAGATGTCTATTATTATGTTTCCAATTTGTTATTTATTTTAGCGTACTTGTTTTTAATTGTTAGAGTTCTTGTAGAATTAAATTTTAAGAAAATAGTTGCTGAGCTAACAATACCAATAATTATTTTGGTAGTATTAGATGTTTTTTGTGTTGTTTTAGTTACAGATACAGCCGAAAACGCACTAACAAATTACGAATATGCATTAGAGTTTTTCTATAACACAGTCATAATGGTGTTGTTATCTTCAACATTAATTAATTATATGTATAGAAACGATAGTAAATCTATGTTATTATTAGTAGGGTCTATATGTATTGTTTTTTCAGAAATAATACAACTGGCCTACTATTACATATTAGATGATAGTAATTTGGTATTTATATATTCTTTCTTTTTAGTTTTAGCTTTTATGTTTTTCTATTTGCAATCTCAAGTTGCTTTTACAGGGCCAGAACCAGCTTATGTAGATGAGTACTTAGAAGAGGTTTAGATTCTATTAATAAAAGGGATGTTTTTCTTCTGTGAGTATAATATAATAGCACTTAATATAAAGGTTGCTATAGCAGTATAAAACAAAACACCTCCATCACCTCTAACATCTGTACCTAAAAGTGTTAAGTGCATTACTATAGCTCCTCCAATGACTCCAAGTGTTAAAAAGGCACCTATCCAAATTGTTTTTGGTATTAAAATAAGTAGCCCAGCAATAAGTTCTAAAATACCAATACCAATTCTTCCGTAAGGCTCTAAGCCAACGGTTTCAAAAATATAAATGCTATCTTCATGACCAGTGAATTTAAAACGTAGTGTTTGTATAAGTATAATTGCAACTGCAATACGAAGTACTAAGATAAATTTATGAGCTTTCATAAGTAATTTTGACTGTTTAGTTAAAGCATTAGACGCTTGTACCTAAATAACTTACAAATAAAATTAAACAATGAGTGTTGCTCCTTCTGCTTTGGTAGTTTTACCAGTTTCAAAATAAAAGTCAACTTTGCCTAAATACAAGCCGTAAGCTCCTACTTGGTTAACAAGCACATTTTTTCCGATACTGTTTTTTTCTATTGTTGGTTTTGGTAAAAATGTATGTGTGTGTCCACCAATTATTAGGTCAATGTCTTTTGTTGCTTTTGCAAGACTTAAATCGCATACACGATCGGGACTGTTTTTGTAGAAATACCCAATATGAGATAAGCAGATTACCAAATCGCAAAGTTGTTCTTCCTTTAAGATTCTAGACATGTCTTGTGCAACTTCAATAGGATCATTGTAAACTGTTTCTTTATACATTTTTTTATCAACCAAACCATCTAATTGTATACCAAGCCCAAATACACCTATTTTAATTCCATTTTTAATAAAAATTTTATAAGGTTTTACATGCGTATCCATTACGGTGTTAGAGAAATCATAATTTGCAGAAACAAAATCAAAATTGGCATTTGGTAATTGTGCATACAATCCATTAATACTATTATCAAAATCATGATTACCTATGGTGGCCAAATCATATTTAAGCATGCTCATTAATTTAAATTCTAGTTCTCCACCATAATAATTAAAATAAGGTGTGCCTTGAAAAATATCACCAGCATCTAGTAGTAGTGTGTTTGGGTTTTCTTTTCTTATAGATTCTACTAAAGTTGCACGTCTTGCAACACCACCTTTATTAGCATTTCTGCCATCATCTGGCCCAAAAGGGTCTATGTGGCTATGCACATCATTAGTGTGTAAAATGGTGATTTTTTTTACTTTTGCCGAGGCAAAAGATTGTAAGCCTAAACCACCTACTATTGCTGTAGCTGCTGCAGATTGTTGTATAAACTGTCTTCTCTTCATTTGGAGTATTTAATGTTTTTTAACAGAGACATACTGTTAATAATATATGTTTAGTATAAGCTTATAAGATGTTAATCTTTTAGTTTAATAAAACGGTTATCTATTTGAGGGTTTAATGTATCTATTTTATGAAAATAATCTATAAGTACATTTCTTATTTTATAATCTAAGACATAAAGACTATCGTTAGGTTGAAAGAAATCCATTCTATCACCACCGTTATAGAGGTAATCGTTTGTGGCTACGTAATAGGTTTTGTCTAATTTAATTTGTGCATCGTTAATTATAGCCCGTTTTATAGAATTATCTTTATTAAGAGTTAACTGAAACTGTTTAGAAACAGGGTGCGCACGTTTTGCAGCTGCTAAATATTGCGTTAATGCAATAATTTGCTTTCCTTTTAAAGCGACTACAACCACAGAGTTATCAAAAGGCATTACCTGGTAAGCAGTTCTAGCTGTAATATTTCCTTTTGAAATGATGGCTCTAATACCACCATGATTAAGAAGTACAAAATCAATGTTTTTTTTTGTTCGTTTATAAAAAACGGGGTTGCTTTCATTATAAACGGCATCAGCCATTAAATTACCAATTGCGGTATTTAAGTCACCATCACTTTTAGAATACGTGTTAGGTGCAAAGGCAATAACGCTATCTAAATTTTTGTTTACGTTTTCTCTGTAAGGCTTAATGTAAGCTTCAATGGCTTTATCTCCTACGATGGTTTCGTTTATTTCTAATCTTTCTCCTTTTATTTTAGTGAGGTGATAGTCTTCATTACACGATACAATAAGAAGAACGAAACAGAGTTTTAAAATATGTTTAATAGTCATTGAATAACTTATGATTTGTTAGCTAATAATTAAGCGTGCTTTTGTTAAATTTGCGCAAAGCCTAAAGGTAAATGATTTTAAAAGTATTTAAAGAAAAATCAATTCAAAAATATGTAAACAAATTGTTGTTTGCGCGCAAAATTGCTGTAAATAATAATAAGGTAAAAACAATTGCAGTTTTATTAAATAGCGTAGAGTTTGATAATTTTGATGAATTTAGAGCGTATTTTAAAGACCTAGATTTAACATCTCCAAAGCACAAAATTATTGCGTTTACTACAGATGATAAATTTATTGGTAGTCAATGGGAAACGTATATAAGTCCAAAAGATTTTGGGTGGAAAGGCAAAATAAATAGTATAGATTTACAAGATTTTTTAAATGAAGATTTTGATGTTTTAATAAGCTATTACAAAAGCGAATCTTTATACCTAAATCTAATAACAGCATTATCTAATGCTAATTTTAAAGTTGGTTTGTCTAGAAGAGATGAACGTTTGTATGATTTAATAATAGATGTAAAACCAACAGATATTAGTACATTTAAAAAAGAATTTAAAAAATATTTAAACATCCTAAATAAATTATAATGACCAATTTTACAGGTACTGGTGTTGCATTAATTACACCTTTTAAAGCAGATTTAAGCATAGATTTTGATGCTTTAAAAAAACTAGTTGAGCATAATATTGCAAACGGAACAGAATATCTAGTTATTAGTGGTACTACAGGTGAGAGTGTTACGGTATCTATGGATGAGAAAAATGAATTGGTTAAATTTATTGCAAAGGTAAATAATGGGAGATTACCATTGGTTTTAGGTATTGGTGGTAATAATACAAAAGCGATTATTAATGAGATAACGACCTCTAACCTATCAGCAATAGATGCCATATTATCTGTGTCACCTTATTATAGTAAGCCAACACAAGAAGGTGTTTATGAGCATTTTAAGGCGATTTCTAAAGCATCACCAAAACCTATAATTTTATATAACGTACCAGGTAGAACAGCATCTAATATGCTGCCTCAAACCATTGTAAGATTAGCAAACGATTTTGATAATATTATTGGCGTAAAAGAAGCCGCAGGTAAAATGAGTCAATATTTAGAGTTATTAAGAATTAAGCCTAAAGATTTTTATGTTATTTCTGGTGATGATGATTTAGCATTAAGTGTTACTTTAGCCGGTGGCTCTGGTGTTATTTCTGTAATAGGGCAGGCCATTTCTAAAGACTTTACAGGTATGATACGACTTGGTCTTGCTAAACAGCCAGAGAAGGCTTATGCGATTCAATACAATTTAATGCCAATAATTAATCTTATATTTTCTGAGAATAATCCATCAGGCATAAAAGCGGTTCTTAAAGCATTAAAATTATCAGAGTCTTATGTGAGATTACCATTGGTTGAAGCTACAGAAGCGCTCAAGAAAAATATAAAAGAAGCTTTAGAAATATTAGATAAAAGTTAAACTTAATTTAAATTAATCTACACCATAAAAACAAGGCATATTTTAGCATATAATTTTTGTTTTTAAAATCCGTTAATAATGCATACTTTTGCATTCTGTTTAAAATTTATGAAGAAAGCACTTTACATACTATTTATAAGTATCTTAATGATATCTTGTAGTGATTTTCAAAAGACATTAAAGTCTGAGGATACTGCTGAGAAGTTTAAAGTGGGTACAGAGTTATTTGAAGCTGGTAAATGGAGTAAGGCACACCGCTTATTTACTCAGATTCTAGCTAGATATAGAGGTAAACCACAAGCTGAAAAGTTAACTTACATGCACGCTATGTGTTCTTATAAAATGGGTGAATACTACATTGCTAGCTATCATTTTAATAGGTTTATTGGAAGTTATCCAGATAGTGAGAAATTACAAGAGGCAGCCTTTTTAGAAGCAAAAGGGTATTATTATTTGTCGCCTGTGTATTCCAAAGAACAAAAGGAAACGGTAGAGGCCATAGAGAAATTACAACTTTTTGTAAATGCATACCCAAATTCTGAATTTTTACCAGAAGCAAATGCTATAGTTAAAGAATTAGATTTTAAACTAGAACGCAAGGCTTTTGAAATAGCAAAGCAATACGATTTAATTAAAGATTATAAAGCATCTGTAAATTCGTTTAATAATTTCCTGTTCGATTTTCCTGGCACGTCCTTAAGAAACAAGGCTATGTATTACAGATTAGATGCCGCATATAATTTAGCGATGAGAAGTGTCGTTGAGCTTAAGGAAGAACGATTAAATACTGCTATTACGTATTACAATACATTTAAGAAGACCTTTCCAGATTCTGAGTTTATGGAAGATGCAAATAGGTTAAATGAAGAATTAAAACAAGAGTTAAACACTTTTACTATTAAAAGTTAATCATAATACAAATGGATTTAAAAAAGACTGACGCCCCTGTAAGTTCTATAACTTACAACAGAAATGAAATTGATGCTGCAACAGATAATATCTATGAGGCTATTTCTGTTATCGCTAAACGTGCAGAGCAAATTAACACAGATATTAGACGTGAGTTAATTGATAAGCTTGAAGAGTTTGCAACCTATAACGATAGTTTAGAAGAGATTTTTGAAAACAAAGAACAAATAGAAGTTTCTAAGTTTTACGAAAAATTGCCTAAACCACATGCTTTAGCTGTTCAAGAATGGTTAGATGATAAAATTTATCATAGAAATACTGAGGACACTCAACAATAAGCCTTAGATGTCTATTCTAAAGGACAAAAATATTTTATTAGGCATTACTGCTGGTATAGCCGCATATAAATCGGCCAGCTTGGTTCGGTTATTTATAAAAGCAGGCGCTAACGTTAAAGTCGTTATGACGCCTGCTTCTAAAGAATTTATTACACCACTTACACTTTCTACATTATCTAAAAACCCAGTTTATTCTTCTTTTATAGACGAGGCAGATGATAATCAGGTATGGAATAATCACGTAGAATTAGGCTTGTGGGCGGATCTATTTGTTATTGCACCTGCAACAGCAAACACAATGTCTAAAATGGCCAATGGTGTTTGTGACAACATACTTTTAGCAACGTATCTTTCTGCAAAATGCGATGTATATTTTGCACCAGCAATGGACTTAGACATGTATAAGCATGCATCTACAAAAGCAACATTTAATAAACTTACAACTTTTGGTAATAAACTAATCCCAGCAGGCACAGGCGAATTAGCTAGTGGTTTGGTTGGTGAAGGCCGTATGGCAGAGCCTGAAGACATTATAAGTTTTATAGAGCAAGATATATTACAACAGCTACCTTTAATTGGTAAACGTGTTTTAATTACTGCGGGTCCAACGTATGAAGCTTTAGATCCCGTACGTTTTATAGGGAATCATTCTAGCGGAAAAATGGGTTTTGAGATTGCAAATGCAGCAGCAAATCTTGGTGCTGAGGTAATTTTGGTTACAGGTCCAACACATCAAAAACTTCAAAATGAAAGTGTTTGTATAAAACCTGTAATAAGTGCAGAAGATATGTATAATGAAGTGCATGCGCATTTCAAAACGTCAGATATAGCCATATTATCTGCAGCCGTAGCGGATTACAGACCAAAAACTATTGCAAGTCAGAAAATAAAAAAGAATGATGCAACGTTTACTATAGAGTTAGAAAAAACAAAAGATATTTTAAAATCTCTAGGGCACATTAAATCTAACCAATTTTTAGTAGGTTTTGCACTAGAGACCAACAACGAATTAGACCATGCTATTGGCAAACTAGAAGCTAAAAATTTAGATTTAATTGTATTAAACTCTTTACAAGATAAAGGCGCAGGTTTTGGTGGGTCAACAAATAAAGTTACATTTATAACACACAATAAACACATTATAGAACACAAGCTAAAATCTAAAGCAGAAGTTGCACAAGATTTAATGCAACAAATAATTAAACAATTACATGCGTAAACTCATCGTTTTATTTGCTATTTTTATAACAACAATTTCTTTTTCTCAAGAGTTAAACTGTACGGTTACAGTGGTAGCTCAACAAACAGGTAATGATAATAATGTTGTATTTAAGACTTTAGAAAAGCAACTTACAGAGTTTATTAATAATACAAAATGGACGAGTAAAGCCTTTAGCCAGCAAGAGCGTATTAATTGTAGTATGGTCATTAATGTCATTAGCTATACTAATGATACATTTTCTGCAACACTACAGGTAGCATCATCAAGACCGGTATTTAATTCTACTTACAGTTCGCCAACGTATTTTTTTAATGATAAAAACTTTAATTTTCAATATTTAGAATTTCAAAATTTAGTTTATAATCCTATTCAATTTGAGTCTAATTTAATTTCAGTACTTAGTTTTCATGTGTATACAATTTTAGGTTTAGATGCAGATAGTTTTACTCCAAATGGAGGTTTAGACTACTTTAAACAAGCGCAAACTATTGCAAACTACTCACAACAACTAAATGGGCAAGGTTGGAAACTCGAAGACGGTTTACAATCGCGTTTTGCATATATAGATAATTTATTGTCACCTACATTTAGCGAGCTAAGAACAACAATGTATACCTACCACAGAGAAGGATTAGATATTATGCATGAAGACCCTAAAAAAGGAAAGGCAAAAATAATAGCATCACTAGAAGAACTACAAAAAGTGCACAACAAAAGACCCAATTCTTTTTTAATGCGTGTTTTCTTTGATACTAAAGCAAATGAGTTGTTAGATATACTTTCTGGTGGGCCAAGTGTTAATATTACACAAGCTGTAGATGCGCTAAATAGAATAGCTCCAATGCATTCTCAAAAATGGAGAAACATTAAGTTTTAATTTTTTAACAATCACTCCAATTATAAAACTATAATCGCTTAATTTTGTAGTATAAACTAACTAAATTTTGCTGACAACACTTCACATAAATAATTACGCGCTTATAGACGAGTTAAACGTAACGTTTAATAATGGCTTTACTATTATAACTGGTGAAACTGGCGCAGGTAAGTCAATTTTGCTTGGCGGTTTGTCTTTAGTTTTAGGCAAACGTGCAGATCTAACTCAAGTTAAAAATTCCGACAAAAAGTGTATTATCGAGGCAGGTTTTGATATTGCTAATTACAATCTAAAAGATGTATTTAAACACTTAGATTTAGATTACGATAACCATACAATTATTAGAAGAGAAATTTTACCCTCAGGTAAATCTAGAGCATTTATTAATGATACGCCAGTAACGTTAGATAATCTTGCGAGCTTAAGTATGCATTTAATAGATATTCATTCGCAACACCAAACCTTACAGGTTACGCAAGACAATTACCAATTTACGGTTATAGATGCTTTGGCAGACAACCAAAAAAACTTAAACACGTTTTCTTACCAACTTAATGATTATAAAACCCTTCAAAAAACAATTGAAGCGTTAAAGAATTCTAAAGCAGAAATGCTTAAAGAATATGATTACAATATGTTTTTGCTAAAAGAATTAAGCGAAATTAATTTAAAATCAATTGACCTTGAAGACTTAGAAATTCAATACGAAGCATTAAGTAATGTTGAGGTTATTGGTGAAAAACTAAGTAGTGTAAAAGCCATCTTAAATTCTGAAAACTCAGGGGTTACAGATCAAATAAATTTGGTAAAACAAGAATTGTCTAAAATTTCTGGTTTCGGAAAATCTTATGAAACATTAAAAGAACGCATTACTAGTATTGATATTGAGTTAGATGATATTTTGGTAGAGTTAGATGATTTAGAAGATAATTTAATTACTGAGCCAGCAGAATTAGAACGTATTAGTAATACGCTTCAATTGGTAAATAGTTTATTACAAAAACATGCCGTAGCAGATGTTAATGAGCTTATCGCTATTAAAACCAGTCTCGAAAATAAAATTGATGTTACCGAAACGTTAGATGATGCTATAGACAAGCATGAAAAAGTACTACTAAAACAATACGAAGTTTTAAACAGTTTGGCTAGCAAAATATCTAAAAAACGAAAAACAGTAATACCTATATTTATTTCAAAATTAGAAACTATTTTGAGCGATTTAGGGATGCCTAATGCCAAGTTTAAAATAGAGTTAACGCCTTTAAATACATTTGTGTTTAACGGAAAAGACACATTGCAATTTTTATTTACAGCCAATAAAGGAACCAGTTTTAACGAATTAAAAAAAGCAGCCTCTGGTGGTGAATTATCGCGTATAATGCTGGCAATTAAATCTATACTCGCAGAGTATATTCAATTACCATCTATAATGTTCGATGAGATTGATACCGGAGTTTCTGGTGAAATTTCTAATAAAATGGGAGACATAATGAAACAAATGAGCTCTAAAATGCAAGTTTTTAGTATTACACATTTACCACAAATAGCCGCAAAAGGTAATTCACATTTTAAAGTGTTTAAGACCGATATAGAGAATAAAACTCACACCAATTTAAAGCAGTTAAATACAGATGATCGTATTATAGAAATTGCACAAATGTTAGGTGGTCTTAACATTACAGAATCTGCTATGGCACACGCTAAGCAATTATTGAATTAATAGTATATTTACGCCAACAAACTGACTAAATAATTTATAGATATTATGTACAATTTACTTAAAGGAAAAAAAGGAATCATATTTGGTGCATTAGATGAAAACTCAATTGCATGGAAAACCGCAATGCGCGTGCACGAAGAAGGAGGTACTTTTGTATTAACAAATGCACCAGTTGCAATGCGAATGGGCCAAATTAATGAACTTGCAGAAAAAACAGGCTCTCAAATTATTCCTGCAGATGCCACATCAGAAGAAGATTTACAGAATTTAGTAGCACAATCTATGGAGATTTTGGGAGGTAAATTAGATTTCGTTTTGCATTCTATAGGTATGTCTATTAATGTTAGAAAAGGAAAACATTATACAGATCAAAACTATGCTTGGACACAAAAAGGAACAGATGTATCAGCGATGTCCTTTCATAAAACAATGCAAACGCTTTACAAAGCAGATGCTATGAATGAGTGGGGAAGTATTGTTGCTTTAACATATATGGCAGCACAACGTGTGTTTCCAGATTATAACGATATGGCAGATAACAAAGCCTATTTAGAAAGTATTGCACGTAGTTTTGGTTATTTCTTTGGAAGAGACAAAAAAGTAAGAGTTAATACAATTTCACAATCACCAACACCTACAACAGCAGGTAGTGGTGTAAAAGGGTTTGACGGTTTTATAGCTTATGCAGAAAAAATGTCTCCTTTAGGAAACGCAACAGCTATGGACTGTGCAAACTATACCGTGTCATTATTTAGCGATTTAACAAAGCGTGTTACCTTGCAAAACCTTTATAATGATGGTGGTTTTAGTAATATGGGTGTAAGCGATGCTGTTATGGATACGTTTGTAGATAATCAATAATATATTAGCTTATTATATTTATTTATAGCCATTACGTAGTAATATGTAGTGGCTTTTTTGAATCTACTTTAAGGGTGAAAAGTGATAACGAATCTTGTATGTAAATTTGATATTAAATTTTTCCATATATTGAATGCTTAAATATTAACAATGTCTAGACGTATTAATTTAAAAAATCTTTCAGTACTATTTTTTTTAACTTTTTCTATTGGAGTACAAGCCCAAAGTTTTGAAAGAGTCGAAACTATTATTGGCTTAGATATTTTAGAAGATAATAATGGTGTTGCCATTGCCGATTATGATGGTGATAATGATTTAGATATTTTTGTTGTAGCAAAAGCAAAAGACAACAGTAACAATCCCGAAACTTTAAGTCGCTTATTTAGAAATAATAATGACGGTTCGTTTACAGATGTAACACAGCAATCGGGTTTTTCTAATTTATATAATTCAGACCAAGATCCTGAAAGTTTTACAGGTTTGTCTGGTTACAAATTTGGTGCATTTTGGGGAGATTATAATAATGATGGGTACCCAGATTTATTTATGACCTTTTTAGATAGTGTTCAGTTATGGAAAAATCTAGGCAACGGTACATTTACTGACGTTACAAGTATTTCAGGTATTACAAAAATTAATAACTGTGGAAATACTGGAGCTACTTGGTTCGACTATAATAATGATGGTTTTTTAGATCTTTTTATAGCAGATTGGATAAGATGTTCTTCAAATACTTTATACATTAATAATGGGGATGAAACATTTTTAAATGTCAGTGAAACTTCAGGTGATATTAACAATAATAATTACTTTAGTTATGTAGGTTTTCCCTTTGATTTTAATATTGATGGATTTATGGATTTGTATGTTATAAATGACAAACAAACACCTAATGAACTATTTGAAAATCAAGGTGGATATAGTTTTTTAGATAATGTGAATACTAATAACCTTAACAACTCTGGTCAAGATATGGGGATCACGATGGGTGATTATAATTTAGATGGTTATTTCGATATATTTATAACTGGTATAGATGAAAATTTCTTATTCACAAACGATGGTGATGGTGCATTTTTGGAGAATTCAAATCAATTAGGTATTAATAATACCTTATGGTCTTGGGGAACCCGTTTTGCAGATTTCGATTTAGATGGTGATGAAGATTTATTTGTAGCTAATGGCTTTGACATGACTAACAGAGGTGAGGAGCCTAATTTTTATTATAACAATTTAGCAATTCAAGGAGAAATAGCATTCACAGATTTATCCGCTCAACTAGGTTTAAACGAATTAGGTATTAGTGTTGAGGCCAATGATTTTGATTATGATAATGATGGTGATATAGATTTACTTGTGTCAAACAGCGATAGAGGTTGTTTTTTTTATGAAAATAAACTCTTAAATTTTGACGATTCTCAGGCAGCTCTCAACTGGTTTAAAGTGAAGTTAGAGGGTACAATTTCTAACCGCGATGCTATTGGCACAGTTATTACATTAATAACAACAGAGGGTGTGTACAACCGTTACTACTCGGGTGTTGGGTTTTTAAGTCAGAATTTACAGCCTGTGCATTTTGGTTTAGGTAACACTACACAAATTGAAACTGTAAATATTAAATGGCCATCTGGTTTAATAGATACGTTTGATAATTTAGTGAGTAATATTACTATAAAGGCAACTGAAGGTCAAGGCTACCAAGTTCTTAATATTTTACCAAGTCAAAAAACATTTGGTTGCACAGACCCTTCATCATGTAATTATAATCCTGAGGCTGTTTTAGATGATGGTTCATGTGTCTATTTAGAGTCTCAAAATATTATTGGAAATACAAGTTCTTCTTTTTTAAGTACAGAAACGTATTCTTATGATATTACTGCAGGTGCAAATACTATTTGGCAAGTTTCAGGTGGTGAGATTTTAAGTGGTCAAGGCACCAATTCTATTTCAGTAAGATGGCAATTAGAAGATTCTGGTCGTGTTGCCATAACGGAGTCAGATAATCAATGTTCTAGCCAAGAGGTTTCTATAATCGTAGATTTAGAAATTGAGAATTTATCAGAAAACATATCTGTTGCAAGACTTTGGAACGAAGCTCTACTAGAAGCCATACGAGGAGATTTTGCGAGACCAACAGTACACGCCCGAAATTTATTTCACACAAGTGTGGCCATGTACGATATTTGGGCGGTTTATGACAACATAGCAAGTCCGTATTTAATAGGTAATACAGTAAATGGTTTTTCTAGCGTATTAGAAGATTTTACACCAGGTGAAGCTGTAGAAACGGCTTTAAATAAATCCATCAGCTATGCTATGTATCGCCTACTATCACACCGCTTTCAAAACTCACCAAGTGCAGAAACTTCTCAGGCTAGGTTTAATATGTTAATGACTAAATTAGGATACGACACTAATTTTACAGCAATGGATTATCTAGAAGGTGATGCCGCAGCGTTTGGTAATTATGTAGCACAAACTATTATAGATTATGGCTTACAAGATGGCTCTAGAGAAGCAACAGGTTATGATAACGCATATTACCAACCTGTTAACGAAACCTACGCGTTAGATGGTAATAGCAACGCACCAATAAATGACCCTAACCGTTGGCAACCATTAGGTCTAGATTCTTTTATAGATCAAAGCGGTAATATTATAGATACTAACGCACCACCTTTTTTAAGTCCAGAATGGGGTAATGTGGCATCATTTGCATTATCAGAAGACGATAAAATAACTTTTCAACGAAATGGTAACGATTTTAATGTATTCCATAACCCATTAGACCCACCTTATATAAGTGTTACAGAACATAATTCTAATAGTGATGCCTATAAGTGGGGATTTTCGATGGTATCAGTCTGGCAATCTCACTTAGACCAAAATGATGGTGTGATGTGGGATATATCACCAAATACTATTGGCAATGTAGATATTAGCACATTTCCAACCAATTTTGACGATTATCCAAGTTTCTATAACTTTTTTGAAGGTGGCTCTAATAGTAATGGGCATACACTAAACCCAATAACAGAGAGCCCCTACGAAACTAACTTAGTGCCTCGAGGTGATTACACTAGAGTTTTAGCCGAGTTTTGGGCAGACGGACCACACTCAGAAACACCACCAGGCCATTGGTTTACCATTTTAAATTATGTTAATGACCATCCGCAATTTGAAAAACGTTTTGAAGGTGAAGGCGCAATACTTACCTCTTTAGAATGGGACGTTAAATCTTATTTTATTTTGGGTGGAGGTATGCACGATTCTGCTATTTCTGCGTGGAGCGTTAAAGGTTGGTATGATTATATTAGACCTATTTCGGCTATACGTACTATGGCAGCAAATGGACAGAGTACAGACCCAACTTTAGCAAATTATAATGTTGCAGGTATTCCATTACTACCAAACTATATAGAAGTCGTAGAGGAAGGTGATCCTCTAGCAGGTTTTTCAAATCAGCACATTGGTAAGATAAAGTTATTTACTTGGCGAGGACACGACTTTATTAGTAACACAGAAACTCAGCAAGCTGGTGTCGGTTGGATTTTAGCAGATGATTGGTACCCATACCAAAGACCAACATTTGTTACTCCACCATTTGCAGGTTATGTATCTGGGCATTCTACGTTTTCTAGAGCTGCAGCAGAATTAATGACCAAGATAACGGGTAGTGCTTTTTTTCCTGGTGGTCTTGGCGAATTTACAGCAAAAGCTAACGAGTTTTTAGTGTTTGAACAAGGGCCTTCTGTAGATGTTGTATTACAATGGGCAACTTATAGAGATGCATCAGACCAAACCAGTCTAAGTAGAATTTGGGGTGGCATACATCCACCAGCAGATGATATACCTGGACGTTTTATAGGGCAAGCTGTTGCAGATGATGTATTTGATTTTGCCGTTCCTTATTTTAACGGATCACTAAGTATTAATGAGTTTGAAAACGATATAAGTATTTTTCCTAACCCTACAAATGGGTTAGTGTACCTGTCTAATGTTAATGCGAGTGATAAAATTACAGTATACGATGTAAGCGGAAGAGCAATTAATATCGCCGAAGAAAAATACGACGCACTCAGCAATACTATTTCAATTAAAATAAACGTGGCAGATGGTGTTTATTTTGTTAAAATAAACACACATGTTAAAACAATTATAGTAAAAAAGTAGTGCAAAAGCACCCTAAGTTTAACTTATTAAATAACTGCAGATTTCTAAGTTTTTTAAATTTGTAGAGCTACGTTTTTATTGGGCCATTCTCAAAATTTCTAAGGTGTAGATTTAATATTCTAAATTTCACCGTTAAATCCAATATCAAATGCATCACTTTTAAGACCTGTATGCTATGTAATTGTTAGCTCATTAAATTGAATAGTAATTCGTGTTTCTACTAAATATTGTATAATAATTAACCTATAAACTCTACAAGGTCTTAGATTTAAAAACAACCAAAAACTGGTAATAAAGCTGCCAATTAGCGTGGTATCTAATCCTTATTCTTCTTAGATATATTTTAGTATTCTTTAAAGATAAATTAACAGGTTGGTCTTATTATTTTACTGGTAAATGTATTGAAAAACCATAATGCTTTTTGACGATATTTTATGTTTTTAATCGATTTAGGTGTTAAGGACTACTATACTCTTAATCATTTAACATATTTTTAAGCAATTACTAACTTATTTAAATATTAATTTATGAAAAAAATTACTTTAATTCTATTGACATTGTTTTTAGGTTTGCAAAATTTTGCTCAAACTGACAGTGATGTTCAAACTTTTAGTTGGACAGGAACCGACGATACTCCTACGGTTTACACCATTACTGATTCTGATGTCACTATAAATCAGGGTGAATCAATCACAGCAGTAAGTCTATCAGGATTCTTTATGAATTACGCTACCGGAACTACAGATAACTGTGGGGAATATTTTGATATGACTCTTAACGTTGTTGGTGGTGTAGCTGATGCAACATCTATAACAGGTTGTGCAGCAGATTTTGAGGCTTTAGATGTAACAGGATTTACATCTTTAACATTTACATCTGGTGATTCTGATGCTTGGTCAGATGATTTTAATTCAGCTATTACGTTAAATGTAACTTGGCTCTTGCCAACAGCTGTTGCCTCTCAAGATATTTGTTGGACAGGAACAGATGATACACCAACGGTTTATACTTTTTTAGATACAGATATTACCGTAAATCAAGGTCAAACTGTCACTGCAACTAGCCTTACTGGTTTTTTTATGAATTACGCTACCGGGACTACAGACAACTGTGGGGAATATTTTGATATGACATTAGATGTAGTAGGTGGTATTGCGGATGCAACATCTATTACAGGTTGTGCAGCAGATTTTGAAGCTTTAGATGTAACAGGTTTTACATCTTTAACATTTACATCTGGTGATTCTGATGCGTGGTCAGATGATTTTAATTCTTGTATTACATTAAATGTGACATATTTGGAGCCACAATGTCTTATGCCACTAGATTTAGTTGTTTCTAATCTCTCGGCTAACTCTGCTGACCTATCATGGACTGCTGATGGTTCTGAGACTCTATGGGATATTGAGTTAGTTGACATTACAGCTGGTGGAGTTGCAACTGGTGTTGCATCAACTTCGGGAGTTACAAATCCATATACATTAAATGGTTTATCTGGAAACAATATGTATGAATATTATGTAAGAGCTAGTTGTGATGGTTCAGTAAGTGTATGGGCAGGTCCATTATCATTTACAACACCATGTGCTAGTTTAGTACCAGATTATACAGCAGATATGTCAGTAAACGTTCCAGATGCATGTTGGGATGAGGCAGGTTCTGGTGATACAAGCACAGGCCCAATGACTTCAGGTAGTTCAGATTGGAGACAAGGTACATCTTACGCTTTAGGCGCAAGTAATGCTATTAACCTCTATTTTAATAACGAACAAGAATGGTTATTATCACCAACATTCGATTTATCTACTGGTGGCCCTTACCAATTAGAAATTAATGTTGCTGTTACCAATTGGAATAATGGTACACAAGATGATACTATGGGTTCAGACGATGAAGTACAATTGCTTCAAAGTACGGATGGTGGTGCTACTTGGTTAAATGTTACCACTTGGAATGCTTCAAACGAGCCACCAGTTGGCGGAGTTGAATATGTTGAAGATTTAACGGCTTTAACAGGTAATGTTCAATTTGCTATTTATGCTACCGATGGTACCGTTGATGATGCAGAAGATTACGATTTTCATGTAGGTAAGTTTAGAGTAAGAGAGATTCCTTCTTGTATTGAGCCAAGTGGATTAATGATATCAAACATAACCCCTTCTTCTGCTGATTTTGCATGGACAGAAAATGGTACGGCAACAGTTTGGAATATTGAAGTAGTAGACGTTACAGCTGGTGAGACCGTAACTGGTACAGCAACCGCAACTGGTGTTACTAATCCATATACTGTAAGTGGTTTAAACGCAAATAATGATTATGAATTTTATGTACAAGCAGATTGTGGGGGTAGTACAAGTACGTGGGTAGGTCCGTTTACATTTACAACACCTGTTTTAGTCGATTGTACTGCTGGTACTCCAGTAAATACCACTTTTTGTTATGATAGTAATGAAGATTTAAGATATGTTTTCACATCTACAGATGGATCTGCTTTAAGAGTTGATTTTATTGAAGGTTATTTTGAAGATTGTTGTGACGATATTACTATATATGATGGTGGTGAAATTACAGATGCTGTTTTATTTGCAAGTGATACAAACTTTAATAATGACGCAACTGGTATTTCGGCAATTTCAACCGGTGATACAGTTATGGTTAGAATGGTTTCTGATAGTTCTGTAAGTTGTGCAGCCGGTTCTGGATCTGGTATTCCTTTAAATTTCGATGTATCTTGTAATACATGTACGTCTTCGACATCAACCGCTGCTGTTATTGACGATTGTACAACTTCTAGTGGGTTTAATGTAGTAATTGATATTACAGATATGGGTTCTGCTACAGATTTAACATTATCAGATGATCAAGGTAGTGCAACACAAAGTGCTACATCAATTGGTATGTTTACATTTGGACCTTATGCTAGTGGTACTGTTGTAGAAATTGCAGTTGCTAATGATGCTGATGCGCTTTGTACAGAAACATTTAGTGATTTAACTTTTAATTGTCCTCCTGTAAACAATGATTGCTCTGGTGCTATTACATTAACACCTGGAGCTGTTTTTACAGACAATCCTATTATGGGTTCAAATGCAGGTGCAACAGGTTCTGGTGAAACCCCATTACCTAGTTGTTCATCATATGATCCAGCTGATGCTACAGGTTTTGGTGGTGATGTGTGGTATAGCGTTGTGGTACCTGCTGATGGTAATTTAACTATTGAGGTAGATAATAATGGCGGTCCATCTACAGACTCTGGTATGCAAGTGTATTCTGGAACTTGTGGTTCATTAGTAGCTGTAGCTTGTGATGATGATGGTGGAAATGGTGCCTTTTCTCAAGTTGTTATTGAAACAGCAGACGGTTTAGCTGGTGAAACGCTACTTGTAAGAGTATTTGAATATGGTGGTAATAGTGAAATGAATTTCTTAATATCAGCGTTTAGTGCTACATTATCTACTACTGATTTAGAAAACGAAGCTGCTTTTACATACTTCCCTAACCCAGTTAAAAATACATTAACATTAAACGCTCAAAACACAATTGAGAATGTGGTTATGTATAATATGTTAGGTCAACAAGTATTAAGAGTTATGCCTAATACTGTAGATAGTGAGTTAGATATGTCTAACTTACAAACTGGTACTTATTTTGTTAAAGTAACAATTGCAAATGTTACTAAAACAATACGAGTTATTAAGCAGTAAGTTTTAAAACTTATATAATTAGTAAAAGCCACCCATTGGGTGGCTTTTCTTTTTGGTTTAATTACATTTGTATATTATGAGAGAGTTGCAATTTTCATTTATTATACCAGTCTTTAACAGACCCAAAGAGGTTAAAGAGCTTTTAGAGAGTTTCATTAGCTTAGACACAAACGCTAGCTATGAGATTGTTTTAGTAGAAGATGGCTCTACAGAGACAGCTAAAGCTATTGTAGGTGATTTTAAAGACCAACTTGATATTAGTTATTACTATAAGCAGAATTCGGGACCAGGAGATTCTAGAAATTACGGTATGCAAAAAGCTAATGGTAATTACTTTATTATATTAGACTCTGATGTTATTTTGCCCTCAAATTATTTAGCTGAGGTTCAAACGTTTTTAAAACAGTCATTTTATGACTGTTTTGGTGGGCCAGATGCTGCACATAGTTCTTTTAGCAATGTACAAAAAGCTATAAATTTTGCAATGACATCATTTATTACCACTGGTGGTATTAGAGGCGGAAAACAACAAATTGACGATTTTCAGCCTAGAAGCTTTAATATGGGTATCTCTAAAGTTGCATTTTTAGCTTCAGGTGGCTTTGGTAAAATTCACCCAGGTGAAGACCCTGATTTATCCTTAAGACTGCACCAACTCGGTTATAAAACTACGCTTATAAAAGATGCTTTTGTTTATCATAAACGCCGAATATCTTGGTCTAAATTTTATAAGCAGGTATATAAATTTGGTATGGTTAGGCCAATTTTAAACCAATGGCATCCTAAATCTAAAAGTTTAGTATATTGGTTTCCGACTATGTTTAGTTTTGGTTTTATAGTAGCTCTAGTTCTATTAGTGCTTAATCTACCCCAAGCTATTTTTATATACCTTGTCTATTTTACTTTAGCCTTTGTTTTAGCATTAATATCTAATAAAAATGTAGTAGTGGCTATTCAAGCTATATTAGCAATTGTAATTCAATTTTTTGGCTATGGCTTTGGGTTTATTAAATCAACAATTAGTTTGGTTGTATTAGGTAAAAAACCAGAAGAAGCTTTTCCTCATTTATTTTTTAAGTCTTATGAATTCTAAAAAAACAAACATAATAGAGTATCTAAAACAAAAAAACGTAAAACGTTTTAGCTTGTTTTTTGCGATTGCCTTTGTGTTTTTAATTTTTTCTAAACTCTCTAACGATTATAAACAAAATATAAAACTTAAAATAAGTTTAGTAAATGTAGATGATGAGGTTATACTTCAAAATGATTCATTAAACACAATAATGGCTTTTATAGAAGCAAAGGGGTTTGCTTTAGTACCGTATCTATTTAAAGATTATAAGACTATTGTTATAGATGCAAAGACGGATATTACAACCAAAAAAGATGTTTTTATATTTAATGTGCAAAAAAACAAATTCTTAATAGAGCGCCAGCTAGGTACATCTTACGAGCTTCTTTCTGTTCAGCCAGATACCCTAAGGTTAAGTTATTCAAAAAGAGCAACTAAAGTTATTCCTATAGTTTTAAATAAAGCTATTAATTTTGCAATAGGTTACGATGTTAAAGGCAATTACAAACTAGATATAGACAGTCTAAAAGTTGTAGGTGCTTCTAAAGCTATAGATAAACTAACGTCAATATCTACAGATGTTTTAACTCTTAATAATGTAAATACGTCTATAAATGAGCGTGTTACTATAGATGTTTCGCACCACAGTGATATTGAGGTGTTTCCAAAATTTATTAATGTAAGTGCTAATGTTACAAGATTTACTGAGGGTAAAGTTAATGTACCTGTTACAATTATTAATAAGCCAAATAATGTTGAGATTAATCATTTTCCTAAAACAGTAATATTATCTTTTTATGTAGATTTAGAAGCGTATAACTCAATTACAGCAAATGATTTTATTGTAGAGTGTAATTATTTAGAACGTAGCGAGAATCAGACTTATTTAGTTCCTAAACTAATTAAAAAGCCAGACCTCATTAAACGGATAAACATGAAGCAAAAACGAATTGATTTCATAAAATTATAAAATGAAAATTGTTGGATTAACAGGCGGAATTGGTAGTGGTAAAACCACTATTGCTAACTACTTTAAATCTTTAGGTGTGCCCATATACATAGCAGATAAAGAAGCTAAAGCGCTAATGAATAGTTCTAAAGTTATAAAAAGAAAATTAACAGCACTATTTGGTGAGGAGGCTTATCTAAAAGGAGAATTAAATAGACCTTTTTTAGCTTCAAAAATTTTTGCTAATAAGGATATTTTACAAAAAATGAATGCTATTGTTCATCCTAAAGTAGCATCGCACTTTAAGCGATGGCTAAAAAAGCAAAATGCTCCTTACATTATTAAAGAAGCTGCCATTATATTTGAGAATAATTTAGAATTTCAATACGATTTTATTATAGTAGTCGTAGCAGAAGAAGCTATTAGACTGGAGCGTGTTTTAAATAGAGATAATACTTCTAGAAGTAAAATAAAATCTATAATAGACAATCAATTACCAGATTCTGAAAAAATAAAAAAGTCAGATTTTGTTATAACTAACGAAGATTTAGAATCTGCAAAGGCTCAAACATTAGAAATTCATAAAACACTTACCAGCTTATCTCAGTAAAAATAGACTGTGCTCTAGTGTTAATGTAAGGTTAAACATAATTTGTTCTAAATGTTAAAATGTTAAATTTGGCTGATGGGTAAAAAGCTATTCGTCTTACTAGTAGTGTTAATGAGTTTATCGCTCATAGGAATAATTTTTGTCCAAACATTTTTTATAAATAATACGTTAGAAAATGAAGAAGACAATTTTAACAGAAGTGTAACAAGGGCTTTAAGTTTTGTTTCTAGAGACATAGAAGATTTAGAGCTTAGAGAATACATAAGTAAAATTAGACCACTATTAGAAGACCAACAAGAGCCTGATACCGCTACAATAAAGAAATTATACATTACCACAGAAGATGATATTACCGATGAAACTATTATACATCGTAATACTGTTTTAGAAGAGCGCTTTAGAGTGCCTTCATTGTTCTTTGAAATTGATGCAGATAGTATAGATGTTCGTAAACGTACAAAAGAACGTGTTACAGAAGTTTATAGTAACTCTAAAATAGATGGAGGTGCCTCTGTAAAACCAAAACAGCGTTTGGTAGAAATATCTTCTATGTCTAACATAGATAAACAAACCTATGAGGAGTCGTTTAAAGATTTATTAAAACGAATACCAATCTATAAGCGGGTTACAAAACAACAAGTAGAAATTCTTTTAGAAAGAGAATTAAGGGGAGAAGGTGTAAAGCTAGATTTTGAGTTTGCTATATATGATGATGATTTAGCAACGACAATACAAACCGTAAATTTTCAGAAAAATGCAGAAAGTACTATTGGTATTCCCGTATTTTTAGATAATAACAATGAAAGTAGTTACAGTCTGTATGTAGATTTTCCTAATAGAAAAAAATATTTATTATCCTCAATATTATGGATGGTATTACTATCTATAATATTTACTGGTATAATTATTGTAGCTTATTCTAGTGCTATTTATCAGTTAATAAAGCAGCGACAAATATCACAGATAAAAACAGATTTTATCAATAATATGACGCACGAGTTTAAAACGCCAATTGCAACAATTAACTTGGCTTTAGATTCTATAAAGAACCCTAAAATAATAGGCGATAAAGAAAAAGTATTGCGTTATTTAGGTATGATTAAAGAAGAGAATAAACGCATGCATGCCCAAGTAGAAAATGTATTACGTATTTCTAAGTTAGAGAAGAATGAGCTTAATATAAGTAAGGAAAGATTAGAATTACACGACATTATAGAAGACGCTATAACACATATACAATTAATTGTAGAAGATAGGCAAGGCGATTTAAATTGCCATTTTGAAGCTGGGAAATCGTCAATTTTAGCTAACGATACACATTTTACAAATGTGATAGTTAATATTTTAGATAATGCTGTTAAGTATTCTGACGGAATACCTAAGATTGATATTTATACAGAAAATATAGGTAATAATATTATTGTAAAAATAGTAGATCAAGGTAACGGTATGTCTAAGCAAGTTGCAAAACGGGTCTTTGAAAAGTTTTACAGAGAACACACAGGTAATGTACATAATGTTAAAGGCCATGGGCTAGGTTTAGCGTATGTAAAACGAATTATAGATGACCATCAAGGTCATATAGAAGTAGAAAGTGAAAAAGGAAAAGGCAGTACTTTTATTATAAAGATGCCATTAATATCATAAAAACGAATTATGGAAGAACAGAACAAAAAAATTCTTTTGGTAGAGGATGATCCAAATTTTGGAACCGTTTTAAAAGATTATTTAATGATGAACGACTATGACGTAGTCCATGCCAAAAATGGAATGGAAGGTTTTGAGAAGTTCAAAAAAGACGATTATGATCTTTGCATATTAGATGTAATGATGCCATATAAAGATGGCTTTACATTAGCAAAAGAGATAAGAGAAAAAAATACAGATGTACCTATTGTCTTCTTAACAGCAAAAGCCATGAAAGAAGATGTGCTTAAAGGCTATAAAGTTGGTGCAGATGATTATTTAAATAAACCATTTGATAGCGAAGTCTTATTAATGAAGATTAAAGCTATTATGCAACGTAAAGCAACTGATACTTTAGCAGATAGTAAGCAATTTGAGTTTTCTATAGGACGTTTTGAATTAAATTCTAAACTCCGTTTCTTAAAATTTGATGGCGGTGACCCAACAAAACTATCACCTAAAGAAAACGAATTACTGCGCTTATTAGCTTTACACGAAAATGACTTAATGCCTAGAGAACTTGCATTAACAAAAATATGGCGAGATGATAATTACTTTACATCGCGTAGTATGGATGTTTATATTGCCAAGTTACGTAAGTACCTAAAACCAGACCCACTTGTAGAAATTTTGAATATTCATGGTGAAGGCTTTAGATTGGTCGTTAATACAAAGTAGTATGTAACTAAATGATATTAAAAAAAAATCTAACGTAATGCGTTAGATTTTTTTTGTCTCATTTTCTAAGAAATCAACAATTGTATTAGATTCAGTTTTGTAATTAAACCATGTAATTGCATTATCTTTTTTAAACCATGTAAACTGTCGTTTTGCAAACCGCCTGGTGTTTTTTTTTATTTCGCTAATAGCAAAATCGAGCGTATATTCCTTTTCAAAATATTTAAAAAGCTCTTTATAACCCACAGTGTTTAATGCGTTTAATGCTTTGTTTGGGTGTAAGTTTTTGGCTTCTTCGCATAATCCATTCGCTACCATTATATCTACACGTTGGTTAATTCTATCATATATAACTGGTCTGTCTGCATCTAACCCAATAGTTATGGTTTTAAACGAGCGCTCTTTATTGGTATTTGTTATAAATGAAGAATAGGGTAATCCTGTGCCTAAACAAATTTCTAAAGCTCTAATAACACGATGCGGATTGTCTAAAGCTATTTTGTTATATGTTGTTAGATCTAATAACCTAAGCTGGTTTTGTAAGACTGTTAAACCTTCACTTTCAAGTTGTTTGTTAAGTATAATTCTAATGTTGGCATCTACTTCTGGAAAATAATCTAAGCCTTTATTTACAGCATTTACATACAAGCCAGAGCCACCAACCATAATTGCAACAGGTGTTTTTTCAAAAAGAATTTTTAATCTATCTATAGCATCACGCTCAAAATCACCTACGCTATAAGATTCAAATATAGATTTGTGCTGTATAAAATGATGTGGCGCACTTTTTAACTCTTCTGTACTTGGTACTGCAGTACCAATAGTCATTTCTTTAAAAAATTGACGAGAATCTGCAGAAATTATTTCTGCGTTAAAGTGTTGAGCAAGTTTAATGCTTAGTGCAGTTTTACCAATAGCAGTTGGCCCTACAACAGAAATTAATATATTATTCATGGTGTAATTTACTACCACATTTGTGACAAAATTCTGAATTATCCTGATGTTTAGATTCTAAACAATGCATACAACTTTGCGAATTTGTTTGTACAGGTGTGGTACTAGGTTGGGTGGTATTTATTGAATTTTTTTCGTCTTCTTTGCGACTACTTTTTACATATTCTGCAGATACAATTCCGGTAGGTACTGCAATTATACCATAACCTAAAATCATAATTATGGTTGTAATAAATTGCCCTAGGGCTGTTTGTGGTGCTATATCACCAAAGCCAACTGTAGTAAGTGTTACAATACACCAATACACGCTTTTAGGAATATTTGTAAAGCCATTTTCTTCACCTTCTACCAAATACATAATTGTACCAAATATTACAGATGAAATAACAACTGCAAATAGAAATACTAATATTTTAATACGACTTGCAATTATAGAATCTTTAAGTTGGTTTGAAGCTCCTAAATATCTCGCTAATTTTAAAATTCTAAAAACCCTAAGTAAACGAAGCGCTCTTAATGTTACAAGTGCTTGCGAACCGGCAAAAAATAATGCTAAATACATTGGTATTGTGGATAGAAAGTCTATAACACCAAAAAAGCTAAAAATATATTTAAATGGTTTTTTTACAGTAACAATGCGTAGTATATATTCTATCGAAAAAAGAATAGTTACGACCCATTCACCAATATTTAGTAGCACATGATATTTTTCGTCTATACTATTAACACTCTCTAGCATTACTAGTACAATACTTAGTATAATAAAAACTAATAATAAAACATCAAAAACTTTACCTGCAGGCGTGTCTGCCTCATAAATAATTTCATGAAGTTTACTTTGTAAGTTATGTTTACTGTTAGTTGCCATTTTTTAAAAATACGAAAGTTTAATTTATTGTTTTTCAAATACAATAACCGTATTTTTTTGAGTCTCTACTATTTTATTCATAAAATTTTTAAGTCTAGAATAATATTTTGGGTCATAAATAGCTTTGTCAAAATTAACTTTAAAAGTTAATTTTAGTTGATCATCTACAAGTGTTGTACTAAAATTAAAACTTCCAGAATTATCAGGTAAATTATAAGTTATAGGTGCTGGACTTTCTACAATCTTAAGATTTTCTTTAATATCTATAAGCATTTCATAAGAATAAATGTCTTTGTAGCCAAAATCTATTGGGTATGTACGTTCTTGAAGTTTAAAAGGATTCTCTGTAAAAAATGTAATTAAAAAAGGATTTAAATAAATTTTGTCACCGATATACTCAGGCTCTATAGCTATTTTAAAATCTTCATTAAAATCATAGTTATTTTTTTTAAAGTCTAAAATGTTGTGTTCATTTATTTGAATATCAGAGTACATATCAGCTTTTTTGTTTTTATAAGCTTGTTTGTTTTCATCATAATTACGTTTAAGTTTATGTGCATGATAGCCTGTATATTTACTATCTATATTACCAGAGAAGGTCTCATCTTCAAAAGCATTTATAACTACGCTGTGCTGTCTTAACGAATGGTTTTTTATCACTATATTTTGCCAATAACTACCATCTTCAAAATCAATTAACCTTCCGTACTGGTTAAGACATCTAAACGGTAATTCTCCAAACGATAAGTAGGGATCTGTAGCATCTAGCAGATACGTTTTTCCATTAACTGATGTTTTTAAAATAACATAGTTAAAATCTGTAAGAACCGGGTATATTTTCGTAGCCAAACCATTAGCTCTTGTAGATATAAGGACTGGGTAAACCTTAAAACCTTGTTGTGTCAGTAAGTTTTCTAACAACAAATTAATCTCAAAGGCACTACCTACTTTTTCTTTATTTAACGCTTTTAAAGAAACGTTGTAGCGTTCAGATTTTTCGTTCCATTTATAGTTGTCTAAAACAAATTGGTATATAGCCTTAGCTTTAGATAAGTCATCATCTAGACTTGTAATACTTTTGGGTAAGAGATTTTTTACGAGACTCTTTTTACTAATTTGCTTGCCAAAATCGGCATCAGATTCTAACTCTTTATCTACGCTAGACCAGGTCTTGGTAATTTTATCTACACTACCATCAAAACCTCTGATTACACTTAGTTCGTATTCTATTCTCGCTGTATAATTTAAAGCAGTGGTGGTAAAGCCTTCGGGCTTATAAGCGGGTATATTTTTCATTACATATTTAGTAATAGAGCAATTAGCACTTACGTCACCATTAATTATAATACAGTTTTTTTCTATTCGCTTATCGTGCGTATCTAGAGGCGTAGAGCCTACAAGTTTAATATTATATTCATAATTACCAGGTATACTTGTGTTGTATTCACTGTAAATAACTGGATCTGGCCCTTGAAAATACCAAGGTTGATATTTAGCCATAAAACGAGATTGTGTCTCATAACTTACCGTAATAACACTTCCTACTTTTACATTTGGTAATACAAATTTTACGAGTGTATAATCTTTGTTTTCTTCTCTAAAAACAGCACTTGGATCCATTACCGTTTTTACAATATTATCGTTTTCTAAATTATAAGTCGTACCTCTTATTTTTAATATTTTTTCTTCTGAAGTTTTTCCTTTGTATAACTTTACTTCATATTCTCCACGTTGTACGCCGTCTGTACGTAATATTTTTATTTTTTGTTGAATTTGAACATTTAACCAAAAGGTTTTTTTATCAACAAAACTGTTTCCATAGTCATAGACAACGACTGCACTTGCTGTAGAATCTTTAGCATAATATGATAATTCTAAATCACTTTTAGAAACTGGCATTGCAGGATTATAATTTTGAGAGAAGCCCAAAACGTGAATAAAGATTACAAATAATAAAAGTTTTAATTTCATGATTTTTGTATTAAATCTATAATTTTTATACGTTTATTACGACGCATGTAACTTTGTATAATATGTTGTGTGTCTCTATTGTTATCCATTGGTGTAATTAGCGTAGAGAGGATGTCTCTATTATTAATTTGAAGGTTTAAATTAAAAAAACCTAAACCTTTAAATACACCATCTTCAATAAGTATAGCACTTTTTTCGCCAATTGTTCTGCCACGATCTATTAATACCATATTTTTATTTGTATACCTATTTAGCTCAATAACATTTAAAGCACGCTTATTATAGTCTACAGCAGATTCTTCTTTAATACAAGCACCGTTACATGCTTTAATATCATATCTAAAACAGCTAGTCTTAGACTTAGATATACCACAAAGTTTAGGGCATAAATCATAGGTTTCTATCATATTATTCATAAAAGAAATAGCGCCTTGCCTATTAGTAAAGGTTGTTATAGGTGTTTCGTTTTTTCTTAGCGCACTAATCTGTAAGTTTAAATAACCATCATTATCTAAAGAACTATATAGCCCTTGCGAAAATTTACTTCGTTTTAAAGCACGATTAAGCGCTGGCTTATTTACTTTAATTTCGGCACTTTCTTTTAGTAGCGCTACTAATTCACTTCCTGTTTTTTCATAAGTAACAGTAGCAACCTGTAGTTGAATTTTTTTAGATTTAGAATTGCTATTGGTAAAATGTTGTGTAATGCGCTTTTTAATGTTGTTACTTTTTCCAATATATATAATACTACCATTAGCATTATGTATGTAGTAAACACCGGTTTCGCTAGGTAAATCTTCTATAATTTCTTTAAGGTTTGGTGCCAATTTAGATTGTTGCTCAATCTTTACGGCATCCTTAATAATAGTTTTGTCTAAATCTTTATTTAATAACATTTTAAATAAAGCTACTGTAGCCATTGCATCACCATTGGCACGGTGTCTATCGCTAACAGCTATACCTAATGCTCTTGCCAATTTACCTAAACTGTAAGATTCCATATCTGGTATTAACTGCTTAGATAACTCTACTGTACAAAGGGTTTTGCGTTTAAAGGGAAAGCCTAAACGTCTAAATTCGGTTTTTAAAATGCGGTAGTCAAAATCTGCATTGTGTGCTACAAGTATACAGTCTTCTGTAATCTCTACAATACGCTTTGCAACTTCATAAAACTTTGGTGCATTTCTTAGCATTTTAGAGTTAATTCCTGTAAGGTTTACAACAAAGGGTTGAATCTCGCGCTCCGGATTAATTAGTGAAATAAATTGGTCTGTAACTTTATGACCATCAAACTGATAAATAGCAATTTCTGTAATGCCTTCCTCGTTAAATTTACCACCAGTGGTTTCTATGTCTAGTATTGTATAAATGTTGTAAGATGTTTTTTAGTTTTCGTATTAAATATATAAATCAATATACGAACTAATTAATATAATTTCTAGATCCAAATATACTACTTCCTACTCTAACCATGTTGCTTCCACAATCTATTGCTAGTTGGTAGTCATCACTCATGCCCATACTTATAATTTTAAGCTTGGCGTGGCATGTTTGTAGTTCATTAAAAGTAGATTTTAAGTAGTTAAATTCCTTTTCTACTAGTGCCATATCTTCTGTAAATGTAGCCATACCCATTAGGCCAACGACGTTTACGTTTTCTAATTCTTTAAAGGTTTCAGATTTAAGTAGCGCAACAGCATCATCTTTAGACATGCCAAATTTACTATCTTCTTCGGCTATTTTAATTTGAAATAAGCAATCTATAACACGATCGTATTTTTTGGCTTGTTTATTAATCTCGTTGAGTAGTTTAAAACTATCTACGCCATGTATAAGATTAACAAATTCTGCCATGTACTTTACTTTATTTCGTTGTACATGGCCTATCATATGCCACTTAATGTCTTTTGGCATTTCTTGAAACTTCTCTGCCATTTCTTGAATCTTATTTTCACCAAAAATTCGCTGACCAGCAGTGTAAGCTTCCATTAAATCGCTAACAGGTTTTGTTTTAGAAACAGCAACTAAAGCGACATGTTGTGGTAATGTAGATTTTATGTTATTAAGATTATCTTTTATACTCATTGAATGATATTTTTTTTTGAAGAGATTCTGAAACGGGTTCAGAATGACACATTGTGTCAATACTCATAAATTGTAATTCCGCTTCTCAATTTTGGTAAAATATAGGTGCTTTTTGGTGGCATCTTAAGACCTTCGTCTGCTATTTGTTTCATTTGGTTAACCGTTGCAGGACACATACCAAAACCAACTTTAAATTTACCACTATCAACACTGCTTTTTATAGTAATCATTTCGTGTTTACCATTAACGTACTCTATACGGTTATCTGTTCTTAAGTCGTTTATACCAAGAATAGGTTGTAGTATAGTTTTATAAAGCAGTTGAGCATCAAGTTTATCTAATGATGTTTTAAACTCATAGTTGGTTTTTCTTAGGTATAAAGAATAAAATTCTCCGTCTAAATACATACTAAAATGATGTTTTTTAGAGGGAGAATAAGGCATAAGTCCTCTATTTTCAATCCTAAAATGTGTATCTAGTTTAATTAAAAAGGCTTCTTTGCTTAGTCCATTTAAATCTTTAACCAAGCGATTAAATTCGTGTATCACTAAGTCTGATTCTGGTATTAAATACGACATAAAGAAGTTGTAAGATTCATCTCCTTTATGGTTTGAATTTTTTGCCTTTTCGTCTTTGTATAATAAATAAGAAGATGAAGATCTATGGTGACCATCTGCAATGTAGATGGTTTGCATGGCTTCAAATTCTTTCTGAATCGTAGCAATACTCTCGTCATTGTCTATTTTCCATAAATAATGTGTATCGCGATACGTCATGGTAAACTCAAACTCAGCATAAGCTTTTTGGGTGTCTTCTATTATAGCAGAAATTACAGAATTATCTGGGTAGGTAAGTAGCACAGGCTCTGCATTAAAGCCAACAGTTTGTATGTAACTTTTAAAGGTTTCTTCGCGATTGGCAATAGTGTCTTCGTGTTTTTTAATTACATCATTTTCATAATCTTCTGCACTTGTTGCTGCAATAATACCATTAAAGGCTTGTCCGTGTCTATTTACTATTTTATAAACGTAAAACGACGGCTTATCATCTTGTACAAAAACGCCATCTTCTTTAAATTCGAGATAACGATTTTTAACAAGGTTATAGCGTTCTGCACCTGTTATTACTTGGTCGTATTTGTAACCTGGGTTTACAATATGCAAAAAACTAAACGGGTTGTAGTCCATACGCGATTCCCTTTCATCTACGGTATAACTTTGGTAAGGGCGCGCAGCAACGAGACCAACAATAGCTCGTGTTGGTTTTACTGCTTTAAACGGAATTATTTTAGCCATGTTTGTCGCTACTGTCATTGCGAGCTTTTTTAGAAGAAAAAAGCGTGGCAATCTGTTTATTATATAAGTCTATATTTTTTAATTACGATAATAAATATTCGCTATTAATAACTGTAATTTTAACTGTTTACTTAGAAAACTGCTTCGCAACTCTTTCAGCCTTTCTACTTTCAGAATAATCATAAAAACCTTCCTTAGATTTTACACCAAGTTTACCTGCTCTAACCATGTTTACTAAAAGCGGACATGGTGCATATTTAGGATTTTTAAACCCATCGTACATTACATTTAAAATAGACAAGCATACATCTAAACCAATAAAATCTGCTAATTGTAAAGGACCCATTGGGTGTGCCATTCCTAATTTCATTACAGTATCAATTTCTTCAACACCAGCAACACCATTATATAATGTTTCTATAGATTCATTAATCATTGGCATTAAAATACGATTGGCAACAAAACCAGGGTAATCGTTAACCTCTGTTGGTATTTTTCCTAAGGTTTTAGAAAGTTCCATTATAGTAGTCGTAACAACATCACTAGTGCTGTAACCTCTAATAATCTCTACCAATTTCATAATTGGTACTGGGTTCATAAAGTGCATACCAATAACTTTGTCTGGTCGCGATGTAACTGCACCAATCTGCGTAATAGATATAGAGGATGTGTTTGTTGCTAAAATAGTATCTGCATTACACGCTTCATCTAATTGCTTAAAGATATTTAGCTTTAAATCTACATTTTCAGTAGCAGCTTCTACTACTAAACTTGCAGATTTTACGCCTTCTTTAATATCTGTATGAAGTGAAATGTTTTTTAAAGTAGCCGTTTTGTCTGCTTCAGTTATTTTTTCTTTAGCCACCATACGGTCTAAATTCTTAGAAATAGTGTCTATACCGCGTTGTAAAGACGCTTCACTAATATCTATAAGTTGAACTTTAAATCCCGATTGTGCAAACGTATGAGCAATACCATTACCCATTGTACCTGCGCCTATAACTGCTATGTTTTTCATTAAAAAATTTATTTTTCAGTTCCTGCGAAAGCAGGAAGCCTATGGTTTATTTTACTTAATATTATGAGATTCCCATTTATGAGTCCTAAAACTGATTAATAATCATTGTAGCAACACGCAACGCTTCTGTACCGTCGTGCAAGGTAACAATTGGTTTAGTGTTATTATTAATAGCGTCTGCAAAGGTTTCTAGTTCGTCTAAAATGGCATTGTTGTTTTCTACTTTAGGATTATCAAAATAGATTTGTTTTTTAATCCCTTCTGCGTTTTGAAGAATCATATCAAAATCACCAGGATTTTCTGGTGCATCTTTCATCTTTACGACTTCACATTTTTTCTCAAGAAAATCTACTGATATGTAAGCATCCTTCTGAAAAAAACGTGTTTTACGCATATTTTTAAGCGAAATACGACTTGCCGTTAAATTAGCAACACAGCCATTTTTAAATTCTATACGTGCATTGGCAATATCTGGCGTATCACTAACTACCGAAACTCCACTTGCAGAAATATGTTTTACAGGTGAGTTAACCACACTTAGGATAATATCAATATCATGAATCATTAAATCTAAAACCACAGGCACATCTGTACCACGAGGATTAAATTCTGCCAAACGATGACATTCAATAAACATTGGGTTTACAATTTTATCTTTAACACCAATAAAAGCAGGATTAAAACGCTCTACATGTCCAACTTGTCCTTTAACACCATGTTCGGCAACTAAAGTTCTAATGGTTTCTGCTTCTTCAACAGTATTTGTAATTGGTTTTTCAATGAAAATATGTTTTCCTTTTTTTATGGCTTGTTTTGCACAATCGTAATGAGAAAGGGTAGGAGTTACAATATCTACAACATCTACAGCATCAATTAATGCTTCAATAGTATCAAAATATGTATATCCAAATTCTTCAACAACACGTTTTGCATTTTCAGCATCAGCATCGTAGAAACCTACAAGCTCATATTTATGGGATTGATTAAGTAACCTAAGATGAATTTTACCAAGATGACCTGCACCTAGAACACCAGCTTTTAGCATGTTTTTCTGTTTTTAACAAAAATAGTGGATTTGATTTACAAAATTGAAAAAGAAAATATAAAATACTAGCTATATAATAATACATTTAGAATGCTATAAATTTTAAGTTCTAAGTCTCGCACAAAGTCTTGTAGACGCAAAGATTCATATATAGTGATCTTAAGATTAGCAGATTTACCGAGCCATCTTTGCGTCTTTGTACCTCTGCGAGCTTTTTTAGTTTCAATTTTAAATAACTGTAACAGTAATAATAAAGATTAGTAGATCTAAAGAGCCAAGTTTGGTATTAGCGCCTTCGCGATAAAAAAAAGGCTAAGCCCATCTAAAATTTATTAAAATAATAATAATACAAACCATATTAAAAACTGAAGTCTTAGTCATCAATTATTCTCAGTATTTTAGTGCTACAAGCAGAAAAAATCTAAAATATAGTCACTGAACTTTGATTTTTTTTGAAGTATTTTTACAAAAACAAAATCACGCTTTGAAAGACACATTTAAGCATCAAGGAATGCGCCAGCAACTAGTAGATACACTTATAAAAAAGGGAATTAAAGAAAAAGGCGTACTAAAAGCTATTGGTAAGATACCACGCCATTTATTTATGGATTCTGGTTTTATTGACCATGCATACCAAGATAAAGCGTTTCCTATTGGTGCAGACCAAACTATATCGCAGCCTTATACGGTTGCATTTCAATCTGAATTATTACAAGTTAAGCCAGGTGATAAAGTACTTGAAATAGGTACAGGTAGTGGCTACCAAACAGCAGTTCTTTTAGAGTTAGGCGCTAAAGTTTTTAGCATAGAGCGTCAGCAAGAGTTGTTTAAAAAAACATCTAAGTTTTTACCTAAAATAGGCTACAGAGCTAAAAAATTAATTTTTGGTGACGGCTACAAAGGTTTACCAGATGAAGCACCGTTTAATAGTATTATTGTTACTGCTGGTGCACCATTTGTGCCAAGTCCTTTATTGAGCCAATTGGCTATTGGAGGTCGGTTGGTAATCCCAGTTGGAGATAATATTCAAATTATGACTATGTTTATAAGAAACGGATCAAAAGAATTTGAAAAACATGAGTTTGGAGAATTTAGGTTTGTACCTTTATTAGAGGATAAAAATTAGAAGGTGAAAAAAAGTTCAATTGTTTTATTATTACTAATCTTATTAATCAGTAAATTTTGGATTGGTGTATTTGAACATGATGAATTTAATTATAAAGTTATCTTTATTAAACATAGAGCAATTTGGAAAACCTATTTTTATTCGCCACGAGGAATGAGCGACTTAAAAATCAAAGATTTGACTGTAAAAGAACAGACTGAGCAGATTTTATTTGATGAGTTTGTTGTATCAAATTTTATTAGAGATTAAAACTTATAAAATGAAAAAAGTAACATTGTTAATCCTATTAATTACACAGCTCAACTTTTCACAAGGTTATACAGAATATACGACAGGAAACGCAATGGACTTAGTTGTTAGTCCTGATGCAGGCATTTGTTTAATGGGTGGTGCAAGCGAAAGTGACGAGGCTATGGTTTGGTTTTTAAATAAAGCCAATGGTGGTGATGTTTTGGTTTTAAGAGCTTCGGGTAGCGATGGTTATAATAATTACTTTTATTCAGAATTGGGAGTTGCCATAAATTCTGTAACCACTTTTGTTATAGATAATCAAGAAGGTGCAACAAGTGCTTATGTTTTAGATAAAGTTGAAAAGGCAGAAGCCATCTGGTTTGCAGGCGGTGATCAGTTTGATTATATCACGTACTTTAAAGATAATGCTTTAGAAGATGCGCTTAATGAATTTATAAATGTTAAAGGCGGAGTTATAGGTGGTACAAGTGCCGGAATGGCGATTTTAGGTAGTGGTTACTTCTCGGCTGAAAATGGTACTGTAACAAATGCACAAGCCTTAAGTAATCCTTATCATAACCGATTAACATTAGGCTATAATGATTTTTTGGAAATTCCGTATCTCGAAAATTTAATTACAGATTCACATTACGATGATCCAGATAGAAGGGCGAGACATTCTACTTTTTTAGCACGTTATGCGGCAGATAATTCATCTAGAGCATTTGGTATTGCATGTAACGAATACACAGCGGTTTGTGTAGATTCTAACGGAAGAGCTTACGTGTTTGGGGATTACCCTAATTACGAGGAGCATGCTTTTTTTATACAATCTAATTGTGCTGCTGATTTTTTACCCGAAAATTGTACTGATGGTAATGCGTTGACGTGGAGTAGAAATAACGAAGCTTTAAAAGTGTATAAAGTACCTGGTAAAACTACAGGTGAAAACTACTTTGATTTATCAGATTGGCAAACGGGTAGTGGTGGCGAATGGCAAAATTGGTACATTAATAACGGCGTATTTTCAACTAATATTACTGTAAATCCTAATTGTAATACTTTATTAGATATTCCAGAAAATGATATAACCTTAGTCACTGTTTTTCCAAATCCTTTTATAGATAAAATTACAATCTCTTCAGATGCCATGCAGAGTTTTAAAATGTTCGATGTTACTGGTAAACACATTCAGATGACATCTAATGCTAACCGTATTAATACGGCAGCATTAGCATCTGGTATTTATTTTCTAAGGATTGAAACTACTAGTGGTAATTTAGAGACGTTCAAACTTATTAAACGTTAGTTTTTTGCTTTACCAAGCCCTTTTTTGTTATTTGCAGTTTGGTTTGTAGCTTTATTAAAAGCTTTTTTACCACCAACTATTGGCAAGGTTAAAGTTGTTTTATGTAACTGAACCGTTAATTCAGTGCCTGCCTTTGGGTGTAAGGTATATTCTTTGTCACTAGAAAATATCATAAACCCTATTTGCTGTCCAGCTTTAATAATTTGGTCATCTGGTTGTAATTCAAAATTAACTGTGTAAAATTGTCCTGGCACTAAATCTTCTTCATCTGTTAAAGATTCATGATTTTTGGGATCTGCCCAACCACGTGTAATAATATTATCTGTTATTTTAACAGCGTCACCTTCTTGCCAAGGTAATGATACCAACCAAACTGATAAGTTTGCCGCAGGTTTGTTACTTGCTAAAGTAATACTAACCTTTGCAACTCCAGATATGTGTAAATCTTGGTTTAAAGTAGAGGTGACATACATTAAACGGTTGTTAGATGTGTTAGATTTAGCCAGATCTGAGCCGCTAAATGCAACATCATCCGTAAACGTATCTGAGGCTATACTTTTTGGTTGTATTGGCCCTAATGATCCAGCTAAATAAGGAAAAAGTGTTACATCTTTAGCGTCAGGATTTGGGTAGTCTTTGTAAGCCGTAGGGTTTTGTCTGTCGTCGTATTCTCTTACAATATGCGCTTTGTTTTCTTCGTTTTCAACTCCGTTATCAATACCGTGTAGGTATTTTGTAAACCAACGATTCATCATTGCAGTTGGTGGTGGACCACCATGACCATTTTGGTGATAGTATATCTGTGCAGGTAAACCTTTTTCTTTTGCTGCTTTATATATTCTATAGCTGTGCTCTGGCATTACATTCCAGTCATTAAAACCATGAGACATTAGTAGAGCAGCTTCCATCTTATCCATTTGGTTGAGGTAATCTCTGCTAGACCAAAATTCATTAAGATCACCAGTTTGTCTATCCATACCATTTATCATTTCGGTATCGCGTACTGTTTTGTTATTGTAAGCGCGTTTATCTTCGTCGCCACTATGCACAAAATCATATAGTACATCTATATCTTCACCCAAATAACCACCTGGTGAACGTACCAAACCATTAGAACGGTAATAGTGGTAATAAGATGTGTTTGGCGCAATAGGAATAATAGCTTCTAAACCTTTTACACCAGTTGTAGCTGCAGCTAGCGGAAGTGTACCATTATAAGAAGTACCTGTCATACCTACTTTCCCGGTTGACCAATATGCTTTAACCTCTTCATCACCATTGCGTTCTGTGTACCCTTTTGCTCTGCCACATAACCAGTCTATAACTGTTTTTGGTGCTAGAGACTCATTTTTTCCACCGATGGTTGGTGCACCATCAGAGAAACCAGTTCCTGGTGAAGATGAATGTACAACAATGTAACCTCGAGGCACCCATTTTCTAATATGTGAGTTAGATATTATAGGACGTTGACCACGACGTTTTACTTCGGGATGAAATCGTTCTTCACCAATATCACCAAGTTCATGTTCTACATTCCACATCGTACCAGGTGCATCTGCTGCAACACCAGCAAAATAAGGACTAGTAACATAGATTATAGGTAGTTTTAAGCCTTCTGTTTCTGTTTGTTCTGGTCGTGTTACAGAAACGTGCATGCGATCAGCTTCGCCATCTCCATCAGTGTCAAATTCTGTTTCTACCCAAAGATCGTGTCTTAGCCATTTACTATTATCTTTAAAAGCTTCAACGATTTGTGCTTCACCATCTTTAAAAACTGGTGTTGCTTTTTGCGCTGAACTAACCATAGTTAGGATAAAAGCGAATAGGATGAGCGTATTTGATTTTAATGAGAGTGACATATTATAGTGGTTTTAAAAATGTTCTGTTAAAAATAGCTACTAAATAGTAGAAGTTAAAAGCTATTTAGGATTTGTTTGTCAGATATTCTTCAGGAATAGGGTTTTCTTTAGATTCTTGGTTCCAATAAATATTAATAATCCACCAACGTTTACCATCATTTAGTAATTGAATACTGTTTATGCCTCTCATAAACGGGGCTTCATCTTTTTTACTTTTAAAAGATTCGTAGGTGCTAAATACGTGAGTGATGTTAACAAAGGTTTCTGTTTTTCGACTTAATTCAACTTCATGAAAACCATTTTCAAGCAACCATTTCCCTGAGGTGTTAATATAATCATCGGGCGACATGTAACGCACTGCAATTGTTCCATTATTAGTTTTGCCTGTTGGAATTAGTTTTGCGTCTTTATGAAATAAATGTTTAAATAGGTCCCAATTTCGTGTTTCTCCTTTATCACCAGATATAACGGTGTATAACGTTGCTATGGTATTATCTAATGTTGATACCTTATGTTGATAATCTTTAGTGTCTTGGGCATTTAAAACCAACCCAAAACATATAATGAGATAGCGTATGTTTTTCATGTTATAAAGTTAAAAGAATTTTAAGCCAAACAAAATAGCATCACCCTGAAAACCGCCGAGATAAGATCTTACATAATCGACACGTAAAAAACGCCACTTGCCCCAACCAATATTGTCTAAGCCAACCGTAAATTCTTGATACGGTTTGTGATTTGGTGTAGATAAACTATGTGCACCAACGACGAGATTAAAGTTAAGTTTATTTAATAACGGTATTTTACCTAAAATGAAGCCATTAAAATCGTGCTCAGCATGCATTTCTAAATAACTATCATTAGTGCTAAGATCGTAATACCCAAGGTTATTAAAAACATCTGTGTAGTTGCCGCGTTGACTAACATTTATTTGATTGCCATTAAAGTGTTGAAAATCCATAAAGGCAATATCATCTGCGTTAAAAAACTTTCCAACTCTTAGGTTATAACGAAAACGCCCTTTGTCTGCAATGTTAAACGATTGCGTTAGTCTTGCTTTTATTTGGTCAAAATTATAATTGCTATTGGTTGCACCTAATCCTTTTTCGTAGCCTAAGACTAAGGTTGGATATTTTTCGCTAAATAAATTTACTTTACGATCTGGATAACTTAAGTAGTCTTGGTCAAAGTTAATACGTGCAGATACATTTACTTTTACAATGTTATGATTTTCGAATGGTGCACTGGCACTTGTTGGGTCTAAGGGGTTATTGCTTGTGTATTCTTTATTTCGTTTTGGGTAAAACGTTTGGTCTGTTGTATTAAAAAGCGCACTACGATTTTCGTAACTTATACCAGAATAAAACCTAAAACCATTAAATAATTCTTCAGAATAGTTTAGTTGTACAAAACGACGTTCGTACAGTTTCATATAATTCTCTTCAAAAAATAAGGTCGCAATACTGTTTTCTAATGCGTTTATAGGATTTGCAGAATTGAATTGTTGGACTTGCACACCACCAGATAGGGTTAAAAAACGACGACTTGTATCATTAAATTTATACGTAAGTGCACCTGTTGCTCTTAAACGATCGTCTGAAAATCCGTATTCTAAATTTGCGTTAGCACTAAAATAGCGGTTAAAATCGTCATAATCTTTTGTAAAAAATACGTTAGCCTTTGCTGTGTAGCCTTGTACGGTGTTAAATTTTACATCTGTAATAGGAATATCAAAACCTAGACGAATGTCTTTTTGAGAATCTTGATAAGTGTACCCTAAAATATCGCCTAGTTTAAATTTATTTCTTACCGCATCAATAGAATCTAAATACGGTTTTGATTCTTTTACAAGTTGAATACTATCCTTTTTTATATAATCGGTACGCTCTTCTACGGTTAAGGGGACAGGTCTAATTTTGTTCCAAAATAAAGAATCTTTTTTGTTAGCCTCATTTTCAAAAGCTACAATTTCGCGTCCAAAATCTTTTTTAGTTAGTGGCTGATTAAATTCGTAATTGCTATAAACAGCTGTAAAACGCCCATCTCCTTTAAAACCAAAAAGGCCGTATTTAAAATCGAGACTTTGAGAGATTAGAGCCCAAATATTATTTTCTTCAGAATAAGAAAACGTTTGTTTTAATGATAATATATCTGCGGCAGGTATGCGCGCTTGTGCACCTGTAATATCTAACTCTAAGGCGTAGATTGTCCATTGGTCTTCTACAATATAAATACTGCCCGAAAAAACAGGGTCATTTTCTCGTCTAGGTATAACATTAATTTTATTAATTAAGTTGCCACGTTCATCATAAAAAACTCCTTCTAATTTATAGCGGTAATACCCAAAGGCATTATTGGCTATTGGTGAAATAATTTCGTTACCAAACGGAATGGTATTGTTATAGAAATTATAATCTACGTCTATAGCGTTATTAAAACTAAAACCGTTGCTATCTCCACTTACTTTAGAAGCCGTTATTTTTTCTTTAAGTTTATCTGGTCTTAGGTATTGAATTTTAGAAATAGTTTCAGATAAATAAATAATACCTGTACGTGTAGAGTCTAAGTTGCCGCCTAAATCGCCAACGTCTTGTCCTAAAATTTTTTCTGGTGCATCTACAATTTTAATTAAGCCTCTAGAATAAAAATCGGCTTTAAAAGAATTTATCTTTTCTAGATTTTCTTTTCGTTTTGCAATTGCCTCCCGAATAATGGCATCTGCAGGATTTTCTTCAGAATTAACTACAACTTCATCTAAGGATACCGATTCTTCCTCTAAAGTAATATTAAGTTCAAAAGGAAATGTGTCTATTTGTACTTGCTTTTTTACAGTTTTATAACCTAAAAAGGTGTAAACTAAATTGTATGTTTTGAGGTCAGTAACGTTAAGCTCGTAGTAACCATCATTATTACTGGTGGTCCCCTTATAGGTGTTTTCTACTAGAATATTAACAAATGGAAGCGGTTCGTTTTTTTGATCTGTAACTGTTCCAATGATTTGAGCAGATGCAAATGTGCTAAAAGCGATAAATAATAAGTTTAGTAAATTTTTAGTCATAACTACGTGATTGAAGGTCTCTATTTATAAAGACGTACTATTCTGGTAAATAATTGCCTATAAAATTCAAACATAGTATAAAAAAATACTTACAGAAGTTATAGTAATCTTAAAGTTATTAAAAATTCTTCTTTATTCTATCTAAATCGCGCTTGTTATCACGGTCTTTTATAGTTTCTCTTTTATCAAAAAGTTTCTTACCCTTAGCTAAAGAAATAATAAGTTTAGCAAACCCTTTTTCGTTAATGTATAGTCGCAATGGTATAATAGCATTTCCTTTTACATCAACTTCTTTTCTTAGTTTTTTAAGCTCTTTTTTGTTAAGTAGAAGTTTTCGTTCAGCTTTTGGTTTATGGTTGTAGTAGTTACCAAAAGCATACTCTTCAACAGTCATATTAATAACAAACAACTCGTCTCTGTCATTAAATTCACAAAAACTTTCAGCAATAGATGCTTTACCAGATCTTATAGATTTAATTTCAGTTCCGGTCAGCACAATTCCTGCGGTATATTTATCTAATATATCGTAATGAAATCTTGCTTTTTTATTTTGTATGTTAACCGTTTTCTGCATGATGTACAAAGGTAGTTTTTTATAATTAAGTGTTAAAAATTATAAGTTGAAAGTTTTTTGATAAAGATGTAAAATTCTTAAAGTTTTATGTAAACTAGTTTATAGTTTTGCGACTTTAAATAGAAAATCATTTAGATGAGGTATTTGCATATAATTTTGTTGGCTGTTTTAGTAGTGAGTTGTAAAGAAAATGCTGATTCTAAAGACTTAACAGCGCATGCTATTGTAGATAAATCTATCGCTATTTCTGGTGGTGACAAATTTGGGAACTCTATTGTTTCTTTTAATTTTAGAGATAAAGCATATACCGCTAAGCGCCAAAATGGTAAATTTTCATTTTTAAGACAATTTAAACAAGAATCAGACAGTGTTACCGATATTTTAGATAATACAGGTTTTACAAGACTAATTAATAAAAACGTTGTAAAAGTTGAAGATTCTATGGTTATAAAATATACAGCTTCAGTTAACTCTGTGCACTATTTTTCGGTGTTACCTTTTGGGCTAAATGATAAGGCTGTAAATAAAATTAGACTGGGAGATGAGCAGATTAAAAGTAAAGCGTATTACAAAATTAAGGTAACGTTTAGTGAAGATGGTGGTGGTGAAGATTTTGAAGACGTTTTTGTGTATTGGGTTAATCAAGAAAATTTTAAAGTAGATTATTTAGCGTATTCTTACAATGAAGACGATGGAGTAGGTATGCGTTTTAGAGAAGCCTACAATGAGCGTTATGTAAACGGATTACGCTTTGTAGATTACAATAATTATAAAGCACAAGACCCTAATAGTAATGTTGTTAAATTGGCTAAAGCATTTAATACAAATGCACTTCAGCTTGTTTCAAAAATTGAATTAGAAGGGGTTGAAGTCAACCTAATCGACAATTAAAACTGTAGCTGTTTTTGAATTTTTAGATACAGTTACAATATACAGATTAGAGTTATTATCTTCAGCAATCATATCATATTTTTTTTCACCTAATAGCTTATTTACAAACATTGGTGTGGTGTTACTATGACCTACCACTAAAACTGTTTTGCCTTTTGTGGCATTCTGAAATTTTTCTGAATTAAGATTTCTTGGGTCGTACAAAGACACTTCTAAATTATTGGCTTTAGCAGTTGGTGCTGCGGTTTCTTTTGTTCTGTTGTAGTTTGAAGAATAGACCATATCAAACGTTACATTTTTTAAGACATTTGCCCATTGTTTAGCACGTTCTATACCTGCTTTAATTAAATGTGGATCTCTGTTTGTTTTATCAGATTGGTCTTTTTCGGCATGTCTTATAAGGTAATATGTGGTGGTTTCTTTTAGCGTATTTTTTTGATAAGGCCCTTCCCAAATAACTTGCTCAATCATCCATTTACCTTCATCCTTAGATAATAACACATAATCTATGCCCCAAGTTGCAGTCACTTTTGCTGAAGCAATGTGGTTTCCTATGTCTAGTACTTCAATATTTCTAATTTTGTTTTCATCTCTAGATTTGCCTTCATTTTTCATTTTCTGAACAAAAGCCATCGCTTTATCATAGTCCATGTGTGCATAATACTCATAATCGCCAGAAGTTTCATTTTGCCAATAGCCAAATTTATTTAACCTTGGTTTTATGGCTGCTTTTAACTTAGTGGTATCTCCTTTATAAAAAGCATCAATGTAACTGTTGAGCGTTGCTTCAATTTGCGATTTATCTGAGGTGTCTTGTGCAGATATATTTAAAGATAATGCTATTAACAATGCAAAAAGGAAAGACTTCATAATAGTATAGGTGAGTTAGTTTATTAGGTTACTAGACTTTTAAACATCTAAGTTAGCAAATTAAAATAGAATTGAGATTTTGATATGATTTTTGTAAGTAGGCTAGAACTAGCAATCTACTTTATAGATTGTTTTCGTTTGGTTTTTTGTCCAATTTTTGAATTTTAATGCTTCGTAATTTTTGATTTACGGTTGTAGCTTAAATTACACTAAGTCGTTTATACATTACGCACATACCTCTAAGGTGTGGGTGCATTAATTCAAAATTGAGTTGAGTTGGTTTGCTATTTCTAAAATTTTGTTTTTCATAAAAACGCAAAGCTTGCATCTGAGAATCCATAGCTTTTAACCAAATAATTTTACAATTTTTTTCTGCTGCTTTTTTGTACATCCAATTAAAGAGTGTTTTTGCAATACCTTTACCTTGTGCATCTATGCTTAAATATATTCTATTAACATATACTGATTTTACACTAGGAAAATCCTCAAACTGCGTGTTATAAACGAGTCTAAAAATACCAACAGTAACACTTTTTTAAATTACAAAATAGTAAGTGGCATTTTGGTCTGATAATTCTAATTTTAGATGTTCTAAGCTATAAAATTTAGTAAAGTAGAAACTACAATTTTTATTTACCCAAAGATGCTCGTAAGCTGGTGGGTAAATCTGCTCTACAAGTTTTAACAACTTAGGTTGGTCTTCAATTTTAATGGCTTTTAGATGTATGTTATCCGATACTTCTATCATTTTATTAAGCTAGTTCTAGAGCGATGTTAATCATGTTTTTAAATGTAGTTTCACGTTCTTTACTTGTTGTAATTTCGCCGGTAACAAGAGAATCTGAAATGGTAAGAATAGCTAATGCATTGGCATTGTGTTTGGCAGCAACTGTGTAAAGGCCTGCAGCTTCCATTTCTACGCAGAGTACACCAAATTTAGACCACTTTTTATAGGCTTCTTTATCATCTTCGTAAAACTCATCAGATGATAGAACATTACCTGCTTTTATCTCTATATTTTTAGATTTGGCAATTTCTACAGCTTTAATAAATAAGCCAAAATTTGCAGTAGGAGCATAGTCTGCACCACCAAAGCGAAGCTCGTTTACGCCAGATGTAGATGATGCAGCCATAGCTAAAACCACATCTCTTAGTTTTATATCTTTTTGGTACGAGCCTGCACTACCCACTCTTATTAGGTTTTTAACACCAAACTCAGTAATAAGTTCTGTGGCGTAAATAGACATACTTGGTACTCCCATGCCTGTACCCATAGTAGATACACGTTTGCCTTTGTAAGTGCCTGTATAGCCATACATACCTCTAACTTTGTTAAAACAAATTGGGTTTTCTAAAAAAGTTTCTGCAATCCATTTTGCTCTTAATGGGTCGCCAGGTAATAAAATCGTTTCTGCGATGTCTCCTCTTTTTGCTCCTATATGTACACTCATAGTGTAAAGTTAAGAATTTAGGCTCAAATTTAGTAGATAGATTCTGAAGTTTGATTAAGCATCATGGCTACACCAGAAGATGTACCAATTCTATGCACACCAGTTTCAATATATTTTAGCGCAGTTTCTACATCCCTAATACCACCAGAGGCTTTTATTTTAAGTTTATTTTTAACCGTTTTTTTCATTATTTTAACAGCGGTTAATGTGGCACCACTTTTTGAAAATCCGGTAGAGGTTTTTACAAAATCGGCTTTGGCATCGATACAAATTTCGCATGCTTTAACAATTTCGTTTTTAGATAGTTCGCTTATTTCTAAAATAACTTTTAACGGAATTAAGCCAATAGCACGTTTTACATTACTAATATCTTTTAATACTGCAACGTGGTTTTTACTTTTTAGTCTCCCAATATTCATTACCATATCTATTTCTGTAGCACCTTGTTCTATGGCTTTTTTAGCTTCATATATTTTGGCTTCGGTTGACATGGCACCTAGAGGGAAACTTATAACCGTACAAACTTTGACTTTAGATTGGCCAAGGGCTTGTTTGGCAATAGCAACATAGCTGCTGTTTACACAAACAGAATAAAAATTGTATTTTAAAGCTTCTTCACAAAGTCTCAGAATATCAGATTCTGTTGCGGCAGCACTAAGTAGCGTGTGGTCTATGTATCTGTTTAATTCCATAATAATTTATAAGTAGGTATAATTGGGTGTTTATAAATAATCAGCTACTGTAATTCTCTAAAAATAGAGTAATTACAATATGGTTTTAAGACAATCATTTTACAGGAATTAATAGCTCGACAAAAGTAAGCATTTATCCGATAACAGGAACGTTTATATAGATAAATTATTTCGTATTTTATCGAAAAAAAATAAAAACACCTCATAATTAGTCGTTTATAGGTTGTTATTGTTTTATAAATGAAGTGTTACTAATAATTAAAATTTAAAAAAAATGAACTATGATTTTTATCAGTGTTTTAGATTTTTTTGAGCTTTATTTTTGCTTCAAATTAAAACACAATTCTTATGAAAAATTTATTTTTATTTATCTTATTAGCTAGCTTTTCTTTTAACTTAAATGCACAAGATGATACTGCTACAGACGACTATAATAAATGGCAAGCCCGTTTAAGAATAGTATCTGTAATACCTTCTCCAGGTGATAATATTAATGGTGCAGACGTCGATATTAGTACTGCATTTGTGCCAGAGTTAGATTTTACGTATTTTTTTACTAAAAATATAGCCTTAGAGCTGATATTAGCAACAGCTAAACACAATGTAGAGGTAGAAGATGTAGATCTTGGGCATGTATGGTTATTACCACCTACCCTAAATTTACAATACCATTTTTATGCAAATAAATTTAAACCTTACGTTGGTGCTGGTGTTAACTATACCATTTTTTATGGTGTAGATGAGGGTGATGTGGTTGGTATGGATTATGAAAACACTTTTGGCTTTTCTTTACAAACAGGTGTAGATTATATCCTAAACGACAAATGGTTTTTAAACTTTGATATTAAAAAGTTGTTTTTATCAACCGATGTTGACGTAGATTCTGGTGAAGGTATTTTACCTGTTGAGGTAGATATAGATCCGTTAATTATTGGCTTTGGTATTGGTATGAAATTTTAAGATACGTTACAATAATTATATAAAAAGAGAGTCGATTTTTATCGGCTCTCTTTTTTTTGCTTAAAATTATGTTTTAACTATTTAACTGCTGTTACAGTGTAGCCAGCCTCTCTTAATAAGTTAATAACACCGTTGTGGCCTGCTAAATGGCCTGCGCCAACACCAAAAAATGTTGCCTGTTCTTTAGCATATTTACCAATTTTAGGTACCCAATTTTTATTTCTGTTATCTAATAATTCGTCTTGGTGTTCTGATACAGATGAGAAGTTATCATCATTCAACATCTCTATCATGGCAGTAATATCTTCATTTTTATAAACGTTTAACATTTTTGCAAACGTCTCTTTATCATAGCTCATATTATCTTTTGCACTTCTTACTAAATCTTGTGCTTGTGCTTTATAAGGTATGTCATCAAAGACCTTTAGTTGGTCTTCTATGGTTTCTAGCCCATTAACTTCTTCTCCTTGTTCTTTTGCAATCCTCATTAGTTCTGTCTCAAAAGATTGAGATGTGCAGTCTAATAGTTTTGGATAAAGCATTGCTGTAAGAAAAGATGGTTTTATGTTTTCTATCATTTTTACAGACATCCCCATATTTTTTATAAATAGAGAATCAACAGCAATATAATCTTCAGTAGAGATTAAATCTTTAAGCTTTTTGCCTTCTTTCATGTACATACCTTTCATCATTTTACTTTGCATACCAGGATCGTCCATGTCTATTTCTAACACAACTTGAGACGTTGCATCTAAAGCTTTTTGTACGTCGTCTTCTATTGTGGCGTCACAAGTAATATGTATTGTACCAAAAAGGTAAGATGCTTGCTGTAGTCCGTTGCCTTCTATTTTCCAAAGTGTGGAGTTTTCTAACTTCTGGGCATTTAAGTTTGTTAAACAAACTATTGAGAGTAAAAAAATGGCTAAATGTAATTTCATTTTATTTGGTTTTTATTTAATAATAGTAGTCTTAATTTTTAATAAGTTACAGATTTGCACATTATATTTACCTTGTTTATTCTAAATAATAAAAAAGTAACCTATTGCAAACGTTTTTATTTTGCTCATATTCAATTTTTTAAAGAATTTATTCAATTTAACTACTAAAAAGAAATAGCAAAGCAACACGTTTTAAGTTTAATAGCTTTTTAAACCCAGTTTGTGTTGCTTTAGCCAACCAATCGTTATAAAGACTGATTTTAGGTGTCCTTGTTACAGTTGTTTTTACAATTCTTCTGTAACTAAACTACTTTGATTTCTAAATACCAAGTCACCATTAAACTCATCGAGTAAGATGATACTATCTGTTGTAACTGCACCCGAAAGTATTTCTTTACTTAATTGATTGAGTACTTCCTTTTGTATAACACGCTTTACAGGTCTAGCACCATACTCTGGGTTGTATCCTTTTTCTGCTAAATAGCTTTTTGCTTCAGCTGTTGCATCAAAAGTAATACCTTGTTTAGCAATCATTTTAGTGATACTTTTTAATTGTAACCCAACAATATCTATAATGTTTTTCTTAGATAAAGGTGTAAACATTATGGTATCGTCTATTCGGTTTAAAAACTCTGGTCTTACACTTTGTTTTAATAAGGCAAGGACATCTACTTTAGCAGCTTCAATAGCTGATGGAATATCCTTAGTCGCTTCAAAACGCTCTTGTATAATATGACTTCCCATATTTGAGGTCATTATTATAATGGTATTTTTAAAATCTGCTACTCGGCCTTTGTTATCTGTTAAGCGCCCTTCATCTAAAACTTGTAATAAAATATTAAACGTATCTGGGTGCGCTTTTTCAATTTCATCTAGTAATACTACAGAATAAGGTTTGCGTCTTACAGCTTCGGTTAACTGCCCACCTTCATCATAACCAACATATCCTGGAGGTGCACCAACCAATCTACTAACCGCATGGCGCTCTTGGTATTCGCTCATGTCTATACGCGTTAATGCATTTTCATCATCAAATAAATATTCTGCTAATGCTTTTGCTAATTCTGTTTTACCAACACCAGTGGTACCAAGAAATAAGAATGTACCTATTGGTTTTTGCGGGTTTTGCAAACCTGCTCTAGATCTGCGTACAGCATCACTAACAGCTTCAATAGCTTCTTCTTGGCCAACTACGCGTTTGTGTAATTCGTCTTCAAGTTTTAGTAATTTTTCACGATCACTTTGAAGCATTTTTGTTACCGGAATGCCTGTCCATTTCGCAACAATATCTGCAATATCTTCATAGGTTACTTCTTCTTTTATTAAAGATGTGCCTTGCTGATTTGCTAATTCTTTTTGATATTTTTCTAACTTTTCAATAGCATCTTTAATTTTTCCATACCTAATTTCGGCTACTTTTCCATAATCGCCATCACGTTCTGCACGTTCAGCTTCTATTTTAAAGTTTTCAATTTCTTCTTTAATATTCTGAACATTATCAACCACTTCTTTTTCAGACATCCATTTAGCATTCAGCTCATTTCGTTCTTCTTTAAGATTCGCTAAATCAGCTTTTAAGCCTTTTAATTTAGTTTCATCTTTTTCGCGTTTAATGGCTTCGTGTTCAATTTCTAGCTGCATTATTTTACGATCTAAAACATCTAGTTCTTCTGGTTTAGAGTTTATTTCCATTCGTAATTTAGACGCAGCTTCGTCCATTAAATCAATAGCTTTATCAGGAAGGAATCGATTGGTTATATAGCGTTGTGATAATTCTACAGCACCAATAATAGCTTCATCTTTAATTTGCACTTTATGATGTGCTTCATACTTTTCTTTAATACCTCGAAGAATAGAAATGGCACTTTCGGTATCTGGCTCATCTACTTTAACCATTTGAAAACGACGCTCTAAAGCTTTATCTTGTTCAAAGTATTTTTGATACTCATCTAAAGTGGTTGCGCCAATAGCTCTCAGTTCACCACGAGCTAAAGCTGGTTTTAGAATATTTGCAGCATCCATAGCTCCTTGTCCGCCACCTGCACCAACAAGTGTATGAATTTCATCTATAAAAAGTACAATATCGCCGTTGCTACTTGTAACTTCTTTTATAACGGCTTTTAGACGTTCTTCAAATTCTCCTTTAAATTTTGCACCAGCAATAAGCGAGCCCATGTCTAAAGCAAATATTTGTTTGTCTATTAGGTTTTCTGGAATGTCGCCATCTATAATTCTATGCGCTAAACCTTCAGCAATAGCCGTTTTACCTGTACCAGGTTCGCCAACTAAAATAGGATTGTTTTTAGTACGTCGCGACAAGATTTGAAGTATTCTTCTAATCTCTTCATCACGCCCTATAACTGGGTCTAGCTTGCCATCTCTAGCTAATTGGTTTAAGTTTTTAGCATATTTATTTAAAGCATTATAGGTTTCTTCTTGACTTTGAGAGGTGACTCTATCGCCTTTTCTTAGTTCTTCTATAGCAGCATTAAGCCCTTTTTCTGTAACCCCTTGGTCTTTTAAAATTTGAGCTATTTTACTTTTAGATTTAAATATGGCAATTACTAAATGCTCAATAGACACAAAGTCATCATTCATTTTTTTAGCAATTATTGATGCTTCATTTAGCGCTTTACTTGCTTCGCGAGAGAGCATAAGCTCTGCGCCAGATACTTTAGGGAAACTTTCTAATTCTTTATCTAATATTTGCTGAAGTATAGAAACATTAACGTTTAACTTTTTTAATAAAAAAGGTAAAACGTTTTCGTCTACATCAAAAAGCGCTTTAAAAAGATGCTCATTTTCTATTTGCTGATGGCCAAGACTTTGCGCATGTTGTTGCGCTTTTTGTATGGCTTCTTGCGATTTGATTGTGTAATTATTAAAATTCATATCGTTATTTATTTGTTATTCTTGCACAGGGCAGGAACTTATTTTAGTGTTTAATTTAATTTTCTCTTTCTGTAATTGCAAAGACTTAGCATGTGGCAATCTCATAAAAAATGCTACTACTATACTCAAAAAGAGCTTGTTTTATTGTTGTGCTTTATTATCTTTAGTCAATAATCTTACCAATTAAAAAGGGTAAGTAAAAAACGACAAAATGACTGATTTAATGCTTATTAGAGTGACGTTTTGTCTGTTTGTAAGCTTATGGTTTTGTTTCGACTTAAATGAAACGTAACATGTTGTCGCGTGTTTTCTTTATGATAGAAAGAGAAACAGTGCCGAGATGTTTTATTTAAAAATGTTCTTTACACATACGAATAAAAAAAGCGGTAAATTAACATGTGTGAGATTAATAAAATAAAGTAATAAAAATATGTTTAAGAAATTATTTGGCTCATCAGAACCAAAAGAAAAAAAAGAAAAAAAAGTACTGCCTTGGTTGCCATTACAGACTGTTAGGCAATTAGATGAGATTTTAGAGCGCTCTAAAACAAAAACTCAACTTGTGTTTAAACATTCTACACGCTGTGGTATTAGTCGTATGGTTATGAGTCAATTTGAGTCTGCGTATAATCTAGATAGTTCTGCAGATTTATATTATTTAGATTTACTAAACTATAGAGATGTATCTAACGAGGTTGGTTATAAATACCAAGTAATGCATCAATCTCCTCAATTATTAATTCTAAGAAATGGTGTAGTTGTTGCACATGCTAGTCATGGCGCAATTAACGAAATAGATTTGGCAAAGTATAGTTAACATTTTTTGTGAATTTGCTTACACAGAAGCCTGTTTTTTATATTTTAGGTATTATTTATGATAATTATCAGTGCAATTAAATACTGAAATTTGTATCTTGTTTTTAGAAATTATTAATAAAAAATATAGAGATTATGACTGTGAATTTTCGTTATGTAAATGTAGATGTAAGTGAAACTTTAAACACTTTTACACAAGAAAGATTAGATAAATTATTTAGCAGATATGAATTTTTAATTAGTGCTACTGTAAGATTTAAAGCAGATGATAATTTTCATGATACAGGCAAATTATGTGATATTGAGCTAAGTTTACCAGGACCTCGCATCTTTGCAACATCTAACGAAGCTAATTATGAAGTAGCTGTAAGAGAAACCATCAAAGATTTAGAACGCCAACTAAAAAAACGTAAAGAGGTTTTTAAAACGCATTAATATGTATTAGGTTAAAGTTTTACGTTGTTAATTGTTACTTTGTTTAATATACTTTATAAATATAAAAATCTCAGGTTATATATTAGCCTGAGATTTTTTGGTTTGTAAAACCAATGTTAAAATTAAGAATAGGTACTACAAATAAAAACTAACGATGGTGGTAAGGCTCGTTTTTTAATATTGTAAATCCTCTGTATAATTGTTCTATAAAAAATAACCTTACCATTTGGTGAGAGAAAGTCATTTTAGACAGTCCGATTTTGCCATTAGCTCTTTTGTAAACTGCGTCAGAGAAGCCGTAAGGTCCACCAATAATAAAGATTAGCGTTTTTATACCAGCATTCATTTGCTTTTGTAAGTAGCTAGAAAAAGCAACAGAGTCTAGTTGTTTTCCATTTTCATCTAAAAGGATTAAAACATCTGAAGTTTGTATTTTGGCTAAAATAAGCTCACCTTCTTTTTCTTTTTGTTGGGCTTCAGATAGGTGTTTAACTTTTTTTAGATCTGGTAGTATTTCTAGCTCAAACTTTATATAGAAGCTTAAGCGTTTTTTATAATCTTCAATAAGCGCAATTAAGTTTTTATTGTCTGTTTTGCCTATAGCTATGAGTTTAATTTGCATAATAGTGTTACTTTGAGTACGTCTTTTTTTGTTCGGAATCGTAGAGCGGAGTTTTATTTAAATGGTTTTAATAGTCTTGTAGCGCTTACTTAAGTACAAATTTATCGGTTTTACTTAGAAATACTCATCAACTGACCTTAGATTTATTCAAATTTTCAAATTGCAATTCCTATTTTTACATTAAATTAAAGCACAAATGATTTCACAAGAACAATTCAACAAAGAAATAGATTTAATTATAGCCAATGCCATAAGAGAAGATGTTGGTGATGGCGATCATAGTTCTTTAGCATGTATACCTGCCACAGCAAAGGGCAAAGCAAAACTTTTGGTTAAGGATAATGGTATAATTGCAGGCGTTGAGTTTGCAAAAAAAGTATTTGCTTATATTGATGCTACTATAAAAGTAGAAATATTAATAGAAGAGGGGAGTGCTGTAAAATATGGTGATATTGTCTTTTATGTAGAAGGTGCGTCGCAATCTATATTAAAAGCAGAACGCTTGGTCTTAAATGCTATGCAACGTATGAGTGCTATTGCAACCAAAACCAGGAAATTTGTTGATTTATTGGAGGGGACAGAAACCAAGATTTTAGACACACGTAAAACCACACCAGGTATAAGAGCTTTAGAAAAATGGGCTGTAAAAATCGGTGGAGGTGAAAATCATAGATTTGCGTTGTATGATATGATTATGCTAAAAGACAATCATATAGATTTTGCAGGTGGTGTTGCTAAGGCTATTGATTTAACAAAACAGTATCTAAAAGACACTAACAGAGATTTAAAGATTATTGTTGAGGCTAGAAATTTAGACGAAATAAAAGCCATACTAGACTGTGGTGGTGTTTACAGAATTTTAATAGACAACTTTAATTACGATGACACGCGTAAAGCGGTAAAACTGATTGGTGATGCGTGTTTAACAGAGTCATCGGGTGGTATTAACGAGAGTACGCTAAAAAAATACGCAGCATGTGGTGTAGATTATATTTCATCTGGCGCGTTAACACATTCGGTTTATAATATGGATTTAAGCTTAAAAGCCGTATAAATAAGTTAACAATGCTTACTTGTAGTGCATTGTCTTATGCTTTAGAAGTAATTTGTTGCTAAGTTATGCACAAATGGTATGGAGCTAAAATTAAAATAATGTCCAAACTCATAGAAGATAAATTAGATAAAATACCATTGCTTAAAATTGTTGTACGCTTTTTTAAGCAAATTAAACTGCCAGGTTTTGAGGGGTTGTCTGTATACGATTTATTAGAGTTATATATTATGGGTATACTAAAAGGGGCCTTAACGACAAGAGCTAGTGCTATTGCTTTTAGTTTTTTTACAGCAATATTTCCATTTTTATTATTCGTTATTATTCTTATACCAATTATACCTATACAAGATTTTCAAAATGAATTTTTAATGTTTTTAGAGTCTGTTTTGCCACCACAAACTTCAGATTTTTTCACTGAAAATATTTTCGAAAATATCGAAGGCAGACAACAGGCAGGCTTATTATCATCTGTGTTTGTATTGTCTATGTTATTAATGGCTAATGGCGTTAATGCCGTATTTTCTGGTTTTGAAAATTCGTATCACGAGCAACTCACACGTAATGTGTTTCAGCAATATTTTTATGCTTTTGGTATTGCCTTAATCCTTGCCATTTTAGTGCTACTAACGGTGGCGGTGTTTGGTTATTTTCAGATTTATATTTTAGCTCCTATATACAAAACATATAGTGGTGGTGTGGCATTGGCAGATAATGCTGAAGGTGTTGGCTGGATTGTATTTGCTAAATATATGTTCTTTGTACTTATGGTGTATTTGGCCACAGCTATTTTATACTACTTTGGCACAAAAGAAGGCAGGCAAACAAGGTTCTTCTCTTTTGGTGCTTTGCTTACAACCTTATTAATAATTTTAACCTCGTATTTATTTGGTGTTTACATAGATAATTTTTCGCAGTATAATGAGTTGTACGGCTCTATTGGTGCGTTGTTAATTCTGTTGTTATATTTGTGGCTTAATTCTAATATATTGCTTTTAGGGTATGAGCTAAATGCCACTTTAAGACGTTTAAGTAAACTAGATATAAAATAATGAAAAACAGTTTTTTAAGTATTATATGTTTCTTTTGTTTTGCATTGCTATCTGCACAAAACATAACCGGTAAATGGAAAACTATTGATGATGAAACAGGTAAAGAAAAATCTATAGTTGATATTTTTGAAAAAGACGGAAAAGTTTACGGTAAAATTATAGAGATTTTAAATCCTGAAAAAAAAGACCCTAGGTGTACCAAATGCGAAGGTGAAAATAAAAATAAACCCATTTTAGGAATGCTTATTATTGATGGTCTAACTAAAGACGACACTGTTTATGATGGTGGTACTATTTTAAACCCAAGTAACGGAAAAGTATATAGCTGCCGACTTAAGTTTGATGATGACAAAGACCCTAATACTTTACAGGTTAGAGGTTACATCGCTTTTTTTTATAAAACCCAATATTGGCAACGCATCATAGATTGATATACTTTATAGACGTTATATTACCCATTCCGCTTCAAAAAGCCTTTACGTATCATGTTACAGAGGCTGAGGCGCATTTCTTAAAACAAGGTATGCGCGTCGCTGTACCTTTTGGTAAGAGTAAAATTTATACAGCTTTGGCTTACAAGGTTCATAATAATCCGCCAACGGCTTATGAGGCAAAAACTATTCATCAAATATTAGATGAAACGCCAGTTGTCACAGAAAATCAACTAAAACATTGGGAGTGGATTGCGAGTTACTATATGTGTAGTTTGGGTGAGGTAATGCGCGCAGCAATGCCAAATGCATTTATATTAGAAAGTGAAACTTTAATTATTAAAAATGAGACCGTCAGCATACAAGAATCTGAATTAAAAGATGACGAATTTCTAATTTACGAAGCCTTACAGCATCAATCATCTCTTAAGATACAAGATGTAATTTCTATTTTAGATAAAAAACGTGTACTCCCAGCAATTAATAGCTTGGTAGCCAAAGGTGTTTTAAATTTACAAGAAGAGCTGTACGAGAAATACCAGCCTAAATTGGTGCGTTATGTAAAGCTTAATGCTAACCATAAATTAGAAGGTAAACTGCAAGAGTTATTAGATATCTTAAGTAGAGCACCAAAACAACGCGATGTTATTTTGGCTTTGTTTACGATGGAAGCTGCTTCAAAAGAACCTATAAAAGTTGCTGAGTTAGCAGAGCGAAGTGGTGCATCTACATCTATAATAAAATCGCTTATAGATAAATCTATTTTAGACGAATATCATGTACAAACAGATAGAGTTCAATTTAACGGTGACGGTGATGAAGCTGTTAAAACCTTAAGTGCAGCCCAGTTGCTAGCTTACAATGAGATAGAGTCTGTTTTCGAGACTAAACCTGTTGCGCTTTTGCATGGTGTAACCTCTTCTGGTAAAACAGAAATCTATGTACAACTTATTCAAAAGCAATTAGAACAAGGAAAGCAGGTTTTGTATTTGTTACCAGAAATTGCACTAACCACACAATTGGTGCAGCGACTTCAAGATTATTTTGGTGAGAAAGTAGCTGTTTTTCATAGTAGATATTCTGGTAATGAGCGTGTTGAGGTTTGGACGAATATGCTTAACAATTCTGAAAAAGCAAAAGTGATAATTGGTGCACGTTCTTCTTTGTTACTACCATTTAAAAATTTGGGTTTAATAATCGTAGATGAAGAGCACGAGTCGTCATACAAACAATTTGACCCTGCGCCACGTTACCACGCAAGAGATGCAGCCGTTGTGTTAGCTAATTTACACAAAGCAAAAACACTTTTGGGTTCTGCTACGCCAAGTTTAGAAACTTACTTTAATGCCACACAAGGCAAGTATGGTTTGGTAGAACTGAATACACGTTATAACGATGTGTTAATGCCAGATATTGAGTTGGTAGATTTAGCAGATAAGTATAAGCGTAAACGTATGAAAGGTCATTTTAGCGATCGTCTTATACAAGAAATGACTGAGACGCTAGAAGCTGGTTTTCAAATTATATTATTTCAAAACCGAAGAGGTTTTTCTCCAATTATAGAATGTACAACTTGCGGTACATCGCCACAATGTCCCAATTGCGATGTAAGTTTAACATACCATCAATACAGAGATCAGTTGCGTTGCCATTATTGCAGTTATAATACGGCTATGTTAAAAAGTTGCCAAGGTTGCGGTAATGCAACGTTAGATACTAAAGGTTTTGGTACAGAACAAATAGAGCAGGAGGTAAAGGCTTTGTTCCCAGACCACAAAGTGGCGCGTATGGATTTAGATACCACGCGAGGTAAGTACGGTTTCGAAAAGATTATTACTAGTTTTGAGCAACGCGAAGTTAATATTTTGGTAGGTACACAAATGTTAACCAAAGGTTTAGATTTTAGATTTGTAAAGTTAGTAGGCATAATGAATGCAGATAACTTACTCAACTTTCCAGATTTTAGAGCCCACGAGCGTAGTTACCAATTGATGTCGCAAGTATCTGGTAGAGCAGGTAGAACAGATTTGCGTGGTAAAGTACTGATACAAACCTACAACCCGCATCATAATATTTTACAACAAGTCTCAACAAATTCTTATAAAGAAATGTTTACTGAGCAAATTAACGACCGTTACAATTATAAATACCCACCAACGTACAGGCTCATTAAAATTACGTTTAAGCATAAGGATTATAACCGTGTTAATTTAGCGGCAGATTGGTATGCGAAATCATTAAAGCAAGTCTTTAAAAATAATGTTTTAGGTCCTGAGTTTCCTGCGATTTCAAGAATAAGAAATTTGTTTAATAAAAACATATTAATAAAAATTCCGCAGAAGCAGTCTTTGGGTAAAACCAAAGAGGCGATACAGAAAATTGACATTAGTTTTAATGCTGTTAAAGATTTTAGGGCGGTAAGGGTTGTTATTAATGTGGATAATTATTAATGAAACTTAAATTTTTAAAACCTAGGAGAAGATAAATTTGTGAGTTGAATTAGTTTTGTTGTAGAACGTAAGCCTTTATTTTAAATTATTAATTCAACTAATATTAGGTCTAGTTGCTTAGCTTTCTTCGTTTAGAGGTAAAAGTAACTGTACTATTAAATTACTTTTTATAACAGGTAGAATTTCAAAACATCCTTAAAGTCTCTTCAAGGGGATAATTGTTCTAATGTTTCTTATTTAGTTGTCCCCTTGAGGAGGCTTTAGGGGTGTAAAATAAAAAAACCCAACATTTCTGTCGGGTTTTCTATATATCAATGTGCATTGAGCTATTCTGCGAAGCATAATAGTCTTTACATATTATTCAAAGCATCTACCAATTGTGTCTTTTTATTTCGACTCAACGGAATTTCATAAGCACCAACTTCAACATTTTTGCTGTTAAAGCGGTCTATTTTATCTAAATTCACGATATAAGATTTGTGAATTCTTAAAAATTTACCTTCAGGTAATTCTTTTTCAAAAGCCTTCATAGTAGATAATACAACTAGGCTGTTTTCTTCAGTAACCACCTTTACATAATCACCTAAAGCTTCAATCCATTTAATATCCTTAATATAAACTTTTCGTTTTTTAAGATTACTTTTTACAAAGATATGTTCACCTTCAGTTTCATTAAAATCTAGTTTTAATTTATGTTGTTCGATGGCTTTTTCTACCGCTGTATTAAAGCGTTCTTTTGTAATTGGTTTTTGTAGGTAATCGGTAGCGTCGTAATTAAATGCTTTAAAAGCATATTCGGTTTTACCGGTAACAAAAATAATTTGGGGTTTGTTGTTGAGTACATCTAAAAGTTCAAAACCGTTCAATACAGGCATTTCAATATCTAGGAAGATAAGATCTACTTTATGTGTATTAAGACCGTTTTTTGTTTCTAACGCACTGCTGTATTCTGCAATTAGGTTAAGCGAGGAATGATTCTCGATTAACTTAACTATAGAAAGGCGTTGAATCGCAGAATCATCAACAACTACACAGTTTAAAGTCATAACATTATTTGTTTATTAGGTTAAGATATCGACAATAGTACAAAAAATTCGGTTAAAAAACAAATATTACCGACAAACCGTGAATTTTAACATATTTTGTTGACTTAGCAAATATACTCAATTTACACTACAAAAACATTGCCAGAATTATAATTAATGCTTATTTTTGCAGCCGTTTAATAACAAACAAATATATTTATTATGAATCATTATGAAACTGTTTTCATCTTAAATCCCGTTTTATCTGAAGACCAGATAAAGGAGACAGTAAAGAAATATGAGGATTTCCTCGTTTCTAAAGGAGCTAAGATGGTATCAAAAGAAGATTGGGGCTTAAAGAAGTTAGCTTACCCAATTCAAAACAAAAAAAGTGGCTTTTACCACTTATTTGAGTACACTGTAGATGGCCAAGCTATTGAGCCTTTAGAGGTAGAATTTAGACGTGATGAGCGTTTTATGCGTTACTTAACTGTGAGTTTAGACAAACATGCTATTTCATGGGCTGAGAGAAGAAGAGAAAAAATGAAAGTTAAAGCAAAAGCAAAAGCGTAATTATGTCATCAATAGAGCAACAAGCAAAAGGAAAAAAAGACGGAGAAATTAGATATTTAACTCCATTAAATATTGAGACGTCTAAAACGAAAAAATATTGTCGTTTTAAGAAATCTGGTATCAAGTACGTAGATTATAAAGATGCAGATTGGTTATTAGGTTTTGTAAACGAGCAAGGTAAATTGTTACCAAGACGTTTAACAGGAACTTCTTTAAAGTACCAAAGAAAAGTATCTGTCGCTGTAAAAAGAGCTAGACATTTAGCTTTAATGCCGTATGTAGCTGATTTATTAAAATAAAATATCATAACAATGGAACTTATATTAAAACAAGACGTTGAAAATTTAGGATTTAAAGACGATATTGTATCTGTTAAGAACGGTTATGGTAGAAACTTTTTAATTCCTCACGGACAAGCTGTAATGGCAACAACTTCTGCTAAGAAAGTATTAGCAGAAACATTAAAGCAAAGAGCTTACAAAGAGAAGTCAGAAATCGCTGAAGCAAATAAAACTGCAGATGCTATGAGAGGACTAGATATTAAAATTACAACTAAGGCTGGTACTGGTGCTACTGCTGGAGATAAATTATTTGGTTCTATTACCAATATGGATTTAGCTGCTGCACTTAAGAAAGAAGGTCATGATGTAGATAAGAAATTTATCTCTATTAATGGTGGTAATATTAAACGTTTAGGCCAATATGAAGCTGCAATTAGATTACACAGATCTGTAACTATAGATTTAACTTTCGACGTTATAGCAGAAGCTTAATCTCTTTTTTAAAATAATTAAAAACCGTTTAGTTTTCTAAGCGGTTTTTTCATTTTTAGTTTTTTATGAAACGTATTCTAATTCTCTTTTTAGCATTAAGTTGTATTGGGTGTAAAGATGCTAAGTCTAACATTTATGAAACGGCAAACTCAACCTTACTTCAGTCTAAACCAATAGCTATATTTAAAACAGGTAAAACCAATTACCCAAATATAAGTGTGCATAGAGGCGGAAAAGGATTATTATATTATCCTGAAAATTGCTTAGAAACGCTACAATACGTTAGTGATAGTATTGTTGCTATTTATGAAGTAGATGTTGCGCAAACTAAAGATGGTCAGTTAGTACTAATACACGATAACTCTATAAACAGAACCACAACAGGAGATGGCTTGGTTAAAGATCTTAACTATGCTGAGCTCAAAAATTTTAATTTGGTTGATGATTATGGTAATACTACAAACTTTAAAATACCATTGTTCTCTGAGGTTTTGGAGTGGTGTAAAACCAAAGGTGTTATTCTTACGGTAGATATAAAGCGTAGCGTAAGCCAAGAAACGGTTATTAATGCCATTAGAGACGCAAAAGCAGAAGATACTAGTATTATTATCACTTATGATGTAGAACAGGCTAAATCTGCCTATAAATTGGCGCCAGATTTATTGTTATCTGTATCTGCCAGAAATCATAAAGAATTAGACAGATTATTAGCAACCAACATACCAACGCAAAACATGCTAGCTTTTACAGGTACTCGTTTATCTAGTGTATCATTATACCAACGTTTACACAATGAAAATATACTTTGTATGTTAGGCACCTTAGGTAACTTAGATAAACAAGCCAAAGCTAAAGGTGAGCATCTTTACAGCAATTTTAAAAATCTAGGAGTAGATATTTTAGCCACAGATAGACCATTTATGGCTTATAATACAATAAATAAATAGTTATGAAATACGCAAGACTTTCTAAAGAACAGTTTGAAGAATTACACCAAGAATTCATTAACTTTTTAGCAACACAATCTATTACGGCAGATGAGTGGGCAAGTATTAAAAAAGACAAACCCGAAGCAGCAGAACAAGAATTAGATGTTTTTAGCGATTTGGTTTGGTTTGGTGTACTTAGTAAAGTGCAATACCTTGAGCATATATCACCACAGCAAATACATTTATTTCAGTGTAATGAAAAGAGCATGCGTCTTATTGCTTTAAAAATTGAAAATGAGGCTGTAGATTTTACAACAAAACAAGGTTTTAATTGGTTGCGAGATAATTTATTGTCTGATAGTATTGAATTTTTCAATGCCAAAAAAGAATATACAGACGATAAGCATTTAGATTTATTTAAAATGATTCAATCTGGTGCAAATATTACAAAAGGTGAATTGTTTGACTATTTTGCTAATTTAATAAAGGGCTAAATTTCTAAATTCCTTTTTGGAAAACAAATTTCTTGGTACATGTTAAGTTCGTCTCACGGCTATTTTATAGCCATTCACTTTTTTAAATTAAATAAGCGGAGTTGATAATAAAATCTCGATAATGGGATTTCGGCTAACAAAGTGACTTACTCATAACGTAAAGACTCAATAGGATCTAGTTTAGCGGCCTTAGTTGCTGGGTAGAGTCCAGAAATAACAGCCACAACAAAGGCAATACTCGTGGCCCAAATCATTGCCACCCAAGGTGTAGAAAACTGAAGGTCGAATGCAGAAGCAACTCCCCAGCCAATTAGTATACCTAAGGCAATTCCGAGGATGCCTCCAAGTTGACCAATAATAATAGTTTCCATAAAAAACTGAAACGCAATTGTCTTACTCTTAGCGCCCAAAGCTTTACGTACCCCAATCTCCCTAGTGCGCTCACTTACAGATACTAACATAATATTCATTAAAGCAATTGTAGAGCCAAAAATGGTAATAATACTAATAATCCAAGCTGCAATATAAAGCGTTGAGGTTTGCTCTGCAACTCTGTTTATTAAGTCTTCACTACGTTCTAAACCAAAATCATTTTTCTCAATTGGGTTTAGGCCACGTATATTTCTAAAGGTAAGAATGGCGTCATCTTGCGCGCCTACAAGCATATCTTTTTTATCTACTTTTACACTAAGCCTGTAATTAATATTAGGGTTGGTAAATATAGAGCGTGCTTTTTGTATTGGTATTATTACTGTTAAATCTTGGTTGTTGCCAAACGTAGATCCTTTTTCTTTAATAAGACCAACAATCTTAAATTTAGAACCTCTAACGCTTATGGTTTTATCAATAGGGTTTTCATCAGGGAATAAAGCCTTTTGCAAATCACTACCAATAACACAAACGGCATTGTTATTTTCAATATCGGCAAAGTTTAGTGAGCGTCCTCGTTCTATTTCTAAACCAGAATTTTCAATATAAAACTCATTAGAGCCAATTACAGAAACTTCAGGATCTGTTTTTTTATTTTGGTACTTTACTTCAGAAGCAAAAGAACCGTAAAACGAAACCGCCACATTGGTAAACGGATAATCATAAGTTTCAATAAAGTCCTTTACGTTTCTATAACTTATAATTGGGTTTACCTTTTGACGTTCTCTACTACTTTGGCGCTGTGCCGTAAATTGGTAACGTTGAAAATTAAAAGTGTTTGCACCCATAGACGCAAAGTTAGATGAGATGGTGTTTTCTAAAGCAGACACACCACTAAGAATACCTACTAATGCCATGATGCCAATAGCAATAATTAAAACCGTTAAAATGGTTCTTAAAAGTTGACTTTTAATAGAATCAAAAGCGATTTTAATATTCTCCTTAGCTAGTGAAAACATAGTTTTATTTAAAATTAGTTGGGTTATTTAATAGTATAAGACTACTTAAACAGTATAAAGTTACTATAAAATCAAAATATCTTGGCACTGCCTCTAAAATTTATAATATTTTTGTGATAAATTGGTCTGATATGAAGTTTGTTTTAATGTCATTTCGATCGCAGTCGAGAATTTGTGAGTTAATAGTTCTAGTGCATTTCAACTGCGCTCAATATGGCAGAGCGTTTCAATTATAGAAGTATTTTTTAATTTAAAAAGATTCCTGTCTAAGCAGGAAATGTTATGGCAAAAAAACCAAGTATTCCAAAAGGTACAAGAGATTTTAATGCAGAAGAAGTTGCAAAACGTTCTTATATTATGGAAACGATAAAGGAGCATTTTAAAATATTTGGATTTCAACCAATTGAAACACCAAGTTTTGAAAACTCTGAGACTTTAATGGGGAAGTATGGTGATGAAGGTGACCGTCTAATTTTTAAGATATTGAATAGTGGTGACTATTTAGGTAAAATTTCTGATGATGATTATGCTTCTAAATCGGAAGGTGTAATGACTTCAAAAATATCAGAAAAAGCCTTAAGATACGACTTAACAGTACCTTTTGCTCGTTACGTTGTACAACACCAAAACGATATAGAATTTCCTTTTAAGCGTTACCAAATGCAACCCGTTTGGAGAGCAGACCGTCCGCAAAAAGGACGTTTTAGAGAATTTTATCAGTGCGATGCAGATGTGGTAGGCTCAAAATCTTTATTTCAAGAGGTTGAATTTATTCAATTATACGATGCTGTATTTTCTGCTTTAAAATTAGTAGGTGCCACTATAAAAATAAATAACCGTAAAATCTTATCTGGCATTGCTGAAGTGATTGGTGCACAAGATAAATTAATAGATTTTACAGTTGCCTTAGACAAGTTAGATAAAATAGGTGAGGAGAAGGTAAAAGATGAAATGCGCTCTAAAGGAATTAAAGAAGATGGTATTACAAAATTGCAACCTTTATTTACGTTAGCTGGTGATTTTGGTAACCAAATAGAAAGCTTAAAATCTATTTTAAGTACCTCTGAGATTGGTTTAAAAGGTATTGAAGAGTTAGAATTTATTAATACAGCAATTTCTAGTTTACAATTAAAAACAGCCACATTGCAACTCGATGTTACTTTAGCACGTGGATTAAACTATTACACGGGAGCTATTTTTGAAGTCGCTGCACCACAGGGTGTAAAAATGGGTTCTATTGGAGGTGGTGGTCGTTACGATGATCTTACAAGTATTTTTGGTTTGCCAAATGTGAGTGGTGTTGGTATTAGTTTTGGCTTAGATCGTATTTATTTAGTTTTAGAAGAATTAAACTTGTTTCCAGATACCATTACTGCAGCAACTAAGGTTTTGTTTATTAATTTTGGTGACCAAGAAACTATGGAGTCTTTAAAAGCTGTAACAAAACTTAGGCAATTAGGTTTGCAAGCAGAACTTTACCCAGATGCTGCGGTTTCTGGTAAGCAAATGAAAAAGCAAATGAATTATGCTAATCGTAGAGGTATTCCTTTTGTTGTTTTAGTGGGTGAAGAAGAGCTAAAATCTAACTTGTTTACATTAAAAAATATGAGTACTGGTGCCCAGCAAAAGTTATCATTTAATGATTTACAAGCCGCTTTAAATTAGATCTAAAGCTTATTAAACATAAAAAAAGCCCTGATTAATCAGGGCTTTTTTAGGTTAAGATTTAACATTTAAGATTTGGGGCAAAATTATTTCACTAAAACTTTTTTAGTAACTACTGAACCGCTTACAGTAATTAATTTAATAATATAAGTTCCGGTGCTTAAATTCTTAACGTCATATTCAGAGTAACCGCTCTCCGAAATATTATCTATTTTATCTACTAATTGTCCCAAGATATTGAAAAGTTGAATAGATTCAATTTCGATAAAATTCGGGTTTACTAGTACTATTTTTTCAATATCATTAGAGTAAAGGATGTTTATTCCATTACTGTTTACCTCATCAATACCAAGACTATTTGTATTAGCACTGAATGTAACTTGGAAACGATCTAAATATTCACCAGCATTTAAGAAGATTGAAAAATCGTTAGCTCTTAGATCATGGTAAGTCCCATTTTCTATATCATGAATATAAATATTAATACTTTCAGGTATATTTTCTAATGCATCAATTGTAACTGTATTTATACCATCTGTATTTGTTTTAATACCTAGAGGGTATACTGTAGATTCTTCTACCTCATTACTAGCTTGTATAACGTATTGGCTATTATTTATAACCCAAAACATGTCGTCTATTTGTACTTCATTCAATATAGCGTCATAAGCCCAATCTACTTCTGGTGTAGTGTTTTCATCTATGGTTAAAAGTATTTGACGACGTAGAGTATTTACAGAATTAAAACCAAATCTAAATTTCATACGATCATCAGCCTCTTCAGTTCTATGTCTTGTTTCGTTAGATGTATTATCTCTATCTGGTCTTACAAAAATAGAGGTTCCACTGCCTTCTTTTTGAAATGTACGTTGACCGTTATTAAAGTTTAATGTTCCTGTGTTTTGACCAGATACAAAGAAACCTTGTCCGACAGGGATATAACGTCCTGGTATTTTTGTTGGTGTACCACCAGTTGCCACATCTGGATCATTACTACCTAAAGATGCGGCTGCTACAGCACCTGAGAAATTATAAGTAGCATAACCACCTTGGTATTCTGCCAATATATGAGAGCCACCGCCCCAATGTTCCCAGAAGTATAGCGTACCACTTATTAATGGTGTGCTATCACTTGTATCATCTAAAAATAATTCCGGACCATTATCTAATATAAACTGGTTGGCATCTAAAGCAGATGCGTACGGATTACCAACTAAGTAGTTGTTTCCTGCATTTATAGCTAAATTAATATCTCCGTTATTTGGTTTTCCTAAAAACACATAGTTTTGATCAGTACTTATAGTGCCAGTTCCTGGACCTTTCATTGTAAAACCTTCACCAGCATTTAATGTACCAGTACGTCTTACATGTTGCCATGCAGAATAATCTCCGCCTGGCTGGTTAGCAAATTTCCATACCCAATAATCTGCAATTGTAATAGGTGTACCTGCAGCACCATCAAAACCTACTGGTGTAAAGTTAATGGCTGTAGCATCATCAAACATAATATCCTCTAAGGTATAACGGTAATCATTTTTTGCAATATCTGTTTCTCCAACAGGTGCAGACCAATAGTTGTATGTATAGGTGTCTGCAGTACCTTGTTGGTCTCTCTCTAAAGCGCCATTGGTAGTAACATCTAAATCACTATCAATGGGTTGTATTAATTGAGACTCTCCTTCCAAATCAATTTTACCAGTTAAACTTAAGTAGTGCGAAACTGTAATTCCGTTTCCTACATGTGTTAAATTGTCACCATTTATGGTTAATTCGTTAGCATCAATATACAATCCTAATACTTCTCTGTTTTCTAAACTTGCAGTAGGTAGCGCTGTGTTGTCTAAACTAACATTGTGAGCTGTTCTAATAATATTCCAATTGATTGTTGCATTTGCGTCTACGATAGAGGCAGAGCCTGGTATGTATTGTAAGTTACCATTAGCCCATGTTGTGCTCGTATTCCAATCCCCATTTTGAGTTGTTTGGTATGGTAGAGGTGCTGTTTGTCTATCTACTGTGTTTAAGTTTCTTAATGCGCCTTGATTGCCTTTGCCAGATGCATCATCTGTATTTGTATAGGTATATACAGACATTGGGTAATATGCAGCTAGGTCACTCCATGGTATGGTGCTAATATCATTTTTAGTAATTGTTGTAGGCAATACATTGCCCATAACCTGACCAGCGTTATCTGAAATTTCTTGGTTCATTACAAACCTAAGTTGATTTATATTAAGTGCTGTATCCCAAATTCTAACTTCATCAATATTTCCTCTAAAGTATTGTGTTGGGGTGTTTTTACCAGCAGCAGCAATATAAAAAGATGCGTTGGTGTCTACTGGTGCAGTTCTATTGGCAGAGTTGTCTAATACACCATCAATGTAAATTGCAACTTCTGTACCGTCGTAAATTACAGCAACGTGGTGCCAAATAGCATCAGTAATACTTGTGTTAGATCTTAATACTTGATCAGAACCATTTTTCCAAAAGATTTCTATTCTATTATCATTTAAAATTCTAAAATCATAACCTTCAGTAAATGCGGCATCTCTTTTAGATAGTATAGAAGCGACTCCGCTATCTGCAGTATCTCTTTTTATCCAACCAGACATTGTAAATCCTGTTGGGTCTAAGTTTAATTTATCTTCTACGTCTATATAATCTGCTGTACCATCAAAATAAACAGAACGCTCTACTATAACTTGTGGTGCATAGCCAAAGGTGACATATTTTGTGCCATCAAAGTCGTATTCTGTTTCTAAGTTACCACTACCATCATTTGTCATTACACGATAATCTGCAGTAGGATCAAATACACCTGTAGAAGATATAAACATATAAAAACTACCAGGTGGTGTAATATTTCTAATAGCGTTTTGTGGTATACTTAGTTTTACAGTAGGAACATCACCACCAGTTTCAACAAATTTCCAAACACGTTGCATAGCAGTAAACGTTACGTTTGTTGTAAGTGCAGGTGTTATGCCAGAACTCATATTTACGGTTATGGTTGTTGCTGCTAAATTTAAGTCAACCCCATTATTACCCCAAACTAAAAATTCTTTGTCGTCTAGGTTTGTTGGGTTAGAATCTTTGTTATCTTTATTGGTGTTATAAATATCGGTAAGACCAATAGTTATGATGCCTTCTGTAGGGCCATCAATATCTGTAGCATCATTAACACTACTTGATTGCTTTTGGTTTAATTCTGAAATATTATCTCTACCAATACCAGCAATATCATAATTGTAAGCTGCGTTGTCAGATTGGTCCCAAATTATAGCACCATCACTATTTACGTAATCTTGTGAGGTTCCGTTAATACCTAGTGTAATACCATATTTAATACCTAAATAAGATTGTATTCTGTTTCTAGCTTGGGTTAAATTGCTGTCATTGTTAGTTGCAGAGTACGTAATGACTTCTGCTATTCGTCCATCAAAACTTCCATTCCAATATTGACTTCTTCCTAACCAGAATCTTTGGTCTGTGCTTGTAGCGAAATCAATAAGGCCATTACTTTCATTTCCAACTTGGTTTGCATTTAAGTACAATTCCATATCTGTTAAAGCAGTATTAGCTCTAATATTTAAAATTCCTATTTGATTGTAGTTTGTGCCACTAGCCGTATCTGCTCTTGCATAACCATCTTCAGGTGATGATGGAGTAGTTTCAGAGGTTACGCCTATACAATATGTTAACCTTTCGTTATTAACACGTCCTGTATAACCACCATAACCAAAACCTGTAACATCTTCTGCTTGAATATCATAAAATGTTGGGTCTGTACTAGTAAATGTATCTAAAGGCCACATACCAGTTGTAATATTAGGGTCTGGCATTATTACTATAAACATGTCATTACTACTAAAGCCACCAGTGCCTTTTAATTCATTTCTACTGCCATCATTAATCATGTAAGTCATATCTCTGTTAGCAGTAGTGTTATTATTAGTAAAGTCAATTACAGGGTTAAAATTGAAGTTTCTACCTGGATTGTTTCTATATTTTGGTGCTAGACCAGAAACAACAGCTTCTGCATCATTACCTTTTCCGTTATCTACCCATTGGTTTACTGACGATGCATCACTAGCTTCATTTATACCATTAACCATATCTGCTTTTAACCATAAATCTAAGTTTGAAATTACACCACCTGGTGCCTCTGTAGGTGAGCAATAACTAGTTGCAGTAATTCTAATATTATCAATATATACCTCATCATCATCTGCGCTAGCGTTACATCTTATTCTAAATTTAGACGTAGAAGCTGCTGGGAATGTAAAATCAACACTTTTAATTGTTACGGTTTTACTGTAAAATATGGCCGTAGTTGAGGTCTCAAAATCTGCTGTTTTTGCAACTACAGAACCACCTTCAAAAACTTGTACTGTTGCCCATGTAGCACCGTTATCACTACTATATTCAATCATAAATTCTTCATTGTTTTCTACACTATCTGGTGCAAAAAAGAATTTAAAATCTACTTTATCGTAAGTCGATAAATTAAAAGAAGGTGAATCAAAAGAAGATGCTGAGCCAGTGGCATCGTCATCTCTTACTCTTAGGCTATAATTACCACTATAAGACCAAGTACCATCATTAACTCTAGCAGCGTCTGCACCACCAGAAGTCCAGCCATCTAAACCAGCTTCAAAATCTGATGTATGAATTATTGTTGCACCACATGGAGGAGGTGTAAAACCGGTACCTTGTATATTGAAGTTATATGTACCCTCGTCTGAATCGTTATTGAGTACTGTTACAGTAGCAGATCTAAGTCCTACAGCACTCGGGTTAAACGTTATAACAAAAGTCGTGTTTGTACCTGCAGCAATATTATTTGCAGGTATTGTAGTTACGGTAAAGTCTGCTGCGTGCGCTCCACCAATAGTTACATAAGGCGTCGCACCTGTTAAAGTTAAACTGTTTGTGCCGCCTAAGTTTTCTATCACAAATGTGTTAGGGTTGGTGCCAGCTGCAACATTAATATTTCCAAAATCTGTATTATCTGTAGCTATAGGTGATACATCACCGTCTAAGATAGAATTACCAATACCTGTAATATTTATTTCTGCTAAAGGTGAAGCACCAATTAAATTAGATAAATCTATAATTTGAATCTCATGACTCATGGTGTTTCCACTTCTGTGCGACCAGTGTGCGGCTTCTGTAGTAGAGTTAAAGTAGTAGTTTCTCCAGCCTCTACCGTAGGCAGTACCACCACCATTGCTTATAGAAGAGCCTACAATTAAAGCTTCATTTAAATTAGTTAAACTTGCAGATGTAATATCTATAGTTGTTTCATCAGCGCTATTGCTTGTATTTTGAAAACGTGTAACATTAAGATCAGTATTATTTATAATATGAATAAATTGCCTGTTAGTACCATTAGAATCATGCCCACCACTAAATGACCAATCTACTGTTTGGTTATTTGCACCAGGATCCATAATAGGCCAATTATCTTCAATAGCTTGGTGTGTGCCATTGGCAGTATTATCGCCTCTATGATGACTAAAAATTACTGCTTCACTCCAATCACTTACATTGGTGGCTGTTCCTGTTCCATCAGCATTACTTCTTAAAGTAATAGAACCGTTGTCGCCAGCTGTATTACCAGAATCACCGTGTAAAACAGTCCAGTTACTACCTGTAAATTCTACTAGTGTTATGTAAACAGTAACATTATTTGCATTTGTTCCTTTTTGTACTCTAAGTGTTGTTGCGTTTTCTAAATATGCAACAGCAGTACCTGAGTCTGCACCTGCGGCTGAACTATTAGTTAAAATTCCTGTTATAAATGGAATACATTTATTTGCATTAGCAACACCTGCGCCTGTAATATTAACTGTAGTGCTATTTGTTGTACCATTTAAGGTTACGACATATCGATTTCTTACAATCATTTCATTTACTCCACCAACAGGGCCAACATAGTCCCATACGGATGAGTTAAACCTCATATTGCTAGCATCAGAACCCGCTTGTCTATAGTAAGAAAGCGTACCTGTAGCAGTTAGGACTCTTGCTCCTGACAAATCATCTGCAGGTAGATTTGAGCCAGATCCTGGTAGGCCAGCGTTTACTTTTCTGTTATTGTTTGCTAAGGCAAAAGCATTATTTAATGACGAAACAGCTGTAATAGAGGCAGAGCCACCACTATTACCAATATTGTCTTCTACATGTTGCACATTAAAGTCTGCAGTTTGAGAATAACTAGCTGATGTAAATAAAATGCTGCATAACAATATCGTGTACCTTGTTAAGGATAGTGTAAAACTTTTCATAAGCGGTTAACTTTAGTTTAGTTTGGGAGCTAAATTATGTGTCAAATTTAATAGTATTATCTATAAAATGCAAATAAAATCGACGAAACGCAATTATTCAAAATAAAACATTGGTAATGAGGTGTTTAAGAATGCTTGTTTACTGAATTTTTAGTTAAATTTGTTATATATAACAAAAAAAACGTTTCATATTTATTTATGAAACGCTAGTAATGAATAATTTATAAGGATTATGTCTTTTTAATCGGAGACTATTTTTTGTGCCAAATACCGTCAGCATCTAGGTAAAAACTATTGACATGGTTAAAATTACATTCTTCTGGTGCTATGATAGAAAGAAATATAGAAGCGTCCGTTCTTTTGTACAAATGGTATATTTCGCCAACAATAGGTTCAAAATTAAATTTTGCACCATAGACCAAATTGTTATACTCATATTGCTGCATCATTTGGGTATAAGCAGTTTTTAGCTCGTTATATTTAGCTTGTACGTGCTTATTTACCTTATTAATATTTCTATTTTTCCATGCTAAAGAATCTGTTGTGGTAATTACAGGTGCAGATAAACTTGTCGCATATGGCTTTAAAAAGGCGTCATAACGTTCTGTTTCTGTATTGTATACAACGTGATCTGGTTTTTTTTCGTTTTTCATAGCAAGGTAAAAGGTCAATTATTTGGATGTGCAAAGTTAAGCATAACTTGGCTTAAAGAAAAAGCCACTATATTACGAAGTAGTGGCTTTAACTTAAATTTAGCGTTTTAATTAGTTTTTTACGCCTGGTAAATCTTCGGGTTTTTTTGTTTGCCAATGAAACGTTTCTGCTTTCTTCTTTACAGGTGCTATTTCATCTAAGGTATTAGCATCGTAAACAATACCGTTTTTAATAACGTGTGTTAATGTATTTGTGTTTCTTAAATTATCTAACGGATTGGCATTCATTATATTTATGTCAGCAATTTTACCAATTTCTAGCGTACCTAAGTCGTTATCGAGCCCTAAAGCTTCACAGCCTTTTATAGTTGCTAAACGTAATGCATCGTAATTACTCATACCACCACTAGCAACTGCCCACAATTCCCAATGAAACCCTAAGCCTTGCAATTGCCCATGGCTACCAATGCCGCCAATACCATTTGCTTCGATGAGGTCTTTCATAAATTCGGCATGTTTTTTAAATACATGTTCTTCATCCATAAACCAACCAGGTCTGCGTCTCGATTTTTGAGCTAATTCGGCATAAGGTGTAAAATACTGCATCTTTTTATCGGCGTATGGATTTTCTCTAGAGTAAAAATAATTTTCAGCCCAAGGGCCTCCATAACTTACCAAAAGTGTTGGTGTAATTGCCATTTGCGATTGTGCTGCTGTTTTAATAACATCTTCGTAAATAGGGTAAATAGGGAAGGAGTGTTCGTGCCCAGGATAACCATCCATCATATTTACCATATTTTGTTTAAAGTCTAAACCACCTTCTGTTGTTGGCATTAACTTTAATTCTTTTGCAGCCATAATTACCCATTGGCGTTGCTGGCGATTACCTACCAAATAACTTTTAATACTTTTTGTATTGTAATATTCGCTGTATTGTTTTAAAACATTTTTGGCATGCTCTAAACTTGTAATATTATAAGCCCAATAGCCAACGCCTGGTCCAGTGCTGTATACGCGTGGGCCATGAATCATTCCAGCTTCGACCATGTCTGAGTAGGTTAATACATCTGTTGTTGCTGTTTGTGGGTCTCTAGTTGTTGTGACGCCATACGCTAAATTTGCAGAGTAGATCCAAACTTGGTTTTTGTGAATACCCCAATTTGGCCACATGTGCGCATGTGTATCTACAAAACCAGGTATTACAGTTTTACCTTTAATGTCTATAACTTTGGCATTATTCGGTATAGTAAAACTTCCGGAAGTACCAATATTAACAATACGATTATTTTCAATTAAAATATCACCATTTTCAATAACTTGTTTACCATTCATGGTAATAATTCGGCCACCTTTAAGTAAGGTCTTTCCTTTTGGTATGGCGCGTTTGTAGCTTACTTTTACTTTAAATTCTTCTGCTATAAATGTGGGTGTTTTTAGGGTTTCTATTTTTGTTGAATCGGTTTTTGTTTCTTTTTTATTTTTATTAGCCAATTCTAAACTATCTGTAAATTGTTTGCTTTTTTCTAAATCATAACTAAAATGACTAGCACCTAAAGACCAATGTACTTTTTTGCCAGAATTAGACCATACCGGAAATTCGCCTCCCATAACCGTTAATTTATGAGCAGGAAAAGCAGCATTTTCTGGTTTTGCTAAATTAATTGTTGGTGTTGTTCCTATTAAAGGGATTACGACCGTATAAATATCATTATTAATTTTAGCTAAAGCATGTTTACCATCTGGCGAAATTTTAATTTCACTAGGACTAGAGCCTTTATTAGTTTCGCGCCAACCTTCCTCGTGAGTAGGCATTGCAGCTGCATGGTCATGGTCTTTACCAAAAACGTCAGACGAACCGTAGGTTTTAATTCCTGTTAACTTTAAATGTTCTTTTTCATCAGTTCCGTCCCAGCGGATGGAAATTAAGCCTTTACTTCCGTGGTTTAGATATAAACGGTCATTACTAGTTGTAAAGTGTGGCATGGTTCTGCCTTTAGATTTATCTATTATAGTAATTGCGCCTCCGTTAGACGAAATCCAAGCTAATTCTTCATAAACACGACCATTAAATGGGTCTATGGCATCATCATAGGTTTGTGCAGCACCTTTCGTAAATACGATACGGTCATTAGAGTAAGACCAAGCTGGGTTGCTGTAGATACCGCGGTCTTCAGTTAGTTGTACCGGATTACCTTTTTCAGAAGCATTTACTTTGTAGAGATGGCCTCCATCTGGTTTCCAGGTTGTAAATACAATTTGCTTACCATCTGGTGACCACTCTGGCATGGCTTCTGTAAAATTATGAGAAGTTAAACGTTTTGGTTTTCCGTTTTTTAGATCCATAACGTATAATCTGTTTAAGGCTGTAAACGCAATTTGTTTGCCATTTGGTGACGGTTTAGCATCTCTAATTTGGGTTACAAAACCTTCAGGTGCATCATCAATAGGGTATTTAAAAGCGACCATTGGTCCCATATCTAAATCTACATCAACAGAGAATTTAATTTCGGTTGCTTTGCCATTTTCTATACCAATACTGTAGATTTTACCTCCATAAGAGGCAATAAGATGTTTACTATCTGGTGTAAATGCCATTGCAGGCAAAACCCCAAGTGGAGCAATAGATTCTTGGTCGTCGCGTTGCACTGGGTAAGCCAACCAACGTTCTTCGCCAGTGTTGAGTTTACGTAGTACGAGCCCAGTATGCTCTTCAAAACGACTACCATAAACCATCCATTTTCCATCTTTAGAAAGCGTTGGTGTAAAGGCAGAGCCGTAGCGTGAGGTTATGGTTTCCGTAGCTGCATCTTCACGGTCAAAACTCATAATTTGGTATTGAGGTAACTGTGCATTATAGTTCCAAGCGCCAGTTCGGCTAGAAAAATAAATATGTTTACCATCTGCACTAAATGCAGGATCTATATATTTTTTAGATTTTTGGTCTGCCATTAAATCGGCCCCAGAGCCACCGTTTTTGTGTACTATAAATGGTTTTATATTACGTCTACCGTGTGTGCCTACGATGTATTCTCCATCAGGACTCCATGCTGCTGAAACGTGGTATTTATTTTTGTCTTTTGTAATTTGCTTCTGTTTGTTTGTTGCCAAGTCCATAGTCCAAAGGTTGTCTGACCCACTTTTATCTGAAATAAACAAAATATGCTTACCATCAGGACTGTAACGCGGATGTACATCATAAGGCATGCCTTATGTAATGCGTGTTGCTTTTCCGCCATTTATAGGAATAGTGTAAAGGTCACCCATGAGATCAAACATTATGGTTTTACCATCTGGGCTTACATCTACAGAAATCCACGTCCCTTTATCTGTTGTAAAGTTTATTTTTCTTGTGGGTTCTAATGGAAGTTCTTTTGTAGCTTTTTTTAAGGTGTCTATTACGTTTTCGGAGTTTTGTGCTGTAGACTTACTTAAGCTAAGCAATAAACAAGTCATTATAACGTAACGCAGATGTGTTTTCATAGTGTGATTGGTTAAAGTGGTTAGTGCATTAAAAATAAGAAATTTAATGCTTGCTCACTGTTAAATTGTTGGGCAATAAGAATCTTTTAAAAATTAGAACATATTACATTTTAATTAATTTAGTTTTGATAATATTAATTTTAATCATCCACACGAGAGCTAAATAACTTTTAATATTATAAATCTCAAATAAAAAATGACCGTAAAAGATCTCGTAGGAACTTATAATATTATAGGAAGTAATCAAGATGAATATGCTGAGTCCTACAAGGGGGTACTTCATATAGTTTTAGATGGTGCTAATAGGGTTAAAGCTAAATGGCTTATTAATAATAACCAAATTCAAACAGGTATTGGTTTTTTTAAAGACCATATTTTGGTTATTAATTTTAAATATATTGGTGAAGAAGAGAAAATATATAAAGGCGTTGTGGTTTATAAATGCATGACCAAAGATGTTTTAGAAGGCTTTTGGTCAGAAAAACATGGTGACCCTTTGTATTTGGGCTCTGAACGTTGTTTTAGAATTGGCATTACTAAAACCTTGCTAAACTAATTTAATTTATTAATGACGTTGTTATCTTGTAGATTATCTTTCACTATTTAGTGAAACCCATTAGCAAATACTACCATTAGGCGATCTATATGCTCTGGCGCCACGCCAAAAGCAGTAAAGGATATTTTAAACAGATTATTTTAAGATTACGGTTTACCATAATTAAAACCCAATAAAATACAATATATTTCCTTTTGAGGAGTAAGTGCTTTTTGTATATTTAAAAGCGATAAAAAAGAACCTACAACTCGACTAAACTAGGCTAAAAACAGAAAAGTAGCCATTTGCTTAGCCGTTAAAAAAGAATTAAGAAGAGAAGTCTCTATCATTAAATATAACGATATTTTAGCCGAAATTATAGAACAAGCACAAGGTCAGTTTAGTGATTGGAGGGCTTAATTTCATTTAGATTTTATGCTATTTGAAAACGTAATAAAAGAAAACATAAATAAATGAAAAAAAACTTTAGGGATTGGCTTATAAAAAACCCAAGACATAATTATTATAATAATGATAAAGATAAATTAGATGAAATCTTAGATTATTATAATACGTTCTTTAATTTAGATATTTACGACGACTCAAACATTAATAAATTAAAACGATTTATTAAAGAAGAACTTTATAATAAGAACTCTTCTGATTTTTTAACTTATAGCTTAAAAACAAGTAATCACTTACCAAGAGCTATTTTAGGAACTAAAAACTACTTAAAATTTTTAAAAGAAAGAGAGAGTGACGCTAATTCAGCTATTAACTACTGGGTTTTTCAAGGTAATCCAAAAGTATTTGATTTTGAGGGAGCCATTAGTGACGGTTCATTAAATGATTTTACCGTGTCTTCACATAAGGATAAAATAAAAGTAGGTGATAAAGTTATTGTTTGGTTAGCAGGTAAAAAATCTGGTTGTTATGCCTTAGCCGAAATAACAACTGCTCCTCAAAAAGTATCTACTTCTCGTGACGATAAGCATTGGAAAGTTAATGACCCTAATGATATAAAAGCAGGAATTAAAATTACTCATAACTTCTTCAACAACCCTATTCTCAAATCTGAAATTGAGGATAATCCTAATTTGCAAAACCTTAAAACTGGCTTGCAAGGCAGTAATTTTAATGCTACAGAAGAAGAGTATAATGAATTATTATACTGGAACGAATATAACGAAGGAAACTCATTTGATAAAACTAGATCAAAATTAGATCCTGCTATTTTTGATGAGTATATAACTTTTGTTAGAACAGTGATTAAATCAATGGATTTAAAACCAAATGATCCAAGAGTTGTTTACAGTGTAAGAGGGTATAGTTTAAATTTAATAATTGGGCAAAAATATTGTGCAAATATTTATGCTTCTAAAAACAAAGAGAACTTTGGGCTTATATCAACCAAAAAACTATCTAATAATAGTAAAGAATATGCCGGTAAATCACCTCAAACGTATTACAATTACATGGAAGAACTTGTTCTTGATGTTGATGAACTTCGAACTGTAATAGAAGCTATTGGAGCAGTATTAGATAAAACAAAAAAGTCAGGTTATTTTAAGTCTAACGATTCAGAATTTGAAAATTATTTATTTGGCTTAGAATCAAATAATAAAACCAAAAATTTAATGATTGATGCAACTAATCAAATCTTATACGGTCCACCAGGCACAGGTAAAACCTATGCGTTAAAGCAAGATTATTTTCCTTTATACACAACAAAAGAAACGTCTATAACTGCCGAAAAACATTTTGAATCTGTGGTAAAAGAGTGCTCATGGTGGGAAGTTATTGCAGTGGCATTATTACAACTTGGTGAATCTAAAGTCAATGATATTTTTAATCATAAATGGGTTCAAAAAAAAGCTGAACTCTCTAATTCAAAAACGGTGAAGCCAACACTTTGGGGACAGTTACAAAGTCATACTATAGAAACCTGCTCATATGTTAATGTAAAGTCTAGACAGCAACCTTTAATTTTTAATAAAACTAAAAATTCAACATGGCAAATTATTGCTGAGGAAGTTGAAAACCAGATTCCAGAATTATATGATCTCATTGATAAGGTAGAGGACTTTAAACCTAACCCAGATAAAGTGATAGAGCGCTTCAAATTTGTCACCTTTCATCAATCCTTTAGTTACGAGGATTTTATAGAAGGTATTAAACCAATAATGCCAGAAAATGGCGAGGTAGCTGAGGATCTTGGCTATAAAATTGAAGATGGCCTATTCATGGAGATTTGTAAAGATGCTGCTAACGATCCCGATAATCGCTACGCTATTTTTATTGATGAAATAAATAGAGGTAATGTGTCAGCCATTTTTGGAGAACTCATTACACTTATAGAGACAGATAAACGTAAAGGTTCTAAAAATGAGATGTTTAATACATTACCATATTCTAAGAATTCTTTTAGTGTGCCTTCTAATCTAGATATTTATGGCACTATGAATACAGCAGATAGAAGTGTAGAAGCTCTTGATACTGCTTTGCGTCGTCGTTTTGAGTTTAAAGAAATGATGCCAGATTTAGATGTTATTTCTGATGAGGTCGTAGAGAACATCGCGTTATCTGATATTCTAGATATCATTAATAAGCGTATTGAGCTATTAATAGATAGAGATCACACCATTGGGCATTCTTACTTTGTAAATGTTGATTCAACTGAGAAATTAGCAAATGCATTTAACAATAAGATAGTGCCTTTGTTGCAAGAGTATTTTTATGGAGATTATGGTAAAATAGGCTTGGTCCTTGGTAAAGGGTTTGTGGATAAAATCAAAAATGATAGTATAGAATTTGCTAGTTTCGATTACGAAAATGTTAACGATTTTAAAACACCAACTTTTGTTTTAAAACTAGTTGATAGTGCATCTATAATAGAAGCAGTTACTATTTTATTAGGTAAAAAAGAAATTTAAGAAGCAGAATAATTGACAAAACAGAAAACCATATCCGTTTTTGAACACCAACGTTTGTATGTTGGTGAACACAGTTTTAAACAATCGCATTTAGATGCGCTTTTAAGGCTCAATGAATACCATGATGGTAATTACTTTGAGCCTATTGCAAAAGGGATTAAATTCAATCAATTTGTTGGTGTTATACAAGTAGATGGATTAACCATAGAAATACATCCCAAAGCAGATAAAGATGATGACGACAATAGGTGGAGAGGAGTTTTAATTAAAATGTTGAAGGCTTGTGGCAAGTTAAAAGCTCAATCTTCGGGGGCAGCTCATGTAAAAAGACAGCATCTTAATTTATTGGAAGTTTATTTTGAGTTGTATTTGATAGAAGTAGAGGCTTTAGTTAGAAAAGGGGTCATTAAAAAATATAGAAAGCAAACGCATAATACAAAAGCGTTAAAAGGGAAGTTAGAATTTGCTGGTCATATAAGAAATAATGCAGTACATAAAGAGCGTTTTTATACCACGCATCAAGTCTATGATAGTAATCATTTATTACATCAGGTTTTGTATAACGCATTAACCATTGTAGATCACTTTACTATGGGAACACGATTAAATGATTTGAGTAATAGAGTGTTATTAAATTTTCCAAAAGTCGATTTTAAAACGATTACAGCACAACAACTAAACAGCATTACATTAAATAGAAAGTCTAGTAGTTATAGTGACGTACTAGAATTAGCACGTTTAATAATTCTTAATTATTCACCAGATATTTCTAGTGGCAAAGAAAAGATGTTATCGCTTCTGTTCGATATGAATGTACTATGGGAGGAATACATATTAAAACAATTGCAAAAAGCTTGTTATGGAAGTGATATAGCAGTTTCAGGACAAGAATCAAAATCGTTTTGGGGCAATAATAGTTTGAGACCAGATGTAGTTTTAAGAAAAGGTACACAGACGTTTATAATTGATACCAAATGGAAGCGCCCTAATAGAAGCTCAGCGTCAATAAATGACTTAAGGCAGATGTATGCTTATTGTCGTTTTTGGGATGCAGAGAAGGCTTTGCTTTTGTATCCTGGCGAGCGAAGTGAAAATAAATTTAGATCATATCTCACTGATGATTATATAAAAGATGATGATTCTAATGCTAATGAAATAGACCACCAATGTAAAATGGGTTTTGTTGAAGTGATGTTGAGCAAGGAATTAAATAAAAACCTTGGCTTGGAAATATTAAAGTTATTAGACCTTAATCTTAATTAAAGGCAAAATATTAAATAATAGGTAAATACACTATAACAGGAAGTAATCAAGATCGAGAAGGCTTAACAAACAAAGGCGAATTAGAATTGGCATTACCAAAACCTTGCTAAACTAATTTAATTTATTTCTTAATTTTTGTGTTTTTTTTGGAATTATCGATGTTGTTTCGTTAGTGATAATCTTTACATTATTGAATGTTAATATTGTTGGTAAATCACTACTGCGATGTGCTTAAAGAAGAGCTTCATACAATCTGTAAAAAAAAGTCTAGTACTTTCGTACTAGACTTTTACTATTGTAGCGAGAACGAGAATTGAACTCGTGACCTCCGGGTTATGAATTCTCGGATGCGCTCAGAAAAGCTCTATTTTATAAAAACCTGCCTATTTTATGTGTAAATCGTGTTCCAAAACGTGTTCAGTTTCGTGTTCACTTTTATTAGTACTAATATTTCATATAAAAATAACAAATATTATCCTAACACACTACTCAATCTGAACATTGGTAAATACATTGACAATAAAATAAAGCCAACAAAAAGTCCAACAAGTAATATTATTATTGGTTCTATGACCGTAGATAATAGTTTTGAACGTTGTTCTACTCTTGCGTTATATTGTACGTTTAAACGTTCGAACATGAACTCAGTTTGATTGGTTTCTTCTGCGACCTTAATTAACGCAATCATTTCTGCGTCAAATAATTTATGTTGATTTAAACTTGTGCTAAATGTTTCACCTTTTAATAACCTGTCTTCAGTATCGTTTAACGCAAAGTTTAGTGGGTAATAGTCAATCATTTGTTTTACAAGATTAACGCTCTTAACGATCGGTACTTTTGAAGCCGTTAGTAAGGCAACCGCTTGCGTAAATTGAGATAAATAGACCAACTCAACAAAACTACCTACAAATGGAATTTTTGAGATTAAAAGATCTTTTCCTTTTTTAAACCAATCTTGTTTATTCAAAATAACCTTAGAAAGAAATAATCCTAAAAGTGCGACTAATAATAACCATCCGTAATCTTTGATGAAATCTGAAATACTAATTATAATTTTAGTGATTTTTGGCAATTCGGCATTCTGCTGTTTGAATATGTCTTGAAACATTGGAACTACAAATTGCAACATAAAAATGATGACTAAGACTGCTGTTGTTAGAATGATACATGGATACGTTAATGCGTTAATTAGATTTTTGCGCTGTTCATTCTTTCGATTGTAAAAAGCAGCTAGTTGCTCCATTATTTTTGCAGATGTTCCTGTTTCTTCTCCAATTTTTAACGAGAAATATTCATAATCTGAGAAGTCTTTATGCGTTTTAATGGCATCTGATAAGTTTTTTCCAGATACGAGTTCATCTATTAAGTATTTTAAAACCTTGGCTGTATTCTTATTCTTACGAGAATCTTTAATGAGCTCTAAAGCCTCTTTAATACTTATACCTGCTTTTAATAATACACTTAGTTTTGTGTAAAAATCTTCTTTAATTTTATTAGAAAAGGCTTTTTTTAAAACAACAATATCGCGTTCTAATAGAGACGTAGATTTTGATTCCTTTTTAACGGGAACTTCGTTTTGTTTTATATTTTCTAACGAGAATCCCATTAATCTATAAATTGTTTAGCATCATTTTTTTTGAATATAAATAGACTTTGATTCTTGAATGGCTTTGGTAATTCGAGCTTAAAAGCATCTACATTGCCTTTATCGACTTCATCTGCATTAAAAAAAAACGTTTTTTTACCTAATTCAATTTTAAACGTGTCCTTATCCTTTAAAATATAGCGATTATCCCTAAAATCATATATTGTAGAATCCAATTGAGCTCTAAACGTTAACGTACCATTTAATGGATCATAATCTATAGTGTTGTGCTGGCTAGCATCAATCCATAAGGCTTGTTCTAGGCGGTTGAATTCAGTATTTAAGCTAAAATTATTTTGAATGGATAGCATGTGCCTTTTAACCATAGATAAAACTGTAAATGCTAAACTCATAACAATTACAGATATAATCATAACGATAACCATTTCTGTTAATGTAAACGCATTTACTTTAGTTCTCATGACTAAGGGTTTTAATTTCTAATGTCTTTTTCCTATTATTGGCTTTAAATACAACCTCAGTTAATCCTGAAAATTTTATAGCTTCAACCGAGATAGTCCAATTGTTATAATCATCATAATAGGGGACTATCAATTTTTCATTCGCATAGCGGTATTCGAGTTCATTGAGTTTGGCTGATATCGCTCTCGTATTGGTCTTTATAGAATTTGAAAATAGGTTATTTAAAATCATGCTGGCTAGCATAAAAATGACCATAATGAGTATAGTAGCCACAAGCGTTTCCATTAAGGTTGAGCCTTTTATTTTATTTAATACAACCATTTCGCAATTCCTTTTTTAGAATTTTCCAAAGCAACACTTACAAATTGAGATTCTAATTCTAGACAATTTATTCTAGCATTAAACACATGGTTTTGATACATAGAACCCGATTCTTTAATTACAAAATTGTTAGTATATACTGTACCAATTACAGAGCCTCTTAGTTCTAAATTTTGTTCGCAATAAATAATTCCTTTAATAACGGCGTTAGGCCAAATTTTAATTTGTGCCTTATAATTATTTGGTAAGTTTTCACCCAAAGCAATTACATTTCCTTTAACCGTTGCGTTATTTTGAATCTCTATACCGATCTCGTCAATTGGTTCTATTGCGTTATTATCTCTGTTTAACACTAAAGCTGAAGGATAATTTAAATCCACATGTTCTGAAACTAATATACGTTCACTGGCAAAGGCTTGAAATGTCCCTCTCACAAATGGCTTTATTTCTATTTCTGGCGCAATAAGTATCACATCTTCTAATCTTGAGCTTGAATCAATAGTTATTTTTGTCTTAGATTGAACCACAATATGTCCCGTTAAGGCTATTTCTGATAGTAAAATTGCTGATGTGCTGTAAGCCAATTGCACTGGATTATTAAAAGCGTTACTGTGCGTTTTTGAAGCTGTTAAATCTATAAACACAATAGCGTCTGTTTCTAAGTATGTCGCACTAATGGTTTCTATATAGTTAGTCAAACCTTTATCTAGTTTAGGAACGTTAATGCTTTGTGCTGTAGAGCCATAAATATAGTTCTCGTTATAGTACGACTGTCCTGCTATATTACCAGATTTTACTCCACGTTTTGGTAAAAATGCCTTACCTGTAATCTTGGTTTGACCTACCAATAACAACGGTGAATTATTATCTTTTAAGTATAGCGCAATAGGGTCGCTTTTAATAGTTTTTGATCCGACCAAAGCCATTTTATTGAGCGTACTCGTTTTAATCGTAGCCTCTGCATATATTTTCTCAAAAGTGCCCCAATAACTTCTATGGATCTTTAGTGTTTTATAATCGGTATCATCTACATCTATATGCAAAGAATCACTTTTAATATCTCGGTTTTGCAAAGCATAATCAACACCGCTATTTGCAAGTTTTACCGTTTCTACAATATGATTGGTTTTAATTCTATACTGTTTGTGTGTATGTATTAATAAGATAAACGCTATTAATAACAAGGCAATAATCACCACAATGAACGTGACTAATTGTAAAGAACCCGCTTTTAGTTTTGTCCACATCATTTTTTTAGATTGAATGATTTGGACTGATTTTTATATCTAAGGGTAATTGTTTTTGAGTTTCCATAAATTAGCGTGGTACTGTCTTTGGTCTGTCCTTTTTTGAGTAAATACTGTTTACCGTTTATGGATACGATAAATATTTTCTGTTTTGTATTATCCTGCTTAATAAGTCCTTGATAAAAAATAGGTTTCCATACAATTGCTTTGCTTTTCATCGTCTTCTTTTTAGACGTTTCTACGTTTAATAATGTTCCTAAGAACGGATCTCTATTGGTGGTGTGAATAGAAAACGTATCAATTTTAGTATTTAATTTGAAGTTGGTATTGCTCACATAGTCTTGCTGTTGAACTTCTAGAATACTAGGATTTAAAAGTAATAATGCTCTTACTCCAATGGCTAACCAAACGGCAATAACCATAAATAATAGGATATTTGGCTTCTTATTGGTCTTCAATAGTTAAGTTTTGTGTTGTGTACTGCGTTTCATACGCAAAGTTGAGTGCTCTTACACGCCACTGGTACGTGTTAGTTACTAATGGTTTTATAAAGCTATTTGCAGTTATGATGGTGTCTTCTACAAATACTTCAGCGGCTTCAAAATTGGGATGTGCAATTTGTAACTGGTACTGCTCCGCGAAATCTAAAGGTTCCCATGTGAAATTGACTTCGTTTGAGGTTAACGTTGTATTATTTACTGGTGATAGAACAACGATCTGCTCGTTAGAGATATCTTCAACTTCTATAATTTGTTCGCAGTTAAATAGGAATAACACAACCACTATTACCATAAATTTCTTAAACACCTGAATCATTTTTTAAATTACTATAAAGTTAATTTTATAAAAAATAGATCCTAAAGGGTTTCTCCTTGATATTTTAAAGGAAAAGCCTTAAAAAAGAAATGTAATTAGGTTTTAAAATTTAACTGGGTACCCCAAAAGTAAAGCCTTAATATGGCATCTAAAACTACTTTGCTTTTAGTGTAGCACAACGTTTTTCGACTCAACCGTTTAAGGTGTGTTCTTAAGTTAAGATTAAAACGTTCTATAGTGTTTGTTTGAGATTTTATAACACGGTGTATTGCCTTTGGAACTAAAGACTTATAGGATGACCATCCATCTGTATATATTCTTTTAGGATTTAGCAGCAATACTGTATCTGTAACTTTTGATATGGTGTCATTGGATCTGCTACCTACAGAAAAATCTATAACTTGTTTTGTTTTTCTATTAATAGCATAAACGACACATTTACGCTTTCCATTAATCTTAGTGTGCAATTCATCAATCTCATAGCTTTGAAAAGCCTCATAAATTATTGGCTTTTTAATTAAGCTCGCTAGTTTTAGTAATCTAAATTTTACGGTATTTTTTGAAATACAAAGCACTCTAGAAATGTCGCAAATTCCAGAACTATTTATGACTAACTTATATATTAAAAAATTAATTTCTGGTAGATATGCTTTATACTGATACGCTTTCTGTTGATGCTTTTTACAATTTTTGCAATAGTAACGTTGCTTTCCGTTTATCTGGAAACCATTTTTTACACAAGGAGATTTACAACTATTAC
>TARA_R110002051_G_scaffold325834_1_pt1 | contig 113157 bp, 103 predicted proteins | sample TARA_R110002051 | Tara Oceans TARA_R110002051 (sample SAMEA4397023) | marine metagenome | biome: Polar Biome; feature: [MES] marine water layer (ENVO:01000295) within the mesopelagic zone...; material: water (ENVO:00002006), including particulate matter (ENVO:01000060) such...
ACCACCGTATCTCCCTTGGGCGGGCGTGGTTTGGTTCACAAACATAATCAAACCTATTCTCGCCAGTGCCCTCTGTCTTGCCACTAGCGTGGTATTCGCAGGGCAGCCACAACCCTGATATGCCGCCAGATGCGTGGTTTGCTATGGCGAGGAGTGATCTGAAGTTGCAGGGTGATATCGGACGACATGGTTTACGTCCTAGTTGAAAAGTGGCTGATTAGCCAATAATCCGGCGGCAACAGGCTCAACTACCGCCCAGCGACCACTGAGCTATTGGCCCCCGGACCATGATGCCCGCTTCTGTTTCGTTATGTACCTATCGCTACTGGCGAAGCTCCAGTCCCATTGCCCAGAAGTCGATTTCCAGCCGGGTCGCGTCGCTGAATATCCGCACCAATCGCTCGAAGCGTCGGGGCGTTACGTCCGCCAGTTCCCGGTTCAGCCAGTCGATCTCGGCATGCATTGCGTCTTGAAACTCGGCGCTCTCGTACATCCCTATCCAGGCATCATAGGGATTCTGCTCACCACGCAGCGTCTGCGCCCGCGTGTTGAGCCAGTTGGCGATTTCACCGTAACCGACCAGGCAGGGCGCCAGCGCCACGTGCAGATCAAGCAGGTCTCCGCGGTTGCCGGTGTCAAGCACATAGCGGGTGTAGGCCAGGGTCGCACGCGCTTCCGGCAAGGTCTGCAATTCCTGCTCGCTGATCCCCCATTCCTTGCAGTACTGAATATGCAGGCCCAGCTCCAGATCGACTATTGCCGCAAGCCCTGCCTTGGCGTGCCGCAGATCGTCCAGCGTGGTGCTCTTGTAGGCCGCCAGGGCAAAGGCGCGGGCAAACTGGATCAGAAACAGATAGTCCTGCTTGAGGTAGTGACGGAACGACTCCGGCGCCAGCCTGCCCTCGCCCAGCTGAATAACAAAGTCATGCTGAATATAGGCATCCCATTCCGGCTGACAATGTTGTTTGAGGTGTTCGAAGGTATAGGGCATCTACTTTATCTCGCTGTTTTTGATAGATAATCTGTGACAAGAGGCACCATAGCATAGCCAAGGCACACCTGATTGTGCAGGCGCAGAGAGCAGAGAGCAGAGTGAATCTGTGCCCTTTTCGAAATAGCGGCACAACTCGCGTAGCCGATTTGCTGCCGAGCCGTTATGGTTACGCTCCTGTAATGGAGGCGACATGACCTATCTGCTCTTCGTCACGGTGCTCTGGGCCGTGTCCTTCAATCTGATCGGTGCCCATCTGGCCGGCCAGGTCGATCCCTACTTTTCGGTGCTGACCCGCGTTCTACTGGCCGGCCTGGTGTTTCTGCCGCTGACGCGCTGGCGCGGTGTCGATCCCCGGTTCATCGGTGGGGTCACGCTGGTAGGGGCCTTGCAATTTGGCGTGACTTACATCTGCCTGTACCTGAGCTTCAATCTGCTGAGCGTGGCGGAGATCCTGCTGTTCACGGTGCTGACCCCGCTGCACGTAACGCTCATTGATGATGCGCTGCGGCGACGATTCAATCCCTGGGCACTCCTGGCCGCCGGTGTTGCCGTACTGGGCGCGGGGGTCATTCGATTCGACGGCATTTCCGCTGGCTTTCTTGGCGGCTTTCTGTTGATGCAACTGGCCAACTTCACCTTTGCCAGTGGACAGATCGGCTACAAGCACCTGGCACAGCACTTTCCGTCCGAGATCCCGTTATATCGACGCTTCGGTTACTTCTTCCTGGGCGCGCTGCTGGTGGTGTTGCCGGCCTGGCTGCTATTCGGCGATTCCAAGCAGTTACCGAGCAGTTCGATGCAATGGGGCGTGCTGCTCTGGATGGGGGTACTCGCCACGGCAGTCGGGCAGTTTTGCTGGAACAAGGGCGCAACGCTGGTATCCGCCGGCACACTCGCCGTGATGAACAATCTTTCCGTACCGGTGGGCCTGCTGCTCAATCTGGTGGTCTGGGGTACCGACACCGCTTTACTGCCGCTTTCGATCGGCGGCAGCCTGATTATTATCGCGCTGTGGATCAGTAAGCGGGGTGCGCGCAGACTTCCCACTTGAGCTCGGCCCGGGTGACCGACAATAGCTGCTCCAGCAGCGGTGGCGAGCAGTCCCTTCGTGGGCATAGGCCAGCAGACCCCAGCAGACCCCAGCAGACATGAGCGCAACCAGAGAGGGGACGCAGATGGCAACCTCGTCTTCTATGGTGCCGCTTGATCAGATTATTGAGCATTTCAGTATTAGGCGGCCAGGATACAAGCATGAGCATTGCAGCAAGCCGTAGCGCGGAGATTCGCAGCGCATTGCAGGTGAATCCCAACCTCAAGGCGAGCGCTGATATCCAGCAGGAAATTGACCGACGTATCAGCTTTATCAAGGACACTCTGCGCAGCTCAGGTACCCGGGCGCTGGCGCCTTGAGCGATCTCGCCTTCGTCATCCTGTTGAGGCGCGCACCAGTGCCAGCGGCACCGGACGCGCCTCGCGTTGCGCCAGATAACGGGTGCAGCTAACCCTCAGAAACGAAGCGAAGTTCTCCACTTCGCCGCGCAACTCCATAATTTCCTCATACAACTTGGTAATCAGCTGATTGGTGGTCATGCCATCGACCTCGGCAATTTCCTGAAGAATCTGCCAGAACTGATTTTCCAGCCGCAGTGTGGTAACCACGCCGCGGATGCGCAGTGAGCGAGAACGCGATTCGTATAGAATCGGATCGGCTTTGACGTAGAGCTCACACATGCGGCCACCACCTGATTGTTAGTTATACGAGCTACAGCGTTATCTTAGCACCCAGCAGTTTGACAAAAGCTGCCAACCAGGCGGGATGCGACGGCCAGGCCGGGGCCGTGACCAGATTGCCCTGAACGTGGGCTTGATCCACCGGGATATCCATATAGGTACCGCCGGCGAGCTTCACATCAGGCCCACAGGCCGGATAAGCGCTGCATTCCCGGCCTTTGAGCACGCCTGCTGCGGCCAGAATCTGCGCGCCATGGCATACGGCGGCCATCGGCTTCTGGGCCTGGTCGAACTGCTGCACAATTTCAATCACTCGGTCATTCAGGCGCAGATATTCCGGAGCTCGTCCGCCGGGTATCACCAGGCCGACATAGTCCTCTACCTTGACCTGGTCGAAATCGTAGTTCAACGCGAAGTTGTGCCCGGGCTTCTCGGTGTAGGTCTGATCACCTTCAAAGTCGTGAATGGCGGTACGCACGGTATCCCCGGCTTTTTTTTCCGGACACACCGTGTGTACTTCATAACCGAGCATGGTCAGTGCCTGGAAAGGCACCATGGTTTCATAATCTTCGGTGTAATCACCGGCCAGCAACAATAATTTCTTAGCGGTCATGTTTCGTCCTCCTATCTTGGGTGAGGCCAGCATGCACTGGTATGACGGCCTGCGGGTAACAAGCGGCTACTACAATCAGAAAGGCTATTTTAATTAAAGCTGACTTGGCAGGAACTGCACTCCAACCTCTAGAGAACGTTAATCGGATAAGCCCGCCGCCCTGCCCCGCGCGCCGTGCAACTTCTTGTAGCTCTCGACTAGGCGCTGGTGCCGGTCTAGGCCTTCCAGCTGCATGCTGGTCGGCTTCAGGCCATAGAAGCGCACGCTGCCATCCATTGAGCCGATCACGGCGTCCATCCGCTCGTTACTGAACATGCGGCGGAAATTGGCTTCGTAATCGTTCAGATCCAGCTCTTCGTCCAGTTCCACTTCCAGCACCACATTCAGGGCCTGATAGAACAGGCCGCGCTCAACGGTGTTGTCATTGAACTGCAAGAAGGCTTCGACCAGCTCTTTGGCTTCTTCAAATTGCTGCAGGGCGAGATGGATCAGCAGTTTCAGTTCCAGGATCGTCAACTGGCCCCAGGCGGTGTTGTCGTCAAACTCAATGCCGATCAGGGTTTTAATGTCGGTGTAATCATCCAGTTCACTTTCATCCAGGCGTTCGATCAGCGCTTGCAGGCCGTCGTCGTCCAGGCTGTGCAGGTTGAGGATGTCGGCGCGGAACAGCAGCGCCTTGTTGGTGTTGTCCCAGATCAGGTCGTCAACTGGGTACACCTCGGAATAGCCCGGCACCAGGATGCGGCAGGCGTTAGCGCCCAGGGTGTCGTAGACGGCCATGTAGACTTCCTTGCCCAGCTCTTCGAGGATGCCGAACAGGGTTGCGGCCTCTTCGATGTTGGCGTGCTCGCCCTCGGCAGCAAAATCCCACTCGACGAACTCGAAATCGGCCTTGGCACTGAAGAAGCGCCAGGACACCACGCCGCTGGAGTCGATAAAGTGTTCAACGAAGTTGTTCGGCTCGGTCACTGCCTGGCTTTCAAAGGTAGGCTGGGGCAAGTCGTTCAGGCCCTCGAAGCTGCGGCCCTGGAGCAATTCCGTCAGGCTGCGTTCCAGCGCTACTTCAAAACTGGGGTGCGCGCCGAAGGAGGCGAATACACCACCAGTGCGCGGGTTCATTAGGGTGACGCACATCACCGGGAACTGTCCGCCCAGTGAGGCGTCCTTGACCAGCACCGGAAAGCCTTGCTCTTCCAGCCCCTGAATGCCGGCCAGAATGCCGGGGTATTGCGCCAGCACGGCGGGCGGCACATCGGGCAGTGCAATTTCACCTTCGAGAATCTCGCGTTTTACCGCGCGCTCGAAGATTTCCGACAGGCACTGCACCTGTGCTTCGGCCAGCGTGTTGCCGGCGCTCATGCCGTTGCTAAGGAACAGATTCTCGATCAGGTTGGAGGGGAAATACACTTCCTCGCCATCTGATTGGCGCACATAGGGCAGCGAGCAGATGCCGCGCTCGGCGTTGCCGGAGTTAGTGTCTATCAGGTGCGAGCCACGCAGCTCGCCGTCGGGGTTGTAGATCTCCAGGCAGTAATCGTCGAGGATCCCGGCCGGCAGCGCATCTTTACGGCCGGGCTTGAACCAGCGCTCGTTGGGGTAATGCACGAAGGGCGCATTGGCGATGTCTTCGCCCCAGAACTGGTCGTTATAGAAGAAGTTACAGTTCAGCCGCTCGATAAACTCGCCCAGCGCTGAGGCCAGCGCGGCCTCTTTGGTCGCGCCCTTGCCGTTGGTAAAGCACATCGGCGACTGCGCATCGCGGATATGCAGCGACCAGACGTTGGGGACAATATTGCGCCACGAGGCGATCTCGATCTTCATACCCAGGCCCGCCAGAATGCCGGACATATTGGCGATGGTCTGTTCCAGCGGCAGGTCTTTGCCCAGCACCCGGGTGCCCTCTCCCATCGCCATGGGCATCAGCAATGCCTGGGCGTCGGCATCCAGACTTTCCACTTCCTCAATCACGAAATCGGGGCCGGCCTGCACGACCTTTTTTACCGTGCAGCGGTCGATGGAACGCAAAATGCCCTGGCGGTCCTTGGCGGAGATATCTGCTGGCAACTCGACCTGAATCTTGAAGATCTGGTTATAGCGGTTCTCAGGGTCAACGATGTTGTTCTGCGACAAACGGATGTTGTCGGTGGGGATGTTGCGGGTGTCGCAGTAAAGCTTCACAAAATAAGCCGCGCACAGGGCCGATGAGGCGAGAAAATAATCGAACGGCCCCGGCGCGGAGCCGTCACCCTTGTAGCGGATGGGTTGATCAGCCACCACCGTGAAGTCATCGAACTTGGCTTCAAGTCGAAGGTTGTCGAGAAAGTTGACTTTGATTTCCATGGGGGCACCAGAATGACGAGCGGAACGAATTGGCCGCCATTATCCGGCTTTTGAGCGGGAAGTCATGTACTGGTGGTCGGAGCGCGGCCATGCGAGCTGTTCGACCGGAGCGGCCTTGCCCTCAACGTTGCTTGGCGCTTTCAGCTGCCGCCTTTTTCTGCATCGCCAGGAACTGCCTCTTGAGCAAAAATCCATAAGCCATCCACAACACCAGAAGGCAGACCAGCGAGACCAGCACCATCACTATCAGGAAAACCGTTGACTGCGCCTGCACCATAACCCACATACCCGCCACACCTTCGGGTTCAAGCACGGCTATGACGGCGACGAATACCAGCGACACCACAATAGACGCCAGGTAGGACAGGCTAATCAGCCAGGTCTTCTCTGACGCCGTCGGCAGGCGTTGTTGATCCCTGAGGAAGTAATGACCGGCCGCCATCGCCGACCCGATCAGCATCCCCATGCTGAGGCCGGCATTGCCTTCCAGATCCAGCAGTGTCAGCACCACTGCGACGATAATCATCATCGCCAGATAAGCGCCAGCAAATATCGCAATATACTTTTTCAGAGGGGTGTTCCTTACCATGAGGGCGTCTTCCTTGTATGGCGAATATGGCCGGGTGAGCGTTTGAGAAAACCTGGATGCGCGCTGATTCTTTCACAGGACTACCGGGACGGTCGAGTTTCTCGACCAGGGGTGTCTGCATCGGGCGCGCTGGCCGAGGTGGAACTCGGCCTTCCCAGGGGGCGTGCGGGTCAGGTGCGGGGGGTCAATACCACACCGGGGCGGCGATTAAACAGCGTTTGCTCGTCGCTCTGGCTCAAGTCCAGGTCAATATCGGCTGCTGTCACGCGCTTTGCCATGGCCCATCTTGATTGCTGTGGAAACAACGGCGCTATGTTGTCTGGCCAGAAAAACGCTATCGCGCTAGCGGCCGTTGTAAAAGTGCCCGTATAGTGAATGCCATGACTTCTAACCCTCACCTGCCCCACGACAAGCTGTTGGATTTGCTACTGGACGTTGTCTGTGTGGTGGATATTGAGGGTCGCTTTCTTTCGGTCAGCGCGGCCAGTGAGCGGGTTTTCGGTTTCCGGCCCGATGAAATGATTGGCCGTACTGCCTATGACATGATGCACCCGGATGATCGCGATGCCAGCCGCGAAATCATACAACGCATCAACTCTGGCGAACCCTCTCATGATCATGAGAACCGTTACATTCATAAAGACGGCCACATTGTGCATATCATGTGGTCTGCCCAATGGCTTGAGACCGAACAGGTACGGGTGGGTGTAGCGCGGGACATAACCAGACGCAAGCGTGCCGAAGCGATGCAGGCAGCGCTGTACAGCATATCGGAAGCGGCTCACTCGACGGCAGATTTGCAGACCCTGTACGCGCGGACGCATGAAATAATCCGGCAATTGCTGCCCGCCGATAACTTCTTTGTAGCGCTATACGATACCGCGCAGGATGAGCTGAGCTTCCCCTATTATGTTGACCAGTTCGACACCCCGCCGCCGCCTCAACCGCTGGCATCCGGCACCCTGAGTGCCGAGGTTATCCGCTGTGGCGAAGCCCTGTTGTTAACACCTGAGACGGCCTCGCACAGGCTTACACAGATCGGCACGGCGACCGGCAAGCATTCCCTTGATTGGCTGGGTGTGCCACTGATAGCGGGCGCGGATACCATTGGCGCTCTGGTGTTGCAGAGCTATTCCGGCGCTGTGCGTTACAGCGAACAGGATAAAGAGCTACTGCAGTTTGTTTCGAGCCAGGTAGCCACGGCGATAGAGCGCAAACGCACGCACGCGCGCCTGGAGTTTCTTGCCCGCTACGACCATCTGACTGAATTGCCTAACCGCGCACTCTTCCTCGACCGCCTGCAAAGCGCGCTGCAAAGGGCACAAAAAGACGCCTTGAGGTTGGCGGTACTGTATCTGGACATAGATAACTTCAAGCAGATCAACGATACCTTTGGCCATGCCACAGGCGACCAGTTGCTGCGGGAAGTGGCCCGGCGCCTGAAACACTGTGTGCGCGAGTCCGACACTGTTGGCCGTTTGGGCGGCGACGAATTCGCTATTCTGCTGGACAATATCAGCAAGCGAGAAGATGCCATCCTGGTGGCCGAGAAAATTCTCGTCAGCCTGAGCGATCCGTACGTCTTTGATGGCAAAACCTTGATAAGCACGCCAAGCCTGGGCATAGCACTCTATCCCGAGCACGGCCTGAATGAGCTGCAGCTGGTTGCGTTGGCGGATGAAGCCATGTACGTATCCAAGCGCAACGGTGGCAAGCGCTATAGCCTTGCAGACAGCCCTACCGTCGCCAACTGAGCGGGCCCGGCAGAACAGATGCAACCGCGTGTCCTGCGCCAACCAGGTTGCGTTGCCAACGCTGCCTACAAACCAAAGGTCTGCTTTACCTGCTCTTCAAATGCCTCGCTCCGCCAGGTGTATGACTCCAATTTCTTCGGTATATCGTGACTGACTTATGGGACCACCCAGGTGCCTTCCATATAAGGTTTGGCTCTACCCGTATCAGGCCGGGTTGCTTACCTTGAACTCGTTGGCCAAGTCCTGCAGCTGACGAGCGAGCCTGGCTTGTTCCTGAGTCACCTGGGTTATCTCCTGTGAGCCGGTTAAGGTCAGTATGGCTGCTTCACTTACAGCCTCCATATTGCCCGCGAGCTCGCGGGTAACTGCAACCTGTTCTTCAGAGGAGGTGGCAATCTGGGTCGCCATATCCGAAATGCTGTTTACGTCCACAAGAATGTCCGCAAAGGTCTTCTCCATCTCAGCGGCCTGCTCGCAGGTTTCATCCGCCAATTTGTGGCTAGCTAAGATGGAGCGGCTAGCGCTATCTGTGATCTCCTTGAAGCCATTTATGATGCCTTCAATCTGTGTGGTTGATTCGTGTGTCTGACTAGCTAGTGTGCGCACTTCATCAGCCACTACTGCAAAGCCACGGCCGTGCTCACCCGCGCGTGCGGCTTCAATTGCAGCATTCAGCGCCAGCAAGTTAGTCTGGTCTGCAACTTGCCGAATAACGTCTACCACGCCACTGATGGTTTTGCTGCAGCTATCAAGTTCTTCTATAACCTGATTCACTTCCTGTACCGATTTGGCCAGTAACCGGATCCGGGAAACGCTGACATGGAGAACCTGCTCTCCAGTTTGGCTCTTTTTCATCGCTCGGCTGGAAGCATCAGCCACCTGGTGAGTGTTCTGGGAAATGTCTTCAGAGGTAGCCGACATCTCTTCAGTGGCGGCCGCTACCTGTTCAATCTGCTGTTGCTGTTTTTTAACCTGGGACGTGTTCAGGTTGGCGGTTGAACTGGTTTCTTCTGTGGCAGTAGCCAGCTGTACACTGGCCTTGTCGATCTGCTGCAAGGCACTACTGAAGCTGGCAAACAGTTTGTTGATAGCCTCGGCAATGATGCCCGTTTCGTCCTTGCTGGAAACAGGGATCTCACGAGACAGATCCTTGTTGTCCATGGCGAAACGGACTCCCGAGAGAAGCAAGTTCACCTGCTGGTGAATGGCGCGGATGATCACCATCATTAGAACGATCACCACCAGGATGGCAACGCCGGCAAATGCTGATGCGCCAAAAAGGTTGTTACGAGCCCTGGTTACACCTGCCCCGGCCAGCTGGTCAACGTGCTCCAGGCTTTGCCTGCGTATGGTGTTGATAACGTCTATCCGGACAGTAGCGGCGTTAAACCATTCACTGGCATCGAGTGCATCCATACCTGACGGGTTGCTGAACAGCCTTTCCCTCTGGGCAAGCAGCGCCCGGTTTTGATCTGTGCCGTAGAAGCCTTCCAGCTGTCTGCGCACGGGATCATCCGAGCCAAGCATGGCGCTGGCGGAGAGTATAAACGCCTCCTGCTGGCCAGCCAGGGCAGACAGGTGCCCGAGTGTCGGCAGGTCGAAACTCCCACGGAGCACCAGTGCGGAGCCGATAGCACGTTCGCGGCCCGACATTTCGGCCGCTTGGGCCAAGGCAAAGTAGGCATTGATGTAGCGCGTAACCTCAGCATCGTTCGCCCGGCGCACCAGCAAAGGGATACGGTTTACCGTCTCCATGATCACACTCGTGTAGCTGCTGGCGGACTCGGGACCCTCGATGCTGCGTTTGTCGATGCTTAGGCGCAGCGCGGGAAGATTGCCCAGTTGTGTCTTGAGGCGGTCAATGCTGGCGCGGATGCTATCGTCAAATTCCGAGTCGGACATCAGCACGGCCAAGCTTTTCTGGTAATCGCGTATTTCTTGATCGGTTTGCTCACGCTGGCGGTCAAGTGCCTGTACTACTTGTCGTTCTTCGCTTGAGTTTTCAGCGCTGGAAAAGTAGATGGCGGAACGACCGCGCTCTTTCTGCAGCGACTCGATTAGGGGGTCACCCTGCTCCGCAAGCCGGACCATGTTTTGCAATCTGGTGGTATTGCCGAGATCATCGGCATTACGCGTAATACTTAACCCTGCAAAAAACAGAACAACAATCAGGGCAGGCAGAACGAGGGTTATCAATTTGCCGCGCATCGACAAATTGTTGAGGAAGTTCATTGGCAAATCCTTAGGAGTGGACCGATATTCCTATTTTGGTCGACATTGCAATCGTTAAATACTGACCAAAAGGGATACAAAAGAGGTACCTCACGTAATCTCAGACGAACTTTCGTGAGGTTTATGGGAATGGCGTCAGATCGAGAGGCCAAGACAAGTCCTGCCCCATCAGCCCGCGTATCGCTCAAAAATCAAGCGACTCCCTGCGGAGCCGCCTGATGGTATGCACTGAACGCGCAGGCGTGATGCCTGCGCGGGCGAGTTCACTCAGTAGACGTCGTGCTGGGTGTTGTTCACATTGAATTTACCGGTCGGGGTAATCAGGCGCTTGTCCTTGATTACGTGCTTCAGCTTCAGGCTTTTGTCATCCACCACTACGATCGCTGACTGCTCCTCCTGGCCACTCCAGACCGAGAACCAGACTTCGTCTCCGGCCTGATTGTATTCAGGCTGAACCACGCGTTTGGCACCGTCGGTCACCCCGGCCCACTCGGCAATGGGCAACACCTTGTAGCCCGCGTCGAGGTCGTCGATAGCGAAAACCGCCACCGATTGGCTGATTTTCTCATCCGGATTGAAGGTGGTATCCAGGTACAGGTGGTTGGACTTTGGATGGGTCTTGATAAACAGCGAGCCGCCGCCCTGCCCTTTCAGCGTTTCTACCACTTTCCAGGCCTGGTCTGGATACGCCTGCGGATCGGTACCAATCAGAGAGATGGTTTCATCGCCCAGATGGCTAGTGGCCCAGACCGGACCGAATTGGGGGTGAACAAAGTTGGCGCCACGGCCCGGGTGCGGGATCTTGCCGACGTCGACCAGAGCGGTCATCTTGCGCTCTTTCGAATCGATTACCGCCACTTTGTTGGAGTTGTTCGCAGCCGTCATAAAGTAACGGTGAGTCACATCCCAGCCACCATCATGCAGGAAAGGCGCGGTGCCGATACTGGTGGTAGTGAGATTATCAATGTCTTCGTAGTTGACCAGTAGTACCTTGCCGGTTTCCTTGACGTTAACAATGAACTCCGGGTGCTCGTGGGAGGCGATGATCGCCGCCACGCGCGGTTCAGGGTGATACTCCTGGGTGCCAACGACCATCCCGCGGGTTGATACAATCTTCAATGGCTTCAACGACTCGCCGTCCATGATGACGTACTGCGGCGGCCAGTAATCCCCGGCGATGACGTACTTGTCTTCATAGCCTTCGAACTTGGATGTTTCCACCGAACGCGCTTCAATGCCGACCTTGATCTCGGCGACCTTGGTCGGCTCCTTGGCCCACAGGTCGATCATATCGATTCTGGCGTCCCGCCCGATCACCAGCAGATAGCGCCCGGATGCGGACATACGCGAGATATGCACGGCGTAGCCGGTCTCAATGGTCTTGATGATTTTCTTGCTGTCGCCATCAATCAGGGCGATTTTGCCATCGTCGCGCAGGGTGACCGAAAACAGGTTGCCCAGATCCAGCTTGTTCATCTGTTTCGTCGGCCGATCTTCCGGCTTGACCAGCACTTTCCAGGTGTCAAGCATGTCGGACATGCCCCATTCCGGCGGTACTGGCGGCGCGTGCTGAACATAGCTCGCCATTACCCTGATTTCATCCGCAGTAAGGCCGCCAGCCGCGCCCCAATTCGGCATCCCCCCTGGGGATCCGTAGGAAATCAATGCCTCAAGATAAGCCTGACCCCGCGGCTGGGTGATGTCCGGCGTCAGCGGCTTGCCGGTTGCGCCTTTGCGCAGCACACCATGACAACCCGCGCAGCGCTCGAAATAAGTCTTCTGGGCATACTCGAACTCGGCTTCGGTAAGGTCGGGGGCACCGGGCGATCGAACCACCCCAACCGATGCCGGGTCAACCTCAGACGCGCCGCCCTGATAGGCCGAGCTCGCGTCTTCCGGAGCCGGTACGGCCTGGGCCAGCATTGCAGTGTTGAGCAACAACAAGCCAATAGCCAATGCCAACGGACGCTTTTTGATATACATGATAAATCCCTCATCTTGCTTCATCGAAATGGCAACGAGCGCTGACTGCCTGCTGCTGCCGTGGTTGTTTTGGCTCAAAAGTGCAGCGTTGCTTCCAGATCGGCATGGCGCTGCGCGCCAGGCAGCTCATCCAGCGGGCGATAGTTGCGGTTCAGCAAATTGCCTAACAACAGGCTTACGCTAACGCGCTCCTGATAATCGACTTTCCAGTTCAGATTCAGCGTCGCGAAACCGCCCGCCTGATCGCTCACTAGCCCCTGATCATCCTCACGCGTTGCGCCCTCAGAGGCCCGCATATAAAGGTCCACTTCGCTGAGCCAACCCTGCCTTGGCAGTGAAAAATGGCGAAGCCCGAGGGTGCCACTGGCTTCAGCCAGACCGCTGTGGCGAGTGGAGCTGTGATTGCCGAAATGGAAGGTCCGGCGGGCCAGGCTGAAGGATGCATAGGGCTTGAGGAGCAGCTCTGCGCGCCATTGCAGCGCCACTTCCAGGCCGTGGCTACGGGCTTCATCAACGTTGATGTATTGCCACTGACGCAGCCGCGAGGAGCTGGGTGGTAGGAAACCGTCCGGGGTGACAGATAAGCGCTGCCGGTCGATATAGTCCTTGGCGTCAGTTCGGTAGAGCGCAACATCCAGTGCCGCCAGTGACGATTCATGACGCAAGCCCAGCTCGACCGTACGCGCCAGCTCCGGTTTCAGTTCAGCGTTACCGTAGTGCACATCGCTGCCACCGGTAGCCACCGAAAACAGTTGGGTCAGCGTCGGGTAGGAATAACCACCGGCATAGGTGGCTCGCAGTGACCAGTTGCCTTGCAGCTGATGCACCAGACCGAGCGAACCCAGCCAGCGCTCATCGCGGCTGTCTGTCTGACTGCGGTCGGTGCTGCGCTTGAGGTCCGACTCGACTACGTAGTAGCGCCCGCCTAGATGACCAGTCCAATCCGGCGCAAACTGCCAGCGCTGCTGCACAAATGCCGAAAGAGTACTTTGCTCGGCTTCCTGTACAGAGCTGCGGGAACTGCTGACCGGCGGCAGCCCAGGACGCAACAGTGTGGTGGTGGACGTGTGCTTGTCTGCATTGAGCTGATCTTGCAGGTATTCGATGCCAGCCAGCGTCGGTTGGTTCGCAAGCAGGTCCATTTCGGCTTTCAGCGTCAGCCCGCGGGTGCGCAGATCGTCTACGGCGAGATTGTCCACCGCGACCGAGGGAATGCCGCTGACGGCCACACTATTGGTGAAAGTACGGTCTACCTGGCGCTGGAAGCCATCGAGCGACAGGCGACTGAGCCAGTCGGTAACCCCTTCGGCCTGATAGAAAAACGCATAGCGGGTTTGATCGCGCTCAGGGAATGCCAGGGTCAGTTGCTCGCCGGGAGCGGGGTCGGTCCAGGTATTGGCCGAGAGGTTGAACTGCTCGGCCTTCAACGCTAGATGCTGATTAGCCCAGCGGTAACCCAGATGCGCACTGACTGATTCGTTGTCGTAGTCTGAATGATCCAGCGTGCCGTCCGGAACGCGGCGATCACCATGCTCGCTGCGCGACAAAGCCAGTCGGTAATCGAAGCCATTCAGGCTACCGCCGAGCCCAGCAGAGCTGCGGTAACCCTGTGTTGCGGAATAATAGCCAGCACCCGCATGGGCCTCCAGTGGCTTGTCACCCCCGCCCCGGGTAATGATGTTCACCACCCCGCCAATCGCATTCGAGCCATTGATCACCGACGAGGGGCCGCGGATGACCTCGATCCGCTCGATGGTGGCCGGATCGATAAGCAATGGCGAACCGTAGGTGGAATGATCCGTCATGGTCTGACCATCAATCTTGATAGCCACCCGCCGGCTGCTCTCACCGCGAATAGAGATACGCTTCATGCCGGGCGTATCGGAATCGGCCAGCGTGACGCCGGGTATATCGCGAAATAGCTCAGCGGCATCAGCCACAGGAGCCCGTTCAATCTGGTAACGCTCAAGCTGCGTGACGCTCGCTGGACTCAGCAGCAACGACTCGCGCATCCCAGTGGCGGTAATGATGCTGGGGTCAAGCGCGAAGGGTTGTTCAGCGAAAACGCCTTGCGTAGCAATCAGCGCGGAGACTGTTGCCAGCAATACCGGTCCCTTTTTCATTATCCACTCCATCGGTGTGCGTTGGGGCCGATAGTAGTGAGCGCCAGGGATAGGGCTCCTTGATCATGATCAAGCCGTTGCGCGACATGCTGACGCAGCAGGGTTCAACGGGAATGGGGTCAAATGGAACTGGGTAGTTGACCTGAAACAAGGAGACTTACTTGAAATGTATATAGACTTTATTGGCCGCAAACGCTCTATAGCGTTTATACCGAGTACGCTGCTTAAAAACTGCCTTCAACCGATAGGTCTCCACTATGTCGACACTTGCTTTCAAACCCTGGTCGACCGCTATCGCTGTGGCCGTCACATTCGTCATCTGGCTAGTCATTCCCTTGCCCGTAGGCCTTACTTCTAACGCATGGCTCATGCTAGCAATCTTTGTCGGCACCATTGTCGCTATCATCGGTAAAGCCATGCCCATTGGCGCTATCTCCGTTATTGCTATTTCCATTGTTGCGGCAAGCGGAGTCACCGGCGATACGCCCGGCAAAGCCATCAACGTTGCTTTGAGCAGTTACTCCAACCCGCTCATCTGGTTAATCGCGATTGCGATCATGATTTCACGCGGATTGATTAAAACCGGCCTAGGAGCTCGCATTGGCTACTATTTCATTTCCATCCTGGGCAAGCGGACACTGGGGATCGGCTATGGTCTCGCCTTCTCGGAGCTGTGCATTGCGCCGGTAACGCCCAGCAACACCGCCCGGGGAGGCGGCATTATCCACCCCATCATGCGTTCTATTGCCCATAGCTTTGATTCACACCCAGAGGACAACACGTCTGGCAAAATCGGCAAGTATCTGGCTCTGGTGAACTACCATAGCAACCCGATTACCTCTGCCATGTTCATTACAGCCACCGCGCCCAACCCGCTGACTGTGCAGCTTATTTCATCTGCCACCGGCGCGGAGATTCAGCTAAGCTGGGTCACCTGGGCCGTCGCCATGTTGATTCCAGGCTTGGTTGCGATCCTGGCGATGCCTTACATTTTATACCTGCTTTACCCACCGGAAATTAAGGAAACCCCTAACGCCACGCAAATGGCGCGGGACAAACTGGCAGAGTTGGGCAAAATCAGTCGAAATGAAGGCATCATGTTGTTCGTCTTTCTGGTGTTACTCCTTCTATGGGCGGATATCCCAGCGTTTGTCTTCGGCGCTGCGGTCACGCTTAACACCACGACGTCTGCGTTTATCGGTCTTTCAATGCTGCTGCTCACTGGGGTGCTGACCTGGGAGGATGTACTGAAAGAAAAAAATGCCTGGGATACGCTGCTGTGGTTTGGCGCACTGATCATGATGGCGAACCAGCTTAATGAAACGGGGCTGATTGACTGGTTTTCCGCCAATATGCAGAACTGGATTACCATGATGGGCATAGGCTGGTTGGGAGCGGCTGCGCTTCTGGTGCTGACTTTCCTTTACACCCACTACTTTTTTGCCAGCACCACTGCGCACATCACAGCCATGATGGCCGCGTTTCTTACCGTTGGCCTGAGCCTCGGCGCACCGGCCATGCCATTTGTACTCATTATGGCTGCCACATCCTCGATTATGATGACCTTGACCCATTACGCCACCGGCACGTCGCCGGTCATTTTCGGTTCGGGCTACCTGACATTGGGGGAATGGTGGAAAGCAGGCTTTGTTATGAGCGTGGCGAATCTACTCATTTGGGTGGTGATCGGTGGTTTGTGGTGGAAACTGCTTGGCCATTACTGAGAGCCGCGGCACGATGTTGCGACACGGGATCCGGTCTTGTGTTTTGCCCTACGCGCGACTCAGCTTACCCTTGAAGTGTAAAACCCAGGCCTGATCAACAGACACTTAATGGCGGATTAGAGCAGCTGCACCATGTTGCTGCTTGCTTGCAGACTGCCACCCGGTCTGTGCTAGGGTGTGGGCTGTTTGTCAGTCAGCTCAGGATCCGCCCATGCAGCAACGCCCCGGATGGGTGTTCTACACCTCCCTCACCCTGCTCTCACTTTTTGTTGTGCTTGGCGCAAGCCGCCCCGAACAACTGGCCCAGTGGGCCGATCAGGCACTGAGTTTCACTACCTTGCATTTTGGCTGGCTGTATCTTTTTGCCACTACCGGCTTTCTTATTTTTTGCGTAGGCATTGCCCTGAGTGACTATGGCCACATTCGCCTCGGCGCAGATGGTGAGGCAGCCGAGTTTTCCTACCTGGCCTGGCTGGGTATGATCTTCTCAGCGGGCATGGGTGTTGGCCTGGTGTTTTGGGCCGTGGCCGAGCCCATGAGCCATTTGGCCAATCCGCCCTTTGCCCAAGCACCCTCTGGTAGCCCACAAGCAGCCCAGTTGGCGATGCAATATTCGTTGTTTCACTGGGGCTTTCATCAATGGGCCAACTTTGCCGTAGTCGGGCTGGCAATCGCCTATGTACGCTTCCGTCAACAGCGCCCGGGTCTGATCAGCGAAACCTTTCGCTCCACCCTTGGCGACCGGGTCGATGGCGGTTGGGGTCACGCGATCAACATACTGGCCGTGCTATCGACTGTTTTCGGTGTGGCCACCACCCTCGGTCTGGGGGTCATTCAAATCAACAGTGGCCTGGTCACGGTAGCTGACATCAGTTTTGGCAGCACGCAACAACTGGTCATTCTCGCTAGTGTGGCGGTAATCTTCCTGCTGTGCGCCCTGGCTCCACTGGAAAGCGGCATTCGCTATGTCAGTGACGCCAACATGTTCTTGGCTGCAGCACTGTTGCTGTTCGTATTTATCTTTGGCCCAACCGATTTTATCACGGGTGTCATGACCACCGCGTTGGGTGATTACGCCAGCAATATGATAGGCATGAGCCTGGTGATGTCGCCCTATACGGCCGACGACTGGGTCGAACGCTGGACCATTTTCTACTGGGCTTGGGGTTTATCCTGGGCGCCGTTTGTCGGCAGCTTTATCGCGCGTATCTCGCGCGGGCGCACCGTTCGCGAGTTTGTCATCGGCGTGATCGGCATGCCAGTGTTGCTCAGCATAGCGTGGTTTTCTACCTTTGGCGGCTCGGCGCTATTTTTTGAACTATTCGCCGGGGCCGATATCAGCACTACGGTCGCGAACGAGATGAGCGCTGGCCTGTTTGCCACTCTCAGCCAGTTGCCCGCCAGCAGCATTACCAGCGTGCTGATGCTGGTATTGATAACCCTGTTTGTCATCACTTCAGCCAACTCGGCAACCTTCGTCCTTGGCATGTTCACCAGCCACGGCGTGCTGACACCCAAACGCTGGTCACGCCTGACCTGGGGCGTGATTCAGGTGTTGGTGGCTGGCGTATTGCTGTTAAGCGGCGGGTTAGCTGCCCTGCAGACCATTTCAATCCTCGCCGCCCTGCCCTTCATGCTGCTGATGATCTTCATGGCTTTAGCCTTACTTAAATCATTGAGCAACGAGCAGCGGCAAATCGAACTGCACAACGCCGTCACCCATGAACGCTTGATGCGGCTACTCGAAGCTAATGACCGCCTGGGCAGCCCGCCTGAACAGGACGACTTGCTTGTCGCAGTACCAGGGCAAGAGGATCATTCAGGTAAAATCAGCAACGACCCATAACGTCCTGACCGGGCAATGCTCCCGGGCATACTGCGGAGGTTCTGCTAGGCTGAAATAAGTGTTCGCCACTACTCAGCGGAGGGCTACTGTCAGTGTTTACTTACGCACCCAGCAGCCGCGCCAGGCTCAGCTTCAGCGCCGGCCTTGTCGCGGCAAGCCTGCTCCTGTTGCTGGCCAGCCTGGTTACCGGCGTGCAGGCCGAGCAAAACCAGCGCAGTGCCATCGTGCTCACCATTGAAGGGGCGATAGGCCCGGCGACGATGGACTATGTGGCGCGGGCGATTGAGCAGGCGGAACAAGAGCAGGCAGCGCTGCTAGTCATCCGCATGGATACGCCGGGAGGGCTTATGGAATCCATGCGCATGATCATCCGCGACATTCTCGGCTCTTCGGTACCGGTGGCCACCTACGTGACGCCCGCCGGCGCTCGCGCCGCCAGTGCTGGCACCTACATCCTGTATGGCAGCCACATCGCCGCCATGACACCAGCCACCCACCTGGGCTCGGCGACGCCGGTGCAAATGGGCGGGATGCCGGGCACTGACAATCCTGAGCCAGCACCTGATGCGGATGCAGAGGCAGATGCAGATGCAGATGCAGACGAGAGTGAGGACAAACCCCGGCGCGGTAGCTCTGCTATGGAGCGCAAGGTCCTGGAAGATTCGGTTGCCTACATCCGCAGCCTGGCTGAACGCCATGGCCGTAACGCCGACTGGGCCGAGGAAGCGGTGCGCGAAGCGGTCAACCTGAGCGCACAGCAAGCGCTGGAGCGCAACGTCGTGGATGTTGTCGCCACTGATGTCAACGACCTGCTGCAACAGATCAATGGTCGTAACGTAGTCATGGCGTCGGGTGATCAAATCCTGGAGACGGCCAATCTGCTGATCAAGCAGGTAGATCCGAACTGGCGAACCCGGCTGCTGTCAGTCATCACCAATCCCAACATCGCTTTCTTGCTGATGATCATCGGTTTCTACGGGATCATTTTCGAGCTGTCGAATCCCGGAGAATTGTTCCCTGGCATTCTCGGCGCGGTATGCCTGATTCTGGCGCTGTTCGCGTTCCAGGTGCTATCAGTCAACTACGCCGGGCTGGCACTGATCATGCTCGGCTTGGCGCTGATTATTGCTGAAGCTTTCGCGCCCAGCTTCGGCATTCTCGGGGTTAGCGGGACGCTCGCGTTCATTTTCGGTTCAGTGATTCTGATGGATGGTACCCACCAGCAGGTGTCGTTACCGATGATTGGCGGGATTGCTGCTGTCGCCGCCGGCTTTATGCTGTGGACCCTGACCCGTGTTGTCAGTCTGCGGCATCAGCCGGCAATCAGTGGCATCGACAAGATGGTGGGGCAAGACGCGGTTGCGGCCGACGACTTTCAGCCCTGGACAGACGCTACGCAAGGGCGCTATCGAGGCCACGTGCAAGTCAGCGGTGAGCGCTGGAATGCCGTTGCCGATCAGCCGGTCCACGCTGGCCAACCGGTTCTTATCGAGAAAGTGGAAGGCTTGTTATTACATCTCAAACCCACCAACGACAAACGCGACCCATAGCTCAGGGAGAGTCCACCATGTTCGACTTAGCAACCTATCTGGTCCCGCTGTTTTTTCTCCTGGCTGTGCTGGCCTCGGCCATCCGGATCTTGCCCGAGTACCAGCGCGGGGTGGTGTTCTTTCTGGGCCGCTTTCAGGGCGTCAAGGGGCCCGGTCTGGTCATCGTTATTCCCGGTATTCAGCAGATGGTGCGGGTAGATCTGCGGGTGGTGGCACTGGATGTTCCCGCCCAGGACGTGATATCCAAGGACAACGTGACCGTGCGGGTCAACGCTGTACTTTACTATCGAGTGGTTGATCCGGAGCGGGCAATCATTCGCGTCGAAAATTTTGCCGACGCTACCAGCCAGCTCGCGCAAACCACGTTACGCTCGGTGCTCGGCAAGCATGACCTGGACGAAATGCTCTCCGAACGGGACAAACTCAACTCGGATATCCAGGAGATTCTCGATTCCCAGACCGAGGAATGGGGCATCAAGGTGGCGAACGTCGAGATCAAGCATGTCGATCTCAACGAATCAATGGTGCGCGCCATTGCCCGTCAGGCCGAAGCCGAGCGCGAGCGCCGGGCCAAGGTCATTCATGCCGAAGGCGAGTTGCAGGCCTCGGAGAAGCTGGTCGAAGCGGCGCGGGTCATGTCCAGCGAGCCTGGAGCAATGCAACTGCGCTATTTGCAGACATTGGCGGACATGAGCACCGGCAACGCATCCACCATCGTTTTCCCGTTGCCGATAGATCTGATCCAAAACCTGGTCAAGAACACTAAACGGGATTCCTGACGCAAAGCGGGCATGGGAGGCAGACTTTCAAAACAGCTGCATCAAAGAGTCTCAGCACTCAACGGACTCACTGGCTGCCTGCTCCGCCTCTTCACTATCTTCAATCGCAAGCACCTCTACCGGATCGCGTTTCTGCAATTTAGGTGGCGGTGCAACCCAGGCTCTGAGCTTTTGCCCTACTTCCTGGTAAAAATGCGGTACGGCCTTTTCCAGCTCCTCGATGAACACCTTGGGGCCGGAGAAACGCGCGCCTAGGTCGGCCATGTAAAAGACCTCAAATGCACTGGGCACCACATTGGTGGACAGCGTTTCCAGCGCGTTGCCGTCAGCCAGCAACTTAGCCAGCGGTGTTTGCGTTTCTTCGGCGCGGCCTGGGCGAATAGCTTTGACGTAAATGCCCTCTGCATTTGCCTTGCCTACTTGTTTGATCAGCCAGTTCACCCGCGCCGAACTGCGAATTTTGTCTTGCGGTGCACCTAGACGCATGGAACAAGTTACTGTGCGCTTGGTCAGATCCGCAACGATGTCCAGGTCAGCTGCGGCGTCTGGTATGTCCAGGCAACAGACCAGCTTTTGCTCTTTTGCCAGCAGCTCACAGTCGTCTTTTAGCCGCAGAACAGGATCGCTACGGTGGGCTTTGCTGATCTTTTGTTTTACCTGCCGCCCCAGCTTCCGACTCATGACCAGAGAAAGATCACGTTGCTCTTGGTGCCAACTGGATACGGTGTTTTCCACCTCCTCTGTGCCCTTGCCCAGTACGGCTCCGCTTTTGACCTTGGCGACCACATCCTTCCACTCACGGTTCATGCTGTCGAAGCGAGTTATCCCGCTGGTGTCGTGGCTGAGATACCGCAACACCTCCTCCAGGACGAAGCGCTGGTCTGGCGAAGTAATTTCACCCGAATCAAGCAGTAGCGTGGCCTGGGTGACTACAAACATCCACGACCAATGGTACAGCTCCACGCCTTTCAGTAGCGTCTTGGGAAGTTTTACCGGGTGATGGGTCGGCAGAGCAACAAACTGGTTGGTTAGGGTAATGACGGCATTAATCTTGTTCTTCTTGGCCTGCAGCAGATAACGCTTCAACTGCTCCTCACCTACTTCAGCATTGCCGATTTTGGCCTCTATCAATGCTGACCACTGCTTACTGCCGGTGACCAACTGCACCAGCCCGTCTGGCCGGTCTTTTTTCGGTATATCCATGTCACATTCCAGGGCGACTTCGGTCCAGGCACCCATGCGCGCCCTACCGCTTACGCGGTGGCCCAGTGAAGCAAACATCACCTGCCGGAACTCATAAACACCGCGCATTGCAGCCAGCAAGACCGAAGCCGCACGCTGCTCTCGACTGGTATCCGCTACCACCGGTATTAACCGGGCCACTTCAGCTTGAACCACGTATTCTGGCCGTTCCATGTACGTTTATCCTTTTTATTGTGTTTGGTCAAAGCCAATTATTTCGGCCTGCGGCCAAGCACCCACCTCAGTTTTCAACTGTTTTCTTTTGAAAAGCATCACTGAACGCTGCCGCAAGAATGCCTGTTGGCATGGCCACCAATCCAATACCCGCCACAGCGGTAAGACCAGCAAAGAACTGCCCAGCCGCCGTATCAGGTGTTACATCACCATAGCCGACAGTCGTCAGTGTCGCCACACTCCACCACAAGGCACGAGGCACACTGCCAAATGCCTCAGGCTGCCCTTCGGCCTCGATCAGATACAGAAAAGTGCTGGAAACAAGCAGCAGCAATAGGGCTACAAGAGCACTAACCAGGAGCTCATAACGACGGGTATAAAAGGCCCCGCCAAGGAGCCTCCACGCCTGAGTAAAGCGTCCCAGCCGGGCGATCCGAAGCACGCGAAAGAGCCGTGCAAGGCGAAGATAGTAGGCTGTGGCATCCGTGGCTGTCAGCAAAAAGGGCAGCAGCGCCAACAGGTCAATCAGAGCCCAAAAACTGAACAGGTAGCGAAAGCGTCCGAAGCGTCCAGAAAACCTGGGGTTAAGTGGCGCGACATACACTCTCAGGCAGAATTCGATTACGAAAATGACAAAGAAAAGCCACTCGGCAACCCGGAAAAAACCAAGGAATTGATCAACCAGTGTCTGCTCTGTTTCAAGTATTGCTACCAGAACAGCCATCAGGATCAGCACACAGATCACCAGGTTAAACAACGAGACGCCCTGGGTGCGTGCGGATGGATCAACTGCGCGGTGGAGCATGGTCCTGATATGCAATGGAAATCCTTTTATCAGTCGATTTAGCCAGCAGTGGTGATGAGTCAGCCATATAGCTTTATAGCACTGACACTAGATCCTCGTTTGCGATTGATCTTGTCCTGCTCTTACCGTTCTGGATTTCCGCTAGTTTAAACAGACACCGGGGCTTGATAATCTAGCACTTGAGCCTGTGTTGCCTTTCCGCCAATCGTACCCATGGATTGATAGATGATTCGTCTGCACTGCACCCGCAAACTCTTCGCCAAACTGCCGCTGGATTCCCTTGGACGGCTGAACGGCACACGTTGCCCGCCAGAAGCGACCAACGATGCAGCGGACAGCCTGTTAAGTGGCTGGCACGCCAACCTGATTACCCAGCAACGCCGTAATTGCGTGATCTTCATCCACGATGCAACGCGCTTTCCGGTACTAATCACCTGCCTGACCAAACCGGATTTTGTCGAGCTGGACGCCTTCTTTCAGGATGCGTTGATGAATACCTTGCTCAAGGTTGGAGCCAACCAGGCACAGCTGGACGTGGCTGCTAGCGCGCTAACCAGATTGGCCTGTGATAGCCAGTGCGACCGTTCGGTGCAGGGCACGATGAACCGTATGGCCCTGGACCTGGACCATATGCTTTGGTACGACAATATTCCAATCACCGACCTGAATACTTACGCTGCAGGCGCTTGGCTTGCACAGCGGCCTTGCGGGGTAAAGTCTGGTAAAGAATGTATCTGGCCAGCAAAGGCCATGCTAGCGCTATTGGAGCAGAAAAAAACCCACTAAGGCTCAGCAGCGCCATGGCAGTACTGATTCTGCTTTAGCTGCAGCCGTTCAGAGTTTAGCCCTGCTGCACCAGCTCCCGCGAGATCGTTTCCAGCATGAAGGTTTCTCGTTGAATCGACTGCCCCATGGTGTTTTCCTGGCGAGCCATTACTTGCCGATTGTGACTCATGGCTTCGTTTACGGAAATCCAGATGGGGCTCATACCATTGGCAATCTCGTAGCTCTCCATGCGCACGTCGGCCAGCTCCTGCGCCACGTCACAGACAAAGAAATGCGAGGTCATGTGCATCAGGTCGTAATCGGGCTTCCAGTACGGTCGGTACTCCTCGATAAAGCCGTAGTGCTCCTTGACCTGCACATCGCGCGCGCCCGTTTCTTCTTCCAGTTCCCGCACCAGGGCCACAGCAACATCCTCGCCTTCATCAATACCACCGCCGGGCAGACTGAAGTCGTTATAGCGCTCGGTAAACAGCAGCAGGATCCGGTCCTCACGCAGCACTATCCCCCGCGCAGCATACCGCCTCAGCGCCCTGCCCTCACGGGTGGCAAGCTCGGGGTGGATAAGTTCCTGGAGCAGCTTCATGGTGCGGTATCCGGCGCTGGTTAAAAAAGAACCGCGATTCTACCGACGTAGGTAGAAATTTTCACTGTGACCTATCAGTTGGGGCAGAAAGCGTACACAGTCCTCCAGGTACTGCCAGCACCCAATCGCGGATCGCCAGAGTAGTCGGATCGTTCCGGCGGTTTTCGGGATAGACCAGATAGAACGGTTTGCCTACCAGTTCCGGCCCGAAAGGTTGTACCAAGCGCCCTTCCTTCAGTTCGTCCTCGATCAATTCACGCCCCATCAACGCTACGCCCTGGCCGCCAACGGCGGCGGAAATGGCGTGGGTCTCATCGGAGAACACCAGCCCGGCATTCACATCCAGCCCTGGGACCTTGGCCTGTTTCTGCCAGGTGGACCAGTCCAGCGGCGCACTCGCTATGCCCTGCGGACGGAAGTGAATCAACGGATGTGAGGGCAGTTGCGCCACATCATGCAACCCCAGGTGCGGACTGCAGGCCGGGACAAAGGTGTTATCAAACAGCTTTTCCGCTATCAACCCGGGCCAGCGCCCATCACCATAGCGAATCGCAAGGTCAGCCGTGACGCCATCCAGGGCTACCGGCTCGTGGGATGCATGGATGCGCAAATCAATGTTTGGATGCGTGTCGCGCAACATGCAGACCCAGGACAGCAGCCAGCGCACCGCGACCGCGGGGGTAGTGGAGAGCGTGACCGCCTGGCGCTGGGGCACGGCACTCATACGCTCAACCACCTGACTGATGCTGTCGAAGGCGGTTTCCAACACTTGCTGTAATTCACGCCCCTGGGACGTCAGCTCGAGCTGCCTGGGTTTGCGCAAAAACAATGCTATGCCTAGCGCCTCTTCCAGCCCGCGAATCTGGTGGCTGATAGCCGTGGCGGTAACGGACAACTCCTGCGCGGCCTGCTTGGCGCTCTCATGCCGGGCCGCCGCTTCAAAGGCGCGGAGTGCCGAAAGAGAAGGAAGGCGACGATGCGTCATAGGTGAGCTCAACTCATCCATATCATAAAGAAAAGATCGTTTGTCGCGCTTACTGCGCGGACATAGCCTGAGTCTGCTGTGAAATACAGATGAATTCAACTCTCAAAGGAGGCTCCTCATGCCGCACATCCTACATATCGACGCTAGTGCCAGGCCCGGCCTTGCCGGCACTGATGATCACGGCTCACACAGCCGAAACCTTACTCACCAGTTCGTCCGTCAGTGGCAGGCACTGCGCGCGGCAGACACCGTTACCTATCGCGATGTAGGCCAGACCCCGCCCTCCTTTATCAACCGGGAATGGATTCAGTCAGCCTTTACTCCCGCGCCAAAACAGGAGCCCTGGATGGCAGAAATACTGGCTGAAAGCGATGAGCTGGTTGATGAGCTGCTTGTTGCAGACATTCTGGTGATAGGCGCGCCACTGTATAACTTCGGCATGCCTGCGGCGCTCAAGGCCTGGGTTGATCAGATAGTGCGCGTTGGCCGTACGGTGAGCTTTGATCCGAATACCCCGGAGACCCCCTTCACCCCTCTTCTGGCCGACCGGCCAAGGCACGCGGTTATCCTTTCATCCAGAGGAGGCACGGGATTCGGCCCCGGTGGAGTACTACAACATATGAATCATCTTGAGCCCGCGTTAAGCACGGCTCTCGAGTTTATTGGCATAGCTCACATCCACTGCATTGCCATTGAGAATGAGGAAACAGGCGGCGCCATGTTGGCTGACTCGATTGCCGAAGCACACCGCAGGGTCAAGGCACTGGTAGATGAACTAACGACGACAGTCGGGGCTGCGGCAAAGGAGCTTGAGCCCGCTTGAAGGATGCGCTCGAAAGTACCAGGGCTTGTGGTAATGCCAGGCCAGGTGGGAGCGACGGCCCCGTCGCGAACAGAAAACCTTCGCCGCGGGGCCGCGGCTCCTACCTGGTCTACTTGTCTATTTGTACACCTGCATGGGCTGGTGATAGCTACTCCTGGCCGCCTCCCTCCCCTATTACCTGCACATGCCGGAGCCCTAGCACGGACATCAGCGCTAGGGCCAAGATGGTCACACCGCTAACTGTCGCCACCACCGTCATTCCCTGCGTAAAGGCCTGCTGCGCTTCTTCCAGCATGCCCGCCGGTAGCTGATCAGCAATAGACTTTGCCGCCCACAGACTGTCTCCTAGGGCGCTATTGGCTTCGTCAGATATTTCTGCGGGAATCGAGCTGGCGATTTGCACTCGATACAACAAGGTAGCCAAGCTGCCCAGCAGTGCTACACCAAATGCGACACCCAACTCCTGGACCATTTCGGACATCGCCGAGGCGGAACCCGCTTTTTCTGACGGCGCAGCCCCAACCACCAGGTCTGTTCCCAATGCAGCAATGGTACCCAGTCCGAGGTAAACCAGCGAAAAACCGATAACTACCTGCGATACCTGAACTGTCGCGGCATCTACCAACGCCAGCATACCGCAACCAATGCTTGAAAAAACCAAGACCCCGGCGATGACGAAGGCAGGACGAAAGCGGCGTGCAAACAACGGGGCAAGCACACCGGCCAGCACCATCATCAGGGCGGGAGGCCCCATCCACAGTCCGGCAACCAGGGGCGAGTAGCCCGCCACCAACTGCAGGTACTGGGTAACCAACAGCATCATGCCTGCAACGCCAATCAAGCCCACCAACAGGATGATAAGTGCTGCGGTAAAGGTCCTGCTGGCAAATAACTGGAGGTCCAGTAGCGGATCGGACAGCATGCGTTGCCGCCTTATAAAAACCAGGATGCCCGCCACCCCGACAGCCAGCACAACCACTACCAGCGGCGTCACGCCGGCTTTGGCGAATTCCTTGATGGCGTAGATGCTGGGCAGAATGGCGGTCAGCAATAGTCCCACGCTGACAATATCCATACGTCCGGCGTGGGAATCGCGGTACTCCGGCAGCAACCAGGGTGCGGCCACCAGAAGAACCGCAACTAAGGGCACGGCTATCAGAAAAGCGGCGCCCCACCAGTACACCTCCAGCAGCAATCCGCCGACCACAGGGCCCAGCGCCATGCCTAACGCAAACATGGTTGCCCAGATACCAATCGCCAAAGCGCGCTGGCGTGCATCAAAAAACATATTGCTGATCAAGGCCAAAGTTGAAGGCATCAGGGTCGCACCTGCTACGCCCAATAAGGCCCGGGCGGCAATCAGCAACTCGGCACTCGGCGCATAAGCAGCCAGCACAGAGGCGCCAGCAAAGGCGGCAGCACCGATCATCAGCAACCGCCGACGACCGATACGATCGCCCAGCGTGCCCATGGTGATCAGAAAGCCCGCAATCATGAAGCCATAGGCATCCATGATCCAAAGTGCCTGGGTGCTGGTTGGTTGCAGATCTATCGCCAGCGCAGGCAGCGCCAGATAGAGAATGGTGATGTCGAGCCCCAGCAGTATGGTCGGCAGTGCCAATACAGCAAGGCCAAGCCACTCCTTTATGCCCGCCTTGGTACGTGGTGATTCCTGCTCTGCGTCGGTGCAGTACGGGGTAACTACATTGTGCTCGAGTGACATTACGGCCTCCAATCCCGGCATGGGAGACCGCATTTTCATGGCTCATTTATAGGGTTACAATATAGTCAATTATCCTATTACTAATGGTGATGGTATGGCGGACAGCAGACTGGCGCGAACACAGAGCGACCTTACCGAGTTCATCTTGCATCACCGCCGCAAATTGACGCCGGCCGATGTCGGGCTACCCAGTGGCGGGCGACGACGCACACCGGGGCTGAGACGCGAAGAAGTGGCGGCGCTCGCCGGGGTTGGACTGACCTGGTACACCTGGTTTGAGCAAGGCCGTGACATTCAGGTCTCCGAGCAGTTTCTGCTGAGCATTTCCCGAGCCCTGAAGCTGGACGACGCCGAGTGCTGTCACCTCTTTCTATTGGCGCACCACCGGGCTCCGCCGCCAGAGGCCTATCAGGAGCAGTCCATCTCACCCCACATCCAGTCACTGATGGATGAGCTGGCCCGCCCCGCCTACGTGATGAATCTGCGCTGGGATGTGATTGGCTGGAACACTCAAGCAGATGATTTACTGGGATTTGGCAAGCGTGAGCCTGCTGAGCGCAACCTGCTGCGGATCGTCTTTGCGACGCCCGACCTGCGCTGGCTCCCGGACTGGCAACAGGATGCATCGCGCCTGCTGGCGCAGTTTCGCTGTGATCTCGCCGTCGCCCCTGAAGACCCGGTGATGTTGGACCTGATTGACGAGCTCAGCCGATTGTCACCAGACTTCCGCCGTTGGTGGGCAACCCCCAATATGGACGGCTACGTGCGGGGGATTACCAGCATCACAGGTACCGACGGCAAGCTCCAGAAGTTTGTCCATGAGATGCTGATTGTTGATGAACACCGCCATCTGAAGATGGTCGTGTATTTTGCGCTGAAGACTGAGGGCCTGCGTTAGTCAATTACCTGCAAGCGCCGCTGGTAGATACTCAGCCAGGTGCTTCAACTTGTCCGGGTTGCGCACCACGTATACCGCTTGAATACGGCCATCCACCACATCCAGCGTGGTGATTTGCGGCAACCCATCCTGTTCAATGGTTAACCACCCCGGCAAGCCGTTCACCAGAACAGACTGAACCCAGAGCGGTTGTGTAGAGTTCGATTTTCGGGCCAAGCCAGCAAACATCCGGCTGACTCTGTCGGCACCAAAAATCAGGCGTCGAGCGGCAATACGCTTGCCACCACCATCGGTATGCAGAATGACGCTGTCGCTCAGCAATGCCATCAGCGTCGTCACATCACCAGTGCGGGCGGCGTCGAAGAAGCGCTCGGTTAATTGGCTGTGCTCGCCACTCGTTACCGGAAAGCGCGGGCGCTCGGCCTGCACGCTTTTACGCGCGCGACTTGCCAGTTGCCGACAGCTGGCCTCACTGCGGTCCAGACTGAGAGCAACCTGACGATAATCCAAGCCGAACACGTCACGGAGCAGGAAGGCCGCGCGCTCCAGAGGCGACAACCGCTCCAGCGCCAGCATCAAGGCAAAAGACACGTCGCTGGCCAGCGCTTCGGCATCCGTTGCAGCGTCCGGGGCTTCCAGCAAAGGCTCCGGCAACCAGGGGCCAACGTACAGCTCACGATGGCGGTGAGCCGCGCGCAGACGGTCGAGACACAGTCGGCTGGTAATGGTCGTCAGATAGGCTCGCACGTCAGTCACCGATCGGTGGTCGGTGTCATGCCAACGCAAATAGGCATCCTGCACCGCATCCTCGGCCTCAGTTACCGACCCCAGCATCCGATAGGCAACGCTGGTCAGATAACGACGCCAATGATTGAACTGCTGCGCAGGCTGATCCGTCACGGCCGGAACTCCTCTACCCTGGTTAATTATGACGTTCCACGTCGTTCGGATGAACGCCACGAAAACCGACACTGATCCGATTCCAGACGTTGATTGCGCCGATCAGTAACGTGAGATCAACAAACTCCTTCTCGCTGAAATGGGCGAGGCCCTGTTCGTAATCCTGTGAGGGAGCGCCGGTATCAGCGAGCTGCGTCAAGGCCTCGGTCCAGGCCAGCGCTGCGCGCTCACGCGGCGTGTAGAGCGCTGACTCACGCCATGCAGATAAGAGATAAAGGCGTGCTTCGCTCTCGCCTGCTGCACGCGCGTCGCTGGTATGCATGTGCAGGCAATAGGCGCAGCCATTTATCTGGGAGGCGCGTGTTTTCACCAACTCGATCAGGCTGTATTCCAGTCCACAATGGCGAACATACTCCTCCAGCCGGGTCATTGCGGCAATGGCCTCAGGCGCGGCCTTGTAGGCATTCAGACGTGTTTCCATGATGTGTTCCTCTGCTGTGCGTACTGTGGAAAAGTCTCCACGGGAAGTTGTGCAGAGGTAGACGGGATAGCCTTCGGGTTTGTGACATAGCCGGGACTAAACTGTGCTTTTCAGTGCTTTGCCAATGAAGTCTGATTTGGCTGCAGTATAGGCCTCTCTATCTGACCTGAACTCTGTGGCCCATAATTGCTTATTAGCCTCGTAGGCTTGCGCCAATCTGGTATCGGCACACAGCAGGTTCCTAAATGCCAAGCGCCGCTCCCATTCCTGGCTGCCGTAGAGCATAAGATGGAGGTGGTGCGTCCTGCGTCCATCGGCCCATCGCATAAGCCAGCGCCGATCAGTCAAGGAGGCGTTGAATTCCATTGATGTAGCGTATTTTGCCTGGCACAGCGGCTCCATCAGCTTATCGGCACGCGCCATCGAATCCACTCCAGTCATGATGTCTATAATCGGCTTGGCCAAAAGACCAGGTACAGCCGTACTGCCAATGTGTTCGATCGCCAGAAACTCACCTGGAAACAGAGTAAGGAGCCGGTCCCGCTCCTGTGTAAATAATGCCGGCCAGCTCGCGTCGTACGGAGAGAGTGTCACCTCTTCATGAATAGCTTTATTCAGGGATTCTGCTTCATCCATCCTCTATGCCCCTTGCACCAAGATCCTCGAGTTCAACCGTGTTCAATCTCGTATAGGAAGCTCTCCAGAATGCTCCGGCTCTGGGCCAGTTGCTCTGCTTTCTGGTCAGCCAGGCGAATTTGCTCGTGCAAGACATTGCGTAGTTCGTCACAGGGTTCGAAGGCAAGCCCCTCCCCTCTCACACAAGGTAAGAACTGCTGAATAGTCGCAAGAGTCATCCCGGCTGAGCCGAGCAGCTTGATCCGCTCGACAGTCCGGACTTCTTCCGGTGCGTACTCACGATATCCGCTTGCGCTGCGTTTTGGCTTCAACAAGCCTTCCGCTTCGTAATAACGCAGCATGCGAACGCTTACTTCGGCGCGCTTTGACAGTTCACCTATTCTCATCTTCAGTCTCTTGACTCTGACAGTGCCGTCAGGGTTTAGGGTAGTGGCTCCTCAAGCTGAGTTCAATCAGGAGTCAAACTCATGTCCGCTAACGTTAACAACTGCCAGGCCCGAATCAACGGACAACCGGCCACCCATCCAGAACTGATCTCCTTGGCCTTTGCGGGATTCGCGCACTTCACAGCAATGCAGGTACGAGATCGCAAGATCAAGGGGCTAGACCTTCACTTGGCCCGTTTGCGAAACGCCTCTGTGGCGTTTTTTGGAAGAGCGCTGGCCGATGAGCAACTCTTGTCTTACATCCGATCAAGCATTGAAGATGGCCCGAAAGACCAATCACTAACGGTCACTGTCTTTTCCCCTAAGGGCGAGTTCACAGCAGCCAGCATGGATGCAGAACCGGCAGCTCTCATCCGCACGGGACCACCGTCCCAAGGACCTGATGGCCCGCTGCGGTTGAGTACAGTGGAGCATGAGAGGTCTTTCGCCGCCATAAAGCATGTTGGTGAGTCCGGTAAAACCTTCTATTTGCATCAAGCCATACGCCAGGGCTTCGACGATGCAGCCTTCGTAGACAGCCGCGGGCACTTGAGCGAGGCAACGATATGGAACCTTGTCTTTTGGGACGGCGACGCGGTTATCTGGCCAGAGGCCTCAATGCTACGGGGGACAATGATGGGAATAGTCCAGCGCCAACTGGAGCGTCTTGATATTCCCCAGCGCCATGAGGCGATAACCTTCGAACGTCTCCGGGAGTTGTCCGCAGCCGCAGTGATGAATTCATGGACACCCGGGATCGCGGTCACGGCTATTGCTGCCACTGTTTTCGCCGAAGCAGCACCGTTCATCAGCTTGTTACATGAAGCCTACGAGGCGGAACCCGCCATGCTCTTGTAGGAATACAGGCTTACTACGTGCGCCTCGGCAGATGACGGGCGTTTCTACCAACAAAATAGCTATCAGGGCACATGAGTTCCTTCGTTGTGCCGCCGTCTGAACGCCAGACGCTCCAGACGATGGCCAATATCCTCCTGAATAGTGACCAGTGAAGGTATCAGGATCAAGGTGACCAGCGTCGCAAATACGATCCCGTAAGCCAATGAAACAGCTGCGGGGATTAGAAACTGCGCTTGTACGGACGTCTCACTCAGCAGTGGCATCAACCCGGCAAAGGTTGTTGCCGACGTCAGCAGTACTGGTCGCAAGCGGCCGGTACAAGCAGTAATCATGGCCTGCTTGCGATTCTGGTTTTGTTGGATTTCCTGATTGTACTGGCTAACCAACAACAGGCTGTCGTTCACTACTACGCCGCTAAGTGCGATGACGCCGTTCAGGGACAATATGCTCAGCGGAAGATCGTTCAGCCAATGACCAAAAATGGCACCAACGATGCCGAAAGGAATCGCCGTCATGATCACTAACGGCTGAATGTAGGATTTCAAGGGCACGGCCAGCAACATATAGATTGCCAGCAAGGCCAGTAAAAACATGGACGCCATGGACGATGAGGTCTCTTGTTGCTGTTCGGCCTCACCGCCGAACTGAATATCCAGGCCGGCGTACTGTTTCTTCAAATCCGCAGCGATGGTCAGTTGTAGGTTCTTGACCAATTCAGTAACCGATATGGCGTCCTTTTCCACATCGGCGGTCAAATATACCGCGCGTTTCCCATCAATGCGGGTAATGCTGTCGCGAGAGAAGCCATAAGTTGCTTGTGCGACGGTCGACATTGACACAACGTCGCCCGCGGGAGTACGAACATTGGCATTCAAGATATCGGCCGCGCTTCTTCGTTCTGCCTCTGGGTAACGCACCTTTACTTCTACTTCGTCATTGCCGCGCTGGTATCGCTGCACCACCTGGCCGCTGAAGGCCTGATAAACCTGTGAAGCCAAATCATCAGTGGTCATGCCCAGGGCTTTACCCTGCTCTGTCAGGTGCAGGTTCAGCTGTGGTTGAGTGGGTGTCAGATTATCATCGAGCCCACTGATTGCAGTTATTCCCTGGAGATGCAGTTTGAGCTCATTGCCAGCCCGGTAGAGTATGTCATCGTCACTGGAACGCAGTTCGATGCGCAGGGCATCCACCATCGCTTGACGACTCTGAATGCTCAAGGTTTTGGTGCCTTCAGGCTTGCCGACCAGTTCCCTCCAGCGACGGGTAAACTGAACCAGTGTGTAAGGTGCGTTGTCCGCCAACTCGACAGTCACAGTGCCACTTTGGTCATCCTCGGAAATAACTTGCAGGTTGGCGATATACGACATCTGCTGCTCACTGTTACCGTCTGCTCGCAAAGCCTTGTCCACCTGAAAGGCGTTAGTCTCTAGTTGGCGCAGAGCCTCGTGGGTCAATCCATAGCTGGCATCCTTGTGCATGGTTAAGCTTGCGGTGACGGTCTCAGCAGGCACATCCGGGAAAAAGCTGATGCGAATAGTGCCGTTGAAGGGCATCGCGATCACCAGCATAAGGAGGCTTATGCCGAACATAACGACTGCGTAGCGGTGGGTTATGGCTTTCTCTATAAGCGGGGCGTAAATACGGCGATTGAATCCTGTCAGAGCAGCATTGGCACCATTCTGTATTTTTTGCCAGCCACGCGTCAGGCGGTTTGCCCTTTGCGCCTCTCGGTGGGTACGCAAATGGGACAGATGCGCGGGGAGAATCAGCTTGCTCTCCACCAACGACAACAACAGGCAAATGGTAACCACGACCGCAAACTGCGCATATAACTGACCCAGCATACCGCTGGTTTGCGATAGCGCCGCAAACGCGGCTACTGTTGTAAACGTGCCGAACAGTGTAGGGACGGCCACCGTCATAGTGCCCTTGATGGTATTGGCCAGTGTATCGCCATATTTTTCCCGGGTGGCATACACACTTTCGCCGACCACCACGGCATCGTCCACGACGATACCAAGGGCCATGATAAAACCAAACGTGGTGAACTCATTTAGCGACAGGTCGGCGAAGCTTTTCCCCATAAAAAAGAGCGTGCCAAAGAAGATAAATGGCAATCCCATTGCGACCCAGAACGCCACTGTCAGATTTAGAAAAATGGCCAGCAAGATGAATACCAGCACAATCCCTACCAGAGCATTCTCTGCCAACAGCGTCAGCCGGCTGGCAATGTTTTCGCTACTATCGTTCCAGTTCACGAGCTCAACGCCCAGCGGCAGCGTTCCGCTGGCATACCATTGCCTGACAACCTCTTCGGTCGCTGCTACGGTTCGCAGAACATCGTCGTCCCCGGTACTGACGACGTCCAGAGCGAGACTACTCTGACCATTAAAGCGGGAGAGAACGGGCATGGTGTCATCGAAGGTGTCGCGGATGATGGCTACCTCACCCAGAGTTACAATCCCTAGCGCCGCTGTACGAATCAGCGGGATTTTTGCAAATTCAGTGGCGTAGTAAGCTTGCTCCGACGCCTTGAGCTGCAGGAACAGACGATCATGCCGGATGATGGCTGTTGAGGTATTCGACGAAAACTGGTTGATGGCAGTCTGCACATCGGTCAGCGACAAACCGTAGGCTTGCAATCGCGCTTCGTCGATCTCAATTGCCATGACCGGATCTATCCATCCTGAATAGGTCACACGGCTGATGTCCGGTTGAGCCAGCAGCTCTGTCTTCAGTCGGTCACCCAGTTGCTGGAGAGTGTGGCGCCCCACATCCCCATACAGCTGAAGGGTGATCGCATGAGACTCCCGCTGACCTTTCTCTACTACCGGTTTCTCAGCGCTCACCGGGAAATTGGAAACACTATCGACCTTGTTTTTGACATCCCGCAACAGCGCATCCAGATCGTAGTCTGACAGTCTTTCAACAGAGACCGTCACCCCTCGGCTATTGGAGGAGGAAGAGAGGCTCTTGATGCCAGTGACCCCTTCCAAAGCCTCCTCGATCTTGATGGCAATACCTTCCTCGCTCTGTTGCGCGGAGCCGCTGAGATAGGTCACCGAAATAGTGACAGTCTCCGGGTCCATCGCCGGAAATGCTTCCTTGCGCAGACCGCTGACCGTCAACAAACCTGCGACAATAAGGAGTATCAGCAGAAGATTGGCGGCCACCGGATTGGCGGTAAACCAAGGGATGATGCCCCTGTATTCGTGCTGATCACTCATCAAACTGTTCCTTTTGGGGATTAACTTTCATCCCTTCGCTGTAGCTGCTCAGTGGCTGAACTACCACCAGTGCTTTTTGGTATCCCTCGGGCGGCGTTACGTAAATGTGCTCTTGATCGGAGAAGCGGATATCAGCGGCATATGTTTTCAGCAGGCTATCGTCAGTGACGGTCCATATCTCGCCACGTTGACTCCGAGCAGAGGCCGGCAGTTGCCACAGGTTCTCCATGGCACTACCAGGAATCAAGACATTCAAAAAGGCGCCCGGATACAATGGTGGATCCTGACTGAGCGGCTGATCCACCGCCACTACCAGCGACCTTTGGCGGGTGCTGCTGCTCAGATGCTTTTCGGTGCGAATCGCGTGGCCCGTCCAGCGTTTACCTGTCTCTGTATGCGACAACACAACTGCGTAGTGCCCTGAAAGAAGTTCACTCTCGTCAGGCAAAACAGACCACTGCTGAGCAGAGAGGGGAACCGCGATCTCTACCCTTTCGGCGCTCAATAGTTGTCCGATTTCACTACCAGCTTGCAGGTAACTGCCGGGAGCAATATCCCGGCTCACGACGATGGCATCAAACGGCGCTCTAATGCGGGTGCTGGCCAAGTCTTTCTCCGCAGCGGCCAAAGCCTGCTGGGCACTGTCCAAAACTGCTTTGGCTGCGGTTAATTGCGGCTCTCTTAATACCAGGGCAGACATTGGCTCCCCGCTCAGTCCGGACGAAGACCATTCTTTCTGCGCCTGGACGGACGCTTGCTGCTCCTCCAAGTAACTAACCCGAGCACTGGCCAGGGTATTACGAGCGGATTCCACTGAGGCTCGTAGCAGACTATCCTCTAGATTCGCCAGCACGGAGCCCGCCGTGACCAACCGGCCTGATTCAAAACTGTCATCCACCGCCTCGACCTGTCCACTCACACGGCTGTTCAAAGCCAGCTCAAACCGCGCTTTGGCGCTGCCTACCCCGTCAACTTGTGCTCGATGAGTGGCGGCAGCCACCTCCACCACAGCAACGGTCGGGCTCAGTGCTTCCTGCGCTGCAGGTACCTGCTGCATTGCCTCGCGGTATTCATACATTCGCCCGGCGTTGTATATAAACACCCCGACGAAAAACACAAAGGCCAGGGCTAACATGACACCACGGGTGATTTTACGGCTCATTCGGAGACTCCCAGACCCAGCGCGAGCGCCAGAGTAATGCGATTGCTAAGGCGGTTGTAGGTCAGCGTTTCGAGTTGCGCTTCCAGATCGTAGGTCTGTTGCTGCACAGTCAATAACTCCAGAATGGTGGCGTTACCCGCACGGTATTTGTCCTGATAACGGTTAAAGGCCAGTTGCTGCTTTTCCAGTGCTTGCTGTATGTAGGAATGCCTCGCTGCCAAGGCTTTTTCACGAGTCAGGGCGTTACCGACTTCTTCAACTGCCGTCAGCAAGGTTTCCCGATAACTCTGATAACGACTGGCGGTTTCCAGATTGGCGATTTCCGCAGCGGCCCTGAGCCTGCCGCCCTGGAAAAGCGGTGCAGTCAGTTGTCCCAGTAGCGTCCAGACCGGGTCAGTGAGTAGTGCGTCGGCAGGCGAGGCCGCCACATCTTGCAGGGCTAGCTGAATATCAATTCGAGGAAGCAAGTCCTTGTAGGCCACACGCGCATCGCTTTCGGCTGCAGCAATGGCATGCCACGCAGCTTGCAGATCGAAGCGCCGAGCCAGTGTCTGCTCCGGCAGATCCATTTGAGCGCGGGACACGACCGGGTACTGATCTGGTACTTCGTATTGATTCTCTTCCAGCCGACCTAACAAGCTATTCAGCGCGCGCTCATCTTGTTGAATCGATTGTTCCTGTTCGCGCACCGATGCTCGGGTACTAAAGGTAGAGCTTCGAGCGCTGTCGAGGTCATCGAGAGAGCTGAGACCACGCTGGTATCGCTCCAGAATCAGTTGCTCGTTGAGCTCTAGGGTGCTCAACCGCCGCTGCTCAATGGCCAACGTGCGTGTTAACGCCAGGAGACTCAGCCAGCTATTCATGACCTCTGACGCCAACGTATCCCTGGCCGCCCTGTAGATAGCCTGCTGTTGAAACAGATTTTGCTCTTCAGCGTTGATACCGTCTTCAATCTGCTGCCACACATCCAACTGCCAGCTGAGCGTCAGCGAGCCCGTATACTGAGTGTCAGTATCTTCGGCTCTGCTCATGTCGAATCCAGCCGCTAATTCCGGGTATCGCTCAGATTGACTTTGGCGCAAGCGAAGTCGGCTCTGCTGAAGGGCTAAAAAGGTTTGTTGAAAGCCGGGGTTATTTTCAAGTGCTTCATAAACGAGAGACCGTAGCTCTTGACTGTCAATCAGATCGGTCAAGTGGGTTGCAGACCCGGCTTCATATTCATCGGTCCGAACGGATACCGTCTGCGACAAGTGGGTGGCCTGCTCAACATAGTTCTCTCGATTGCCAGTGCTGACACAACCTGACAACAGGCTGACTACCCAGAAGATCGAAGTCAGTACGTAACGCGGCATAGGGTATCCACCGGAAGGGCAAGTATGGGACAGCGGTGGATAGACTACGGGGATGGGCGGTTAAGGGAGGGTTAAGGCTAAAGCGTTATCAACCAGTTTATCCAGCGCCGTTGTAAACATACGTCTTCTGGCAAGCTGGGAATGTGTGAGGCGCGCTCATGTCAGGCTCCGGCAGGAGACGAGCAGAGGGTAATTCGGTGGGCCGGGCTTATCTCGCGATGGCGGTCTGCAGTCAGGAAGAAGTCACACTCTGCAGCATGATTTCAACCTTGCGGCCCGCTGCCACAGGCTCGTTGGTGTAGCGCCAGCCGAGCCTGTGGGTAAAACGCTCTGTTAGCTTCAACCCCAGTCCAAAGCCTGTATGACTGCTCTGCTCGCTTAGCTCTTGCTGGCTGTTGACGATCCTCACACAACCTCCGCACTGGTAGATAATCACCGTACCGCTCTGCGTATGCTGAAAGGCGTTGCGAATCAGGTTGCCCAATACGATGCGCGTGGGCAACTCTGGCAGCAGAAGCTCTGCCGGCTCCAAGTCCACTTGCAGTTGCACCGGATGGCCGTGCAAAAGATAGCAAAGGCCGTCCACCAGCTCGGTTATCAGTTGGTCCACTCGCAGCAGGGTGCAGGGATGTGTGGCCGTATCGTCGCGGCCGAGCCAGAGTAAGGTTTCAGTCACATCCTTCATCGTCAGGCTGGCACGGTCGATGCGGTTAATGATCTCGGCCTCGCGTGGATCGCCTCGCGGCACCCCAGAGGCCTGCACTTTGCGCCATAATTCGAGATTGGCGCGTACCACACTGATGGGTGTACGCAGTTCGTGGCTGGTATGAAGCAGGAAAAGTTGCTCGCGCTCCAGCCCCTCATGCGCGGTGGTCAGACTGGTGCGCACCAGTTCAGCAAACCGATTCAGTTCGGGATAGACAAAATCCGGTACCGGCTCACTCAGGTTATGCTGGTCCAAGCCTGCCGCCCAATCCCCCAGCGCAGTAATGGGGCGCGAGACCCGGCGCCAAAGAAAACCCACGATAAGCCCAATCATCAAGGCGCCAGCCAAACCGATAAGCATCAGGTTGATCAACCGGCTCTGGAGTGGCGACATGACCCCCACCGACAGAGGTGGCATAGGCCCCAATTGCTGTGTGACGAACCGATCGCCTGCGGGCGTGGATTGCCGAATAGCAAAATAGAGACGCCCCTGCGGCCCCACCTCACCCACGTGCACCTTATAGAGCACGCCTGGTTGCTGCGGCGGTTCGTCGAAGGCTTCGCGAATGGACGCCGGTTGCTGAGCCCAGGTGCGGGTGATGATGTACTCCTCCCGCGGGATAGGCTGACCCGTTTCAAAGGCCACAGTCTGCATCGCCGCACGGCCCAACTGCCCAGAGACGATGCTGTCCATCCCGCTGACATAGGAATGCGCCGACAACAGCGTGTACCCGATCAACAGCCCGATCCCCAGCGTAATTGCCGTCAGCAATGCCAGCCACTTCAAACCCAGCAGCCGGATCATGGCGCCGTTTCCTTTATCGCAAAACCGTAGCCCGGCACGGTGTGTAGCAGAGGGTGACCGATCCCGCCATCAATGGCACGGCGCAAGTGATGCATATGTACCTTGAGTGCGTTGCTGTCGGGCACGTCGTCGCCCCACACTGCCTGTTCCAACTTTTGCCGGGGCACTGCCGCCGGCGAGGCTCTGAGCAGGTGCTCGAGCAACTTCCAGCCGATGGGCGAGAGTTTCAGGGCGGTGCCCGCGCGCGAGGCCTCGTGCGCATTCAGATCCATGCGCAGATCAGAGCACTGCAGGACTTTTATCTGCCCGCTACGTCGGCGCGTAAGCGCAATTACGCGCACCACGAGCTCCTGTAGCTCGAAAGGTTTGATCAGAAAGTCGTCGGTACCGGCGCGAAAACCATCAAGCTTGTCCTTCAACTGGTCACGAGCGGTGAGCATCAGGATAGGCACGTCGTTGCCTTCCGTCCGCAGCTGCTGGCACACGTCGATACCATCGAGTCTGGGAAGATTGAGGTCCAGCAGCATGGCGTCGTAGGCATTGCGTTGATTGAGCTCCAGCGCCATCAGGCCGTTGTCCGCGTGGTCACAGCGGATGCCCTCAAGCTCCAGATACTGAATAACAGTCGCGGCCAGGTCCCGGTCGTCTTCCACTAGCAGAATATCCAGCATGTCGTGTCACTCTCATCAAGGTGCGGCCTGCAGCGCCAGCGACGCCGGGCAATCATCTCGCCCGGGATGGCGAAGATCAAGCTGAGAAGTTTCGGCTCGCCAGGGTTAAGAATCGGTTAACGCTCTACTATCCGTTCACCCGGCGAAAATAGGTGAAAACTCTTTAACCGGGCCTTAACGGCTCCGCTTCCAGAATGTGCCCATCAGTGGCCATATCGGCCCGGTGGCAAGAGGGTATATCAACATGAACGTAATCATGACTTACAACGGCATTCGGATTCCCACCAGCAATACGACCAGGATGCTTCCCTTGTCCGAGCTGGGCTCCTCCTGGAGTTCGGTCAGCCCGGTGTCGTCTGCCTACCGCCAGCAGAACAGCATCGACGCGGCCTCTGCGATCAGCTTCCCGGAGCCGGCAAAGCCTGGAAGTCGGGTCAAAATACTCGGGCGCCTCAACAACCACGCACGGCGCCGGATTGGCTATGCCGTAGCCGCTTTGATGCTGATGACGTCGGGAGCCGGGGCTCAGGCGCAAAGCCGCGAATCGCGTCGCGAGGACCCACAACGTACCGAGCAGCGTGCGGATAGGCCATCGAGTGGCCCCGGCAAAGAGGCTGACAATCGTCATCACTCGGCTGCGCCGCCGGAGGACTTTTCCGAATTGCACAACCTGTTTCACAGCAACCGGCAACAAATCGGCGCGGGCCCTAAGGTCCCGCGCAGCGTGTCAATCCAACAAGGTCGGCCGCTACCCAAAGGCTACGGCAAACGCTTGGATGACAGAGCTCTGCGCGGCATGCCCAGATACGAAGGGTACGAATGGCGACGGGTCGGCACCGACATTGTGCTAGTCGCAGTCACCACCGGTGTGGTCTACGCGATTCTCAAAGGTGTCTTGAATGACTGAGGATGGATTAAACCATCAAGTCTTTGCCATGACATACACGCCCGCGCCAAGCATAAACCCGCCAGCGGTCATGTTTAGCGCGCGGCGCGCCTTGAACCCACTAACCAATGCCAAGACTCTGCCTGCGGCATAGGCATAACCCAATTTACTGCCACCCACTGCAACGACAGTCACCACGGCAATTATTGCGACATCTGAAGCAGTGATGGTGGCTAGATCGACGAAGGCGGGAAACAGGCTCGCATAGAAAAAGATGGCTTTCACGTCGCCCAGGGTGACGATTAAGCCAGAGGCAAAACTTGCTGATAAGCTTGATACCGAGCGGCCGGAAGCCCCTACAGGTAGTGACGCTGTTGATCCCAGGAGGCTGATACCGAACCAGATCAGATAGCCCCCCGCCAGATAGCGCAGGACCAGGAAAAAGCTGCCCATCACTTCTGCCAGGGCTGCCATGCCGAGAACGGCAAAAAAAACAAAAACCAGATCGCCAAACACGATACCGGCCGCAACAGCGGCGCCATTCCAGAATCCGACGGTCGAGGATCGAGCCACCACCAGGGCTACACTGGTGCTGGGGACCAGCGCCAAAAGCGTCATCACTACAAACAGCACTGTTATTTCGAGTAGGTTCATGGTCATTTCTACCCAAGCCACACCGCTTTCATCCTAACTTCCTTTCGCATCCGCCAACAATACAAACCAGCCAGCGCCCGCCTCCTGCTTCAACTCCAACAAGTCATAAGTCTTCACCATATCCAGCAACCCTGAGTGCCCGTAAGTCTTCGGGGAGAATGCCGGATCGGTGCGCTTGAGATACTGCCCAAGCGCACCCAAACCGACTTTGCCTTCAGAAGATTCGCTAGCCAACAGTGACACGGCGTCCACTACGAAACGCGGGCGCTGTTTAGTCGATAGTTTGCTGGCGTCCTTGCTCGGCTCTTTGGCAGGCTCTTTGTTCGGCTCGGCCTTGGCGGCTTTCGGCTTGGCTTGGGCTTTTGTAGCCGGGGCCTTTTCTGCCGAGTCAGTGGTGGCATCAGGGTCGGATTCGGCCGGTGACCATTCAAAGAACTGGTCGCTGGCGTTGCGTAGCGCCTGCGGAGTTTTGCCTTCGCCGACAATGCACACGCGTGACCCGCGCTCGCGCAGCTTGCGGCACAGGTAGGCGAAGTCGGAGTCGCTGGTAACTAGGCAGAAAATGTCGGCGCGATGGTCGAACATCGCTTCGAGGGCGTCCAGCGCCAGCGCGATATCGGCGGTGTTCTTGCCGGACGCATACTGATACTGCAGGTGCGGCGTGAATGCCTGCCGCACAAGCGCCTCCTGCCAGCGATTTGCAAGGGTGGTGTGGTTGCCGTAACCACGACGCAATGCCACCCGCCCGAACTGCGCGGCCACGCGCAGGGCATATGGCAGAATCTCGGGTGGGACGTTGTCGCAATCCACCAGTACGGCGACGGTCGCTTCAGCGCCGTTGGAGGAGTCCTGCAGTGCGGTAGACCTGGCGTCAGTATTCATGGCGTCCCTGTGCGAATTCGGTGATGCCATTGACGTTAGCGGTAACACGCCATGAGGTAAAGCCTTAAGCTTTCAATGCCCGCACTGCGATGGCCAATAGGCCACGCTTTACCAAAACCGACGGGCCGCGTTGATAAGCAAATAGACTGCCTGGAATACCCCCGCTCTCCCCGCCCTAGGCTCTACGACAGCTGGGTCCGAAGGGTCATCGCAATGTGACTCTGCTCAGATTAATTAGCCAAATAGTGCTAATTTTGAAAAATTATCCTTTATAGGCTACTTTTAACGTGTGCTTTACTTCAAACTTCTAATAGCGAACGTTCAGATGAATATCTCAGCAGTCATTACCGGCGACCTGATCGACTCGCAATCGGTCCAAGACACCCACGCCTACATCGCGCAATTGCAGGCTCAGCTGCAAGAGCTCGCCGGCATCTATGAATTCAAAGCCGAGCAATATCGTGGTGACGGCTTTCAGATAACGCTCAACGCCCCGGAGCGAGCATTTGAATGCGCAGTAGTATTGCGTGCGGGGCTGATTGCCAATAGCCCTGAGGGCGAACGCTTTGATGCGCGTATTGCCATCGGTATTGGCGCTGCGCCCAGTGTCAATCACTACGGCGAGGCCTTTGTGCTTTCCGGCCGGGGACTGGACGCCATGAAGAAAACGACACTGGGGATCTTTAGCCATGCCCAGCAACTACTAGACCGCACCGAACTGCCGACCGAATTTGTTGCCAACATCATCGAAGGCTGGACGAGGGTCGAGGCAGAGACCTATTTCCTGCACGCCACGCAGCAGTCCAGCCAAAAGGACCTGGCCAAGACGCTGGGCAAGTCCCGCGTCACCGTACACAAGGCACTGCAACGCGCCAACGCTGAACTGATCGACCGTTACATTGAGCGCACCCGCGTATGGGTACAGGAGCTGCAAGATGCCTGATAGCACCGCCCTGTTGCTATTACTGCTGATTCACATCCTGGCGACTGTTTTTATCTGCATGTCGCCCGTGTCCGCCGACATTTCGCAGCGGCGCAGACACAACTGGTTGGCCGCCAAAGCATTGGCCTACGGCCTAGCCGTCGGCGTTGTATTGCTGGCCGCAAACAGCGGCGTCGGCTGGAGTATGATTGCGGCACTGCTGGTCGTCACTAGCCAACTACTGATGGAGACGCTGAAGCAGCTCAAAGCCCGGACGTTTGCCATAGACCTGGTGCTGACTCATCTGCTGCCATTAGCATTGCTGCTGGCCATCTGGTGCAGCCACACGCATAACTGGCGAGAACTAGGCGAGCTGGTCTCGGCGCTGTTCGAACCAAAGATACTGATTTTGCTGATTGCCTATTTATTTGTCCTACACCCCACCTCTGCACTGATCGCTCAGTTGCTGCGGCCCTGGCTCAACCATACCGACCTAAGCAACGAAGCCTCGCTGAAAAACGCGGGCAAACTGATAGGCTTTCTAGAGCGCTTTTTGATTCTCACCTTCGTGCTGCTCGGTCAGTGGTCGGCCATCGGCTTTCTCCTCGCGGCCAAAAGCATCATGCGTTTCAACGATACGCACACAGCGAGGCGGCCAGTGTCGGAATATGTGCTACTGGGCACACTTCTGAGCTTTACGTTCAGCCTGGTGACGGGCATTACCGTATCCAGACTGCTTTTATGGTTAGCCTGAAAGGGCTACTATCGATGAAGTAGCCTTTTCAGGGTAACACTTCCGATTTGCTCCGGCACATCAAAAGCCAATGGTTGCCGAGAGCAAATAGGTTCTCGGCGTCGAGATCGTCAGCCCCGCTGCGCTGTCGTCCGATGCCCCGGCAGAGATCCAGGAACGATCATCCATCACGTTCTCAATGCTGGCGCGCAGGGTGACGTTCTTGTCCGATGCCTGGAAGGTATAGCGCCCACCCAGGTCGTAGCGCTCCCAGCCATCAATCTTCTGGCTGTTTTGCTGATCCAGGTACTGTGAGCTTGAGTGAATGCCGCGTGCGGTCAGGGTCAGACCTGAAACGGCTGGCACATCCCACTCAGCGCCAAGGTTGACGCTGTACTCCGGCGTCGCTGGAGCGCTATTACCATCGGATATCCCTCCCACGGTAGCGGTCAATTCGCTGTCGATGTACATCAGGCCGCCAAGCAGGCGAAAGCCCTGGATCGGCTCGCCAAAGGTACTCAGCTCAATGCCCTTGTTCTCGCGCTTGCCATTAGGCCCAAAAACCTTGGTGGTGGCATTGGTTTCGTAGGCCGGCTGTTTAATGCGAAAGACACTGGCAGTCACACCAAAAGTACCCTGGTCATACTTGGCGCCCACCTCGACCTGGCGGCTGGTAAACGGCGGGAATATCTCGTCTTCGTTAACGGACGTCGAGGGCGCGATCTTGCCCTGGCTCAGGCCTTCCATATAGTTGGCATAGAGCGATAACTGCTCGCTCAGCTTGAACAGTACGCCGGCCGAGGGCGACACCTTTTCTTCATCATAAGCCGTGGCGCCTTTGACACCATTGGTCCAATCATCGACCTTGACCCGCTGCCAGCGCGCACCCAGAGTCAGCAGTAGGCGGTTATCCAGAAAGCCAAGGGTATCTGCCAGAGCTACCCCGCTGAAGCGGTTCTCGGTATAGACCTCATTGTCAAGGCGCGTCGGTGTGGTGGGAGCCGGGGTGGCCAGCGGATCGTAGAGGTTGCTCGGCGCCGTGGCGTAACGGGCGCCGCCGTTGGTAAAGTCCATATAGAAATAACTGGCGGCCAGGTTCAGCTCATGGCTGACGGACCCGGTATTGAACCCGTTGCGTACGCCCGCAGTAACAGTCCTGACGCTCTCGTCACGGGTGAAATCGCGTGGCTGCACGTTGAAATCACCGGCGTCGTTGAGGATGGAGACGTTGTGCCGGAGGAAGTCGTGATCGCTTTCGCGTGCGCCTGCCGCGCCATAGACCAGCACAGAATCGGTCAGGTCGAACTCGCCGCTGAGCATCGCGAAGGTATCTTCGGTACGCGCCTTACTCCAGGCTTGCGCATAGTTGTCATGTACCTTGTCGGCATCCGGCACCCCGGCGGTGGCCCCCACCAGCACGCGTTCCTGCGGCGCATCCGTGTCGCGTTCGGTATGCCCCATGTCTGCGGCCAAGCGCACACGTTCACCGCGAAAGTCCAGGCCTAACACGGCCATTTCGCGCTCGACGCTCTGGTGATCCCATTCGGTATCACCGGATTGCTTGACGCCGTTGAAACGCAGGCCAAACTGGTGGTCTTGCCCGAAACGGCGGCCGACGTCCACTGCCCCGCCAATCTGGTTGTCCGAGGCATAACTACCGGTGAACTCGGTGAGCGGTGCATCCGTCGCGCGCTTGGACACCAGGTTAATGCCACCGCCTACCGCCCCCCTGGGCGAGATGCCATTAAGCAGTTGGCTCGGGCCCTTGATGATGTCGACGCGGTCGGCCATTTCCATGTCAATTGAATAGGTCGGCATGATGCCGTAGAGCCCATTGAAGGCTACATCGCTGTTGAACAGGCTGAATCCGCGGATGGTGAACTGTTCAAAACGTCCGCCCGCCGGGTTGGTCGCCCGTACCGAGGGGTCAGCAGCAATCAGATCACCCAGGGTCCGCGCATTCTGATTTTTCACTGTCTCGCTGGTGTAGCTGGTCATGCTGAAGGGCGTTTCCATAAAGTGCCGCGAGCCGAGCAGGCCTTGCGAGCCACGGCCAGCCACCTGACCACCGACATATCGCGCTCCCTCCGCATTGCCCTCGTTAGCGCCAATAACCGTCATGGGCGCCATATCCAGCGTGTCACCGCGCTGAGGTGCAGGTATCAATGTATAGGCGTCGCTGCCCACCGGCTGAATCTGCAAGCCACTGCCCTGCAACAGTTGCGCAAAACCTTCATCAACACTGTAGTCGCCGGATAACCCGCCGCTGCGTCGGCCGCTCATCAGCACCGGATCAACCGAGAGGTTGATGCCCGCCTGACTGGCGAAGCGCGTCAAAGCGGCGCCCAGATTGCCAGCGGGGACCTCATAACTGCGACGCTCGGCATCCTCGGCCCAACTGGTGGAGATCACCACGGGGCTGATGCTCAGGCCCACTGCCAGTCCCAGTTGCAACAGCGAACGAAGACGGAAAGGAGCTGAGCGGTTACGGCCAGGAGATACTACAAACATAGATAAAGCCCTCAATTATTTCTCTTACTCACACTGACTGGCGAGAAATAAAAAAGGGACAGTCTTCAAGCCGTTTTTTCCCGCGGGACCAGGGTGACCCAGTAACGGGTGCGCGACTGCACTGCCAGAGGCAGGCTTGCAGCCAACAGTGCCAGCACGCGATCGGTGTCATTGAGGCGGAAGCTGCCGGTGACCCGCAGCCGCTCCAGCGCCGGGTCCCAGCGCAATAGCCCTGGACGATAACGGCTCAACTCGCGCAAAAAATCGCCTAATGGCTGGTCTTGCGCCATCAGCACACCTTCGCGCCAATCCGGCAGCGAAGGGTCAAAAGGCTGCACCGCCCCAAAGCCAGAGCGCTGCAGGCTGAGCTGCTGGCCTTGCTTGATGACCTGAGCCGCGCCGACGGAGGACAACACTTGCACCGAACCGCTGACGACCGAAACACGGCAATGTTGATCATCCAGACGCACACAGACCTCGCTTTGTCTGACCAGAGCGCGACCATAGGGCAGGAGTAAGCTCAGCGCTGAACTGCCTGGGACCTTGAGCGCTATTTCTCCACGCACCAGCCTCAGCTGATTTGCCTGCAGATCCAGATCAACTGCGCTATCGGTATTCAGTTGCAACAAACTGCCGTCGGCCAGCGTCAGTTGCTGCTGATCCCCCGTGCCGGTGTGCAGGTCGGCACGCCACACCTCCACCGGCAATTGCCTGCCCAGCAACCAGGCCGCTGGTAATACCACCGCCACGCCAAGTGCCTGTTTGAGCGCCCTACGCCGGCCCAGGTCCGGACGATCCAATGAGGCCATTGCCAACTCTGGCGGTAAACCAGAAAAACGCTGGCGCAACAGCAAAGCACGCTGCCAGGCACGCTCGTGCCCAGGATGGCTGTTGCGCCAATTCTGCAGACGGGCAAGATCCGCCTCGCTGAACTCATCACAGTCCAGCAGCGCCAGCCACTGCGCCGCTGCACGGGTCATTTCGCGGGTTTCACTGGTTACCGGAGCAGCCTTCATCACAGGTCCATCAGCAAACAGTGTTCATATGCCTGAGCCATGTAGCGTTTGACTGTACGCTCGGATATTTCAAGCCGCGCGGCTATCTCACGGTAGCCGAGGCCGTCCAGCTGACTCCAGAGAAAAGCTCTGCGCACCAAGGCCGGCAGACCATCCAACAGCTCGTCTAGCGCCTGCAGTGTTTCCAGCAGCGCCCAACGGTGTTCCGGCGACGGCACGGAGTGTTCGGGAAGTTGAAGCAGCGCATTGAGATAAGCCTGCTCCAGACTGCGGCGGGTGTGAAAGGTGTTCAACAGCCGCTTGCCCACCGTCAACAGGTAGGCACGGGGCTCATGGATATCAGCCACCTTCTGCGAGCTGGTCAGCACTCGCATAAAGGTGTCCTGACTCAAATCAGCTGCATCCCAGGCATTGCCCGTCTGCCGCCGCAGCCAGCCTTCCAGCCAGCTGCGATGATCGCGATACAGGGCGTGCAGGCTCTGTTCCTGTGGCGGCGCTGATTCAGTCATATAGGGGCCTGGGCGGAGGAAGCTAAATGAGATTGATTGTATTTAACAACTGGCACCAGTAGCAAGTTCGGATTGCCATCCGTGCTCTGCCCTCCCGGCAGACTAGGTCGGGTAGTAATGCAAACGGTCTACCGGGGGCTGGCGGCGGCATTAGGCCTCTGACGTTTGTATCAGTGACTGAGGGCCTGATGATGGTTATGGGCTGTGGATCCGATTCGCGCTCGGATCGCGCGGCGCGCCCGTCCGGTGTTGTACGCGACTAGCTCGGCGTGCACATCCTGCATTTTGCCTTTTTCGGACTCTGGCTTACCCACGAATAAGGCAATGCAAGTATGATAAATCCCCTTCAACCTCCTTTAAGGAATCCCTGTGAGAATTTGTGTTTTCTGCGGCTCCAGCGCCGGCAATCAACCTGTGTATATTGAAGCAGCCCAGCAATTGGGAACGGCACTGGCCAAAGCGGGAATCGGCTTGGTATACGGCGGCGCACAAGTCGGTTTGATGGGCGCAGTAGCTGACGCGGCGCTGGCTGCCGGCGGTGAAGTGATCGGCGTTATCCCGCGTCATCTGGTCGAGCGTGAGCTGGCCCATGAAGGTCTGACCGAGCTGCGCGAAGTGGGCTCCATGCATGAGCGCAAGGCGATGATGGCGGATCTGTCCGACGGTTTTATCGCCCTGCCCGGCGGCGTCGGCACCTTTGAAGAACTGTTTGAAATCTGGACCTGGGGCCAACTCGGCCATCACCTGAAGCCCTGTGCGTTGTTCAACGCCTCTGGCTACTACGACAAACTGATCGCCTTCCTCGACCACGCCATGAACGAAGGCTTCATGAGGCAGGCCCACCGCGAAATGCTGATAGTGTCGCCGGATGTGGACTCTGTACTGGCCAAGATACACGCTTACGAGGCACCTAAAGTGGCTAAATGGATGGGGCCGAATCAGCGGTAGACCTTGCTACCGAGCACCCTGGAAATCGGGTGCTCGCCCTCTGCTCTGCACAAATCTTCCAGACACTCTCCCCCCTCGCGTTATGATGCAGCATCCCCATGTCTACCGACTGAATACTCATGAGCGCACGCAACTGGATTGATCTCAAACAGGATGCCGATACCGGAATTGAGACCATTCGTGCGCATTTTGAGGGGCATGCCTATGATCCGCACTGGCATGACAGCTATCTGGTGGGTTTTACCGAGCAGGGAGTGCAGCGCTTCCATTGCGGAAGCCAGCGCTATGACAGCGTGCCAGGCAAAGTCATGCTTATGGAGCCAGGCGAGATTCACGATGGTGAGGCACCGACGGCAGAAGGTTTCACTTACTCCATGCTGTATCTCGACCCGCACTGGCTGGAACGGGAGTTGCGTGGCCTGTTTGGTGATGCGCCCGAAGACTGCGTGCCAGCCATGAGCATGACCGTGGGGCAATCCCCGCAGCTGATCTTTGCTATTGCCAGTACCTTCCAGACCCTGCACCAGCAGGAGCTGCGCATTGTGCGGCAGACGGCTCTGGACTATCTGCTGACCCAGCTTACCAGCCAGATGCACTGGCGCCGACGGACCGAATCCGACCCACGCATGCCGCAAGTGGCTCGGCTGGCTCAGGACTATCTGCACACCCACCTACAGGACGATGTCAGCCTGACGGATCTGGCCCGGCTGACTGGTGTTGATCGCTTCCGTCTTAACCGCGCTTTCAAGGCTGCATTCGGACTGGCGCCGCACGCCTATCTGGTTCAACTGCGGCTTGCTCAAGCGCGCCGCAGATTGGCCGCTGGTGAGGCGCCAGCACTGGTTGCCGCGAGCCTGGGGTTTGCCGATCAAAGCCATCTGGGACGTTGGTTCAAACGCGCCTACGGCTTGACACCAGCAAGATATCGACAGCGCTGCACACACCTTCCAGACGGTATCTGAGCAAGCGCTGAGAATAGCTCCCCGACACCTACTCTCGGGAGATCCACCTTGACTCATCTGCTACCTTTTCTGTTGTTCGCCTTTGTCGCTTCCATCACCCCCGGCCCTACCAATCTGTTGGCCATGAGCAGCAGCGCGCGCTTCGGCTTGCGCGCTACGCTGCCGATCATCACCGGAGGCTGTCTGGCATCAGCCGGGCTGGTATTGGCCGTGGGAACGGGGCTCGGCCACACGCTGCTGGAAGTCCCGGTCCTGGCGCAACTGCTTGGATGGGCGGGCGCACTCTGGTTGACCTATCTGGGCTGGCAAATCTCGTGCGCGCCAGTTGATATCGACACCACCATAGAGAATGGGCGCCCCTTGAGCGGCTGGGCGACAGCGTTGATGCAACTGATCAACCCCAAACCCTGGACCGTTGCGCTGGCGGTAGTTAGCGTTTTTATGGCCAGTGCCAGCGCCCCGGCATGGTTGTTGGCGCTGTTGTTTCTGTTGATGGCCATTCCCTGCATGTTGCTCTGGGCCTGGCTGGGCGTACAAGCGCAGACCCGCCTGCAATCGCCCACCCGCTTGCGCCGTTTCAATCAGTTGATGGGGCTGTTGCTGGCCCTGTCAGGTTGGCTTGGTTTGCTGAGCTGAGAGAATGCCGCCAGCCGAAGCGTGCCCCAAGACGGTCGAGCTCCATCTCGACCAAGGTATCGCAGGCCCGCACGCTGGCCGAGGTGGAACTCGACCCTCCCAGGGGTTGCGAGGCGATTTCTTTGCGCCATTGTCTTCAGTAACCCTTGTCGCTGCCGATAGCCAACATACGGCATGTGCGTCACTGCCGACCCCTCGGAGAGAAACACATGCGCATGACCCTTAAATCGAAAGTTGTCCTCCTGGCTCTGGTGCCGGTTATCCTATTTGCTCTGGTGCTGAGCGGCGCGGCGGCGAAGATCCTCGAAGGTCTTGCCGAACATGAGCTTGAGACCACGCGGGAACGGCTGCTGCTGGAGAGTCGCACTGAGCTGCGCAACTACATCCAGATCGCTATTGGTTCGGTTCAGACTCTTTATGACGACGCCAGTAACGGCGATATGCGCAGTCGTGCGCAGGCCATCGCCGTGCTGTCGAAGATAAAATTCGGCGCAGATGGCTATTTCTTCGGTCATGACTCAGATGTGGTCCGACTCTTCCGCGGTGACAACCCTTTAGATGTGGGCAACAGCCTAAAGGAGCGACGTGATCCCAACGGCGTGTATATCAACCGGGAACTGGTCCGCGTTGCGAAGGACAATACCTACTATGTCAATTACTCCTCGCCGCTGCCCGGCAATGATGCGGTATTGGTGCCAAAGTTGGCCTACAGCTTTTATCTCCCCAAATGGGACATGGCTGTAGGCACCGCCATCAATCTGGACGGTATAGACGCGCAACTCGCCGAGGTGGAAGCTGCCATCAGCGAGCGGGTGAGAACCATTATCACCAGTATTCTGGTGATCGCGACCATCCTGCTAATCGTATTTGGCATCGCCGGGGTGATATTGGCCAATACCCTGCTACGCCCGCTGCAACAGATCAAACGCAACCTGGACGATATTGCCGAAGGTGAAGGTGACCTGACCCGCCGGCTGCCCGTTACCAGCGATGACGAGATCGGCGAACTGGCGACCTCGTTCAACCGCTTTGTGGAGAAAGTGCATGGGTTGGTCAGGCAAACGGTCGACATGACCGGCCAACTGACCCTGCTGGTGGCAGACGTTTCGTCTCAGGCCCAGCGCTCGGAAGCCGCTATGGCACAGCAACGCAGCGAGACTGAGCAGGTGGCGGCAGCGATCAACGAGATGTCATCCGCAGCGCACGAGGTAGCCAGAAGTGCCCAAGGCGCGGCAGAAGCAGCGCAACAGACCGACCGTGAAGGCCAGGACGCCAAGTCGATTGTTGACGGCAGTATCGATCAGATTCATACCCTGGTGCAGGACATCCGTAGCAGCGGCACTACGCTGGACACCTTGCAGAAGGACGTGCAGTCGATCGTCAGTGTGCTCGGTGTGATTCGCTCGATTGCCGACCAAACCAACCTGCTCGCGCTGAACGCGGCCATCGAAGCCGCTCGTGCCGGTGAGGCTGGCCGGGGTTTCGCGGTGGTCGCTGACGAGGTCCGCGCGCTAGCCAGCCGTACCCAGCAGAGCACCCAAGAGATACAGGGTATGACCGAGCGCCTGCAACAGGGAACGGAAGCGGCAGTAGCCTCGATGCGCCGTTCCAGCGATGCTGGCGAAGTAACCAGTGAGCACGCCAATAAAGCCGGCATGTCACTGGATGCGATTGCCCGTCTGATCGGCACCATCAACTCCATGAACGCCCAGATTGCCAGCGCCGCAGAGGAGCAGACGGCAGTGGCTGAAGAGATCAATCGCAGCGTGCACCAGATCGCCACCGCGGTTGAAAGCGTGGCAGATGAAACCGCCAATGGTGCCAAGACTGCACGCGATCTGGCGGCACTTGGCGGCCGTCTGGGTACGTTGGTCGGCCAGTTCCGGATTTAAACTAAGCAGCACTCAGGCAGGGACGCCGCTGTGCTTGAAAAAGCCATCAACGCTTGTACTGCGTCGGACAATAACCACGAATAACACCCGGATCCCGCAGCGCGCCGTGTTTGGTCTTGCGCCCGCTGACACGCTTGCGCCACAGGCGAAAGGACCCTGGTTTCAGCTGCGCGCGCATCAATTGAATCACCGCCGGCTGGCTAAGGCCATACAGAGCTTCTATTGCTTCAAACGGCGTGCGATCTTCCCAGGCCATTTCAATGATGCGTGACGCATCCGCACTACTCCATTCACTGCTACCAAGCATAAACTGAACTCCATTCGGCCAATGGCAGCATTATGCTCAGGCTGGGGTATGCCAGCACCAGGATCATTGCAACAGCCTATTGCTATCGATCCACCCTCACCTTTTGCGTTAATATGAGCACCCTGACTTGCGCCCGACAGAGGCCAAGCATCTTTCCGTATCTGCCTGGCATATGACCTACAACCTGGACGACACACGTCCGGTCATTGATTCCTCCGGAGGAACATCCATGGCACGCGCACTACCCCGCACCTTGCACGTCATCAGCAAGCAGACCGTTACGCCCAATATGCTGCGCGTCACCCTGGGTGGTGACGGCATGCTGGACTTTCCCGAAGACCAGGCTGGCGGTTACATCAAGTTGATGTTCACCACCGAAGCTGAAAGCAAACCCCTAATGCGCACCTATACGATCCGCAAGCAACGCGAAGACCAGATGGACGTGGACTTCGTGCTGCATAGCGACCGCGGCCCGGCATCAAACTGGGCCACCCACTGTAAGGTCGGCGACAGCATCGTGGTCGGCGGTCCTGGCCTGAAAAAGCCCTTGGACCACAGTGCGGACTATTTCCTGCTGGTAGGCGACATGACTGCGCTGCCAGCGATCAGCGTCAATATCGAAGCCTTGCCCGCTGATGCTCAGGGTGCCGCGATACTGGAAGTGATAGACCAGGCCGACATTCAACCGCTCAACGCGCCCGCCGGAATGGAACTGATCTGGATCATCAATCACCAGCCCGGCCAACGCCCCGAAGCGCTCGCCAGCCGTGTGCGCCAGTTGCACTGGCCGGACGGCCGCGTAAACGTGTGGGCTGCTTGCGAATTCACCGGCATGCGCGCCCTCCGCCAGTATTTTCGGGATGAGCGCCAGGTAGACCGAGGCGATCTGTATATTTCCAGTTACTGGAAACAGGGTAGTAACGAGGACCAGCACAAGCAGCTCAAGCGGGAGGATGCGGTGCAGGCAGAGGGGACTCAGGTCATGGCGGGATGAACAGGAAGCAGCAGTAGCGCCAGCCATTCGAGTCAACAAACGCTGACCCGAAGCTGGGCTTAGGCCGTCAATGGGGTTATATTTGTCGGGTATGCGACGGAATGCGGCAGCCTGTAGGTTGCCATGCAGTGCACTCACGAGCAAAACAGGCAATCGTAGATGGACCTACTCAGAAAACTGCTACTGCTATCGCTGTTGGTGATGAGTTCAAGCCCGTTAGCAGCCGAACCTAGAGTCATCATCGATCAAAGCCCAATCTCGCTGAGCGAGTTCAGCATGGGTTACTTCGTGGACCTGTCACAGAGCCTGTCCTACGAAGAGGTTACTGCCCTGCCTTTTACCACCACCGGCAGCAAAACGACGCTCGGCACAAGCGCCAGGGTCACCTGGTTCAAGGTCATTCTGGACAACGCCAGCGGTCTGGAACAGCGGCTGTTTGTGCACTTGCCACATGCCTATCATGTGCGTTCAATCGACTTTTACCAAGAACGCGATGGCCAACTAGTGGATCAGCAGGTGCTCGATCTGGAGCAGGTCGGTGATAACCAGCTTATGTATAACGGCACCGCAGTTTATCCCCTGACGTTACCAGCCGCCCAATCCATCACATTGTACTTGCGTAGCCATGTCTACTCGCATCAATGGTTTGCCGTGCAGATACTTGATGAGCAAGCCTCCAGGCGCGCGCTGATCAGCATCAGTAGCGACATTGCGCTGATGGTGGGCATGCTGCTCGCACTGGTTGTTTACAACGGTTTATTGTATTTCGCCACCAGCAAGAAAGAGAATATCTTCTACTCGTTCTACCTGATCTCCGGACTGGTGTGGATTGCGCTGTCCTACGGCCTGGTTGCCAGCTTCTTCGACGTATATGGCAGCGATGTATTCCAACTGAATATATCGTTGATCACTATGCCGATCTTCCTACTGCTGTTCATGATGACCGTGTTTGAAACCAGACGCTTCTATCCGACCGAGCACCGCTTTCTTCAGGGCCTGCTTCTGCTCCTCTGTGGCACGCTGGTTTGGGGCTTTTTTGATATTTCCGCGGCGCTCAAGCCTGCCAGCTCCCTCGCGGCGCTGATGATGATAGTTACCTTTTCCGTCAGCATCTCGCTGTATCGCAAGGGTAATCCGCTAGTGAAGTATTTCCTGGTCGGACACAGTTTTTTTGTCATTTTCAACGGTATCGCCGTGTTGTTTTACAAGGGCATCATTGCACCCACTTATCTAAACAGCCACGGCGTGGGGATCGGCATAGTGCTGGAAGCGCTGACCCTGGCGTTCATCATCTCCCACCGGATCAAGATCCTGGAGGATATACGCGCCTCCCAGGAGGAGCTGAAGAAACAGGCCGCTACCGACCCGCTCACCAGGCTGTACAATCGCCGATTCTTCTTTTCCGAGGCTGACTATCTGCTGGAGTTGGCGAAGAATAAGGGTACGCCACTGGCTGTGCTGGTGATTGATATCGACCACTTCAAGCAAGTGAACGATCAATACGGCCACAGCTGCGGTGATCAGGTCATCGTTAACATCGCGCAAACCTTGAAAAAACACAGCCGCACTCATGATCTGGTTGCGCGCTTCGGTGGCGAGGAGTTTGTTGTGCTGTTGCCAGAAGCGGATCTGCAGGAGGCTAGCCAATGCGCGGAACGTATTCGCGCATCGGTGCAGGCACTGGAAGTACCGGTCAACACTCATGATATGGTGCGCTGCACCGTGAGTATCGGCATTGCCGAAATTATGTTGGGTAACGACAGCGTGGAAGCGGCCCTTAAGCGCGCGGACAAGGCGCTGTATCACGCTAAGCACAGCGGGCGCAATCAGCTGTGTATTGAGACGCCGGAGCAAGCAGACGCGCAACCCGGCTGATCTCCAGCCCCCCCAAACCTTGGGAGCCGCAGCCTCGCAGCGAAGAGAAACCCGCCTTCGCACCGAGGCCAGCGCTCCCACAAAATTGCGCAACTAACGCTCACTTGCTCGTCAGCCTTTGCTTGCGCGCTTTGCTTGATGGCCCGATACTCCAGCCATAAATTAACGCCTCACAATAATGCGCGTTAATGGGCACAGGGATTAAATCGCACTCATGAGCAGGCGTTGGATCTGGCTGCTGGTTTTACTATTGCCCGGCTCATTGGGTGTTGCCTGGTGGGTAATACAGTCGCGGCCAGCACCTGAGCCGGTAGTCACGCAAATAACCGATATAGTCCCGCCCCATTGGGTAGAAGAGGCCCAGTGCCAGAGCTGCCACAGCGCAGCCTTTGCCGATTGGCAAGGCTCACATCATCAGTTGGCCATGCAGCCAGCCACCGAGCAGAGCGTACTCGGGGATTTCAGCGGCCAGCAGGTCGACAGCGACACCGAGAGCCACCAGTTTCTGCGCCAGGACGACGCCTTTGTAGTGCGAACGCCTGGTGCCGACGGCCAGCCTGCGGACTTCAAGGTGGCTTACACTTTCGGCCTGGAGCCGCTGCAGCAATATCTGCTGGAATTGCCTGGCGGGCGCATGCAAGCCCACGGCATGGCCTGGGATACCCAGCAACAGGCATGGTTTCACCTCTACGAAGGCCAGGGCGTGGATCATCAGGACCGCCTGCATTGGACCGGCAACCAGCAGAATGCCAACTTTATGTGCATTGAGTGCCATACCAGTGACTTCCAGCGCGACTACGATGCCGCTGGCGATACCTTCGCCAGCCATTGGAAAGCGCTCGGCGTGGGCTGTCAGAGCTGTCATGGGCCTGCGGCGGAACACTTGGACTGGGCTGAGAAGAACAGTGCCGGCGCTACGCCCATGCCTAAGCAACAAGAAGGCTCCATGGGCTTTGCTGCGAGCCTGGCTATCGCTCCCGCTGAGGAAGTACAAGTCTGTGCCCGCTGCCACAGTCGCCGCGCGCCGCTCGATGACGGCTACCAACACGGCAATGCGTTGATGGACGATTTTCTGCCAAGCATTCTCAGCGCGGACCTGTATGAAGTAGACGGCAAGATCAAGGAAGAAGTCTTCGAGTACGGGTCCTTCAAGCAGAGCAAGATGTACATCGCCGGGGTCATCTGTTCCGACTGTCACAACTCGCACAGCGGTGAATTGCGCGCAACGGGGAATGGCGTGTGCACCCAGTGCCACAACGGCAACGCCCAGCCCATTCGCCTGGCGATTCAGGGCAGCGGCCTGCAAAGCAAAAATTATGACTCGCCAACCCATCATAATCACCCGAATGGCTCGCCTGGCGCGCAGTGCATCAACTGCCATATGCCCGGCAAGCTGTATATGACCAATGACCTGCGGCATGACCACAGCTTCACCTCCCCTAACCCGCCGCAAGCGCTGGAGCTAGGTCATACCGACGCGTGCCTGGGTTGCCATCAGCAAGTCGCGGCTGAACAAATAGTCGCCCAGTTTCTGGCGCAATACCCCGACGCGGAGCCCCGGGACGGCGGTTATGCCCAGGATCTGGCAGCTGCGCGCGACGGCAAGCCCGGCGCGGTGGCCGGCCTATTGAGGCAACTGACCCGTGATGATCAACCGGCCATCAGGGTCGCTACGCTGGTCAGCGAACTACCCCGCTACCCGTCCCTCACCGCACTGCAGCATTTGGCCAACGCAGCTCAACACCCTGATCCCAGCGTGCGGGTCGCCGCCGTTAACAGCCTGCCTGCCCTGGCCAGTGAAGCCCAACTCATGGAACTGCTAGCGCCCCTGGCCGGCGACCCTATTCGCGCTGTGCGCCTGGCCGTTGCCTGGCAACTAGCGCAACTGCCCCCGCCACTGCGTGCTGGCCTAACTGCCTGGCCGGTATTACAAGCCGAATACGAACAGGTGCAAAACAACTTACTGGAACGCGCCGACGCGCATTTCAACCTGGCCATGCTCTATCAACTCAGCGGTCGTGAAGATCAGGTCGAAGGGGCATTGCGCGAAGCCCTGGTACGCGACGCCGCCTTCTTCCCCGCCGTGGTCATGCAGGCGCAATGGCAGGAGCAATACTTGCGCCTGCCAAGGGTGGGTTTAACCCTGCTGCACAAGGCAGTTACAGCCCACCCGCAGGAACCCAGCCTACACTATGCACTCGGCCTGGCCCTGGTGCGTCAAGGCAATCTGGCAGATGCCCTCCCCGCTTTCACCCAAGCGCAACAACTGGCACCCGATAACCCCGACTACACTTACGTACTGGCCATCGCCCTACACGACAGCGGCAAGCCAGAGCAGGCACGGCAGTTACTCAGGAAGCAGCTGGCCGCCGATCCTGCCAACCGGCAATTGCGCTTGGCATTAGTCAGCTATCTGGGGGCCACGGCAGCGGAAGCCGTGTTATTGATGGAGCAACTGCGGGAACAGAATCCCGACGATCCGGCAATAGTGCGCATGTGAGCTGAGGCAGGCCCCATGATCGCGGCACTGTCCGCCAGGCAAATTGTCCGCCAGGCAAAAAGTTACCTCGTACTAGCCATGCATTGCGTACAACCAAGGTTTAACCGACTGAATCCGTATGTTGTCAGCAAACGAGAGGCGTCTAGAAAGAGGCCCTGCAGTAACCCTGATTAGCACCCGACGGGGAAGACATGATGAACGCTATAGAACTACTCAAGGAGCTGCTTGAGCACCATATCGAGGAAGAGGAGATGTTCAAGGAAGCGGCAAAGCTGTTGAGTAAAAACCAGCTCAACGAGCTGGGTGAGATGGCCTGGCAGGGGCCTTGACCAGATTGCCTTGAACTTGAGCTTGATCCACTGGAATATCCATATAGGAGTTATGGCCTACTATCGATGCGGTATCAGCTTGACCAATAAGCTTTGGCTGTCTGGGTAAAGAATTGCGTTCGGTTGCCGATAATAAGATATCAACAACGCCACGGACATTGCCATGTTTAACCAGCAATTGAAGCACAAGCTCCAAGAACAAGAGCAGGAGCTGCACCGGTTGCGTCAGTTAGCGGATCTGATGGCATCCGACGCGTTGTATATTGAGCTGAATAACGACTTTAAAATAACCGCCGTTAATCAGAAATTTGCGCAAACACTGGGCTACACGCCAGAGCAGTTGCACGGCCGCCCCATGGCAGAGATCGTACCTGGCTACGTAAGCAAACTGCCGTGCTTTCATAATTTCAGGGCTGCAGTGGCTAAACTGCAACCGATTTCAGACGACTATCGCTACCTACACAGCAACGGCAACCTTGCCTGGCTGCGGGTGAACTGGTACCCGCTGAAAAATCAACGTGGTGAGTTGCTGAGCATTAAGGGCTTTGCCCGCGATGTGACCAAAACCATTCAAGTTTCCAAGGAAAACCAAGAGTTCATTGATGCGCTGGCACGCTCCACCGCAGTGATCCAGTTCGATCTGAACGGCAACGTGATCACCGCCAACAAGCAATTCCTGCAAGCCATGGGTTACTCGGCCGAGCAAATTATCGGCAAACATCACAGTCTTTTCTGTACTCCCGAAACAACGGCCTCGCCGGAGTATAAGCAGTTCTGGCAGACCCTGAATCGTGGCGAATACGTATCCAACCGCTTTCAACGGGTCGATAGCATGGGCCGAAGTGTCTGGCTAGAGGCCAGTTACAATCCCGTGTATGACTCCGAGGGCAAACTCTATAAGGTCGTCAAATTTGCCAACGTGGTCAGCGATCAGGTTGAACGTGAGGCCGAGGTCAGGGAGGCTGCGAGCATGGCTTACGAGATTTCTCTGCAAACGGATGTGAGTGCGGAAAGAGGCGCTTCGGTCGTGCAGGATACCGTCAAGACCATGGAGCACGTAGCGCGCGAGGTGGAGTCCGCGACCCAAGGCATAGAAGCACTGGGCAAGCAGTCCCTGCTGATCAGCTCGATCGTCCAGACCATCAGCGGCATCGCGGCGCAGACCAACCTTTTAGCTCTCAACGCGGCTATCGAGGCTGCCCGTGCAGGCGAACAGGGGCGAGGGTTTGCGGTCGTGGCTGATGAAGTTCGGCAGTTGGCAGGCCGCACTAGCAAGGCCACTGAAGAGATTATCCAGGTGGTGGAAAAGAATCAGTCCCTGGCCGACGAGGCGGTGCACGACATGGCCCGTAGCCGCGAGCAAGCAGCTCAAGGCCTGGCGCTGGCGGGCCAGGCCGGCACGGTTATCGTAGAGATTCAACAGGGTGCCAGGCAGGTGGTCAACGCCGTTGGACGCTTTGCCAAAGAATTGAAGTAGCGAACGCATGAGGCAAACCGTGCTCGTTGACAAACTTGGCCAACAAACGGCGTTAACCCACACATTAGCGTTCTTCTGCAGCTGGTACTGGGTGGCCAGCCTCCGTATAGTCCGAAATACTCCTGTCAGCACAGCAACTGACCGAGCCCTCCCTGTCTTGGCGCAACAGGTCTTCACATTGCGGTCTGAAACTTTCCGAGAGTTCAGGCCCCGCTAGAGCAGCAAGCCATGAGATTAGATAAATTCATTTCCGCTAATATGGAAGCCATTCTCAAGGAATGGGAAGACTTTGCCCGCGCTAACCAACCTTCCGGCGGAGATTTGAAGGTCATCGACCTTCGCGACCATGCGAAGGAGATGTTGAATAACATTGTCCGCGACATGAAAACCGCCCAGACCGAATTGGAACGAGAATCCAAGTCGCAGGGCAATAGCCCCGGTTCCCACTCGGACACCGCTGCCGAAGTGCATGCCGATGAGCGCTTGGGCGCTGGTTTTTCTATCAGCCTTCTAGTGGCTGAATACAGGGCGTTACGTGCCAGTGTCCTGCGCCTGTGGTTCAAAGGCGAAGCAGCGCACCGGCAAGAAGATGCCAATGAACTAGAGGATCTGATTCGTTTCAATGAAGCCATAGATCAAGCCCTCGCAGAATCGGTTGCCCGCTACTCGGAAGCGGTGATCGAGAACTCCGATATTTTTGTCGGAATGCTCGGGCATGATCTTCGCTCGCCCCTGCAGGTGCTCAGCTTTGGCGCAGCAAAACTGAAGCACATGGAGGATGCCGACAACAGCCTGAACCAGTTGGGCTCCACCATGATTGCCAGCGTACAGCGGATGAAGCAAATGCTGGACAATTTAATGGACTTCACCGAAAGCCGGATTGGCGAAGGGTTAACTATCCATCTTGGCCCGACCGACCTGGCCGAGATTGCCCGCCAGTTGATAGACGAGTTTCGGTCTTCACACCATGATCACAGTTTCAGGCAACTGGATACCGGGAATTGCGTGGGAAACTGGGACGCCAGCCGCGTCGGGCAAATCTGCCAAAACCTGATCAGCAATGCCTTGCAGCATGGTGCTCCGGAAGGCGAAATAGTAGTGAGCTGTGAAGGCCTTGATGACAAGGTAATACTGACCGTCAAGAGCGAGGGCGACCCGATACCCGAATCGCGGCAACAGAATATCTTTGAGCTCTCCAAGCGCAAACATCTTGAGAAAGGCAACCCAAACAAAAATCTAGGCCTGGGTCTTTATATAGTCAAAGATCTGGTCATGGCCCATAACGGCAGTGTCCACGTTGAGTCCACGCAGAGTGCTGGAACCACTTTCACAGTGGTGCTGCCCAAGGCGAACGTCGCTTCTCTGGAAGAGCAATGATCTTGCATCGTTCGACCTGTGAGTCCGGCCACTTTCACTGCCATTCTTTAATTCAGCCCTTACAACAATAATCAGGGAAGCCCATATGACGTTATTACGCCGTTTCTCGATCTCTCAACGATTGATCGCTGTCACCTGCCTGACCCTGCTGATTGTGTTCGGGCTGGTGCTCGGATTCGCGCTGGATTTTCGCAAAAGCCTGCTTGATGGCCGAGCACTGAAAACCCAGCACATTGTCGAAGCCGGCATGGGCACCCTGACCTACTTCCACGGCCTGCAACAGCGCGGCGAAATGACCGAGGCACAGGCACAGGCAGCAGCGATGGCTGCGCTCGAACAAGTACGCTACGGCGCAGAAGACTATTTCTGGGTCCATTCGCTGGATTTGCGGATGATCATGCACCCGTTCAGCAAGGCGTTGGTGGGCAATAGCGTTGCCGAGGTACAGGATCCCAACGGCAAGTTTCTATTTCGCGACATGAACACCCGGGTAAGGGCCGACGTCGCGGGCTATGTGGATTACCAATGGCCAAAGCCTGGCGTGACGGACCCGGTAGCGAAAATCTCCTACGTCAGCCTGTTTGAGCCTTGGGGCTGGGTTCTGGGCTCGGGCATCTATCTGGATGATGTGGACGTCGTCTTCTGGCAGGAAATGACTTCCAAGCTGATCCTGGCACTGATTGGTTTGCTGGTACTGCTCGGCTTCAACCAACTGATCGCAGCCAGCATCAACCGGCCACTGGCCCATGCGGTCAGGGCGATGAATGATATATCTTCCGGCGAAGGAGATCTGACTCAGCGCCTTGATGCCAGCGGTAACGACGAAGTTGCTGGCCTGGCCCGGGGCTTTAACGCCTTCACCGACAAGCTGGCGGGTGTGATTGACCAACTGCGCGAAGTCGTCGCCCGCAACCACAGTATCGCTGGCGATGTTGGCGACGCGATGGCCAAAGCCGAGAGTTCCTACAATCAACAGAAGAGCGAGCTGGACACTATCGCCTCTGCCGTAGAAGAAATGAGCGCGACAGTGCAAGAAATTGCCCGGCGCATGTCGGACTCTGCTGAAGCGGCAAAGGATGCCAGTGAACAGACCACCCGCGGACACACCACCGCCGACCAAACCTCGAACATGATGACGGTATTGGCCAAAGAGATAGCCCAGGCTGGCGAGGCGGTCAGCGAGCTGAGTGAAAACTCAAAGACCATCGGTTCGGTATTGAGCGTCATTCGCGGAGTGGCAGATCAGACCAATCTGCTGGCCCTGAACGCCGCGATTGAAGCCGCCCGTGCAGGTGAACAGGGCCGCGGCTTCGCGGTAGTAGCTGACGAGGTCCGCACCCTGGCAAGCCGCACGCAAAAATCCACAGACGAAATTCAAGTCATGATCAGCGGCCTGCAGGCCGGCACTAGTAAAGCGGTGAGCTCGATGGATGACAGCCATCGTCAGTCCGAAGAAATGCAGACCCAGGTAGAGGTATCGCGTAGTGCACTGGCGGCAATCGCCACGTCTGTCTCGACCATTACCGACATGACCCACCAGGTCGCTGCTGCCGCAGAGCAGCAGTCCCAAACCTCGAACGAGATCGCCAGCAGCCTGAATCAGCTCAGCGCGTTGGGTGACAAGGTTATGTTCGAGCTCAAAGATACGGCAGACAACACCGAAAAACTCAAACTCGCAGCCCAACAACTGGATAGCCTGGTAAGCCAGTTCAAGACCGCGCGAAGGTAAATATCCTGGCGTAACCTGCCAGTTCCCGGCGGTTGCGCTATACCTTACACAGCGGGCTCTGAATCCAGTAGCCGCTGAACCAACCGAGGACCGGTTTTGCCCTTCAAGGCCTGCCTTACGGTCCACTCATAATACGAGTGCAGGCTACCGCCGCAGTTGTGCTCCAGTATTAGCTATGGAGAATGCGATGAAACGGATCGTGATCTGTGCCGACGGCACCTGGCAGTCACCGGAAAGTGACACCCCTACCCATGTTCTGCGCATCGCCCAGGCAATTGCACCCGCTGACTCACAAGGCAATAGACAGGTAGTGTTCTACGACTGGGGGGTAGGCTCTGAGGGTGACCGGCTTACGGGGGGTGTGACCGGCAAGGGCATCGACAAAAACATCATGGATTGCTATCGCTTTATTGTGCACAACTACGATAGCGGTGATCAGTTATTCCTGTTTGGCTTCAGTCGTGGTGCCTACACCGTGCGTTCGCTAGGCGGCCTGATCCGCAACTGCGGCATTCTCAAACGCGCACATGCTGAGAAAATCGCCGCAGCTTACGAACTGTATCGCCAGCGCGGGCCAACCTCCTCCCCCAGTGAAGCCAAAGCACGCGCATTCAGAAAAGACTACGCAGTCGCCGATGTGACCCACATCGAGTTTATCGGCGTATTCGATACCGTTGGTGCGCTGGGTATACCCGCACCTTTTCTGGGCACCCTCGGCACCGCTCGGCATTTATTTCATGACACTGAGCCAAGCAGCATCATTCGCCACGCGCGGCATGCGGTGGCTATCGACGAGAACCGCGAGGACTTCGAACCTGCACTCTGGACGCTCAAACCGGGGATTGATTTAAAACAGGTGTGGTTTGCCGGCGTACATACCGATATCGGCGGCGGCTATCCAGACCACTCTTTGGGTGACTACGCAGGACTGTGGATATGCCGTGAAGCACAGACCGCGGGCTTGCAACTGGAGCCGCACCTGCAGACCGAGTTGCAGCCAAATCACTTGGGCAGCAAGCACAACGAGTACAAGGGTTTCTATCGCATCATGCGCCGCTCCAGCATACGGGCGCCGGAATCGCAGCTACACCGCAGCGTTCGTTTACGCTGGGAAGACCCCGCAGCCAAATACACCAGCCCCGCGCTACGCCAATTACTAAAGCAAATCAAAGAGGATTGGACCAAGATCAGTCTATTCGACTGAAAGCGCCTTGATACCCGTAATTGTTTTAACCCCCGGTGAAAACCGGGTGTGGCCCAGGCAGCTGTTGCGTGAACTGCAGCAGGGAGTAGTGCAAAGAGTCTCGCCTGGCAGACTGGATGATGGGCTATTTGTTGGCATTCGCAAGCTCTATACCGGGCTTTGTGCAAACATCTTGAATGACTTTTCAATAACTACCACTGCAAGCTGTGCTAAATTAATTTCATTACCTAATTAAGCAGAGCATGGCTAATTCGGTAGGGCCGGTAAGTTGGCCAGTAAGAAAGGACTCAAATAACTTATTCGAGATAGCGCCATGAGCGTGCATGAGCAAGACAGACTTTATGCCCTGAAGAAATTGAATTTGCTCGATACGCTACCCAGCGATAGCTTTGACCGCATCACCCGCATGGCCAGCCAGCTGTTCAACCTGCCCATCGCGGCGATTTCACTCACTGATGAAAACCGCCAATGGTTCAAATCGCGCGTAGGCACTGACCGTTCAGAGATACCGCGCTCTGAGGCTTGCGACAGCGAAGTCACCGAAACCTCCACTCGCTTGACCATTCCTGATCTACTCGCCTCCCCACGTTACAAAAACAGCGTGCTGGTCCAATCCGGCATCCGCTTTTACGCCGGCGCTCCGCTAACCACCCGTGAAGGCTATACCCTGGGTGCAATATGCGTACTCGGTAACGAGCCCCGATACATGACGGATCAGGAGTTGGCAGTGCTGCAGGATCTGGCGGCGATGGTGATGGATCAGATTGAACTGCAGAGTGCCTATGGCCGGCTCGATCCTCTGACCGGTCTGCCCAACCGCAGTCAATTTGCCGTTGACCTTCAGGACATGAGTCGAGAGCGGCAACCGAAAGCGGTTTATGTATTGTTCAGCGAAGTAGTCGATGTGGCGTCCATCGGATCGCTACAGCGCGTTATGGGGCCCGCCTATGTAGAGGAATTGGCGCGTTCGGCAGGCCGCTTACTCGGCAAGACGCTACCAGAGGGTGGGCGTGTTTACCATCTGGGCCCCTGCCAGTTTGCGCACCTGTTGATTGCCGATAGCGATGATGATGTAGTGCGCGAGGCCGTGGCCCTACGTGAAGCACTGCGTGGACTGACCACCGGAGAAGCTGCTGCGGTGATGGTCCGCCCGGTAGTAGGTATCGCGCGGCTGCAGCTTGAGGATCAGCACTCGGGCGATATTTTACGCACCGCCCATAGCGCCTGTCTGGATGCCCGCCTGACCGAGACTGGCGTCGCTTTGTACTCACGCGAGCTAGATGCGGATCACCAGCGGCGCTTTCAGATGCTGGTAGACTTTCGCGCTGCGTTGGAGCAGCCAGGCCAACTGCATCTTGAGTACCAGCCGCGTATTTCCACGCGCTCCAGTGAAACGATCGGGGCGGAAGCCCTACTACGATGGACCCATCCCGAATGGGGCAATATCTCGCCGGCTGAATTCATCCCTATCATCGAACAGACTCAGTTAGCCAGACCGCTGACGGAATGGGTGATGACGGCGGCCATTGAGCAAGCGGCGCGCTGGCAAGCCCAGGGATTGGATCTGTGCATGTCGGTGAATATTTCCGCCTCCAACCTGGAGGAGACCGACCTCGTCGACCGATTACTCGACGCTATGCGCCAGCACGGCCTACCCATTACATCCATAGAAGTGGAACTGACGGAAAGCGCTCTGGTGGACTACAGCCCCATTGCCTCGAACCAGCTGGATGCACTGTTAACGGCGGGCATCCGCGTCGCGATTGATGATTTTGGCACGGGTTACAGTAGCCTGGCGTACCTGCAGGAAATCCCGGCGCAAGTGGTCAAGATCGACCGCTCCTTTATCCAACGTATCGAACAGGAAAAACGCAGCCGCACGTTGGTCAAGGGGATGATCTCCATGGCCCATGACCTGGGTTACAGCGTGGTGGCTGAAGGGGTAGAAGATCATCAAACCTATGCGTTTCTCGATAGCCTTGGCTGTGATGAGGTACAAGGCTACTTCGTTTCAAGACCCTTGCCACCCGCCCAGTTCGAACAGTGGCTGGAGGCCAACAAACCAGAATAAGTCAGCTCGTCGGCCCGGCTTGCTGGATTATGCAGGTGCCAGACGCTCGGCTGCCCGCAACAGGGCGCGCTCGGTGCCAGCCCACCCCAGGCAGGCATCAGTGATGGATACGCCGTACTCCAGGTTGGCACTTGGCGGCTGACAGCCATCGAACAAGTGACTTTCCAGCATCACACCACGCAAGCTTCGGTCGCCGGCCAGCCGCTGATCAATAATGGAGTCGAGCACCACGGGTTGGCGCAGCGGATTCTTGCCGCTATTAGCATGGCTGCAATCGACTATTAACTTGGCGGCCAGACCCTGGCGCTGCAAAGCCAGTTTTGCCTCAGCTACGGCTGCTGGCTGGTAGTTCGCCCCACCAAGCCCACCGCGCAGGACCAGATGGGTATCAATATTGCCACGGGTCTCGATCAACGCAGGCCCGCCGTGATCATCCAGTCCGAAATGCTGGTGTGGGTGCGCGGCCGAGCGCATCGCGTCACAGGCAATACTCAAGCTGCCATCGGTACCGTTCTTGAAGCCAACGGGCAAACCCAGGCCACTGACCATTTCCCGGTGGATCTGCGACTCGCTAGTGCGAGCACCAATCGCTGCCCAACCGAGCAGATCGTCCAGGTAACCCGTCGCCATCGGCTGCAACAGCTCGGTGGCCAACGGCAAACCCAGCTCGGCGATGGACAGCATCAGCCGCCGTGAAAGCGCCAACCCCGCAGTCATGTCGCTGCTGCCATCAAGATGCGGATCGTACATCAAGCCCTTCCAACCTACGGTGGTGCGGGGTTTCTCAAAGTAGGTACGCATCACTAGCAGCAACTGATCGCCTACCTGAGATGCTAGCTGAGAAAGGCGCTGGGCGTATTCGAGGGCTGAGTCGGGATCATGCAGGGAACAGGGGCCAACGATAACCAACAGTCGATCATCATCGCCGTTAAGCACGGCGCGAATGGCATCGCGCTGACGCGCTATCTGCTTGCCCAGCGCCAAGCTGCGCGGCAGGCGTTGGCGTAATTGTGCGGGGCTGGGTAAAGGCGTTGTGTGGCGCGAGTTGCTCACGCTGACGGGCTCAACCTGAGCCGAGTCAACTCGATCCATCTGGCTGGTATGCAGGGTGTTATCAAGGGTAGCGAGAGTGACGTTCATATTGGGTTCCTTGCGTGGCGTTCAACACCACAGCACTATTGTGTTCTATGTATCGTTCGGTTCAGTGATCGGGAGTCAGCGCGCAGGGCGCCGGTAAATCGCCAGTTACAATATGAAGCCGTGCTGTGAGTGCTGTATGCGTACATGGTGAAATCCTCGTTATAGGTGGAAAGCATCAAATGATCGAACATAAAAAAACCCCGGGCGGGAAGCCGACCGGGGTTTTGAAACTGCTGGTGGCGACCCTTGAACCGGGCGCCTGTTGGGGTATCAGGCGCGCATGCGGCTAAACCAATACCCAAAATAGAAAGACCCACCAACCACTGCTGTCAACGCGCACGCCAACCCGGTGCACGGGGCACGGCAGGTGATGGCGCGGTGGTTTGACAGAAATGACATGAGAATCTCCATTAGTATGGCCACAACTCTAGCCGATTGATGGCCAAGCATCAAGCCGTAGCGCTAGCCGGCCCGGTTTACGTGACTGATGCGCAACAATACCGGGCATCTATAGAGCCTGTGCGATAAACGCTGACGCCGTTACTGGCCTGGAAAACAGATAACCCTGGCCGCAATCACAGCCCAACTGTGCTAGTAATTGGCGAGTCGGCTCGTCTTCAATGCCCTCGGCGGTGGTTTCCAGCTTCAGGCTGTGCGCCATTTGAATAATGGCCGTGACTATCGCCCGGTTTTGCTCATTGCTGTTGATCGACTGTACGAAAGAGCGATCAATTTTTAATCTATCCACCTGGAAACGTTGCAGGTAGGACAGATTGGAGTAGCCGGTGCCAAAGTCATCCATGGCCAGCTTGACACCCAGACTTTTTAAACGCTGCAGAAGCAAAATAGAGGCTTCGGAATCCTGCAGCAGCATTGACTCGGTGAGCTCCAGTTCCAACAGAGCGGGTTTCATCCCGGAACGCTCCAACGCATGCCGCACCGACTGCTCTAAATCTCCACGGTGCATTTGCACAGCCGAGAGATTGACCGCGATCAACACCTCGGGTAAGCCCTCGCCCTGCCAGGCCACCATCTGCTGACAAGCTTGCTGCAACACCCAGATACCCATTTCAACGATTAACCCTGATTGTTCGGCCACCTGAACAAAAGTGTCTGGACCGAGCAGGCCGCGCTCAGGATGCTGCCAGCGCAACAACGCCTCCACCGCGACCAACCGTCCGTCCTGCATATCCACAATCGGCTGATAATGCAGCTCGAACTCGTCACGCAAGAGCGCCTGACGCAGATCCTGCTCCATTCCCAGGCGCGCATAGGTGTCAGCGCTCATTTCTTCACTGAACAGCCGATAAGCGTTGCGACCGGCGGATTTGGCCTTATACATCGCCGTGTCGGCCTTTTTCAACAAGGTACCAAAGTCATCACCATCCTGTGGGTAGACCGAAATACCGATGGAAAGGGAAACCACCAACTCCATATCCTGCAACTTCAGTGGCTGTGCTACCAACGTCTGGATACGGACCAATATCGCCGTCAGCGCATCGATGCTGTCGACTTCGGAAAGAACGATCAGAAACTCGTCACCGCCCTGACGGCTGACGGTGTCACCGCCTCTGATAACCTTCTTCAGCCGTAGAGCAATTTCACGTAGTAATTCATCCCCAGCAATGTGCCCGAGAGAGTCATTAATGATCTTGAAATGATCCAGGTCCAGAAACAACAACGCGACCATCTTGTTAGACTGTTTGGCGCGGCTGATAGCATTTTCCACCCGCTCCTCAATCAGCAGGCGGTTGGGCAAATCCGTTAGCGGATCGTGCTGCGCCAGGTAGCTGAGGCTGGCTTGGGAACTTTCCAACTGAAGAATCTCGTGATCTAGATTTTCCCGGGCGTGATGCAAGTCGTTGGCTAACAACCAGGTAGCCACTGCGGTCAGCAATAGCAGCGAACTGACCACCAACATGCGCCCCGGACCATGGGGCACCGCCACGTACTCTTGGGCACCGGAAACGGATAGCCAGGTGATCATGGCTACCACGCCTAGCATGCTGAGCAACAGGCCAAAAAATACCCGGCGCGAGGCTAGCATGCCGGCGGCAATAAGCAGGCAGGGATAGGACAGCAGCGCGCCACTATAAAGCCCCTGGTTGACCAGCAATGACACACTGACTAGCACCATCATAATGCCCAGCACCAGTGTCACCGCCAGCTCCATCCGCTTTCGACGAATCAAGTGGCGCCCTACCAGCGCTATCCCCAGCGCCATCAACGCCAGTACCACGTCCAGCCAACCGCCCAACGCAACCGCACGAGCCCCGATCACCAGCAGCACTACACACAGCAAATTGGCAATATGTGTCAACCGCTCTGGGTTAGGCCGATAGGCTGAATGCCCTTTTCCATCATCCTGTTTAACGTCCTCACCCATATTCCATTAACTTCCCTGATGCTAAGACGAACATTACTAATTGGAATAAAGATGAGAACGCTAACTAAAATTGTTTGATCGAGCAAGCATTCAAAAGCCTGAGGCAAGCGTAGTACAAATATCGGCGGGGGAAAGGTCGCTTTCAGGGGACTATTTAAGCGATGGCGGCCAAGCGTATGTTCGGACGGGCTGGATATGCAGGTACCAGCTTTACACTGGCGAGGTACCTGCAAGCATGGCTAATCAGCTGTTTGCGGAGGGAGTACCGCGGGCGCCGGCCTGTTTTTCATGGCCCATAGGGGTAGCGTCTGGCAGGATAACAGCCGAGCTTTCAAAATCCGGGCTATGTACTTCAGAATCCATTGGCATATGGCTGTAGCGTTGGTCAATGGCGGCCTTGGCCTGCTTCTCTTCCAAGGCTTCGTTGAATATCCGCTTGGCTTCGCAGTGCCCGGTGAAGCCGCGCGCCAGCGCCATACTACCAATAGCAAACTGTAAAATGCCGCCCAACCCGCCACGCCGAACAGCCTTGCCAACCAACAAAAGGCCACTCACTACGGAAGCCACACGCTCGAATTCGCCGACATTTTGAGTCAGATTCTTTTTGATAGGGGTATTCATCAACTCGTCCTCCAGTGATAGTCATCGTAAGCTAATGACTATGCCCCCGAATAACCGTTCCACTTTTGTTTGCCATCGCCGACGGGAGGTTCGCCACCGGTCAAGCACCGAAGTAGGTCTAGGTCAGCGCCAGCACAAATCAAGGTGTGCAGCAGACGCCGGACTACCTGCCGCTGCCAGCGTCTGATAGCCCGCACCCTCCAGCACCTCGACCATCAGCTCACTACGCGGTAACAGGGCACGTAGGCTGTGCCGCCAGGCAGCTTCATACGGTGCTGCGCTACAAAGGCCTGCAGTAAATCATCCAGCGGTTGCATGATGTGCGCCTCGCCACGAATCTCGTAAGGCCCGAATTTCTCAATCCGGCGAATACCGGTGTCCTTGACGTTGCCGGCCACAATCCCGGAAAACGCTCGGCGCAGGTTGGCCGCCAGTTCGTGCGCAGGAACGGCACGGGTGAGTTGCAGGCTGGCCATGTTTTCATGGGTGGGATCAAAGGGCCGCTGAAAACCCTCTTCAATCTTCAGCAGCCAGTTGAAGTGGAAGGCGTCGTTGCGCTGGCGACGAAACTCGCTCACCTTTCTTAGCCCGGCAGCCATCTGCACTGCAACCTGAGCCGGATCATCAATAATCACCTGATAGCGGCTTTGCGCATCAGGCCCCAGGGTCGCGCCAACAAAGGCATGCAACTGCTGCAAATAGGCTTCGGCGCTTTTCGGACCAGTGAGGATGACGGGAAATGGCAAGGCCTGGTTGTCCGGATGCAGCAGTATCCCCAGCAGATAAAGAAATTCCTCGGCAGTGCCTACGCCACCGGGGAAGATAATGATGCCGTGCCCGACGCGCACAAAAGCTTCCAGACGCTTCTCGATATCTGGAAGAATAACCAACTCGTTGACGATGGGGTTCGGTGCCTCGGCAGCAATGATGCCAGGCTCGGTCAGACCCAAGTAACGGCCGCCGCGAATACGCTGTTTAGCATGGGCAATGGTCGCGCCCTTCATCGGGCCTTTCATTACACCAGGGCCGCAACCAGTGCAGATATCCAGGCTGCGCAGCCCGAGTTCGTGACCGACTTTCTTGGCGTATTTGTATTCTTCGGTGCTGATCGAATGGCCGCCCCAGCACACAACCATCTTTGGCTCGACGCCTGGTAGCAAGGTACGCGCATTGCGTAGCAGCTGGAACACGTAATCGGTAATGCCCGAGGAACTGCTCAAATCGATTAGCGGGCTGCCCAGTTCGCTTTCGGTATAAACGATGTCGCGCAGGGCGCTGAACAGCATCTCGCGGGTGCTGGCGATCATCTCTCCATCAACAAAAGCATCGGCTGGCGCATTCAATAGCTCCAGTCGAACACCACGATCCTGCTGATGAATGCGCACTTCAAAGTCTTCATAGGCTTCGAGAATAGTTTTGGCGTTATCAATTTGTGCGCCGGTATTCAGAATCGCCAGTGCACATTGGCGAAACAGGCTGTAGGTGCTGCCTGAACCCGCCTCACTCAGCTGCTGTACTTCGCGTTGGGACAGCGTTTCCAGGCTGCCCCTTGGGTTGACTGAAACGTTGACTACGTGTTTTTGCATTCTGGTATCCGACCCGAAAATAGTAGGCCTCATGTTACCAGAATCGCCCAGCGCCACCGTCATACCCAACCATCGTTGCGTTTTCGGCTGCGGGTCATCGACGGCAAGATCAAGCCGAAGATAATCCCCAGGCCGGCAATTCCGCCCCCGTAGAGCATATAGCGCATCAATACCTGTTTGCTTTCATCGCCCAGCTGCGCCTGCACGCTGCGCAATTCGGACTGGGTTTCGGTCAACTCGGCATGCAGCACCTGTCGCGTGGCCTCTAGCTCATCAATCAACGCCTTACGCGAATCGAGGGTTTCCTGCATGCCCTGTACTCGTGCAGCCCAGGTTGCATCAATGCCTTCAAGCTCCGCACTGAGCTCGGCGACCTGCGCCTCCAACTGCGGCAGTCGCTCGCCCTGACCTGGTACGTCCTGCAATTCACTACTGGGAATCCATACCGTATCACCCGATGCGCTTCGCACCCGGCTGTAGTCGCCCTGGGTAGTCAGCAGCTCAACTCGCTCGCCCGAGGTCAGCGTGCCTACGATACGGTAGCCGTCCGTGGGACCGCTGCGCACATAGGTATTCAGACTGTCACTCACCCAGCGGTCATTGCTGCTCTGTTCCTGGGCATTGACGGGAGTGGACAGCATCAATAGAGCGCCGATACAGGCCGCACAGGAGGTTATGCGGGGCATGCGGAATACTGGAACAGCAGAAGCACTTCTGGATTTGGGCATAGTTATTTTCACTTGCAGCTGATCAGACTCATGACCTTGGTCCAGCGGCCAGAATCTGATGCATTGAATTCTGTCAGCAGTCTTGTGCGACGATGGTGGCGGATACCCGGGCCTGGGTGGGCTCAAGCCAGACAGGCCTATGGCCAGTAATGCCGACCAGGTTCTGCCAGCCGAAAGACCCTTCTACAAACAACAAGTTCCCCTTACCCGACCAGTCACTTTGCGTTTTGCCAAGACTGTCGCAAAACCAAGCATTGAGCACTGCGAAGGCCACCTGCGCCAGCCCGGTAACCATCGGATAAATGAACTACTGCCGCCCTTCGGCCTCCAAAAAATAACGCTGACTAGTTAACTGGCGAATCCTGATTACGGATGCGCGTTCAGCGATTGATAGCTTATCAGTAAATTAATGACCCATATCAGCTGTAAATAAAAGGAGTTTCTACATGAAGCGTCAACTCATCGCTTTTCTTGCGCCACTGGCTTTTGCGCTACCTGCGTTCGCAGATTGGCCGGACAACGCACGCGACAATTTTATCTCCGAGTGCGTTGAAACCACTCAACTGGAGCACTCTCCCGCCAAGGCTCAGGCTTTTTGCGAATGCGCCGCCGATGAGGTCGAAAAGGATCTGAGCTCGGATGAACTGGAAGCCATGGGCGGTGAAGCAGTTGACCCAGCTATTCAGGAACGTCTGATCACCGCTGCGCAAAGTTGCACCAACGAGCTGGAGTAACCTTCCGCTCAAAAAAGCCCCATCCGTTAACCGGGTGGGGCTTTTTACTGTGCGACCTAATACTAGCGGGCGGTCATACCGTTACGCGCAAGATAGTAGAAAAAGCGTGGAATCCCCAACACATAGCGCAGAGCCAGACGCCTAGGTTCCTTCAGTAGCCGGTAAAACCACTCCATACCTGCTTTGCGGAAAAGCAGCGGTGCACGCTTGAACCGGTTCGCTGCAAAATCCAGGATCGCACCCCCACAAATAATCAATGCGGGCCCCTTGATCGCGGCCTGCATGTGCCGCGCAACCTCCTCTTGTTTGGGCATCCCCATCGCCAAAAGAATCACTGGGAAGCGTCCCTGCTGGCAATGCTGGCGCAAGTAATCAAGATAGGTTTCTGTCGGCTGAAAGCCATCCACGGCATGAAAACTGTGATGCCTGAACAATTGCTCTGCACCCTTCTCCAGCCAGGGGTTTCGGGTTCCCATGGCAAAGAACTGGTAATCGCACGGGGTGGTTTCAAGCAAGTGATCAACCAACTGCGGAATGAAATCAGAGCCGTTCATATTCGCCTTCGGCTCACGACCGTTGAGCTGACAGGCCCATTTAATTCCGATGCCATCTCTAAGCAAGTAAGTCATATCCGCGAAACGCTGCTGCAGCTCAGGATCTTTCTGAGCAAGGTTGTAGGCATGCTGGTTGAGAAAAGCAACTGTCGAGGGGGCCGTCACAGACGCCAAGTTCTTCATTAACGCCTCGGAGTCAGCGTCGTCGATGAGGTCGAGCCTAGTGATCAAGCGGTCCTTATAGCGAAACAATGCTTTGGTCATATGCGTGACTTCTCGGTGGAAATATTGACAACATATGCGCGTATACAACCTAGCTATAGTCCTTACCAAGTGCCTTTAGTTCAATCTCGCAGGGCTTTCACCTGCCCCGTCATCCGCTCCAGCATCCGTGTCACCCGCCGTATTTTGCGGGCCGCCCTGCGCCGATAATATCTGAAGTTGGGAGTACCCTTGACGGGTCAATAACACCAGGTGAACCGTGCTGGCATAAATCTGCTCCGTCCTCTTGAGCGCGTCCAATAGCTGAGCGTATTGCTCCTGCGGGAGATAGAAGTAATCCCTGCCTTCTAGTAGATTTCTCTGGTAGGTCTTGAACAGTTTAAAACTTGCTCCTTTGGTCAAACTATTGAGCTGATCAATCTGCCGAAAGCTCAGGGTTTCAACCTGTTCAAATACGATGGGCTGTAACGTAACCATTTGATTTTAAATAACCTTTATTTCATAAATAGGCGCGAGGACGAGTTCGAACTGGGCTAGCTGATTCTGCCCTCCGAGCAGGCTCCACGCGCATTAACCCAGCAGCACATCCTTGGCCTGGTTAATCAATGCCGCAAGATAATCACTGCCGCCGCGGTCCGGGTGCATCTTCTGCATCATGCGCCGATGCGCCTCGATGACCTCTTCACGACTGGCGCCGGCCTGAAGACCAAGGACCTCCAGCGCTTCTTGCTCAGTCAACGCGCCACTGCGCTGCTGACCCTGGGCACGTCCAGGCTGCCCATCCTGATCAGCCGTGTCGTCATCGCGCCAGGAGTCGCCAAAGCGCCTGTCCAGATAGGTTTCCAGCAAGCGCGCCGAGTCCTCATCAGTCTCACGGCAATAGTGCAATAGCTGGATAAATTCACCTTCACTCAGATCCGTCAGCGCACGACCTGCCAATGGGCCACTTAGCACGCTGCCGGCCATGTCTCCAGAGTCGTGGTCCAGCGTCATTTCAAGTACTTGAGAGGTCACCTTTGACTGATTTCCTGCGCTCGGCTGCCCGCGGCTACCGGGCATTTTCGTGCCGCGCAGCAATCCGCCCATGACCAACCCAGGCACCAGACGCTTGATAACCGGCAGCAGTCCGGCGAGCAGCGCCAAAACCAGGTAGAAACGCCCTGACAACGCCAATACGACCATAATCAGCAGCACGCCCAGCAACAGCAACATAACTAATGCAGCGCGGCGCTGAGGCGCTGGCAGGCTGCGGACCCAGAACCAGCCAATCACGCCGATGATGATTAATACAATTAACAGTAAGCCCAAGACGTCCTCCGACGAGCTGCATGATCGATTGTCGATCGGGTTGCCTGACGCGACGCTCGCTACTCAGCGAATCTGCCCGGTCAAACGTTTTACCTCGGGGGAGCTCTGACTGGCATAGTGCTTCAACGCTTTTACGCCGCCCGATGCATAGACCGCAACAGCGGCCAGCAGCTCCTTCAACAACTGTGGGCTGCTACGATCAAAGGGTGCATAGGCGCCGCCCGACAGCTTGCTTACCTGCTCAAAGACCGCTCTGGTATGCGCGTCCTGGCCTTCCTGAAACATGAATACTGGTGTGCGCAACATGCCCAGCTCTCCGGCACTGTGGCAGAGCGGATCAACCGACTCTTCACAACAGTCGCCAATAAAGACGACGGCTTTAACTGGCTGGGTACGTGTTTCCTTTAACGCATGCTGCAAGACGCGGTTGATCTGAGTAACCCCGCCTAAACAACGCACGCCGTTCATTAGTTTGAGCAACTGATTGGTCTGGGTCACGAAGGCAGTCGCTTTGAACTCGCCGTACCCACGGTAGTAGCACAGCTGGATCGCCAACCCGCCCAGATCACGGGTAACCAGAAACAGCTCACTCTGCAGATCACAGGCTTGATCCCAGGTAGCTTCACGGCTGGCCGTAGCGTCCAGTGCAAATAGCAGACGCCCTTGGCCTTCGGCCTTGGTCGGCAGATTACGGACCTGGTGGATAAACTGCTCAATAGACTGTTTATCCGACCTTTCACCGGCGGTCGCTGGCAAGTCATGACGACCCCGGCTCGGTTGCTGCTGTTTGGTCTGGCGCTCAGTTTTATCTGACATGGCTGTGTTGGCTGCATTAGTTGGCTGCATTAATAGTAGGTGTGCTCATTACTCACACTAGAGCAAAGTCCCGGCTTTTCACAGACTGGTTCAGCCGCCGCAATGATTTATTACCTAATCGGAGTTAAGACTGGCGCTTTCGAGGCGCCGCGCTTTGCGCTACCCTCTGCTACTTCTTCAATTGACCGCTCAACTGATCGTTCAACTGATTGCCCTATTGGCCACCTTACTGGAGTAACCCCCATGCCTAAAGCCACAGCTCGCCATATCCTCGTACCCACAGAAGAAAAGTGCAACGAATTGAAAGCCGCTATCGAAGGCGGTGCTGATTTCGCCAAGATTGCCAAAGACAACTCAACCTGCCCGTCCGGCCGCGACGGCGGCGACTTGGGCTCATTTGGCCCAGGTCAAATGGTCAAGGAATTTGATACCGTGGTGTTCAGCGCGCCGATCAATGTCGTTCAAGGGCCGGTCAAGACCCAATTCGGCTATCACCTGCTGGAAGTGACCAGTCGTCAGGACTGATACCAGAAAACTGGCTGGGCACTCGCCCAGCCAGCTATAGAGAACGCGCGGCGCGCAGCCGCCAGCGGCCAAACAACCAACCGCCAGACACATTGATCAGAATCCCGAGCATGACCAGCAACGCGCCGGTTAATTGCATAGGCCCTACCCGCTCGCCTGCCAACAACGCGGCGGAGGTTAGCCCGATCACCGGCACCAATAGCGAGAAGGGCGCGACCTGACTCGCCGGATAGCGCGACAGCAATCGCCCCCACAGGCTGTATCCGAGAAGAGTGGCACCAAAAGCCAGGTAGCAGAGCACCAGCACGGTATCCAGACTGATGTTCAGCAAGGCCTCGCGCATCAGCAGTGGGCCCTCCAACCACAAAGACAGCGCCAAAAAGGGTAACGGCGGAATCATACTGCCCCACACCACCAGCCCGACCAGATTCACCTTGCCGATCTTGCGCGTGACGATGTTACCCATCGCCCACATGGAAGCCGCGCAGATCGTCAACAGAAAGCCCGCCAGCGTCATTACCTTGTCTACTTGCAGGCCGATCAAGGTCAAACCGCTAGCCGCTACCAACAACCCGATCAGATTGAACCCGCGTAGCCGCTCACCGAGAAACAGCACCGCAAAAAACAGGGTGAACAACGCCTGGGACTGCAGTACAACCGAGGCCAGACCCGCCGGCATGCCAACCGACATCGCATAGAAGAGAAAAGCAAACTGGCCCAGTGAAATCGTCAGGCCGTAGGCCAGAAGCCAACGCAGCGGCACGTCAGGGCGTTTGATAAAGAGCACGGCGGGGAACACCACCAACATGAAGCGCAATGCACCGAGCAACATGGGTGGCATCCCTTGCAGTCCGGTTTTGATCACAACAAAATTCATGCCCCAAACGACAATGACCACTAGTGCCAAGACTAAATCTCGCGGGGCCATGACGATTCTCCTGCAAAGCGTCTATTAGGCCTGCAATCCAGTCGCTTGACACCATACAGTCAGGACGGCGAACTACATCACAGTCAGCCAGAACGCAATAAGGGCCGGTACACTTATGTGTACCGGCCCTTATTCAGAAACGAATATAAGCGCTTCTGTCAGCGTTCAAGCCTGGTTAGGCTTTGTCGACGCCTTTCTTGACCGCATCTTTGGCATCGCCCTTGGCTTGCTGCAGATCGCCCTTGGCTTCCTGCAACTTACCTTCGCCTTTCAGGCTGTCGTTGTTAGTCGCTTCGCCAACGCCCTGCTTGCCTTTACCGACTGCTTCGTTGGTTTTGCCTTTGATCTTGTCTGTTGTGCTAGTCATTACTGTCACCTTTGCGTCAATGTTTGCGTCAATGGTCGCGAAAATAAATGTCGCTTACAGTAAGTTGACCGGTCATAAAGCGCACAAGTTCAGATTATTTGTCACTCTTTTGGCGCGCCCAAGACTTGCGTCCAGAAAATGGCGCTATCGCTGGCCGGGTTCACAACATAGGCCGCGCCCATCTCAGTAAACTGCGGATTCATAAGATTCGCGCAATGCCCTGGACTCATCAACCATCCCGCCACCGCCTGCTTTGGCGACCCATGACCCGCCGCCAGATTCTCGCCGATCAATTGATAGTCATAGCCCTCGCGCTTGGCCCGCTCTCCCACCTGGCTATTATCTCGCCCGGTATGGCTGAAGTAGTTTTGCTTCGCCATATCATGACTATGCTCCAACGCTGAACTGGCGAGCTGCTCGTTCCAAGCTAACGGCAGCGTGCTGGCAAAGGTTTGAGAACCGCAGGTGCGCGACTCGCCACGCACCTCATTGACCAGATCCAACACTTCCTTGCCCGCCTCCTCCCAGTCAACCATCCCGCTGGATAACAGCGAGCGCGCCATGACCAACTGCCATCTTTTGCCGTCCCGTGACACGCCAACATCTGCGTAAGCCGGATTCATCAACACACCACAATACTGTTGCTTGAGCACGGTCATTAACATGGCGATATCTTCCGGACCACTGACTCGTACAGCCTGCGCCTGTGCCGCTTGGTAACCTGCACGCTGCAACAGGTTGCTCAGGTCCTGGCCAGAGATATTCGGTAACCCGGTCAATGCCACACTGGTGGCCAGAGGTCCCGCCGGCGGCTTGAAGTCCCCGTCACAATCGCGACCCGATTCACGGTACTCGTTTATAAGGGTAACCACCTGCGTGGTCTCATCGGCGCTGACCGAGGCCGCAGCGAGCAACCCCGAGGCCAGCAGCGCAGCGCAAGCAAAGCGTCCAAGAACAAGATGTTGTGGTGCAAGCGGGGGCGTGAAAGGCGAAGCATCTTCCATGTGTGAACCTGTTAAAGAGAAATCATGTTCCGTTTCTGACAGCTTAAAGCGCAGATTGATCCAGACCGATTGCATCTGGTCCGGAAATAATCTGCCTACTCTGGAACACTTGCAATAAACCGGTATACTCGCGCACCCGGAACCCCGGAATAACTACACGGATTTTTCATGAGCAGCGACAACCCGTCAGACCAGCCAACAGCGGAACATTGCGCCGCTCAGCATGATACCGAGCAAGCTGCACAAACGCCTGCGTTCAAGCTACCTTTTTCCACCGCCGAGGCACTGGCTGCTAAAAACGCCAAGCAGCCCTGGCACCTCAAGGGTAGCAATCCGCGGCATGAGAAGAGAATTGGCATGGCCCCCAAGGGTACTCGCCGGTCCATGGGCAAGCGCTGAGGTTCTGACCACAAATCGAGCCACTTACCGGCGCTTGCTTGGACCTTGATCTTGCCAAAGGCTGAACTGTAGGCTGCGTGTAGTCTATCGATCGGCCACCTTTAACGATGCAGCGCATTCACTCCCTCATGCCAGCCAACGCTTACTGTCAACAGCTACCACCCAATCAGCAGGCACAGGCCAACGATTTCTATCGTCGGCATGGCAGCGCTATGAAAGCGCGACAAGCGCATCAGGTGTGGATCGCAGGAGCGCCGAATATAGCCGCATGCACTTGCGTTCAGCCGGTACCTGGCAGCGAAGGGCACTGGCTAACCAGCCTGTTCGTTGACCCGGCATTGCGCCGCTGCGGCCTGGCTGGGCGCCTGCTTGATCATGTGCGGTCCAATGTTGAAGGTCCTATCTGGCTTTTCTGCCGGCCCGAACTCGGCGGCCTTTACCAGCGCCATGGCTACCAGATCGCCGCTGACCTGCCGCAATCGCTGGCCACTAAACTCAGCCGCTATCAGCACGACAAACAGTTGATCGCGATGGTCCATTTGGGCTGATCACAGTGAATCCAGCCCTGCGTATTGCATCCCGCACCACAACCAAGCCTGACCAACCCATGGCGCACTACCCGGGTGCAATGCTGGCCGAATGGCACTGAAAATACGCTTTTGCATTGTCACATTTCATTCATAACCCCATGAAAATAAAACGCTATTAAAAACTGGCAAGCAATGTGCTTAGTGACTCATGCCAACGTATTGATAGCTTATAAATCACACATATGGGGTATTTGATAATGATGAAAAAACTGACCGCCGCCATCGCCGCAGCGACCACTCTGGGCTTTGCCAATATGGCCCATGCAGAAGAGTTCGACACCGCTATCGGCACCATTGATGCGAGCATGACTGCCACACTGGCAACCGACTACATCTGGCGTGGTCAGTCTCAGACTGATGGCACGGGTGCAGTACAAGCGAGTCTGGATTTCGCTCACGAAAGCGGGATTTACGTTGGAGCCTGGGGGTCGAACGTGGACTCCGAGGACTTTGACGGTGGCAGCATTGAGCTTGATTACTACGTCGGCTACGGCGGCGCCATTACAGAAGACATCAGCTATGACCTTTCGTGGGCTACCTACACCTACCCGAAAGGGATCGACAGTGTAGATGAACTGCTGGCTAGCGTTGATCTGTATGGCTTCACCTTGGGCGCCAAGTACGCTTACGACCCGCAGAGCCAGCTTTATACATACATTGGGTACGGTTTCGATCTCCCCTATGACATCGGCCTGGCATTGCATTACGGCTTGACCGATACCAAGGACCCACTGGATGGCGATAGTGGCGATGAGAAATACGCTGACTGGGCCCTGACCGTAAGCAAAGACATGCTGGGCCTGGGGTGGGCGTTAATGTACAGCGATACAGACCTCGGCAGCGACTGCCCGTATGTTAGCAGCAGCTCCTGCGATTCCAGCGTTACGCTTGCTGTGTCCAAGTCGTTCTGATAAGAAATCAACAGGTTCTATACGTATTAGAGCCGTAAGCGCGAAAAGCCCCGGCTTCCAGTAGTGGAAGCCGGGGCTTTTTCATTAGACCTTGCTGTGAGCCTCGTCCGATAACAGCTGAGACTGGCTAGGCTCTCGGCAGTGTTACGCCGCGCTGACCCTGGTACTTGCCGCCACGATCACGATAAGACACCTCACAGGGCTCATCGGATTCAAAAAACAGCATCTGTGCAACACCCTCATTGGCATAAATCTTTGCCGGCAAGGTTGTGGTATTGGAAAACTCCAGCGTTACATGGCCTTCCCATTCCGGCTCCAGCGGTGTGACGTTGACAATGATGCCGCAACGCGCATAAGTGCTTTTACCCAAGCAGATGGTCAGCACATTGCGCGGGATGCGGAAATATTCAACGGTGCGCGCCAGAGCAAAGGAGTTAGGCGGGATGATGCACACGTCGCTGGTGATATCGACAAAGCTCTTCTCGTCGAAGTGTTTGGGATCCACTGTAGCCGAATGAATGTTGGTGAAAACCTTGAACTCATTCGAGCAACGTACATCGTAGCCGTAACTGGACACGCCATAGGAAATGACCCGGTCACTCTCCTCGCCGCGTACCTGACGCTCGACAAAGGGCTCGATCATGCCCTGTTCCTGGGACATTTGACGTATCCAACGGTCTGACTTGATGCTCATGATATGCCCTGCGGTGTGCAAAAAAGAGGTTGCATGTTAACGGGTAATCTCCAGTGAAAAAAGGGTGCTTGATCGCCAGGCCTCAATCGTCACTGATACTGATGCTGGGCATGGCTTGGGTATCGCCTGCGCGCTCGGCTATGCGCGCACCGACGTGCCGCGCCATGTCCTGATAGATCATGCTGATCTGACACTCCGGCTCGGCTACAACGGTTGGCGTACCACCGTCGACCTGCTCGCGAATCATCATCGACAATGGCATGGAAGCCAGCAGGTCAACCCCGTACTGCTCGGCCAACCGCTCGCCTCCACCTTCACCAAACAGGTGTTCGGCATGCCCACACTGCGAGCAAATGTGTATTGCCATATTTTCCACGACACCCAACACCGGAATATTCACCTTATTGAACATCTCGATGCCCTTGATCGCATCCAGCAGCGCCAGATCCTGCGGCGTGGTCACGATCACCGCGCCGGTCACCGGGACTTTTTGCGCCAACGTCAGCTGAATGTCGCCGGTGCCGGGCGGCATGTCGACTACCAGGTAGTCCAGGTCATCCCAGGCGGTTTGGGTCAGCAGTTGCATCAGCGCACCCGACACCATGGGACCGCGCCATACGGCCGGGGTATTCTCGTCCATCAGAAAGGCCATGGACATCACCTGCACGCCGTGGGCTCTAGGGGCGACAAACAGTTTCTTGTCCTTGATTTGCGGCCGGGTGTTAGCCGGCAGCCCAAGCATCAAGCCCATACTGGGGCCATAGATGTCCGCATCGAGAATGCCTACCGTAGCGCCTTCACGTGCCAGTGCCAGTGCCAGATTGACGGCGGTGGTTGATTTGCCCACACCGCCCTTGCCCGACGCTACCGCGATAATATTCTTCACGTTAGCCAGCGCTTCAATACTGCCCTGAACAGGGGCGGCACGGACCACGCAGCGTACATTGACCTTGGCAGATTCGACCTGATCAACCGCCTCCACCGCCACCTGCAACATCTGCGCGATTCCGGCAGTCAAGCTGGCAGCGGCGTAGCCCAGCTCGATCTCCACCGTTACCTTGCCGCCTTCAATCTGGACATCACGCAGACATCCAGCGCTGATCAGGTCCGTTTTCAGATAAGGGTCCTGATACTGACTCAGGGCGCGTTCAATATTGCTGCGATCAATAGATGACATGGGCGTTTCCAAAGGGGAGATCAGGTTTACATGCTAATGGCTGGCTCACGCGCAGGAAACCCCGGCAGGCCATTTGCTTGTATTAAAAAACAGGATCAGAGAAAAACAGAGGGCCGCCACACAGCGGAGCTACGGTTTACTGGCAGAGTAGTCGGCAAACGCGTTATTTCGCGTCATCTAGCATCCTGATACACAGCGCGCCGACCGGCGCGCTGTGTTAATTTGCCGATATTGGAAGGGCATCGTCCCCGGTGGGGCGCTCGGATTTCAAACCCGGTGAGATGCGCCAAGCGCGTCTGGTAGGTTCGACTCCTATTCCCTTCCGCCATCAAGCCTTAGCAAAAACGCTCAAGCAGCGTCAGCTTCTTCCATTTCTTCTTCACTACCGCCTTCTTCTACTTCCTCTTCCAGATCAGCATCGCCTGGATTCGCTGCTTCAACCTGCTCGATCAAGGCATTCATCAAGCGCTCACCGCGCTCCCCGACCATCTCGACGAAGGTATCTCGTACAGGCATGCTCAGCTCACGGAAAGCGTTACGCTCTTGCGGCGTCAGGTACACCAGTTCGATATTGCTATTTTCGGTGATGATATCCAGGCGTTCGGTATTCAGGCGCGTCTGCACCTCATGGATATGCGGCACTAGCTCGACTACCGCCTCCTCGATCATATCCTTGTGTTCATCAGACAAGTCGTCATACCAGGCCTGGTTACCCATAAAGGTCGCGATAAACTGCGCCTGATTGGCAAAGATCAGATAATCCTGAACCTGATAGAAATCCATTTCCTGATGAGCAAAAACCGGTTGAATATTGCCATCCAACTGGCCCAACTGCATGCCGCTAAACAACTCGCCATACTCCATGGTGGTGGGCTGGGCGCCGTAGGCACTGTACGTTTCACGCAACAGCCGGTTATCCATGGTGCGAATGGCCATGCCGCTGAAATCTTCCGGAGTACGGACCGCTTTGTTGGCACTCCATACCTGCCAACCCTCGGGCACGATCGCCAGTGGTTGCAGATTGCGTTCGCGGAAAGCCGCTACCAGGTCTTCATGCTTGCGGAACGCCGGGTCATTAAGAATCTCGGCGTTCAGTTTTTCATCATCGGTCAAGATAAAATTAAGGCTGAAAAGTTGCGACTCAGGAACCGTTCCACCCAAAAAACCCGATCCAAAAGCCAGTTGAATAGCCCCTTCCTGAACCTGATCATAGATATCAGTCAAGCCGCCTAGCTGGCCGTAGGGATAGAGTCTGACTTCAATTTCGCCGTCAGACTTTTCACTGATCAGCTCGGCAAATTTTTCGCCGTATTCGTATTGCACACTGCCTTCAATCTCTTCCAGACCAAAACCCCATGTTGTGACTTCTGCTGAGGTAGCTTCTGGAGCCGCCGTGTCCGGTGTCGTTGACGCGGTTTCCTGCTCGTCTGAACCACAAGCTGCCAGCAATACGACAGCCCCGGCAATTAATCCATTACGCATTATCATGGAACGCTCCTTATCAATTGTTCTGGTTAACATTTTTAACCTTAGCACAAGCTGCGCTATGCAAAAACAATCGACTTGGGTTATGTTGAATTAAGCAACATTCAAAGCGCTATTTAGCAACAGTGTCGCAAATGGACTGTATGCAGAGGACAATCACATGCCCGAGCCACAAGGGCCCCCAGCTACCAACGGTTGGAAAAAGGGATTGATCAGCGCTTTCAGTTTGCTGGATCGCTTCACCGAGCAGATCGAAAAACTGATTTTAGGCTCCACCGTGCTATTCGTTTCCGTGTTGCTGGTCGCCCATGTACTGGGCAGGCAACTTTTTGGCAGCGGCGTCACTGGTCAGGTGGAGCTGACACAAATGAGCATGGTCGTCATGACCTTTGCAGGCCTGGGTTACGGCGTGCGCCGAGCCAGGCACATTTGTATGTCGGCCTTCTACGATCAGCTCAAGGGCTGGCCCCGCAAGGCACTGCTCATAGCCATCAGCACGCTAACCGGGGCGCTGATGTTTTACCTGTGCTGGCACGCCTGGGATTACGTCAGCAATATCCAAAGCCGCGGGCGCATTTCGTCGGCACTGCAAATACCCTTGTGGATTCCCTACCTGGCTGCGCCAATCGGATTTGCGTTAGCCGGGTTGCAGTACTGGCTGACAGCGGCACGCAACCTCATTTCCAAGGACATCTACCGCTCATTCAGCGAAAAAGAGCGTTACGACGAGGTGCCCATTGACCCTACTTCCTGACCTATGGGCTCGCCCATGATAACGATCATCGTCATCAGCATGATTGTGCTGTTATTACTCGGTTTCCCGATGATGGTGCCACTGCTGGTAGCCAGTCTCATGTTTCTGTTTCTGGTCATCGACATGAACAACGTCGGCTTGCTCATGGGCCAGATGATCAGCGGCGTGCAAAGCTGGGCATTGGCGGCCGTCCCCCTGTTTATCTTTGCCGCAGATCTGATGACCCGTGGCCATACGGCCAATCGCCTGCTGGATCTGGTGCAAAGCTTTGTCGGGCACCTTCGCGGCGGCCTGCCCATTACCACGGCGGCAAGTTGCACTCTATTTGGCGCCGTGTCGGGATCCACTCAGGCCACTGTCGTCGCCATGGGCGGCCCGATGCGCCCGAAACTGCTGGAAAAAGGCTATTCGGACTCTTTCAGCATTGCTTTGATCATCAACGCTAGCGACATCGCCCTACTGATCCCGCCCAGCATCGGCATGATTATCTACGGGGTAGTCTCAGGTGCCTCGATTGGCGATCTTTTCATTGCCGGGATTTTGCCCGGCCTGCTGATTCTGCTGATGTTTTCGGTATATTGCTGGTATGCCTCGATCCGCATGGGCATCGCCCCGGAAGAACGGGCTACTTGGATAATGCGTGGGCGGGCGTTGAAAAAAGCCTTGCTACCGCTGGGCTTCCCCTTGGTGGTGGTAGGCGGTATTTATGGCGGTATTTTCAGCCCTACCGAAGCCGCGGCTATTGCTGTGCTTTATGCTTTTGTATTGGAGGTTGTCATTCTGCGCGCGGTCAAGGTCAGCGAGCTATGGGATGTCGCCCTGTCGACCGGACTGATCACCGCCGTGGTGTTTATTCTGGTGGCGGCGGGTAATGCCTTCACCTATACCATTTCCTTTGCCGGCATCCCCCAGGCAATCCTCGGGCCGGTTATTGAAACCATTGGCGATAGCCAGACCCTGGTCCTGGCGCTGATCGCCGTCTCTTTTTTTATCGGCTGCATGTTTGTCGACCCCATTGTCGTCATTCTGATCCTCACCCCACTGTTCAAGCCTGCGGTAGCAGCTGCTGGCCTGGACCCAGTTCATGTTGGCGTGATCGTCACACTGCAAGCGGCTATAGGCTCGGCTACGCCGCCTTTCGGTTGTGATATTTTCACCGCGATGGCGATATTCAGGCGGCCCTATTTCGACGTGATTCGCGGGACTCTGCCGTTCATTTTGATATTGCTGGCCGCGACCGTGGTGCTAATCATGTTTCCGGCGATCTCCTTGTGGCTGCCGTCGCTGGCGGCATAAGAATCAGCCAGCCAGGCGCTCTCGACAAAAAACCGCAGTAGCCTTGGCTGCCTCCTTAACCACCTCTGCCTGGGTGCGACCAGAAGCCTTGAGCGGTTTAAAGTCGTGATCGCCGCTCTCCAGCCATTGCACCTGCAACGGTTGCGAAAGCAGGTAACCTGCAACCTCCGCTGGCCTGCCCAGCGGGTCGCGCGTGCCCTGGAGTATCAGCACCGGAGTGGTTAGCTGCTGTAAATGTGCGGTACGCGTCTTGTCCGGTTTACCTGGGGGATGAAAGGGATAACCAAAGCAGGCGACGCCTGACACCGGCAGCTCGTCAGCCAGCATGCTGGCCACCCTGCCACCCATCGATTTGCCGCCAAGAAATACTGGGCCTACTTTATTCGCAAGGGCGTTTGCATGCTGCGCGCGGAAGCACTCGAGCAACCGGGGCATCGGATCTGGCGGGCGTTTGCGGCCCGACAACCGCCGATCTTGCATATAAGGGAATTCAAACCTGATCACACGCAACCCCAGCGCACGGAGCTCGGCACTCAGCCGTTGCATGAATGGGCTGTCCATGGGTGCACCAGCACCGTGAGCAAGCAGCAGTGTGGCAAAGGGTTTGCCATCTTCAGGCAGATCGATCAACTCGGTACAGAGCATCGGAATAGCTCCCGGCTAAAGGTCGTGCGACAAGATGCCACGTAATTAATAAGGGTAATGTGCTTCACACATCATACAGGGGGTACTAAGCTAACCGTTGCCTGATCCATGTTCGCACGATAGCCATGGAGACGGGGCCGGCCCAACCACAACAATCTCTCGCCGGTTATCGATCTTGCGCCGCAAGCGGTCAGATAAGCAGCCATGTAGACAGCTAAAAAGGCAATCGTGCTGGACACCCTGCAGACAACTGCACCGGTTACCTCCACGGTCAGACGCCACATCGTCAAGGACGCTGCACAAGACCTCCCTGAGGGCTTTAAAGCGGAGCATACCTTGACCTGTGTCATTGCAAAGGAGGGCAGCTTTGCTCATACTTGCCGCCGTTTTAGACCCCTTAAACCTATTGCTATCCGTGGAATCTCGCATGAGCACAGCTACCACTTCGACAGCCTATAACTACAAAGTCGTACGTCAGTTCGCCATTATGACGGTGATCTGGGGCATTGTAGGCATGGCCCTTGGTGTCCTATTGGCAGCCCAGCTGGTCTGGCCCGCCCTCAATCTCGACCTGCCTTGGACCAGCTTTGGACGCCTGCGTCCGCTGCACACCAACGCAGTTATTTTTGCCTTTGGTGGTAGTGCACTGATGGCCACCTCGTTCTACGTGGTGCAACGTACGTCGCAAGCGCGTCTGTTCTCGGACGGGTTGGCGGCCTTTGTATTCTGGGGCTGGCAAACCGTTATTGTACTTGCCGTCATCACGCTGCCTCTGGGCTTGACGACCTCCAAGGAATACGCGGAGCTTGAGTGGCCAATCGGCATTCTCATCGCGGTAGTCTGGGTGGCCTATGGCATCGTGTTCTTCGGTACCATCATGAAGCGCAAGATGAAGCATATCTATGTAGGCAACTGGTTCTTCGCCTCATTCATCATCACTGTCGCAGTGCTGCATATCGTCAACAACCTGGCGATTCCGGTGACATTGACCAAGTCCTACTCGATCTACTCCGGTGCAACCGATGCGATGATCCAGTGGTGGTACGGTCACAATGCGGTGGGTTTCTTCCTGACTGCTGGCTTTCTGGGCATGATGTACTACTTCGTACCCAAGCAAGCCAACCGCCCGATCTACTCCTATCGCCTGTCGATTGTGCATTTCTGGGCACTGATCGCCATCTATATCTGGGCCGGCCCGCACCACTTGCACTACACCGCGCTGCCTGACTGGGCACAGTCGCTTGGCATGGTGATGTCGCTGATCCTGCTGGCACCCTCCTGGGGCGGCATGATCAACGGCATGATGACCCTGTCCGGTGCCTGGCACAAACTGCGTACCGACCCGATTCTACGCTTTCTGGTTGTGGCCTTGGCGTTCTATGGCATGTCCACATTTGAAGGCCCGATGATGGCGATCAAGACCGTCAACGCCCTGTCTCACTACACTGACTGGACCATCGGTCACGTACACGCAGGTGCGCTGGGCTGGGTAGCTATGATCTCCATCGGTTCGCTATACCACATGATCCCGAAAATATTTGGCCGCGAGGAAATGTACAGCGTTGGCTTGATCAACGTGCACTTTTGGCTAGCCACTGTTGGCACCGTGCTCTACATCGTCTCCATGTGGGTCAACGGCATCACCCAGGGCTTGATGTGGCGTGCGGTGAACGTCGACGGCACTTTGACTTACTCCTTTGTTGAAGCGCTGGAAGCCAGCCATCCGGGCTTTATCGTCCGCCTGATCGGCGGCCTGTTCTTCCTGATCGGTATGCTCCTGATGGGTTACAACGTGTGGCGCACAATCCGCGCCTCCCAGCCGGCTGAAGCACAAGCCGCCGCGCAAATGGCCCAAGGAGCAGCACACTGATGAAAAGACATGAAATAGTAGAAAAGAACGTTGGCCTGCTGGTGGTACTGATTGTCATCGCGATCAGCTTTGGCGGCCTGACCCAGATCGTCCCGCTGTTTTTCCAGCAGGAAACCACTCAGCCTATTGAGGGCCTGCGTCCTTACACTGCGCTTGAGCTTGAAGGCCGTGACATCTACATCCGTGAAGGCTGCGTAGGCTGTCACTCGCAGATGATCCGTCCGTTCCGGTCCGAGACCGAGCGTTATGGTCACTACTCGGTTGCTGGTGAAGGCATTTATGAGCATCCATTCCTGTGGGGCTCCAAGCGTACCGGCCCGGATCTGGCCCGCGTTGGCCAGCGCTACTCCGATGACTGGCACCGCGCTCACCTGATCAATCCGCGTGATGTGGTGCCTGAGTCGAAAATGCCGTCCTACCCCTGGCTGCAGGAAAACCAACTGAGCGGCAAGCATACTGCCGGGAAGATGACTGCCCTGCGCCGACTGGGCGTACCTTACACCGAGGAAGACATTGCCGGAGCTGAGCAGGAAGTCAAAGGTGTTGCCGAAATGGACGCCCTGATTGCCTATCTGCAACACCTCGGCACTGTTCTCTCAGACCGCCGGTAACTGACCATGGATATCAACACTCTCCGCGGCATTGCCACCATCCTTGCGATGCTGGCATTCATTGGCGTCACCGTATGGGCTTACAGCTCCTACAAGAAAAAAGATTTCGACGAAGCGGCACAATTGCCCTTCGCCGACGAGCCTGATGATGAAAAAACGCCCCGTGAGCAGCATGATGCTAGGAGTAACAAAGAATGAGTAATTTCTGGAGCGGTTACATCATTGTCCTGACCCTGATCACGCTAGGGCTGATCATCTGGTTGCTGTTCGCTACCCGTAAGGGACAGCGGCCAGAAGAAACCGAACAAACGATGGGGCATTCCTTCGATGGTATCGAGGAGTACGACAACCCTTTGCCCCGTTGGTGGTTCATGCTGTTTCTTGCCACCATCATTTTCAGCGCGATCTATCTGGTGCTGTATCCCGGCATGGGCAAATGGCCCGGCATTCTCGGCTGGACCCAGGTCGGCCAATATGAGAAAGAGGTCGCTGTTGCACAGGAGCGTTTTGCGCCGATCTTTGCCAAATTTACCGACATGCCAGTGGAGCAAGTAGCCCAGGACGACGAGGCACGTCGTATTGGCCAACGCCTGTTTGCCGTTAACTGCTCGGTGTGTCATGGCTCAGACGGGCGTGGTGCCTTTGGCTTCCCCAACCTGACTGACAATGACTGGATATGGGGTGGCACGCCCGACCAGATTCGCACGACCCTCAATCAGGGCCGCCAAGCGGCTATGCCAGCCTGGCTTGCGATCATAGGTGAGGCAGGTGTGCGCAATACTGCGGCTTACGTTCGTAGCCTTTCCGGGCTGGAAACGGCAGACGTAGACCTTGCAGCAGGCGAGCAGGTATTCAAAACCAATTGCGTGGCCTGTCACGGCCCGGACGGCAAGGGTAACCCCCTGTTGGGCGCGCCTAACCTGACCAACGATACTTGGCTGTATGGCTCCAGCATGCTGCAAATCCAGCAGACCCTGCGCTACGGACGTAACGGCAACATGCCTGCACAAGCCCATATGGGTGAAGACAAGCTGCACGTGCTCACTGCCTACGTGTATGGCCTTGCGCAACGTGACGCTGACGCCGAAGAAGAATAAGCAACCTCACGCCGCGACCCTTGGTCGCATGGCGGCAATCTAATAGCCACACTATTCTTGCGTGGTTAAGTGCTACCAGCCCCGGCCGGACTTCCGGCCGGGCACCTCCTCCGCACAACGCCATGGCCGATCATCATGAGTGAAAAAATTCCAGTCAAAAACGTCACACCATCGGATAAGGTTCAGACCTACGATCTGTACGCCAAGCGCGACAAGATCCATACGCGATCTTACAAAGGGTTGTTTCGTAATGTGCGCCTGATCGGCGTAGGCCTACTGTTCACGCTATATTTCGGCACTGCCTGGCTAACTTGGGGTGGCCGTCAGGCAGTACTATTCGACCTACCTGCACGCCAGTTCCACATCTTCTCTTCGACTTTCCAGCCGGAAGACTTCTTTTTGCTGTCGTTCCTGCTGATTATCTGTGCCTTTGGCTTGTTTTTCATCACTGTGTTCGCGGGGCGAATATGGTGCGGCTACACCTGCCCGCAAACCGTCTGGACGTGGATATTCATGTGGGCGGAAAAAGTCACTGAGGGTGAGCGTAACGCCCGCATCAAACTCGACAAACAGAAGATGAACGCCAACAAGCTGCTGCGGCGCACCGCCAAGCACAGCATCTGGCTAAGCGTTTCAATAGTGACGGCGCTGACCTTCGTGGGCTACTTCACGCCCATTCGCGAGCTGGTGCCAGACACCTTCACCTTGCACATCAGTGGCTGGACGCTGTTCTGGGTATTTTTCTTTACTGCGGCCACTTACATCAACGCCGGCTGGATGCGCGAACAGGTGTGCTTCTATATGTGCCCCTATGGGCGCTTCCAGAGTGTGATGTTCGACAAGGACACCTTGATCGTCGCATATGATCCAGCTCGGGGCGAGCAGCGTGGGCCGCGCAAAAAAGGTATTGAACCGGCAGCAGTGGGCTTGGGTGACTGCGTGGATTGCAATATCTGCGTACAGGTCTGCCCTACCGGCATTGATATTCGCGATGGCCTGCAATACGAGTGCATCCAGTGCGCGGCCTGTGTCGATGCCTGTGATGAGGTGATGGACAAGATGGGCTACCCGCGGGGGCTGATCAGCTACACTACTGAGCATAATCTCACCGGCGAAAAAACCAAGGTGATTCGCCCACGCCTGCTGGGCTATGGCGCCTTGCTGGCTATCATGATCGGACTGTTTATCGTTACGGTAACCAACCTTTCGGAAGTATCGCTAGACGTCCAGCGCGACCGCAACGTGTTGTTCCGCGAGGCACGTGGTGGGGATATCGAGAACGTTTATATTGTCAGGATTTTCAACAAGGCCCAGCAGGAACGCACTTTTGATCTCACCATCGAAGGACATCCGGAGCTGGAGATGCATCTGCCGAACAACCGTCTGACCGTAGAAGCCAATGGTCACCTGCAATTACCGGTTAACGTGCAGCTGGATCCCGCCTTCCTTGAGAGCACTAACATGCCGGTCAATTTCCGGGTCACTGCCGAAGACGATGCACAGGTCACCACCGTGTCCGAAAGTCGCTTTATGGGCCCCAAACTCAGGTAAGCACATGCAACACGACGACATTATTCCACCTTGGTACAAACAGTTCTGGCCCTGGTTCATCATTGGCATTCTGGTCTTTGCCGTGGTGATCGGGCTGGGCCTGCTGTTTATCGCCCTGGCGAATCAGGACAGCATGGTGCGCGACAACTATTACAAGGAAGGTCGGGCGATCAATATGCATCTGGGACGTGATCAAATGGCCGAGGACTTGCGTTTGTCTTCGGCATTCACTGTCGACGACCTGACCGGCGAAATCAGCCTGACGCTCGATGGCGAGCTGACGCCTTTGCCTGCGGATTTGCAGCTGGACTTTATCTCCCCCTCCCATGCTGAGCGTGACCGCACCGTGTTGCTCAAGCGTGTCAGTAGCAACCAATATGCCGGCCAACTGCCCGAGGCGATGCAGGGTCGACTTTACGTGGACCTGAGTGATCCCATCAACCCCGGTGAGACCGGCTGGCGCCTGACCGACGAGATCACCCTCAGTGCCGGACAGACTTATCGTCTCAGCGCCAAGTAAGCATGGCCAGCCCTGTCCCCTGCTACCACTGTGGTGAGCCGGTACCCGCCGGCTCTTCCTGGACCAGCCATATTTTTGCCGAGCCCAGAGCCATGTGCTGCCCGGGATGCCAGGCCGTTGCCGACGCTATCGTCGCCGGGGGGCTGGAAAGCTATTACCGCCATCGCACCGACAACGCTAGCAATCCAGAAGCCCTGCCCCGCGTGCTGCAGGATGAATTGGAACTGCTCGACCGCGCGGATGTGCAGCAACGCTACGTGCACAGCGAGGGCGACCTTCAGCAGATCCAGTTGCTGATCGAAGGTATCAGTTGCGCGGCCTGCGGCTGGCTGATCGAAAAACGGCTGATCCAGGTGCCGGGTGTCAGCCAGGCTACCCTGAATCTTGGCAATCACCGCCTGACATTAACCTGGAACCCAAGCCTTACGCGGCTTTCCAGCCTGCTGGCGGAAATCAAACGTATTGGTTACGGTGCACACCCGTTCGAAGCCGACAAGGCCAGCGAGCAGATTGCTGCGGAAAACCGCCGTTACCTCCGCCGTTTGGGCTTGGCTGGCTTGATGTTCATGCAGGTAATGATGGCCACCATGGCGCTGTATGAAGAGTTCAACCAGGACCTGACCGCGGACATGGCGATCATTCTGCGTTGGGTGAGCCTGGCGATGACCACCCCGGTAGTGCTCTACAGCTGCGCGCCCTTCTTCCAGGGTGCTTGGCGTGACCTGAACAACAAACGACTGAGCATGGATGTGTCCGTGTCGCTGGCTATCGGGGGAGCTTATCTGGCTGGCATCTGGGCGACGGTAACCAATACCGGGGAAATCTACTTCGACTCGGTGACCATGTTTGCATTTTTTCTGCTGGCCGGCCGCTACCTTGAGCGCCGCGCCCGGCAGCGCACCGTCGAAAGCAGCGCCAAGCTGGTGAATCTGCTACCGCCCAGCGCCATGCGGGTGAACAGCGAGGGGCTGCCCGAACGCATCATGTTGGACGAAGTACGCCCCGGAGACCTGCTGGAGATCAAGCCTGGCGAAAGTATCCCGGCCGATGGCGAGATCGTCAGCGGCATCAGCAGCGTGGACGAATCGGCGCTGTCTGGCGAATACCTGCCATTGCCCAAACGCCCCGGCGACAGCATTACAGCCGGCACACTGAACGTGGAAGGCCCGCTGCGCATCCGCGTCAACGCGATTGGCCAGGAAACCAGGCTGTCCGCCATTGTGCGGCTGCTAGAACGAGCGCAAAGCGACAAACCGCGTCTGGCACAGATCGCCGATCAGGTAGCACAGTATTTTCTGCTGACCGTTTTGAGCGCGGCGGTTATCGTTGGTGCCTTGTGGTGGTGGCTGGTCAACGGTGAAACGGCGTTCTGGATCGTCCTCGCGATGCTGGTCGCAACCTGCCCCTGCGCCCTGTCACTGGCCACTCCCACCGCCCTGACCACAGCTACCGGAAGCCTGCAGAAACTCGGCGTGCTAATTACCCGCGGGCATGTGCTGGAAGGCCTGACCAAGATTGATACGGTCATTCTCGATAAAACCGGCACGCTGACCGAGGGGCGCATGACCCTGGAGCGCATTGAGCCGCTGCCAGGTCATGATGGCGAACAGGCGCTACGCCTGGCGCGGATGCTCGAAGCCCGCTCGGAACACCCGATAGCACGCGCCTTTGGCCGCACCCTGGAGCAGGCCGACAGCGTAACCAGCCACCCCGGAAGCGGGCTGGAGGGCCAATGCCATGGGCAACTACTGCGGATCGGCAAGCCCGCATTTGTCGCCGCGTTAAGCGGCCAGCCAGCGCCCGCCCTACCAGACCAACCGGGCCAATGGTTGCTGTTAGGTGATGACCTTGGACCTATAGCCTGGTTTGTTCTGAACGACCGTTTGCGCAGCGATGCCGCCGAGCTGATCACCGGCCTGAACAAACGGGGGCTGCGGGTGATATTGCTCTCCGGCGACCATGAACAAGTGGTTCAACGGATGGCGAAACAGCTGGGCATTGAGCACGCCATCGGCAATGCCAGCCCCGCGGACAAGTTGGCCTACGTGCAGCAGCTGCAGAGCGAAGGCCACAACGTGCTGATGCTGGGTGATGGTGTCAACGATGTACCGGTACTAGCTAGTGCTAATATTTCCATCGCCATGGGCGAAGCATCCGACCTGGCCAAGACCAGCGCCGATGCCGTGTTACTCAGTAGCCAATTGAAAGTGCTACTGCAGGCGCTGAGTGGGGCCAAGCGCACGCGGCGGATCATGCTGCAGAATCTGTTCTGGGCCAGCGGTTACAACGCCGGCATTCTGCCACTGGCCGCTCTCGGCATGGTAACGCCCGCCTGGGCCGCTATTGGTATGTCAGCCAGCTCGTTGCTGGTCGTGCTCAATGCCCTACGTTTAACCCGGCTAGGGGCCAGTGAGTCCGCCACCAAACGCGCCGCACCCATTTTTTCGGAGAGTTCGGCATGACGTTTTTGTACATTTTGGTGCCCATTGCCGTGGTTCTGGTGATTATCGCCATTTGGGTTTTCATCTGGGCGGTCGACAGCGGCCAATACGACGACCTGGATGGCCCCGCGCACAGCATTCTGTTTGACGACGAAGACCCCGCTCACATAGAGGCTCAGTCAGAACAAAAATCAGCGAAGCCGGATGAGAAAGAAAGCCTCAAAAAGCACTCCCCGGCAGACGACGAGCGGAGCAACCGGCCGTGAACGGCGAGCTACTTCCCCTGTTTCTCACCGCCCTGGCTCTCGGCCTGCTCGGCGGCGGGCATTGCATCGGCATGTGCGGCGGGCTGATGGGCGCGTTGACCATGGCCATCCCCGCAGAACAGCGCAAGGGCTGGCCGCTGTGGCGTATTCTGCTTGGTTATAACGCGGGCCGCATCGCCAGCTACAGTCTCGCTGGTGCGCTGCTCGGTAGCCTCGGCTGGCTTGCTCAAGACCTCGGATTGGGCATGTTTATGCGCATCCTGGCAGGCTTACTGATGATTGCCATGGGATTGTATCTGGCTAACTGGTGGTCGGGGCTAACGCGCATAGAGCAGCTCGGGCGGGGCCTATGGCGGCATATCGAGCCCCAGGCACGCAAGCTGTTGCCAGTCAAATCGCCCGGCCAGGCCGTTGCGCTGGGTGCGCTCTGGGGCTGGCTGCCTTGCGGGCTGGTGTATAGCACCCTGATATGGGCTAGCAGTCATGGCAATGCCAGCGTGTCTGCAGGGCTGATGCTGACCTTTGGCCTGGGCACGCTGCCGACGCTCATGGCCACAGGCCTCGCGGCACAAAAGATGATGTTTTGGCTACGCAAACGCAGCGTACGCATTTCCGCTGCGATTCTGGTTATCCTGTTTGGTGTGTGGACATTGCCGGGGCCGCACAAGGCCTGGTTGATGGGGCATGGCAGCCATGAAAGTTCAGTTTCCGCCCCCGCTGGCCATCAAAACCACTGAGTATTGCCAAGGGTAAGAATGGCAGAGACGGCATCCATGATGTACGCTTTACAATCGTTGTTGTATCGCTAGATTTAGCCAGGAAGCTGCCCATGACTACGCCCATCACTTTGCGCGCCGCTCTACCCGAAACCCATTGCAAAGACTGCAGCCTATCAGGCATGTGCTTGCCGTTAGCGTTACACAAAGAAGAGCTCGAAGCACTGGACAACATTGTCAAGCGTGGGCGGCCTGTCAAAAAGGGCGAGATGCTGTTTCGCCAGGGCGAACCCTTCGAGTCGATTTATGCTTTACGCTCTGGCGCGGTGAAAACCTTCAGCTTGTCGGATGACGGTGCAGAGCAGATCACCGGCTTTCATCTGGCCAGCGAATTGATTGGCCTGTCCGGCATGGATAGTGAGCGCTACCCAGTGTCCGCCGTGGCGCTAGAGACAACCTCGGTGTGCGAGATACCCTTCGAGCGGCTCGATGACCTGACCGCGACTATGCCGCAACTGCGCAAACAGGTCATGCGCCTGATGAGTAGGGAGATCCGCGAAGATCAGCAGATGATGCTGCTGTCGAAGAAAACCGCCGATGAGCGTATCGCTACGTTGCTTATCAACCTGTCAGCCCGCTTCCGGGCACGCGGTTACTCGGCAAAGTGTTTCCGCTTGGCCATGTCACGCAACGAAATCGGTAATTACCTAGGTCTTGCTGTGGAAACCGTATCGCGAGTATTTACCCGCTTTCAGCAACAAGGCTTGATCGCTGCCGAAGGCAAACAGATCGATATTTTAGACCACATTGAACTCTGTGCCCTTGCCGGGGGCCAGAGTGACTGAACCAACACCATTGGAAGCCCGTAATGATATTTGACGAGTACAGCATCAAATCCCTGGTCCGCCCGATACCGAATTTTCCCAAGGCCGGGGTAACTTTCCGTGATATCACGCCGCTATATCAGTCGCCGCGCGCCATGCGCATGGTGGCGGACAGTCTTATCCAGCGTTACGTCGAATCACCGGTTACGCACATTGCCGCCATAGACGCACGCGGCTTTCTGCTCGGTGCGGTGCTCGCCTACGAATTGAACAAACCTCTGATATTGGTGCGCAAGGCCGGCAAGCTGCCCGCCGATGTGATCAGCGAAACCTACCGCAGTGAATACGGTGACTGTGTGGTACAGATGCACCGCGACGCTCTCAAGGGCGGCGAACAAGTGCTGCTGCTAGATGATCTGATCGCTACCGGCGGCACCTTTCTGGCAGCCGCCGGACTGGTCAAGCAACTGGGTGCCAAGGTCTATGAAGCGGCAGCCATTATCGACCTCCCCGACCTGGGTGGCTCGCGGAAGATGCAGGACGCGGATATTCCGACCTATACCCTGTGTGCCTTCGGGCTTGATGAGTAACTCTGCTTCACCTCCAACCCAAACGTTATCCTGAGCGCTTCTGCGCTCAGAGTGTGAGTACACATGAACACCAATACCCTTGAGATGTCTCGGCCCTGGCGTCAGCGGCTGGCCGAACGGCTGGAGCTACCGCGCGTTCAGTTTTTGGTGATGGCGCTGATTCTGATCAACGCTGTGATCCTTGGCCTGGAAACGTCATCCACCATGATGCAGCACTGGGGCGGCCTGCTGAAGCGGTTGGATCAGATCATCCTGGGGCTTTTCGTGATCGAGATAGGCCTGCGCTTTATTGCCCATGGCTGGCGATTGCTCAAGGACCCGTGGGGCCTGTTCGATACCCTTGTCATCGCCATTGCGCTGGTTCCGGCCAGCGGGCCGTTGGCGGTTCTGCGCGCGCTACGTGTATTGCGAATACTGCGGCTGGTGTCCATCGTGCCGAGCATGAAGATCGTCGTTCAATCCCTGCTGTCGGCGTTGCCGGGCATGGGCAGTATCGTCGCTTTATTGAGCCTGGTGTTCTACGTCGCCGCCGTCATCGCTACCCAGCTTTTCGGCCAGGCCTTCCCCGACTGGTTCGGCACCCTGGGAGCCAGCCTGTACACGCTATTCCAGATCATGACGCTGGAGAGTTGGTCGATGGGTATCGTGCGCCCGGTTATGGAGGTTTACCCCTTCGCCTGGCTGTACTTCGTGCCGTTCATCTTGATTGCCACGTTCATGATACTCAATCTGTTTATTGCGGTGATTGTTGACGCCATTCAGAATCAGCGGGAACGCATTGCAGCGGCCAAGGCGCTTAAATCCGGTATCGTTAGTGAGGTGCAAACAGAACACCATGCCAGCACCTTGTCGGGCGTACAGCAGGAACTGCTCTTGAAAGAAGTGCGTCAGCTACGGGAAGAGCTCGGCTCACTGCGTAACGAGCTGCGTGAGCGCTGAACCACTGATTGAAACCGGCACGCTGGCTTTTCGCCGCGCCTGCCTGGCATTAATTCTGGCCTCGTTGGTGGTCTTCGCCAACCTATATGCCATTCACCCGCTGCTGCCGCTGATCGCCGAGACCTTTCAGGTCACCAGCTTGCAAGCCAGCAGCATGTTTACCCTGACCAATCTGACCCTGGCTTGCTCGCTGCTGCTGCACGGGCCATTATCGGACGCGATCGGTCGTAAAGGCCCGTTGCTGACAGGCATCAGTGGCACACTGCTGCTCAATCTGGCCATGGCCCATACCACCGATTATACGCTGCTGCTATGGCTACGCGCGGCACTGGGTGTCTGCCTGGGGGTGTTGCCTGCTGTAGCAATTGCTTATCTCGGTGACAGTATGAGCCGCAAGGCCCTGGTGGCCGCAGTGGGACTTTATATTGCCGGAAACACACTGGGCGGCGCCGGCGGACGCCTTGTCGGCGGCTTTATTGGCGAACACCTTGGCCTGCAAGCGGTCTTTCTCGCCCTAGCCGGTTTTACCTTGATTGGCCTGATAGGCGTGACGTTACTACTGCCCCGCCCTGCCGGATTCTTGCCGCAGCGCTTGTCATTGGCCGGTAGCTTCAGGAACTTTGCCGATCATCTGGGCAACCGCCAATTGCTACCGGCATTTCTGCTCGGTGGATGCAACTTCATGGTATTCATCAACCTGTACACCTATCTGACTTTCCGCCTCAGCGCAGAACCCTGGCACCTGGGCGCAGGCGCACTGGGCCTGCTGTTTCTAACGTATCTGGCCGGCACCTTTTCCGCTGCGTTATCCGGGCGCCTGCAGCGCGGCGGCGGCTTGCCCGGCATGGCCATAGGCGTGCTGCTTTTGATCGGCGGCTGCCTGATGACATTATCCGGACAACTATGGCTGATCCTCGTCGGGTTGCTGTGCAACGCTTTCGGGTTCTTTCTTACCCATTCGCTGGCCAACGCCTGGATCAACCAACATGCACTGCACAGCAAAGCCAGTGCGTCCTCACTGTATTCAGTGTTTTACTATCTGGGCTCGGCGCTGGGCGTGTATTACCTAGAGCCTTTCTGGCGGCTAGCCGGTTGGCCCAGCGTGGTTGCAGGCAGCCTGTTGATTTTGTTAATCAACCTTGGGTTGATTTTCTACCTGCGCCGCAAAAGTGGCACGGCTTAGCCGGAGCGGGCCATCAGACCGTATTGCGAACCCTGCACCTAGACCGCAAGGGAAAGGTTGCTTATGATCCCCACAACAATAAAGACACCGTGATGCCTGCGCGTTTTACATGGTGCATTACCAAGGAACAGAACTCATGCTGGCACCCAGTCTGCCGCCCGACACCCGATTGCTGTTGATCGACGATCATCAGATTTATCTCGACGGCTTGAGCCTGACACTGCAGAACCTCTGCCAGGGAATAACACTTGATCACGCCCACAATGCCAGCGAAGCCGAGCATCACGCGAACACCCATACCTATGATCTGATTCTGCTCGATCTGCAGCTGCCTGACAGTAGCGGGCTGGCCCTGCTACAGAAGCTACACAAGATCGACTCACTAGTGCCGATTGCGGTACTGACCGCGAGCAACAGTGCCAGCGACCTGGATGCTGCCATGCAACTCGGCGCAGCTGGGTTCATTAGCAAGACCGCTGATGGTACAACCCTGCTCAATGCCGTTACGCGCTTGCTATTTGGCGAGCAAGTCGTGATCGGGAATGGCACCCAGCCATTGGACCGTCAAGCCGCCGCGCGTGAGATGGGGGTAACACCAAGACAGCTGGAAATTCTCGACCTCTTGTGTGAAGGCCTGCCCAACAAGGTCATTTGCCAGCGGCTCAATCTTTCGGAAGATACCGTCAAGACGCACCTCAAAGCCTTGTTCATCACCCTTAACTGCCACAATCGCACCGAATGCGTCGGCGTTGCGCGCAAGCTCGGGCTGATCAGTTTTTAGAGTACTGTTTCGGCCGCTAGCGGGTGCTGGGCTCTGCCAAAAACTGTTGGATCAGGCGCCTTAGCCGCGCCGGCAACACCGGCTTGTAGAGTAGCTCGATATCCGTCAGCCGCGTAGCTTCGACCAGTTCCTCGCTGGTATCGGCGGTAACTAACAACGCTGGCCCGCTGTATAAACCCCGCCCACGTAGGGCCTGGATCAACGCGATACCATCCAGGCTTCCCTCCAGCCGATAGTCACTAATCAGCAGATCGATGCGACCGGATTCGATGTTATCCAGCGCCTGCTCGGGCGTTTGATAGCAGCGTACTTCACACCCCCATTCGCGCAACACTGTTTCCATTGCCTCCTGGTTGATCAGATCGTTCTCTATTATCACCACCCGTCCACATAATCGGGCATGAGGATGTTCACGGGCGCTCGGCGCATCTTCGGTCCAGTCGGCCGAGGGTACCTCAATCCAGAACCGCGAACCTTGCCCTGGCGCAGACAGCAACCCAGAAGGATACTCAAGCAGATGCATCAACTGCCGGCAGATCGACAAACCAAGGCCGACGCCCTTTTCCAGCGTACGTGCTGGATTGTTCAGTTGCGTGAACTCCTCAAAGATGCGCTCTTGCTCCTGTGCACTCATGCCGCAGCCATTGTCCACTACCGACAGGCGTACCCGCTGTTCAACCCGGGTGACCTCAACACGCACGTCAGTTGCCTGGGCATGCAGCACGGCGTTATTGAGAAAATTGCGGATCAACCGCTCCAGCAGCAGCGGATCACTATGTACTGCGCTATGGTGTGGGCAGACCAGTTGTATCCGAATCCCTCTTTGCTCGGCGCTAGCTTCGAGCCCGGCCAGCACCCTGAGCAGCCAAGGATGCAGATTGAAGGTACTCAACTGCGGACGCACCATGCCCACGCTGAGCCGCGATATATCCAAAAGCGAATTGAGCATGGCCTGCAACAGTTGCGTGGAATCGCTCAACCGTTTGACTGTTAGTCGCGCTTGAGGGTCGGTCACCCGCTCATCCAGATGCTGGATAAATAGCGACATCGCATGTAACGGCTGGCGTAAGTCGTGACTAGCTGTGGCCAGAAAACGCGTTTTGCTCTGGCTTTCACGCTCAGCTCGGGCGCGGGCCGCCACCAGCAGCCGCTCGTTGAGATAAGCGCCACGCATCATGTATTCATAAATGTAGGCACCCAGGCTACCAATCAGATTGAAGCACACCAGAAACAAACCGCTGGAAATGAGCAAGCTGCGAGGACTGCCGATCAGGTATTCCGCCCCCAGATAGCACACGACGATGGTCCAGGAGCCCAACACCGCATGCCGCATGGGCAGCCCCAGTAGAAAGAAACCGGAAAGCAGCACCAGATACAAGCCATCATGGGTGACTGTGACGCCGATATTGGCAATACGACTGACAACAATGATCATTGTCACCATCAGGCCACTGAGCACATAACTTAAGATTGCGGCAGCAAAAGCGCGACGCGGTGGCACCTGCCCTGCCCGGTTGGCGTACCAGAGGGTAACGCACACCACGGCCAGAACCGCCAACCTCACGGCAATGGTGTAACGGTTGAGATAGTCAGGCAGGAAGGTCAAATCGACCCAGACAAACAGCAACATAAAGCTGATGCATGAGAACGCAACAACCGCGACCCGGCTACACATTTTGCCATGTAGATAGAGCTGGAAACCGGCCTCCAGGGCTCGGCTGAATCGCAGGTGGGTGAAGCTGCGCTGCTGAGCCAGCAACGCTGGCTCATCGATAGGTGGATTGATGGCAGGGCCGGGGGTCATGGCCAATTTCCTGTTGTTATTGGATGCATGATGGCGTTTTTATACCATCGGGCAATATAGGAACAATATTAAAAAATTAATCAGTTTAAAAACAACATTTTGCTTTGCCTTTTTACGACTATGCTTCAGCTAAGCCCTTTAATGTAAAGCTGCAGTAAGGTGATAATGTGATCGTTATTAGCCCACTACTAACGCAACACCACCAGCATGACCCGGCCGGGCCAGACCTGGAAAAGGGTCAGAGCCAGCCCCCCCAATTCAATCCTCCGCTAAACATTGCCGTCCTTGTGCCGCCGCAGAGCTTGCGCTGCAACATTATTCGCCCCACATTGGCCTACTTGGGCGTTGCCGGCAACGCTGCAGAAAATCTTTTGCTCGGCACACTGCTCACTATGGCCTGGTTACCTACAGACAAACATTGCTGTGATGGTATAGGTCCGTACGCTATCAGCGCCTCCGTGCATACCCGCCTGTGGGATGAGTACCTGGCGCTGCACCCCGACCTGGCGAGTCTGATCCGCGGTCTGGCTAGCCAACGCTGCTTTCTGCAAGATCCGCATGCCGAACTCGCCTATAACCTGGGCTATGCCACCGCTATAGCATGGATGCTTTATCAGCAACAGGCCGTGTGTTTGGACGACTGCGCCGACATGCCGGCGCTGGCTCAGGTCTGGCAGCTTGCCTATCCGCACCAAGGCGCCAGCGCGCGCGACTTCATCAGCAGTTGGAATATGACCCATGGCGATCAAGCCGTGATCTGCTCCTGATCAATACCCCACCATCAGGCTCCGGCAGTCTGGTTGACCTGTCGGTCAACCCCTCGCATGCTGCTATTTGCAATCGCCCTCGCCACCCAACGCCGGAGACACCCATGCCTCAAAACAATCAGGTCAATCGCCAGATCCTGCTCGCTTCGCGCCCCGTCGGCGCCCCGCGTAATGAGAACTTCAACCTGGTTGAAAGCCCCATCCCCAGACCTGAGCAGGGCCAGATGCTGCTGCGTGCGCTGTGGATGTCGCTGGATCCCTACATGCGTGGCCGGATGAGCGATGCCAAGTCCTACTCGGAACCGGTTCCGGTGGGCGGCGTCATGACCTGTGGCGCCGTATGCCGCGTGGAAGAATCGCACCTGAACGGATTCTCCAAGGGCGATCTGGTGATGTCCTACACCGCTGGCTGGCAGGACTATTCCCTCAGCAATGGCACTATGGTGTTCAAGCTCGACCCGAACATGAGCAATCCTTCCCAGGCGCTGGGCGTGCTCGGCATGCCCGGTTTCACCGGTTATATGGGCCTGCTGGATATCGGCCAACCGAAGCCGGGTGAGACCGTTGTGGTGGCCGCTGCAACCGGCCCGGTGGGCGCGGTGGTCGGCCAGGTGGCCAAGCTTAAGGGTTGTCGCGTGGTAGGCGTGGCAGGCGGCGCGAAAAAGTGCGCCTATGCAGTGAAAGAACTGGGGTTTGATGCCTGCCTGGATCACAAGCAGGATGACTTCGCTGAGCAACTGGCTGTAGCCTGTCCACAGGGTATCGACGTGTACTTTGAAAACGTCGGTGGCAAGGTCTTTGACGCGGTGATGCCACTGCTCAATCCGCATTCGCGCATTCCCGTATGCGGGCTGATCGCCCAATACAATGCCACCGAGTTACCGCCCGGCCCGGATCGCCTGCCGCAGCTGATGCGCCTGCTGCTTAGCCAGCGTATACGCATGCAGGCGTTTATTATTTTCGATAATTACGGGCCGCACTATCCCGAGTTCCTCAAGGTCATGACGCCGTGGGTTGCTGAGGGCAAGGTCAAGGTCAAGGAAGATCAGGTCGATGGGCTGGAAAATGCGCCAGCCGCCTTCATGGGCCTGCTGGAAGGCAAGAACTTCGGTAAACTGGTAGTCAAGATCGCCGACAGTTGATCGGCACTTGGCGACAGCTCGGGGACTCTTTACCCTCGCCGCGCGCCGCTAGCCGCGCGCCTCTTGCCGTATCACCTTTACCGGGTCCCTGTTGCAGGACCCCTACCCGGAAAATGCCATGACCCCAGCCACTAAATTGCTCGACAAAGCCGGTATCGATTACCGGCTTCACCGCTATCAGCACGACCCCAAGGCCGAATCCTACGGCGGCGAAGCCGCCGACAAGCTCGACCTTAACCCAGCGCGCGTGTTCAAGACGCTGCTGGCCAGCACTGATGCCCATGAATTATTGGTGGCGATCGTGCCGGTCAATGGCATGCTCGACCTGAAGGCGCTGGCAACAGCAGCCAATGCCAAGCGAATCACCATGGCCGATCCTGCCGCTGCTCAGCGCAGCACCGGCTACCTGCTGGGTGGCATCAGCCCTCTTGGGCAGAAGAAATTCCTGCGTACCTTTATCGACAACAGCGCCCAACAATGGCCGACGCTGTATGTCAGCGGCGGCCGTCGCGGCCTGGAAATCGAATTGGCGCCAACTGATTTGGCTGACCAGACCCGTGGCGAGTTTGCTAGCATTAGCCGCTTGGACAAAACGACCCACTGAGGGTCAAAAACCATTACAACAAGGACCTCAGCGCCATGGCCCAGCATATTCTCGCTATTGACCAGGGCACGACGAGCAGCCGCGCTATCATTTTTGACGCCCAAGCCAGGCTCGTGGCCGTCTCGCAGACGGAATTCAAACAGTACTTCCCGCAGGATGGCTGGGTCGAACACGATGGTGAAGAAATCTGGTCGAGCACGCTTGAGGTATGCCGCGACGCGCTGAAACAAGCCCAGCTCACGGCCGACGATATCAACGCCATCGGCATCACCAATCAACGCGAAACGACACTGCTGTGGGATGCCGAAACTAGCGAACTGTTGCACCACGCCATTGTGTGGCAGGACCGGCGTACCGCTGACTACTGCAGCGAACTCAAGGCCGCTGGCCATGAAGCAATGGTCAGCGCCAACACCGGTCTATTGATCGATCCCTATTTCTCCGGCACCAAGCTGCGCTGGCTGTTGGACAACGTGGACGGTGCGCGCGAGCGCGCCGAACAAGGCAAACTGCGTTTTGGCACTGTTGACTGTTTTCTGCTCTGGCGGCTGACCGACGGCCAGGTACATCGCACCGATGCCAGCAATGCCTCACGCACGCTGATGTTTAATATTCACACGCAGCAGTGGGATAAGCAGATGCTTGAGTTATTGGATATCCCAACCAGCCTGCTGCCCGAAGTAATGGACTGCGCTGCCGCTTTTGGTAGCACCGCCCCCGAGATACTGGGCGCGGCCATACCCGTCGCCGGCATGGCCGGAGACCAGCAAGCTGCGTTGATCGGCCAAGCCTGCTTCGAGCCGGGCATGGTCAAGAGCACCTACGGCACCGGCTGTTTCATGGTTATGAATACCGGTGACACGCCCATCAGGTCCGAGCACCGGCTGCTGACCACCGTCGGGTACCGGCTGAATGGCAAGACCACTTTTGCCCTGGAAGGCAGCATTTTTGTAGCCGGTGCCGCCATCCAGTGGCTGCGCGACGGACTCAAGCTGATCCAGCATGCCGGTGAAACCGAAGCCATGGCGGAGCAAACCGGCGATCAGTGTGGTGTCTATCTGGTCCCAGCCTTTACTGGGCTTGGTGCGCCCTATTGGGATCCCGAGGCCCGCGGCGCTATCTTCGGCTTAACCCGTGATACCGGTATTGCCGAGATCGTCACTGCCGGCCTGCAGTCAGTGTGTTTCCAGACCCGCGATCTGCTTGACGCCATGACCGCCGATGGCGCCAACAGCACCGCCGCGCTGCGCGTCGATGGCGGCATGGTAGTGAATAATTGGGTGGTACAAGCGCTGGCCAATATTTTGGGGGTGCCCGTGGATCGCCCAGAGGTGACCGAAACCACCGCGCTGGGCGTGGCCTATCTAGCTGGGCTACATATTGGCTTATTCAAGGACCTTGAAGAGATCGCTCGCCATTGGCAGTGCGAACGCGCCTTCACTCCGGCGATGCCGGAGGCCAAGCGCAAACAGCTTTACACCGGCTGGCTGGACGCCGTCCGCCGCGTCAGGGACTAACCGCTTACCATCAGTAATGCTCAGCTACGCGGTTCATCACTGGCCTGAATGGGGAAGGTATCCACGCCAAGCGACTCATGCGGATCCAGCGGCGCATCGGCCAGGTCCACCGCCATGACGCCCTCTTCCCGTGCATCAGCAAACAGACTCCAGGCAGCAATGAACAGCGCTGCGATCATCGGACCGATGACAAAACCGTTCAAACCAAACAGCGAGAGTCCACCCAATGTAGAGATCAGCACCACATAGTCGGGTAACTTGAGATCCTTGCCAACCAACTGCGGGCGTAGGATATTGTCCGCCAGGCCAATCACAATGGCGCCAAAAGCGGTCAATACTGCGGCCTCCCAGAGTGCCCCAGTGGCCAGAAAGTAAATCGCCACCGGGCCCCAGATTAGCCCAGCGCCGACTGCAGGCAACAACGATAGCACCGCCATCAGCACACCCCAGAGCAAAGCACCCTGCAACCCCAACACCCAGAAAATAAAGCCACCCAACGCGCCCTGTACTGCTGCGACGGCGAGATTGCCTTTGACTGTGGCCTTGACCACCATGGTGAATTTGGTCAGCAAATGTTGCTTGTAAGACTCGCCCAGCGGGATCGCACGCTTGATGTGTCGAGACACGGTAGGCCCGTCCCGCAGCAGGAAAAACAGCAAATAGAGCATGATCGCGAAACTGATCAAAAAGCGGAACGTATCCTGACCGACGCTAAAAGCCTTGGTCGCTAAGAATTGGCTGGCCTGCTGCGCGCCCTCAGACAGTTGATCCTGGACGCTGGAAATATCCGTCAAACCAAAGCGCGCCAGCAAATCCTGAATGGGACCCGGCAGTGCAGTCATTATCTGCTCGAAATAATCACCAAAATTGATGTTACCCGACTCCATCCGCTCGTACAGCGCCGCACCCTGTTGTACCAGCGCACCGGTGAGGAATATGACTGGCAAAATCACTATCAGTAAAATCATTATCAACGTCACGAACGCCGCCAGACTGCGCCGCCCGCCCATCTTGGCCTCTACCCAGCGCTGCACCGGCTGGAAGATAATCGCCAGAATCGTGCCCCAGAACACCGCACTGTAAAATGGCAACAGCAAGAAAATGAAAGCGATGGACACCAGCACCAATAACAAGATAAAGCTTTTTTCTTCCATTCGAGCTTTCAGCATGATTCTTCCATAAACGTGGAGTCGAGGGGTCGCGGCACAGGGTCGGCACTATTATCAGATCACGAATGAACGCGCCTTTCCATCACTGCCTGTTACAAACGCTTCTACAGCAAAAGGCAACCCCGAAGCGCTCTTATAGACACCACCATTAACCAGGAAGTTGCACCAGCCGCCTTGAACCCCGCTGCACGGTACGTAGGGACTCTTAACCTGCGTACGCCATCAGCCGAACGAGCATCGAGCACTATTTTCAGGACAACCAGACCGCTGTCGTCAGAAAACGATCCATCAAATTAAACAATTAACACGATTGACAACGATTATCATTTATTTTTAGAATCACGCCGCGCTAGGCCCCCTGCCCCATTTCCCCGCCAGGGTACGGTTCTAATAATTCATAAACCGATAATCAGGACAATGAGATGATGCCAACCTCACTCTTTCAACGCCAATACCTCCCTATTGCGGTAGCCGTTGCGTTACTGCCCGCCAGTAGCATGGCTCAGACAAAAGACGTTTTCCGCATGCCTTCGATGGAGGTCATAGGAACCGAACAGGACGCGATCTCGCGCCAGACGGGTGCGGTAGTTATCATTGATCGCGAAGAGATTGAACGCATTCAACCCACCTCAACCGAGGACGTATTGCGCCGGGTGCCTGGCGTCCACACCAAAACTGAGGAAGAGTCCGCGGTAGTCAGCAATATAGGTATTCGCGGTCTCTCCGCCAGCGAAGCCAAATCGCTGATTCTGGAAGATGGTGTACCGGTTGCACCAGGCCTGTTTATCGGCAATGACCGTTATTACAACCCACGTATTCAACGGATGGAAGGCATTGAGGTGCTCAAGGGCTCCTCTTCCCTGCGCTATGGTCCGTCTACCATCGGTGGTGTGATCAACTATAAGACCAAGACTCCGGACGACGGCGTGTCTGTGTCCGGCCGCGTCGGTTCGTTCAATACCCGCGAAACAACCCTTGAAGCCGGTGGCCGCTCCCGCTCAGGTGACGCATTTGGCGGCCTGGTCGCCACCCATGCGCGCAGCGACGGCTTCATGGACAAAGACTATGAAATGACCGACCTGATGTTCAAGGCCGGTGTTGCCCTGAGTGACACCCAGAGCCTGGGCATGAAGTTTTCCTGGTATGAGAACGACGCCAATATCTCTTACCGCGGCATCTTCCTGGAAGATTACCGTGCTGGCCGTACCTATAACCCAGCGCCAGACGATTACTATCTGACCGATCGTAAAGCGTTTGACGTCAACCACGAGTGGCACCTCAATGATCGCGCCACCCTGCGCACGCTGGCCTACTGGAGCGAAGTGACCCGCGACTACTGGCGCTACAACGTTGATACCCCTGCATCCAACGCAGCCGGCCGCTGGGTCTACACCGATGACCTGACGGGCAACAACCGCTCTTTTGAACGTTTCGGGGTGGAAACTCGGTTATCTCTGGACCACGACCTGTTTGGCTTGATCAACGAAGCCGAATTCGGCCTGCGGCTAATGAAGGAAGAGTCTGATGACCGGCGCATTCGCGCCACGCGAGCTCAGGACCGCACCGGTATCAATGACCGGCATATCGAAGACACCGCAGAAAGCATTGCCGGCTATGTACAAAACCGGGTTGTCTTTACTGACCGTTTTGCGGTCACACCCGGTCTGCGTATCGAATCCTACAAGCAAGAGCGCAAGGTACTGACACAAAACAACGAATCAGCCGATACGACCAATACCGAGTTTCTGCCTGGCATTGGCGCGACCTACCAGTTGACCCCGGCGGCCCAGCTTTATGGCGGCGTTTACCGAGCATTCTCCCCCGCTTCCAACGGTGTTGCGCTGGACGGACTGACAGATCAGAAGCTGGATGGTGAGCGCTCCATTAACTACGAGCTGGGTGTTCGCGGCGCGTCGGGCCCCATGAGTTATGAAGTCACCGGTTTCTACATGGACTTCAAGAATCAGGTAATTACCGGCAACAGCGATCCCAATCTGTCGCAATCCAATGCCGGCAAAACACGGCACTATGGCCTGGAAGCTGCCCTTGGCTATGAACTGGGCATGGGTTTCAGCATCGATTCCAACGCCACTTGGGTTCCTGTATCAGAGTTCAAGACCGGTGAAAACAAGGGCAACCGGTTGCCCTACGCACCCAAGTACCTAGCCAACGTAGGCTTGGTGCATAACCATGGCAAGCTGACCAACGCACTCAATGCCCACTACCAGGGTGAGCAGTACGGCGACGCGAGCAATACCTCGGAAATCCCGGCCAACGCCGGAGGCGGCATCTGGGGTGGAAAAATGAGCTCATACACCGTCTATGACCTGACCAGCCAGTATCAGATCAATCCGAACCTGAGATTGCAGGGCGCGGTGAAGAACCTCACCGACAAGCGTTATATCACGGGTCTGCGTCAGGGTATTTACGTGGGACCTGAGCGCTCATTCGAGGTTGGATTCAACTACAAGTTCTAAGCACTATTGGAGGCGATAAGAAGCCTGCTTTGTGAGGTTGTGTAAAAACAGCCTCCAACACTGGCAAAGTAACCGCGACCTGGTTGGTGAGCAGGCTCGGCGTCCACCAGGTTGCCGAGCCTCGCTTTGCTTGCCGTCTTCAGCGCTCTACCTGGATAATTCCCTGCTGCAAGGCAATGGTCACCGCATGGGTTCGATTATGAGCGCCCAGTTTGTTCATTGTATTGTGCAGATGGCCCTTCACGGTTGCCTCACTAATGCTCAGCAACTGCGCCACGTGCCGGTTTGATCGGCCTTGAGCGACCCAATGCAATACCTGCCTCTCACGAATGGATAGGCTGGTGCGGCCCACCTGAGTGCGTAAATCAACCGTAACTTCCGCTGGAAGGCAGCGTCGCCCAGCTGCTAGCGCGCGCACGGTGCCGACCAGTTCCTTATGTAAGTTATTTTTCAGCAGATGAGCACAGGCGCCCGCATTGATCGCCTGCTGTACTCGGGCTTCTTTACGGTCGCTGCTCAGGACTGCAATTTTTGCCTGGGGGAATTCGCTGACAATGCTATTGATTGCGTCAACAGTATGCACTACCGGCCTTTGCACGGCCATCAGTGTCACGTCGGGCTGCAGGTCTCGGAACAAGACGATGGCGTTACGGCCGCCACTGGTCTCGCCCACCAGTTCAATATCCGCGTGGATGCTGATCACCGCTGCGATGCCAGCCCTCAGTAGCGGGTGGTCATCAATGATCATCAAGGTGATGGGCTTCCCGGCCTCGCTCATGCTGATACACCTCCTCCTGTGAGCTGAATTCAAGCACATCAGGCACGTATCAACATGGAAAAGAGCACACATTCTTTCGGTTTTGTAACGGGGTTAGCAACTTTCTAAACGCAGCATTCCCTGCGAAACACGTTGTTCGGCACAGAACACCCAGTTACCATGCCGCCCGCAGTAATGGCTCCTTCAGCAATAGGAATAGCAGTGCCATTTATCTACCTTATCGCTGGTGCGCTAGCCGCCCTTGCGTCGTTATCGATTACCGCCGCCCCACTCTCCTTTGACCAAGCCAAAACAGAACTACGCAGGCAGGTATTTCATGACCAGAATACCGCTGGCGATCTTTACTGTGGCTGTAATTGGCAATGGCAGGGCCGTTCTGGCGGGAGCATGGATCTGGCTTCCTGCGGTTACCAGATTCGCGCGCAGGCGGTGCGGGCCGAACGCCTGGAATGGGAACATGTGATGCCAGCCTGGGCGTTCGGGCACCAGCGTCAGTGCTGGCAACAGGGTGGCCGCAAAAACTGTATTCGTACAGATCCAGTGTTCCGTGCCATGGAGGCCGATATGCACAATTTGTGGCCTACGGTAGGTGAGGTGAACGCCGACCGCAGTAACTATAACTACGGCCAACTGACCAGCACACCCTACCGCTATGGTGCCTGTACCTCACGCGTTGATTTCAAGGAGCGTGTCGCCGAACCCCGTGACGAAGCAAAAGGCACCGTAGCCCGAATCCAGTTCTATATGCATGATCGCTATGGGTTAAGCATGTCCAGACAGCAACAACAATTGCTGATGGCCTGGTATGGCCAATATCCGGTGACTGAACCCGAGCGCGTCCGCGACCAGCGTATTGCCGCAGTGATGGGACACAGCAATCCATATGTAACGGGTAAACGCACTTGGACCCTCGGACAACGGCCTAGTGGAGAAGGTTTGCAGCAGTTGACTGCGCAACAACCCAGCGCGGTGAAGAACCGTACCCAGCCAGCCGACGCTACTGGCCCCATCATCGGCAATCGCAACAGCAAGGTATTTCACCTGCCACAAGGTTGCCCTAGCTATAGCCAGGTCGGTGAGCGCAACAGGGTGCTGTTTCAAACCGAGGATCAAGCGCAGACGCAGGGATATCGGAAAGCGGGGAACTGCCGGTAATTTTTCGCACGGAAATAGGTATAATGCGCAGCAGCACCGGTAGCTTAACCCACCGTGCTGCTGCGAGTAAAAATCGCTATCAGGCTTTATCTATACCGTCTTTGACCGCCTTCTTAACGTCGCCTTTAAGATTCTGCGCCTTGCCCTTAATCTCTTGAGCCGCGCCTTCACCCTGAAGCTGCTCATTGCCGACTGATTTACCTACAGCTTGCTTGCCCTTGCCAACCACTTCATTGGCAGTGCCCTTGATCTTGTCTGTGGTGCTGGTCATGGTAGTACTCCTGCTAACGATCGGGATTCGACCGTACCCCTCTGAGACATCTTGCCGGGATTTCAGTTCAGCGGGTCCGCTGTCATCTTGATCGAAAAGCGTCGCGCAAGGCCGCAATATCGAACTTTTTCATCCCCAGAAATGCCTGGGTGATCCGCTCTCGCTGCTTAGGCGTGCCACTACGTATCATCTGTTCCAGTTCGGCAGGAACAATTTGCCAGGAGATACCGTACTTATCCTTGAGCCATCCACATTGTTCAGCCTCGGGTACCGCCGACAGCCTGTGCCAGTAGTAGTCGATCTCTTCCTGAGTATTGCAGTTGAGCATAAATGAAGTAGCTTCATTGAAGCCAAAGTCGTGTTCGAGTGCGCTATCCATGATGGCAAACCAGCTGCTCTCGAGCATGACGTCAGCATACATCACTGTGCCTTCCCTGTTCGGCGCCTGGCCGGCCGGGTAGCGATGCAACTCACCCAACCGCGCATTACGAAAGATGGACGCATAATAACCGCCGGCCTCCTCTGCCTTTCCACAGCGGCCACCTACAAATAACAGCGAAGGCACAATAGCTGGCCGCGGCTCGCCTTCGGAATCCCAGAGAGCCAGCTGCCAGCTCAAACCATATTTATCCTGCACCCAACCATAGGCTTTGCTGAACGGATACTCGTCTAAGGGCATCAGTACCTTCCCGCCCGCAGACAATGTTGCCCAGACATTCTCCAATGCCGCTTTCGCCGCCTGTCGCGGCGATGGACTGGCAAATTGCAGTGGGTCAAAGTTGACGATAAAGGAAATGGATGGATTGAACTGAAAGTACGGCCCGGCGCTGATAGCGGCAAACCGCTGCCCCCACAATTGCAACGAGACTAGCTCGCAATCGCCTGACGGCGTGCCATGCAGTGTGGTTACAGCCAGCACCGCTGACTCTGGGAACAAGCTCGCATAGAACTCGCTGGCTTCCTTGGCCTGGGTATCAAACCAGAGGTGCGGAACAATCCGTTGAGTAATAGCTGTCATGCTGGTGACCTCCAAAATGAATGGTGATATCCGTAGTCGCACAGCAGCGCCTGAAATCGACAGCCACTGGTAGCAGCCCGCTAAACATGGTGCATAACCCCGATTCTTGCCAACCCAACAATGGATCCCCGCGTTCGCGAGGATGACGATGGCGGCGGAGTACAGAGTGCGTGTTTGAGCGTCGCAGCGTATCCAAAACCGAGTCAATCCCGCCCCACACCCGTCATTACTGACCCCAACCCCGTCATTCCCACCCCCCACCCGTCAACGCCGCCCAATACCT
>TARA_R110002051_G_scaffold13435_2_pt1 | contig 112608 bp, 101 predicted proteins | sample TARA_R110002051 | Tara Oceans TARA_R110002051 (sample SAMEA4397023) | marine metagenome | biome: Polar Biome; feature: [MES] marine water layer (ENVO:01000295) within the mesopelagic zone...; material: water (ENVO:00002006), including particulate matter (ENVO:01000060) such...
TCGCCTCCTCTAATGCTGCTGATGTCGCTGCTGGAGCTGGAGCTTCGCTAGATCCTATTATTTCTATAATTGCGATAGTTTGTCCCACTTGAACAACATCGTCTATGTCAAATAATTTTTCAATCAATACCCCATCAACCTCACTTGGCACTTCACTGTCTACCTTATCTGTAGCAATCTCAAGTACCGCTTCATCAGCTTCAATGGTATCTCCCACTTCTTTGAGCCAAGAGGTTAGCGTTGCTTCTGCAACACTCTCTCCCATTTTTGGTAGCTTAAGTTCAAACTTTGCCATATTCTTAGTTTAAAGATGTTTTATTTGATTCAAATACAAAAATAGTGATTTTTGAGTTTGAAAATTGACAATTATTCAATAATCAATCAAAAGTGAATCATAGAACCTAGTCCATCACTAAGATCACTCCCTAATGCAAAAGTACTATTTTTTGGAATGATTTTGAACGTTAGTCCGCGGTTTTGACCTGCCAAAAGTTTCTCAATACATTCCTTATATGTCATACTATTGGCATCTAAGATAATTTCGGTTCCCGCCGTCACATCATCGATAGTGACATTTCGTTCTACAGGTTTCCCAATAGCCTTAGTGAGTTTCTGTGCCAATGAAATATCATCGTTTAATATAGCGTAACCGTTAGGAATAATCTCTTCCAAGATGGGTTTACGCTTTCGCGAAAGCGTTGCGTACCACAATCCCGCTCTTACCAATATGCTTTCTATCGGATTGCTTTTTAAATGCTTATCATAAAAGATCCGCATGGCTCCATAGAACCGTTTGCGGTAAACCGTATCACGTGCTGTACTTTCTCCTTTATAATGAATGACAGGCGACTGCCCTATATAGTAGTTCTGATAGCCAACCTTGGTAATGGTATAAGAAAGATCAATGTCTTCACCATACATAAAGTATTGCTCATCAAAGCCCTTCACTTCTTTATAAATATCTGTTCGCATCCACATAAATGCCCCCACTAGGACAGCAACCTTTCCGTTCTCCGTTTGCTTGACATTACGGGCGTAATATAGATCTCCATTGCCAAATATCTTTTGAAAAGCCACCTTTGGGGTGGGCAAATTGCGTTTACACTCTGGCAAGAATTTTCCAGTTCCATCTATGAGTCTCACTCCAATTGCTCCCGCATCTGGTCGCTTTTCGGCAAAGGCTAGTACCGTGCTAAAGGTATCTTCAGCGACAACAGTGTCTGGGTTGAGAATACAAACATATTCTCCTTTGGCAATGGCTACACCTTGGTTATTTGCCTTGGCAAAGCCTATGTTTTCAGTATTAGCTATCAATTTTACCTCTGGAAATAGTTTGCGCATCATGTCGCAGCTATCATCAGACGATAAATTGTCTACCACAATGATCTCAGCATCCATATCCTGAATAGCAGCCTGCACGCTTTTGAGACAAATCTCTAAAAAATAGCGAACATTATAATTGACAATGATAACAGAAAGTTTCAAAGGCTTAGTGCTTTAAGGAAGATTCAAATGGTATACGCTGCAAGATACTGCGTCCTAAGGTAATCTCATCTGCATACTCCAACTCATCACCCACGGCAATTCCACGCGCAATGGTGGACATTTGAATCTTGAATTGCTCCAGCTGACGATACATATAAAAGTTAGTAGTATCACCTTCCATCGTTGAGCTCAAGGCGAAAATCACCTCTTTTATAGTTCCTTCTTTCACCTTATTAATAAGCGAGTAAATCGTTAGGTCCTGTGGCCCTATACCATCGAGCGGACTGATTTTTCCTCCCAAGACATGATACAAACCACGGAACTGACTGGTATTTTCAATAGCCATCACATCGCGTACATCTTCGACCACACAAACGAGGCTTTCGTCTCGATTGGGATTGGCACAAATCTCACAAAGATCGACATCAGAAATGTTGTGGCATTTTTTACAAAACTTAATAGTGTCTCTCATAGTGAGCAAGGCTTCTGCAAGAAGGTGCGTCTGAGAATCAGGCTGTCGTAATAAATGCAATACCAAACGCAATGCAGTACGCTTCCCCACTCCTGGGAGCTGAGACATTTCGTAAACGGCATTTTCAAGAAGTTTTGAGGAGAATTCCATGGTGACAAAGATACTTTTTTTGGCTGCGAAATTCGATGAGAGCTTCCTTAATTTTTATCCTCTAATAATGGGACAAATCGGAAATTACCAAATTCCTTTTTTTCAAATTTCGTAGCATCCTGACGTACATATAAAGTCATCACCTGTGTGTCATCGCCTACAGGAATTACCAATCTCCCTCCTACTTTAAGCTGTGAAAGCAATGGCTTGGGCACAAATGGGGCGCCAGCAGTTACAATAATGCTATCAAATGGCGCATATTCTGGCAAACCTTTATAGCCATCACCAAAACTCAAGAATTTAGGCCGGTAGCCTATTTTGGATAAAAACAACTTCGTTTTTTTGTACAACTCTTGCTGGCGCTCTATAGAATACACCTTGGCTCCTAATTCGCATAGTACAGCAGTTTGATATCCACTTCCAGTCCCAATTTCTAAAACTTTTTGCCCTTTTTTTATTTGAAGCAATTCGCTTTGAAAAGCCACTGTGTAGGGCTGAGATATCGTTTGATCGGCAGCAATGGGGAATGCTTTGTCTTGATAGGCATGCCCTTCAAAACTACTATCCATAAAAAGATGCCTAGGAATTTTCCCAATGGCGTCTAAAACCTTGGTGTTTTTAACTCCCTTCTCGGCGACTATTTGCACGAGTTGGCGACGTTTTCCTTGATGGCGGGTAGTATCTTTCATTGGGATAAAAATACACTTTTCGCTGGGAAAGCATAGCAGATTCTAGCAAGATATTCGGAATTAGGCTTGAAATAAAAGCGCAAGGCAGGCCTTTACTCTGAGCAAGGTCGAACTCCCAAAGCACAGCCCATAAAATCCCTTAATAAATAGTATTTTTGTGTAAAATAAAAGACTATGCTTAAAGCTGGAGTACTAGGTGCGGGACACCTAGGAAAAATTCACTTACGCCTTCTACAACAATCAGATCAGTATGAACTCGTAGGTTTTTATGACGTATCTCCCGAGGTACGTAAAGCTATCTCTGAAGAATTTGGATATACTGTTTTTGAAAGTGAAGAAGCATTAATCGCGGCTTGTGATATGGTAGATGTGGTAACGCCCACTACCTTTCATTTCAGCAGTGCCGAAAAGGTGATCAAAGCTGGCAAGCATCTCTTTGTTGAAAAACCCATTGCAAATACCGTTGCAGAAGCAGAAGCCTTAATGGCACTCGCTAAAGAACACAATGTATTAGGCCAAGTTGGCCATGTAGAGCGTTTTAATCCAGCCTTTATGGCCGTCAATCACAAGATTGAAAATACCATGTTTATTGAAGCGCACCGTCTTGCCGAGTTCAACCCGCGAGGAACAGATGTTCCTGTGGTACTAGATTTGATGATTCACGACATCGATGCGATATTAAGTGTGGTTAATAGCCCCGTAAAAAGTGTCAATGCCAGTGGTGTTTCTGTAATTAGCGACACTCCCGATATTGCCAATGCGCGTATCGAATTTGAAAATGGCTGTGTTGCCAATCTTACTGCTAGTCGTATCTCGATGAAGAGCATGCGGAAGGCTCGTTTCTTTCAAAAAGATGCATATATCTCTGTTGACTTTCTAGAAAAGAAGGTCGAAGTGGTAAAAATGAAAGACGCCCCCGAAACTCCAGATGATTTTGCGATGATTTTGCAAAATGCAGAAGGTGTGAAGAAACAAATCTATTTTGATAATCCAGAGGTTCCAAATAACAATGCGATTCTGGATGAATTGAACGCTTTCGCGAAAGCGATCAATACCAATACAACCCCTATTGTCTCTTTGGCAGCAGGGACAGAAGCTTTGAGAGTTGCCAAAATGATCATCGCCGATTTTTAATAATACAGTAACCTTATAAATACCCGCAATCGCGGACCTCAGTATGAAAAACGTAGCAGTAATTGGAGCAGGAACCATGGGAAATGGTATCGCTCACACCTTTGCACAAAGTGGATATAAAGTACAACTCATCGATATCTCCCAGAGTTCGCTAGATCGTGGAATCTCCACCATAACCAAGAATTTAGACCGAATGGTCGCTAAAGAACGTATCTCTGAAGCTCAGAAAAACGAAACCTTAGCAAACATCACCACTTTCACAAATGTGGAAGAAGGTGTAGAATACGCTAGCCTTGTTGTTGAAGCAGCAACTGAAAATGTTGATTTAAAGCTAAAGATTTTCAAAGGTTTGGATGAAGCTACTGGCGACGATTGTATCCTAGCAACCAATACCTCTTCGATTTCTATAACACAAATCGCCGCTGTGACTAAACGTCCGGAGCAAGTGATTGGAATGCACTTTATGAATCCAGTACCAATTATGAAATTGGTTGAAATCATCCGAGGGTATAATACCAGTGATGCTACAACCAAAACGATCATGGAGATGTCTAAAGCCTTAGGGAAAGTTCCTGTAGAGGTGAATGACTATCCTGGGTTTGTTGCAAATCGCATCTTGATGCCAATGATCAATGAGGCTATTGAAACTTTATACAATGGTGTTGCTGGTGTTTATGAAATAGATACAGTAATGAAATTAGGAATGGCCCACCCAATGGGCCCCCTACAACTCGCCGATTTTATTGGCCTGGATGTATGTCATTCGATATTAGAAGTAATGCATGACGGTTATAAAAACCCAAAATATGCGCCTTGTCCGTTGTTAGTTAATATGGTTCGTGCTGGAAAGCTAGGAGTCAAATCTGGTGAAGGTTTCTATGATTATTCAGAAAGCCGTAAGGCTGAGAAAGTAGCCAAGATGTTTGCTTAATTAATCCTCGATAAATCTATGCCTAAAATCACTCCTTTCCGAGCCGTGCGTCCTACCCGAGATAAGGCGGGCTTAGTGGCGAGTCGTGCCTATGAGCATTATACAGAAGAAGGACGTAATTTTAGAATGGATCGAAATCCATTTTCATTCTTGCATATTGTCAACCCTGGCTACAAATACCATAAAGAAGTTACAGGCAAAGATCGTTTTGCATTAGTTCGCAACCGCTATCAGGAATTTAAGGAGGATGGAATCTTCATTCAGGATGAAAGTCCGCAGATGTATGTTTACAAAATTGTAGACAGAGACAACAACGCCTTTGTGGGTATCATGGCGGCAGCTGCAGTAGAAGACTATCAAAACAATGTCATCAAGAAGCATGAAGAAACTATTCAGCATCGAGAAGTGCTTTTTAAAGAATATTTAGACACTGTAGGTTTCAATGCAGAAGCGGTGTTACTTACTTATCCAGATAACTCTGTAATTCATGAGATTTTGGAAGCCACTATGCAAACGCGTGCAGAATATGAATTTACCACCACTTATAGAGACACCCAATATATGTGGCCTTTATCGGATCCAGCACAAATAAAGAGCATCCAAGATGCTTTTGCAGAAATGGACAGTCTATATATCGCCGATGGTCATCATCGCTCTGCCTCTTCGGCCCTTCTCGCTGAAAGTCGCAAAGCCTCCAACCCAAATCATACGGGAACTGAAAGCTACCAGCATTTTTTAAGCTATCTCATACCCGAGTCGCATTTGCAGATATATGAATTCAACCGTTTGGTAAAGGATTTAAACGGCTTGACGAAAGAGGCATTCCTTATTGCATTAGACACTAACTACCGCATTGAATGTAGAGGGGTATCGATATACAAACCCACTAAGAAACATCATTTTACAATGTATTTAGAAGGAGAGTTTTATTCTTTATACTTACGTAAACAAGAACGGGCATTCTCTAATCCACTGGAGAGTCTTGATACTCATATTTTACATCAAACGATTTTAGAACCTCTACTCGGGATTAAAGATGTGCGCAATGATCAACGTATCGCATATGCCGATGGTCGTAAGGACATGACCTATGTGAAGGACCTCATCGATCATGGCAATTTCACTGTTGGCTTTGGCATGCTACCTATTACCATTGCAGAGCTAAAGGAAATAGCAGATGCTGGGCTTACAATGCCCCCAAAAAGTACGTATATTGAGCCTAAACTAAGAAGTGGAATAACGATTTACGAGTTTTAATGAGCATATCTGAAAACATAGTTCGCTTTCGCGAAAGCATACCCACCCACATTACGCTTGTCGCCGTATCTAAAACCAAACCCATCTCGGATCTTCAAGAAGCCTATGATGCTGGACAACGCATTTTTGGCGAAAACAAGATTCAAGAAATGACTGAAAAATGGGAACAACTACCCAAGGATATTCAGTGGCATATGATTGGACATGTACAGACCAATAAGGTTAAATACATGATTCCTTATGTGAGTTTGATACATGCAGTAGATCGTATAAAATTACTTAAAGAAATAGATAAACAGGCACAAGCAGAAGGTCGTGTAGTTGATATTTTAATCCAAGTAAAGATTGCTCAGGAAGATTCAAAATTTGGAATGGCAGTTCAGGATGTTATCGATCTTTTTGAAGGAGATACCATAGCCCAATATCCAAACGTTTGTGTAAAAGGACTGATGGGAATGGCATCCTTTAAAGATAATGAAGAGCAGATTGCACAAGAATTTGCGATTTTGAAAGGATTATTTGATCGTTTTCGTGGTTCAGAAGCTGTAAAAGCAGCTAATGTAGATCTCTCTATTCTATCTTCCGGGATGAGTGGTGACCATAAAATTGCTATCTCTAAGGGAAGTACGATGGTTCGCGTAGGAAGTGCTATTTTTGGCAATCGTAATTATTAATAAAAAAATGAATTGCTCTTTTTAAAAGAGACGCTGTAGATGTACGCAATTATAGATATAGAAACAACCGGTGGTAAATACAACGAAGAAGGCATCACCGAGATTGCGATCTACCGTTTTGATGGACACGAAATTGTCGATCAATTTATTAGCCTAGTCAACCCAGAGCGGCCTATCCAAGCATTTGTTGTTGGCCTCACTGGCATTAACAACGATATGTTGCGCAATGCACCTAAGTTTTATGAAGTGGCCAAACGCATTATTGAAATCACCGACGGCTGTATCATGGTGGCACACAATGCACAGTTTGATTACCGCATCCTCAGTCTTGAGTTTGATCGCTTGGGCTATCCTTTTGAACTTACTACACTTTGTACTGTAGAGTTGTCTCAAGATTTACTACCCGGACATAAAAGTTATAGTCTCGGAAAATTAACAAGAGCTCTAGGCATTCCAATGACCGACAGACACAGAGCAAGTGGAGATGCGCTTGCCACTGTGAAACTTTTTCAAATGTTGCTCGATAAGGATACTGAAAAGAAAATCATACAAGCAGCGATACGTTCATTTCCTAAAAGACATATTGATATCAAATTAAAAGATATGATCAGCGCTACACCTTCTGTTACGGGGGTGTATTATATGTACAATGAAGAAGGGGTTATTATCTACATTGGTAAGAGCAAGAATATAAAAAAACGTCTGACACAGCATTTCACGAGTGACAATAGAAAGAGTAAACGTATCCAAAACGAAGTGGTTACCGTTACTTATGAAGAAACAGGCAGTGAATTGATTGCCCTTTTGAAAGAGAATGAAGAAATCAAGCGCAATAAGCCTAAATTCAATAGAGCTTTAAGACGTACTAGATTCCAAGTGCAGCTCACGCAGTTTACAGACGATCAAGGCTATATCAATCTAAAAACTGAACGCGCCGATGGTCGCAAACGAGCGATAACTACTTATAGTAATACGAAGGCGGCAACAGCAAACCTAGAGCGTATCATAGACACCTATGAGCTCTGTCAAAATAAAACTTCCCTATCAAATGGAAGCGGACATTGCTTTAATTATTCTATAAAAAAATGTAATGGCGCCTGTGTAGATGCCGAAACGGCTATTGCATACAATCAGCGTGTGACTGCTTTTTTAGATAGGTATAGTTATGTAAACAAAAGCATGCTTATTATTGATAAAGGTCGTAAGGTTGACGAGCGATCTGTAGTACTCATCGAAAATGGAATTTTTCAAGGCATAGGGTTTTACAACCTCAATTTTCAACTGAGTACCCTTGAAATATTAAGGTCTATAATCACTCCTATGGAGGACAATAGAGATGCTCAGCATATTATACAAAGCTATTCTAGAAACAGGAAGAATTTAAAAATCATCCCATTAGAAGAAATGGTTAATCCCTAAAGAAGTAGTATTTTTAATGTAATCTTACATCAAAGTGACTAAATCAAAACAAAGCTTGCGTTCTAAACTTCATAGTGTGATCTATGAAGCAGACTCTGGTGCTGGGAAAGTTTTTGATGTTATTCTGCTAATATTAATTGTAGCAAGTATCATTTTGGTGATGCTGGAAAGTGTAGAGAGCATCAATGATAGATTTGGTGATCTCTTCTATATCGGAGAGTGGATCATTACCATCTTTTTTACCATCGAATATATATTGCGTGTGGGTACCATAAAAAAACCCACTTCCTATATTTTTAGTTTTTACGGAATTATTGATTTTCTTTCAACGATTCCGCTTTATGTATCCTTTTTCTTTGTTGGAACTCATGCACTCCTCACAGTGCGAGCCCTGCGATTGCTCAGAATCTTTAGAATTTTAAAGCTTACACGCTATATTGGAGAATCCAACAAACTCTCAAAGGCCTTAACCGATAGTAAAACCAAAATTAGCATTTTCCTTTTTGCTGTACTCATCGTTTGTATAATAGCAGGAACCTTAATGTATCTCATTGAAGGAGAAGAAGGCGGTTTTCGCAACATCCCTGTGAGTATTTACTGGTGTATTGTAACCTTAACCACCGTGGGATATGGTGACATCGCTCCTATCACCCCCTTGGGTCAATTTTTAGCTGCAGTTATCATGATTATGGGTTATGGAATCATTGCCGTACCTACTGGAATTGTGAGCGCCGAATACGCCAAAAGCGAATTGACAAAAAAACCTGGCGACACCTACATTCATACCAATACCCAATCCTGTCAAAACTGTGGTAATGAAAAACATTTAGATAGCGCCAAGTTCTGCAATAATTGCGGTTATACTTTGAACAAGAATGTCTAAACAACTCATTGCTGTTGTAGGACCTACTGCAATAGGAAAGACAGCACTCTCCATAAAAATTGCAAATCATTTTCAAACCGAAATCATATCGGCAGATTCGCGTCAGTTTTTTAAAGAAATGCGCATTGGAACTGCTGTCCCTGAACCCATAGAATTACAGGCTGCACAACACCATTGTATTCAACACATCTCTATAGATGACCCCTATAGTGTAGGGCATTTTGAAAGAGAAGCCCTCCAATTATTAGATTCACTTTTTAAAATTCATGACCAAGTAGTTGTGGTAGGTGGCTCTGGCATGTATGTAGATGCGGTAATTAATGGCTTAGACGTTTTTCCAGACGTACTGCCTGGCACTCGTGAACAACTTCAGAATCTTTTTGAATCTGAGGGAATTGAAGCTTTACAAGCATTACTTAAGGAAAAAGACCCAGTGTATTATGAGCAAGTGGATCTTTCAAATCAGCAACGTGTGATGCGTGCATTGGAAGTTTGCCTTTCGGCGAAATTGCCCTTCAGCTCATTTCGTAATCAGCCTAAAGCAAAACGTCCTTTTGACACTATCAAGATAGGATTACAGGCAGATAGAACAATCATGTATGACCGAATCAATAAGAGAGTAGATTTAATGATCGAAGGCGGACTCGTAGAAGAGGCGCGCAGCTTGCTTTCGCGCAAGCGTACCAATGCCCTGCAAACTGTTGGCTATAGAGAATTATTCGAACATTTTGAAGGAAAGGTGTCACTTGAACAGGCTATAGAAAATATCAAAACCAACACCCGAAGATTTGCCAAAAGACAGTTGACTTGGTATCGCAAAGACGATAGTATTAACTGGTTTGACTATGAAACTGATTTTAAAGAAATCGCAGCATTTATCACAAAAAAAACGTCTTGAAAATTTCAAGACGTTTTTTACTTCACTAATATCATGGTTTATTTAGTCGTTACTCTTAACAACTAGTCTAAATCCTTCTCCATGGATATTTAATATTTCTACTACATCATCCTTTTTCAGATACTTACGTAGTTTGGCAATATATACATCCATACTTCTAGATGTAAAGTAATTGTCATCTCTCCATATTTTGGTCAATGCCAATTCGCGAGGCATCAAATCATTTTCATGCAATGCAAGCATACGGAGTAATTCATTTTCTTTAGGCGACAATTTTATTGGATCTTCTTCCTTATAGGTTAAGAACCTTAATTTTGAGTTTAGGTGGAAATTTCCAATGATAAACTCAAATTGTTTAGAATCGGCAACAGAATCTACAGATTTACGCTGCATGATCGCCTTGATTTTCATAAGGAGTACCTCACTATCAAAAGGCTTATTAAGATAATCATCTGCCCCTACTTTGTAGCCTTTAAGCACATCCTCTTTTAGCGCTTTAGCCGTTAAGAAGATAATTGGCACATCAGCATTTTTCTCTCTGATTTCTTTAGCCAGTGTAAATCCGTCCTTATACGGCATCATTACATCGAGGATACATAAATCGTAGTCGTCTTTTTTGAACTTTTCAAAGCCTTCCATACCATTTTTAGCATGAGTGACATTGTAATCATTCATTGATAAATAATCTTTTAGAACAGTTCCGAAGTTCGGATCATCCTCTACTAATAAAATCTTTTTGTTTTCAGTTTCCATATCTTATGATATTAGTGGTAATTTTAAAATAAAGGTACTACCCTTTCCTTTTTCACTTTCAACGTATATTTCACCTTGGTGATCTTCTACTATTTGCTTCACATAGGCAAGTCCTAAACCATGCCCCTTTACATTGTGAATATTCCCTGTATGTTCGCGATAGAATTTTTCAAAAATCTTACGCTGTACAGCCTTTGACATTCCTTCACCTTGATCTTGAATTTTCACAATGATGAAGTTTTTGACATTCTCTGTGTATATATCAATTTTAGGCGCCGTAGGTGAATATTTCACTGCATTGTCTAATATGTTAACGATAACATTGGTAAAATGTGTTTCGTTTGCCAAAATTGATGATTTAGCTGCATCCAAATGCTTTTCAATATAACCCTGTCTATCTTCAACAATGAGTTCTAAATGTGATACCGCATCTTCAATGATGTCATGTAACTTATAGCGCTCCTTATTGATGTCTAATTCATTTTTTTCTAGTTTCGAAATCCGTAAAACGTTTTCTACTTGAGCGTGCATTCTTTTATTTTCTTCCCGTATCATCCTATGATAATAGGCGACCTTTTCAGTATCATGGGATACCTTTGGGTTTTTAATCGCATCTAATGCAAGGTTAATCGTTGCAATAGGCGTCTTAAACTCATGCGTCATATTATTGATAAAATCCGTCTTGATTTGCGATATCTGACGCTGTTTATTCAATTGATTTAATGCACTAGAGTAGGCTACAATGATAATTATCGTAAAAATCACCGATAAAGCAACCATTCCAATAATTGAGGAGATTACAAATCTCTTCTCACCAGGGAAATTGGCGTATAGCTGATAGCTACTTTTTCCTTCCTTATTAGAGAATAATGGCACTCCGTATGTGGGAGCGGCCCCTTCCAATTCAAAATTCTCTGAGCGAACTCTCGTACTCAAATTAGTACTATATACTGCAAATTCGAAGTCGGTCTCCATCTCCCTCTCCCCTAACTCCAAACTCATCAATCGTTGAATTTCTTCAACGGTGACTCTCATATGCACAGGTTTTTTTGCTGCACGTTCTTTAATGAGTTCACTGAAACTATATTTTTCAAAATCTTTTAGTCTTGAAAAGTCTTCAAATATACTTTCGACTCCACCCCCTAATTCTTCTGATGAATTTCCTCCATCCAAAATCACACGTTGAGTTCGCGAAAAGTACCTTTTATACTCAATACTATCAAGATCAAAATCAAAGGCTGGGGAAGCCAATTTAAAATCTTGTTGCAAAATTCCATTGCGATAGATAAAAACATCATTAGAAAAAGGTAATTGTTCTAACAATACCAATTCATCAAATGACAGGTCATCTGAAATTCCAATACTATCTACCAGTTTTTTATAGGGAACAAAATAATCTTCAACTTCCCTATTTTGAATTTTTTTGGCTACAGCAACTAGTGCTTGTTTTGCGCTAAACTCAAACTGTTCTCTTTTAGTTGTCACACTATTTGTGATCCAATATCCTTGTACGAATATGATTCCAATGAGAGATAAACTCATTAGGAGGATCAGTAAATAGAACAGTTTTTTATTCATCACCCAAAAGTAATATTTTAACATTTAGGCGTGTTTCCATTTAACCAAATGTTAACAGAAAGTATTTACCAGTTCTGGCGTATGCGTTTGAGAAGATGTTGATGGATTTGAAGAACCGTTTTTTCTGTGACGGCTAGATTTTCATTGTGAATGTGTGCATCTGCTAGTGCCATTTTTTTAGCATCACTCCATTGCGCATCCATTCTTTTACGCACATCGGCTTCAGATGTTTTATCACGTGCCATCACTCTTCGAATGCGCTCTGTCATTGGAGCGATGACAATAATATTGAAGTCATTCATTTGATAACTACCATTTTCAAATAAAATAGCCGCCTCTTTAATCACATACGGACTGCTTTGTTGACTATGCCAATATTCAAAGTCTTTGGCAACCGCTGGATGAACTAAATTATTAATTTGCTTCAACAATTTTGAATCACTAAAGATTTTGCTTGCTATAAAAGCTTTGTTTAGGGAATTATTGACATATGCCTCAGGCCCTAAAACTTCTATTATTGCTTTCTTCAGCGAAGGATCTTCCTCCATAAGTCTTTTGGCATGATCATCGGCGATGTAAATCGAAATACCTAAGGATTTAAAAAAACGTGCAACCGTCGTTTTCCCACTACCTATTCCACCTGTTAGTCCTACTACCATTATTCAACAATTACATATTTCACTTGATTAGTACCAAGACGTACATCTGAGACTACCTTTGGTGCTCGCGCTAATTCGAGTGTCATATAATGATCATCTACATTTTTCTTAGAAAAGTCACAAACCACTGAAAAATCTCCAGGATGAACCTGATCAAAATCCTTAACGGCTACTTGATAGAACACTTTTATTTTTTTTGGAAATAATTGTACAGTAGCGTCGGCATTGATAATCTCGACCGCTATTTCCAAAGTTCCTTCAGTATATTTAGTCACCTTTTGATCCAATTGGACCACCTCAGGTATCAAAGTAACACCAGTAGGGAGCAGAGAAATGTCTAAGGCAATTTGGGTGCTAACATTTTCACTTAGTTTGCCCTTTTCTAAAGGCACAGTATAAATAGTATCAATTTGAGAAATCTTATCTGCTGCACCTATAATTTGAACTTCTGATGGCTCAATGACTAATGGACCATCACTTCCATAACCAGCACCATATTCAAAATTATGACGAACGACTACTGGAACCGTAAACTCTGATAAACTATCAACTGAAAAAAATAAGCGTTCAGGACGAACAAACAGCTTATCATTGCTAGCATTCAGCATTTGGGCCACCTTAAGTCGATTTAAATCAAATCTCCACTCATAGCCACCATTATTTTCTGAAAGATCCTTAAACGGCACCTTTAGCTCCATATTCTGAAAACCATTCTGGAGTAAGGTAAAACCGTTTGTTTCATAATCTACCTCTACAGCCGCCTGCCCTTCATTAGATAATACCAAACTTTGAGGGACTCCAACTACAGTCATTGTAACAATTGTGGTGGCATCGTATACTTTAGCCAATTTAATTATTACCGCCAAAACGGTAGTAAACAAAAGAAAGAAAAGGTATACTTTCAGATTGGTATTCTTAAAAAAAGAGCTATCGCTTATAGACATGTAGTATAGTTATCTTTTAAAATTAACTAAAAAATAATTCAGGGAATTTTATTCGTGGATTCTTTTTGAGCCAACCAACAAAGTAGGATGATTTAAGAAAACCTGTACCATAGCCATAAAATTGAATGAAACTTGCAAAAATAGCGAGGCTTGCAATTTTTAAAGATTTAGTTTGTACCAAAGCCACAAAAAACAATAACATGAAATAAGCACCTATGGTGGAAAGCAACCAAAAAATCCCCAATAAGGCCATTAGTATAGCAACTGATACATATAAGACAAATAAGCTCGGCAACCAAAAAGTAATTTTCTTTGATGCGGGGTGCCATGTGTTCAAGATTGGGCGTACCATACCGAATTTGCGAACTTGTGTATAAAATTTAGACCACGAAATACGTCGTTTATGAAAGACAAATGCGTTCTCTAAAAGTCTTGATTTAAAACCATCTTTCCAAAGACGTAATACAAGGTCGGGGTCCTCTCCAGGGTGGATGGTTCCAAAACCTTTTGAACTGTCAAAAGCTCGTTTAGATAAGCCCATATTAAAACTCCGGGGTTGAAAACGTTCAACGCGCTCAGTTCCTCCTCGAATACCTCCAGTTGTTAAAAAAGAGGTCATACTAAAATTGATTGCTTTTTGAATATCACTAAAGCTCTCGTGAGCCGCATCAGGGCCACCAAAAAAGTCGACATATTCGGTAGTCAAAGCAGCATTCACCTCCTTCAGATAGGCCGGAGGGATTATACAATCAGAATCAAGGATTAAGAAATAATTACCCTTAGCACGTTGCATTCCATAATTCCGTGATTTACCTGGTCCGGTATTTTCTTTAAGGAGATAGTTAATATTCAAACGCTCCCTATAGGCTTCAATTACGGTTGTACTTGGGATAGTAGAACCATCTTCTACAATCACTACTTCAAAATCTGTGTATTCCTGTAAAGAGAGGCTTTCTAATAGTTCGGCTACTTCTTCAGGACGATTATATACAGGAATAATAAATGAATAGTCTAATTGCATTGTGCAAAACTACTTCAATTATGGGCATAAAAAAAATCCCCGACCAAATGGTCGGGGATTTCATAAGTACTAGGTACTTTTTATATGAATAACAGATTACTGCTTGATTACTCTGTAAGCACCAGTCTGGTTATTGATAGTAACATTTACAAGGTAAACACCAGCATTAAGGTTGCTCATGTCCATAGTAGAGTTAAGAGCATCCGGAGATGACTTAGCTACAGACTGTCCAAGTAAGTTAAAGATCTCAACCGTTTGAATGTTTTCTTGTGCAGAAAGATTCAATTGGTTTTCAACTGGGTTTGGATAGAAATTGAATCCAGCAGCTGCAAGATCATTTACACTAAAGTACTGATCGTAAGCAGAGATTTGGAAATCACCAAATAATCCAGCTGAATCAGATCCCCATACACGAACGTATAGAGTTTCACCAGCAGTAAGACCAGTTAATTCTACTTTAGAGAAACTTCCGATTCCGTTGTCATCGTCACAAGCGATCTCAGTAAGAGAACCACAAGATCCAGAGTAAACAGCAATACCAGTATCTAAGATATCAACCGTACCTGTTACAGTAGCTTGAGTCTCGATAGTTAAGCTTTCAGTAGGAGGTACTTCAACAGTATACCAAACACCGTCTCCGTTTCCGCTAAAGAATCCACAAGAAGGATCAGCTCCACCATTGTTTACAGATGCACCTAAGTTAGTTGCCTCAGTAGCACCTTCTTCGAAAGTAGCACCAGGAACTAAAGGAATAGAAGTAGAACATACATCATTCGAAATAGAACAAGTAATGTTAGCTTCCCATCCAGCACCTACACCAGCTCCATCAGACTCGAAACAAACAGTAATTGCTCCAGAAGGATCAGTTGATGTGAAAGAAGCAGGAGCAGTAAGATCCATTGTAAATGGCTGCGTAGTATCTTCTCCATTGTATACAGAGATGAAATCTTCTCCAGTTTCAATATCGATAAGTGTAAAAGTAAGTGTTACCGCAGAAGCGTTTTCACTTGGGTATATAGTTACACAGTAATCTTCAAGATCAGTGTAATCTCCAGTAGCTCCTCCTGTATCGTAGAAGTCAGAGTTACAACCTAAATCTGTACAGAAAGTATCAGAAGCAGCCCAAACAGAAACTCCTGTTGGATCACAAACTGAACGTACATAAGCTTCGAAACAAGATCCATCAGGAAGGTTTACAGAAGCAATAGTATCTGCAGTGTTACCAGCAGTACCAGCAACGATATCAGCAGCAACATCAGGAGAACCTCCAGCTACAACTACTACATAATTGTAAGAAAGTACACCATCTACAGCATCCCAAGAGATATCTGCACTTGCGTTTGTAATATTACTAGCTTCAACATCATCCGGCTCGTCACACTCACCTGGAGTACAGAACTCTACAGCTGGACCGAAACCTGAAGTTTCACCGTCACAAATTGCACGTACATATACTTCATAGCAAGTAAGTGGAGAAAGTCCAGTTACGTCTACTGATTCAACACCAGCAGCTAAGTTTTCATCAAAGATGTATGGTCCAATTAATGGATCAACACCTGGCTCAACTACTACAGCGTAGTGACCATTGATAGCAGATGAGAAAGCTTCAAATTCGATTGTCATAGAATCAAATTCAATATCATCAACATCTACATCGATAGGCTGCTGACATCCTAACTCGTCAAAAGAGATATCATCAATAAGGATATCATTTACAAATGGAGTAGAACCAGTTAAGCTTGTATTAAATTGTACTTGTAGTACACCACTTAATCCTTCAGCAGTAAGATCTACGATATAATCTTCCCAACCTGGCAATGCAGGATCAGAAGTATCAGTAGCTCCAAATAAAGAAGCAACAGTAGTATTTCCACCAGCATCAACAACTTGTACAGTCATACTGTTGTGAGATTCACCAGCATCAATATCACCTTGCGTCAATTGAGAGTGTAAAGAGAAACGTAATGCAGGGAAATCTAATCCATCAACATCAACTTCAGCAGATACTAAGAAAGTAGATCCTGGAGTATCAGAGAAAAATTGAGAACCATCTACATAAGCAAAATCATTGTTACCAACACCATCAGTGTGATCTACAGCAGATTGTGCACCGTTAGAAGAACCAATATTAGTATATTGGTAGAAGTAATCACCATTTTGAGTGAAACACTCAGGATCACCACTAGTAGAAGTTCCTGTGAAATCTTCACTGTATGGAGCTGTTTTTACAGAACATAAAGTAGAATCAGAATCAGGACCTACTATTGTAGAGAATCCATCTGTATCACAATTGTTACGAACATAAACTTCGTAGCAAGTCTGCTCATTTAAACCAGTAGCAGTAACAGAAGTTCCAGTAGTAGAACCAGAAGCAACATCGTTACCTGCAAATGGAGCATCTCCACAAGCTACAACTTCCCATTCTGTATCAGTTGAGTTGTTTGCAGTTGCAAAAGAAAAAGTAATAGAAGTATCCGTTGTAGCATCCACATCGATCGCAAGATCAGTTGGAACAGGACAAACTTCTTCAGTAGTTACGTCATATACTAGAGACCAAGCTCCAGGAACGCCACCACATACTGAACGTACATATACGTCATAATCAGTAGCTGGCATTAAACCAATAATATCAGCTGAAGTAGTAGCTGAAGGTCCTGATTGTACTGCAGGTGGTGCAGTAATATCTGGAGCATCACCGTCATTCATTACCGCATACTGGTATCCACCATCTGCGTTAGTAATAGCCTGCCAGTTGATTGTCATAGTAGTACTAGTCAAATCAGTAGTCGAAATGTTGAAAGGTGCTGGACACGTATCTGGGTTATCCTGAAAACGGATAGACCATTGTGTTACAACTCCTTCATCACCACCTACTGCATCACAAATAACTAAAGACCAAGTTCCTGATCCGTCAGATCCATTAAATGCATCTGCAAAAGAACCACCTTGAGGAGCGAAAACGCCAGTCCAAGGAGTACCATTAGAAGGATCAATAGTTGGAGGGTTACCTTCATCAGAGAATACAGTGTTTACCATATCATCTTCATCGTTACCTGTATCTCCATCCATCAATAAGATCTCCTCACCTGTAGGAGAAACTAAAGCTAAATCAAGATCACCAACCCATGTGTGAGTAATGTTAATAACAATCTCATCAATTTGATGTGTATCACCGATAACACCAATTCCAGTCACATCAGCTCCAAAAGGAGTGAAATCCGGACAAGAAGCGTCAGGAATGGTTCCTGTGCTTCCTTGGAAGTTTTGTGCTGATACCTGCAAAGCAAATGCAGACATAATCAGCGCCATTAATAATGTAATTTTTTTCATAAAACTAAATTTAAATTTAAATAAACAATTAAACCTATTGAACAAACACTATATTCCTTGCAAATATAGAAAAAATAATAACTCGCAAAAATAATGCGTTGTCTTTTTCTATAAATACAAATAAACTCTTGAAACCCCTATGGTTGGGATGTTTAAGCTTTCGCGTAAGCAAAATCTTAATTTTTTAACACTTATCGACCCTTATTGCTTCTCCATAAAGGCAGACATCACCTCATTACTGACACCAGTATTACTAAAACCACCATCATTGTATAAGTTCTGCATAGTAACACGCTTTGTTAGGTCAGAAAACAAGCTCACCGTATAATCTGCACAGTCTTGTGCTGTAGCATTTCCTAATGGACTCATTTTTTCTGCATAAGCTATAAATCCATCAAATCCTTTTACTCCTTGCCCAGCTGTAGTGGGCGTTGGAGATTGTGAAATCGTATTCACGCGCACATTCTTATCCTTTCCAAAGAAATAACCAAAACTACGAGCAATCGATTCTAAGTATGCCTTATTATCTGCCATATCATTATAATCAGGAAATACACGTTGTGCAGCCATATAAGTCAAAGCAACAATACTTCCCCATTCGCGCATAGCGTCCTTCTTATATAAAGTCTGCATCGTCTTGTGAAAAGATACAGCACTTACATCCCATCCCTTTTCTGTCCACGCATAATTCTGATCTGTATACGCACGTCCTTTACGAACATTTACAGACATCCCAATAGAATGAAGAACGAAGTCTAGCTTTCCTCCTAAGATCTCCTGAGCCTTATCAACTAGGTTTTCAAGATCTTCAATAGAAGTGGCATCAGCTGGAATAATTTGAGAGCCCGTTTTTTCAGCCAACTGGTTAATGGTTCCCATTCGCATTGCAATAGGCGCATTGGTAAGCACAAAGCTTCCACCTTCAGCGTGTACACGTTCAGCAGTTTTCCAAGCAATAGAATGCTCATCTAGTGCTCCAAAAATAATTCCTCTCTTTCCTTTAAGTAAATTATAACTCATGGTATTTTATAGTTTAGGTTGTGTCCTTAATATATAGGCACTAAAAAATGATTTAGATTATTCTTCTATTATACAGACAAATATCGACCAATAATTTTAATTGGAAATGATTTTATCCTAGGAGATTCTTAGCGTGAGCAATAGCCGCATCACTTTGCTGCTCCCCTCCTAACATTGCAGCTATTTCGGCAATACGCTCCTCACGATCTAATACTACTATATGTGTATTGGTACGCTCATTGTCATTCTCCTTATATACTTTGAAATGCGTTTTACCTTGCGCTGCTATTTGAGGAAGATGCGTGATACTCACAAGCTGTAGATGCTCTCCCATTCGTTTCAAAATTGCAGCCATCTTAACCGCAACAGTTCCACTCACTCCAGTATCAATTTCATCAAAAATTAATGTTGGCAATTGTTTATGCATACTGAGAATTGATTTTACCGCCAGCATGACCCGTGATAACTCTCCTCCAGAGGCTCCTTTATTTAAAGGCTTTACCTCCATTCCCTTATTTGCAGAAAACAAAAACTCTAAACGATCTCCTCCATTGGTCTGTAACACACCCGTGTCTTCTAAAGATATCTCAAAGCGAGCGTGCTCCATTCCCAAGTCTACAAGTATCGCAGTGATCTCCCCTTCCAATTGCGGAATTGCGGCTGATCTTTTCTTATGAAGGACGGCTGCATGTTTTAGCGATTCCGCTTTCGCGAAAGCGATTGCCTCCTCAACCTTCTCTATCCCCTCATCTACATGGAGTACTTCCTGAAGCTCGTCATCCAATCGGTTTTTAACCATCAGCAACTCGGCTGTTGTGGCTACCTTATGCTTTTGCATTAAATTGTACAGCTGCTGCGTTCGCGTATTCATTTGCTCTAACTCCAAAGGATCAGAAATCACCTGTGTTGCCAAACGCTCTAAATCACTAATCACATCGTCCAGTTCGATATGTACACTCGAGACTCTTTCTGACAGTACCGCATACTGTTCACTATATCTTGCTATAGCTTGCAAATGGGATCTGACTTCAGCCAATTGATCCATTACTCCAGAGCTTTCGCCCGAAAGCAATTGCTGGGCAGACCCAAGCTTGGTTGCTATTTCCTCTGCATTGCTTAAGGTTTTTAACTGCTCTTCTAGCAATTCAAATTCCTCTGGCAGTATAGCTGCTTCTTCTAATTCGGTAAATAAGAAATGTTGGTAATCAAATTCCAACTGCGCCTTTTCTTTTTTCAAAGTCAATTCTTGCAATTGCTCTTGAAGATCTTGCAAACGCCCGAATGCCGTTTGAAATGTGAACAAAATCTCTTTTGAATTTGCAAAGGTGTCTAAAGCCTCAAACTGATAGGCACTACCTACCACATCCATGGTCTTATGCTGACTATGAATATCAACCAACTGATCACCCAAGGCTTGTAATTGTGCTAGCGTTACCGGAGTATCGTTAATAAAGGCACGGCTTTTACCTGAAGGAGCAATCTCACGACGAATTATTGTAGAAGGCTCATAATCTAGATCGTTTTGTTCAAAAAACGCATCTACCTCGTGTTGGGTAACATCAAAAACACCTTCAATAACACATTTTTTAGTAGCATCACCCGCACTTGAACTATCAGCACGCTTTCCAGTAATCAAACCGAGAGCACCTAAGAGAATAGATTTCCCCGCTCCAGTCTCACCAGTAATCACAGTAAAACCGTCAGTCAGCTCAATATAAGCTTCTGCTATTAAAGCATAATTAGAAATAGAAAGTGAAGTGAGCACAGCTACCTTTTAAAGTAATAAATATATAAACGATACCGACCTTATCAAACTATTGGCCTATTTAAAATTTAATTTGACGCCAATATGCAGATTTTTGTGGTGCCACACGATTCAAAGCTTCTACAAGCTCTGTAATATTTACTTGAGGCCCACTAGCATACATAGAAGCAATTTCTTCAGCTTTTGCATCAAAAAACACGCGACTTAGAAAATTATTAGGTCGCTTATTATACATGGTTTTTAATTGCAACAAGGTCGTTGCAATTGCTTCTTTACTTTCTCGCTGTTTATCGTACATATAATCCAACCCATTACGGTGGTAACTATACATCACATCTGAAAACTCGCGAAAGTTAGGCGACAACAAATCTTCATTCAAACGATATCTGGACTGAGGCCCATCTACAGGTTTCCATCCTGGACGCCCACTTTGTTGAGCATTACTCACAATTTGCTTAGCTTCTTGAAAATACTCTTCCCCAGCATTAAGCTCAAATGAATTTGCGTCAAGACCTAAGATAGTGTAAGCATAAAAAGCTAAGGTAGACACTAGGTTATTTGAAAAGACACGAGGATTATATGCCATAGGCTGAAACTCCACGTATTGAAAAGTAAATTGACGATCATTAAAATTTAGAATCGGGCTGCTGTAGTTTGAATTAAACACAGGGCGCGACGATTGTACTTGTATAGAAGCCTCAAATAAATCGGCATCTATTCTTCGTATGATAATATTCATTGAGCAATCAATGCGCTCTTGATTTTTATAACTCTTATCTGTCCAAACCGAGTTATTCATAAATTCAGTCACCTCTCGTTCCAAAGTACGAAAAACTTGCAAGTCAGATTTTCCTGTTTGCTCGGCATTAATAACCACCACACAATTCAATTCTTGTGCTGAAGCTACCATTCCAAAAAGCGCTAGAAATAGAAATATTATTTTTTTCATTGGTGTTCCTTATAAACGGTTTTCAATTATTACTCCATCGCATTGCCAAAATACAGTTTCTTTACATCTTAGCGAGGATAGCACTAAGGATGTCTTCTGCCACCTCTTCTTTTAACTTTAGGTCGTGTGGAGTTACCGTATCTTTTGTAATAAACGTAATTTTATTGGTTTTGGTCTTAAAGCCAGCACCTTTATCATTTAACGAATTTAAGACAATTGCATCTAAGTTTTTCTTTAGCAATTTCTTTTTTGCATTTGCCACCTCGTTTTCAGTCTCTAATGCAAAACCTACTAGATACTGATGCTTTTTGCGTTCTCCCATCGCCAATAAAATATCCTGGGTTTCAACGAGGTCAATACTCATTGCGCCTTCATTCTTTTTTATCTTCTGCCCTGCTATGCTTGCAGGCTTATAATCTGCGACAGCTGCTGCTGCAATAGCCACATCTACATGCTCGTATATTGCATGCACTGCGTCATACATCTCTTGAGCACTTACTACTCGATGGGTCTCAATACGCACATGATCAACCACAAGAGCGCTTGGCCCTAGGATTAAATCTACTGAGGCTCCTAAATTAGCTGCACATAGCGCCAATTCCACCCCCATTCGTCCACTACTGTGATTGCCAATAAATCTCACGGGATCTATAGCTTCAAATGTAGGACCTGCGGTAATGAGAAAACGCTTTCCTTTTAATGGAAGCTTTTCTAATATATCATCTTCAATAAATTGCACTATATCTTCAGGCTCTGCCATTCTACCTTGCCCCACTAATCCGCTCGCGAGTTCGCCACTGGTAGCTGGAATCATGATGTTCCCAAATCCTTTTAAAGTACTAAAGGTTACTTTGGTCGAAGGATGGATATACATATCCAAGTCCATGGCTGGCGCAAAATACACAGGGCATTTGGCACTTAGGTACGTCGCAAGCAATAAATTATCGCAAGTTCCGTGTGCCATTTTCGAAAGAGTGTTTGCTGTTGCTGGAGCTATAACCATAAGATCAGCCCAAAGACCTAGTTCTACATGGTTAGTCCATACGGCATTTTCATCCTCATCTGTAGTAAATAAACTGTGGACGGGATTTTTTGATAAAGTCGATAAGGTGAGCGGCGTCACAAAATCTTTGGCTGCAGGAGTCATTACTACTTGCACAGAAGCGCCGGCCTTGACGAATGATCGTACAAGGGCGGCGCTTTTATATGCTGCAATACCTGCGGTAACACCAAGTAATACTTTTTTACCGCTTAATGACATTGCTATTAGTCGTTATTTTCTTCCGTAATACTCGTATCTCTACTGTAAATACGATTCTCTAACCACTCTTGCACAGCAAGTGCATGTGGCTTAGGAAGACGCTCGTAAAACTTAGAAACTTCGATTTGCTCTTTATTTTCGAAGATCTCTTCAAGACTATCGTTAAAGGTTGCAAACTCATCTAATTTCTCAAGTAACTCCTTTTTAATCTCCGAATTGATTTGCGTTGCACGCTTTGCAATAATAGAAATCGCCTCATAGATATTATCTGTTGGCGCATCAATTTTGTTCTTATCAATCGTAGTTGTGCTTAATGGTGCATCTAAGTCCTTAAAATTCATCCTCTTCGTTATTTAATTTATTGCTTCAGCTAAACGCTCGTTAATATCTGCTATCATTTCAGAAGCGTCTTTATCGTAGTTCCCTGTTGGGAAGTATTTTATTAGAGTAGCATGATAATCTTTAGCTACTAATAAACGCTCTTTTACAAGGTCTCTTCGACTCCCAATAGCATATCGGTAAGCAGAATCAAACCTATAAAACAACGCTTCTTCTTTAAAACTTGTCCCTGGAAATTCAGAAAGGAAGTTATCAAATGATTTTATGGCTGCAGGAAAGGTAAACTGACTAACAGCAATTTTGTTATACATCATTGCAACTTCAAATCTTTTCTTTTCTAATTTGGTACGCAATTCCTTTACCATATCATTGGCAACAGGTACTTGCTCCGATTCAGGATAGCTATTGATAAATTCTTGTAATTTATCCATGGCCTTTTCCGTATCCCCTTGATCTAAATTATATCTTGGAGATAGGTTGTAATAACTTTGCGCGCCTTTAAAAGCAGCGTCTTGACGTTTTGTACTTTGAGGATATGATTTTACAAATCTCTCAAACTGGTATCCAGCCAAATAATAATCCCCTAATTGGTAATACGTATCTGCATATTTGTACATTACCCGTTCTGCTTGAGGACGTCCTCTGTAAACAGGAACAATTTGCTCCCACAATTTCAATGACTTCTTATATTTCCCATTCTCATAAAGTGAGTCGGCCGTAGAAAATTTTAATCCAATATCATCAGATTTAAGTACGTCTTGATAAGAGCTACAAGAGCTGAGTACAATCGCAAAAAACAGTAAGGCAAGTATATTCTTCATATGGCTTTAAAACAGCAGGCAAAATTACACAAAAAGGTTCACATATTAAAATCTATATGCATACGGCCAAAAATAGTCCAATTTTAGACGACATCACAGCACTTAGCATAAGATTAACGCATCCATTTACTGCGCTAAGTAGGTATCAATTTTTTTACGCAATTGCGCAGTAGTTTTTACCACCGGCAAACGTACATTCTCCTTTATCAACTCTTTAGAAGCAAGGACTGCCTTAATTCCTGCAGGATTCCCCTCTTCAAAAATCAAGTCAATTATAGGCATTAATTCAAAGTGCAATGGGTACGCTTTCGCGAAAGCGCCCTCCAAACCATACCTCATCATATCACAAAAAGGAGCAACAACGCCCTGCCCTATCACTGAAATCACACCATCTCCGCCAGCCGAAACCATAGGCAAGGCTAGCATATCATCACCAGAAATCACTAAGAATCCCTTAGGCCTATCTTTTAATAAATGCAAGGCTTGTATAATATTTCCAGCAGCTTCTTTTATTCCGATAATATTTTCAAAATCTCTCGCTAGGCGCAGGCTAGTTGCTACTTCCATATTACTACCCGTACGAGAGGGAACATTATACAGAATTATAGGCAACGGACTGGCAGTTGCAATAGCTGCAAAATGCGCATAAATACCTTCTTGAGCAGGACGGTTGTAATATGGAGATACCGAAAGAATAGCATCAATACCCGATGTGTCTAAGTCCTTTAACTCCTCTACTATGGAAGCTGTATTATTACCACCAATTCCTAAAACCAAGGATTTACGACTCTTAACAACGGTTTTGATATGTGAAACCACTTGCGCTTTCTCTTCCTTGCTTAAGGTTGCGCTTTCAGCTGTTGTTCCTAGCATTACAAAGTAGTCTACCCCACCCGCAATACAATGCTCAACAACAGCGGTAAGTCCGTCGTAGTCGACAGACAAATCATCACGAAAAGGAGTGACTAAGGCGACTCCAGTTCCTCTAAACTGCTGCATTATTTGATACTTTTAAAATTTCTAAATACTTATTCAATTCTTTAACAAAAACTGCTTCCTCCCCTATTTTAGTATGTATCACCAAATCATAGATTCCATAAACATCCTCAGATATCCCTACCTTCATTTGAGCACTACTTCCAGCTACTATTGACTGTAAACATAGGAGGTCTGAATCTTGAAATGACACCAACAAATCAAACTTCTTTTGTGTCAATTCTTTTAAATGCTTGGCTTTAAAAACACCCTTCCAACCTAGCTGCTTATCGGTCACTAACCCTACATCATCTTTCTGTGCCTTTGTAATTTTGGAATGATAGGTTAGCCGTGTAATATTTGCATCACTCACACCTAACTGATTTGCCAAAACCTCAACCTGCTTGTCATCAAATGGTGAGTCTGCAATTTGCAAAATAGCGATCGTAGAAATGCGCTTTCGCGAAAGCGAAAAACTCCGCTTTTCAACATCTTTACGTATCTTTCTTACAATGGATTTTTCTTTTAATCCGCTTAAAAACATGTACCTTTAAGTTTTTGACAAATGTAGCCAAAAACCATCGTATACCTTTCTCGATATGAAGCGCAAAATGAAAAAATATATACTGCTTGCCAGCATCCTCCTATTAGCACTGTATAGCTGCAAGCAACAAGGATATGCGCCTGAACGCATTGAAGGAAATAGCGTAAATATTAACAACAATATTCCTTCAGATAGCACCATTAATCAATTTATTGCTCCCTACAAGGAATCCGTAGATAAGGAGATGAATAAGGTACTCGCCTATACTCCAATTGCACTATCAAAAAAAGATAGTAAATACAACACCGCTATTGGCAATATGATGGCCGATGCCGTCATGGAAATGGCTAATCCCATTTTTAAAAAACGTACAGGATATCCATTTCATGCCGTATTGCTAAATTATGGCGGAATAAGATCAAGTCTCAATGCCGGTGAAATTACAACCAGAGCGGCTTACGAAATCATGCCTTTTGAAAATGAAGTTGTAGTCGTTGAATTAAGTGGCTATCAAATGAAGGAGCTTTTTGCATACCTAAGCAGCGGAGTAGCACACCCCATTGCTGGCATGGAAGTGCATCTAAATGCCGATGGTACACTTAAAGAAGCTAAAGTTCAAGGCCAAGAAATTATTGACAATGAGACTTATTTTATCGCTACTAATGATTATTTACAAAAAGGAGGTGATAGCATGGACTTTTTTGCCAAACCAGTGAGTCTTTTAGAGCTAGACTATAAAATTAGGAATCTCCTTATTGATTATTTTATCAAACATGACACTATCGCCCCTGTTCAAGATAACCGCTTTACAAAATTAAGTCAATGAAACGTAGAGAATTTATAGGTAAAACTGCAGCTGCTACTAGCCTTGTAGGATTAGGCGGAATTACAATGAGCAGTATGCCTCTTACCACAAAGAAGCACATTACTATTTTGCACACCAATGATGTGCACAGTCATATTGAGCCATTTTCTAAAGACGATCCAAAATTTGCAAATCAGGGTGGTGTGGCTAGAAGACTTACGCTCATTAATCAAGTGCGTTCTGAAAATCCACATACCTTACTCCTTGATGCAGGAGACATATTCCAAGGTACTCCATACTTCAATTTTTATGGTGGTGAATTAGAGTTCAAGCTCATGAGCATGCTCAAATATGACGCAGCAACCTTGGGGAATCATGATTTTGACAACGGGATTGACGGACTCTATGCACAATTACCCCATGCCGATTTTCAATTACTCACTGCCAATTATGACTTTTCTAATACAGTGATGGATGGCCACACAAAGCCATACAATGTTTTTGTAAAAGATGGTATTCGCATAGGAGTTTTTGGACTTGGTATTCAGCTTGACGGTCTTGTCAACAAGCGCATGTTCAAAGAAACAAAATACTTAGACCCAGTAGAAATAGCAACAGACATTAGTACTACTTTACGCAAGCAAGAGCGATGTGACCTAGTGATTTGCCTTTCGCATTTGGGTTATGAATATTCAAATAAAGAACGGGTCTCTGATTTAGTTTTAGCAAAGAAAACATCAGGCATTGACCTTATTATTGGAGGGCATACCCATACATTTTTAGACAAACCAACCATCGTACAAAATAAGGATGAAGCCTTTGTTTTAGTAAACCAAGTAGGTTGGGGAGGTGTAAATTTAGGACGAATAGACTTCTATCTAGACACTCGTAAAAACGTAACTTCCAACGCGATAGTTATGGAAGTTTAGGTTTCACTTTTAGTTTAGACTTTGCCTTGCGTTCTCTTAACTCCTCTAATATTTCATCTTCAATCATCTGAGGTTCCTCTGGATTGAAAAAATAATTAAAGAAGAACAAGTACCCAATCATACTCAGGACTGTGTGAATTAACATCAAATCTTCCTTGATATCATAGAAGTAGTATGCGCTCACCAAAATATCTGAACAAACAAATGCTAAGGATCCAATAAGAAAAAACATGGATTTTTTAGAATATGAGTTTAGGTAATAGGCCAATGCATTAATCACCATAAGATAAAGGGCAATATTATAAAAGACTTGCCCCATGTATATCAAAGGCGTTTCTTCCATATAGTTGTACAAATTATACAAATGGTACACCATTAGAACAGCATTAATAGCAATCACAAAGAAATAATAGATAGCTACTACGTTACGAACATCACGTATTTTATATTGACGAAACGAATCTTTCAAGAGGAGTAAATAGCCTATAAAAAACATCAGCTCCATTGCAATTAAAACATAAGGAATGACACCTATAAAGAAGGAAAGTATATCAGTAAGTAGTAAGCACCCAAAGAATGAATAAAAAATGGGTTTGTTTTGAACCTTCTTTGAAGAAAGGAATACAGCTAACAAGAGTAGCTTAAAAACAATTCGCGAGCCCGCACTAATTAAATACTCTTCTAGACTGATGTAGTATATCGTTACTGCTGCGGCTAAAATGCATATGATAATGCATAATTTTAACTTCATAATTACTCATTTGGGGGGATGCCAAATATACAGCAAACTACTAATTAATCATATTATTATATAATTTATTGATAATATTGCAAAACGAAGAGTGCAATTGAGTTAAAAATTAAGAATTAAATAAAATTACTCTGTTAGGCGGCTCCTAAAACAAAAAGATATTGGATTTGTAGTTCTAGGAAAGCATTTCCAAAAATTGTGCTTCTGATATAATTTTTACACCAAGGCTTGTTGCTTTCTCAAACTTACTTGGCCCCATTTTATCACCAGCCACTACATAAGACGTTTTAGCTGATATGGAACTTGACACTTTTCCTCCATTATCTTCAATTAACTTTTTAAGTTCGTTTCGAGGCATTTCAAATACACCTGATACTACAAAAGAATTCCCCGCTAGTACATCAGATTGATTTGCCAACTTTTCGGCAGAAATTTCCAATTGCACCCCATAAGATTGTAGTCGCTCAATAAGTCTTATATTTTCTGGCTTTGCAAAAAATGCCACTACACTCTCTGCAATCTTACTCCCTATTTCGTCTACAGTTATTAATTCTTCTTCACTAGCCAACATGATCGCTGAAATAGATTTATAGTGCTTTGCTAATTTTTTTGCAACCGTCTCTCCTACATAGCGAATACCTAGACCGAAAAGCACACGTTCAAAAGGAATCCCAGTAGATGCTAAAACTCCATTCACCAGATTTTCTGCACTTTTTTGGGCCATACGTTCCAAGGGCAGCAATTGCTCAACGGTAAGCGTATACAAATCGGCGTAATTTGAAATGAGCCCTTCTTGCACTAGAAGCGCAACCGTTTCTCCACCAAGACCTTCTATATCTAATGCTTTACGAGAAATATAGTGCTGGATCCTTCCTATAATTTGAGGCGGACAGCCCGTATCATTCGGACAATAATGCTGGGCTTCACCTTCTTTTCGTTCTAGAGGAGTGCTACATTCAGGGCATTGGGTGATATATAAGGTAGGCTGAGAAACCGCAGGGCGTTTAGTCAAATCAACGGCGATTATTTTAGGAATAATCTCTCCACCTTTCTCCACAAAAACCTCATCTCCTTCTCTTATATCTAATTTTTCAATTTGGTCTGCATTGTGTAAAGAAGCACGTTTGACGGTAGTCCCTGCAAGCTCTACAGGTTCTAGATTAGCCACAGGGGTAATAGCACCTGTCCTACCTACTTGATACGAAATTTCGCGCAAGCGGGTTGACACTTGCTCTGCTTTAAACTTATAAGCCATCGCCCAACGTGGTGCTTTGGCGGTATACCCCAACTCTTCTTGCTGTTGTAAATTATTTACTTTTACAACTACACCATCGGTCTCAAAGGGCAAATCATGACGGGCGGTATCCCAGTGATTAATGAAAGCCAATACCTCATCAATATTTTTAGCTACTATGGAAGCATCTGGTACTTTAAAGCCCCAATCTCTTGCTTTTTGCAAGCTTTCTATCTGCGTAGTTATTCCTAAGTTATTTCCGGTAATCGAATAGAGTAAGCAGTCGAGAGGTCTTTTAGCAACTTCGGCGCTGTCTTGTAATTTCAAACTTCCTGAAGCAGTATTTCGCGGATTGCGATACAGCTCTAAGCCCAAGATCTCCCTTTCTTCATTCATCGCATTAAAACCATCCCAAGGAAGCACAATCTCCCCACGGATGTCAAATTTGGGCGGATAGTCTCCTTTTAATCTAAGAGGTACTGATTTGATTGTTTTTATATTGGTTGTCACATCATCCCCCTGAAAACCATCCCCTCTGGTAACGGCTTTAATTAGCACACCTTCTTCATAGGTAAGACTAATAGAAGCACCGTCATATTTTAATTCACAGGTATAATGCACATCGCCATCTACCATTTTTTTCACCCTAACCTCCCACTCTTCGAGGTCTTCTTTGGAGTATGAATTATCCAAAGAATACATACGGTTTTCATGGACAATGGTTTCAAAATTCTTTGTCACAGCACCACCTACCCGATGTGATGGTGAGCTAGGATCATCAAAGGCAGGGTTTTCTGCTTCTAACTGTTGTAATTGTTTCAGTTTTTGATCAAATTCAAAATCAGAAATAGTGGGTGTATCTAACACATAATACGAGTGATTATGCGCCTGTAATTCTTTACGGAGGGCAAGTATTTGTTGTTCGGGATTCATATTAACAAATCTAAAAAAATTAAACCTGCTACATCAAGAAGAAGTAGCAGGTTTATTATAGTAGTTACAAACAGTTTTAATAAATAAAATCACTTCGCATTTAAGTTCGATCTCCCGTGAGCCATTTAGGCACATCTTGAGGCACAAACTCACGCATTTTAGTGAGCAATCCATCAATTGTTGTATCAACAAGTAAGAGGTCGTAGTTTTCCATTTTTAAAAAACCACGTTTCACCATATGCTCTAACAACTGTAGTAAGTCGTCATAAAAGCCATTTACATTGAGAATGCCAATAGGTTTTTGGTGCAGGCCTAATTGCGACCAGGTGAGAATCTCAAATAATTCTTCCAAGGTTCCAAAACCTCCAGGGAGAGTAATAAAGCCATCAGAAATATCTTGCATGGTCAATTTACGCTCATGCATATTTTTATTGGTAATCAACTCAGTAAGGCCAAGGTGAACAACTTCTTTAAGTTTGAGAAATTCAGGAATGACGCCAATTACTTTTCCACCCTTATCAAGTGCACTTTGAGCAACTTTGCCCATCACACCTATTTTGGCAGCTCCATATACCAAGCTAATATTTTCCTTGGCAAAGGTTTCCCCTAAGATAGCTGCCTGATTTAAAACTTCTATATCGTTGCCTTCGCTACTACCGCAGAAAACACATATCGCATTTAATGTATTCATAATTTTTTATGTATTTAATCCTTTTGAGCTTTGATCATTCGGTCTTTGCCAAACATATCTTGTCTAAGTTCTACGCTTTTGAAGCCGGTATTTTTTAACAAGGCCACAGTTTCATTTCCAAGATACTGATTGATCTCTAGAAATAGAATTCCCTTCGGAAGTAAATTCTCTAGAGCCAAGGCAGCAATTTTACGATAAAAAACCAAAGGATCCTGATCTGAAACAAACAAGGCTGCATGAGGCTCAAAACCTAAAACATTCGTTTCTATTTCAGCTTTTTCTTGTTCACGCACATAAGGCGGATTAGAGACAATTATATCATACTTCTCTTTGAATCCCCCAGCAATAAGGATATCCTGTTGATAGAAGTCTACTTCAACCTGGTTTCTATTGGCATTTGATGTTGCCATATCCAATGCTCGTTTTGAAAAATCAAGGGCCTGGACGTTTGCAGTTGGCAAATTTTTAGCCAAAGCAATGGCTATACAACCAGATCCTGTTCCTATATCTAAAATTGTTGGGGAAGATAGCTTCTTTCCATCCTCTACAATCCATCGCACTAATTCTTCAGTTTCTGGCCTAGGAATGAGGGTATCTGAATTGAGGTGGAATTCTAAATCATAGAACTCGGTTTTACCAAGAATATATTGAATGGGCTCTTGTTTTTGCAAGCGCTCTAAGGTTTCTTCTAATAGTAATCGTTGTGAATCTTTTAGATTTTGCTTTCGCGAAAGCGCAACCTCAACCCTACTTAGACCGAGATAATGCTCCAATGCCCTGTATAACATTGCATGCACTTCTTCTGGAGGATAAGCATCAGAAAGCGTGCTAATAAAAGTATCTCGAAAGTCTTGAATGGTCATTGAGTTGGGCTAGTGCACAAAGGTAGGGTCTTACAAATCAAAAAGCATATGGACGGGGCAGGAAAAATGTCCTGTATCTCCCATGGGACCATCAATATATTTAAAACCAGTGCGGATATACAATTTTTGAGCTGCTTTCATGTATGGCATGGTTTCTATGTAACACTGATCAAAACCAAAGCTTCTCGCTTGATCTAAACATACCGCCATCATCTCTGTTCCCAAACCTTGACCTCTCGCCTCTTCGAGGAAGTACATTTTTTGTAGTTCACAGACGTTCCCTTCATAATTTTCAAGTTGGGCTACCCCTGCACAGCCAAGAATAACTCCGTTATCATCAATTACAAAATATTCGGCTTTTGGGCGATCATAGCTTTCAAACATTTGATCTAAGGCCTTATCGGCATAGGCGGTACCTACTTTTGGAACTCCCAGGCTAATGAGCACCTTTCGGATTACTTGAGCGACTTGCTCATTGTCACTTTTTTGTATGGGTCTAATAATGGGTTTGCGCATCGTTGGGTATAGTTCTATTTTTGTATTGTGAAGATACACGAAACCTACATAAATCGCTGCATCAGTTTGGCAAAAAATGGCCTTCCGGCTGCGATGCCTAATCCTTCGGTAGGTGCTGTTGTGGTTCACGATGGTCAAATAATTGGAGAGGGTTTTACTAGTGCTTATGGTGGAGCGCATGCCGAGGTGAATGCTATCGCTTTCGCGAAAGCGAACTTCCCCAATCTCCTTGCAGACTCGACCATCTATGTCTCTTTAGAACCTTGTAGTCATTATGGCAAAACACCACCTTGTGCTAACCTAATTATTGATAGCGGGATAAAAAATGTGGTGATTGGTACCATCGATCCCTTTGCCAAAGTAGCTGGAGCCGGAATCAAAAAGCTTATGGAAGCTGGATGTACAGTAACCATGGGAGTTCTAGAAGATGAATGTCGCGAAAGCAATCGTCGCTTTTTTACCTTTCATCAAAAAAAACGTCCTTTTATTATATTAAAATGGGCAGAAACCGCCGATGGTTTTATTGCACCTAAAGAAAGAAATGCACAAAAACCGGTTTGGATTACTAATGAATATTCGCGCCAGTTAGTCCATAAATGGCGAAGTGAAGAACAGGCAATAGTTGTAGGCGGACAAACGGTGCTTGCCGATAATCCGAGTTTAACGACTCGATCTTGGGAAGGAAAATCTCCATTGCGCGTCATTTTAGACAGCAAGGGAACTTTACCAAAAGATTTGGCAGTTTACGACACCAATGCTCAATCCATATTCTTAGAGACTTCAAAGCCGCAAGAGGTGTGCAACCGCCTATATGATGAAGGAATACAATCGGTCATCATTGAAGGAGGAGCAAAAACTTTACAATCCTTTATAGATGCTAATCTATGGGATAATGCCCGTGTCTTTATAGGAAAGACTACTTTTGGCGAGGGAGTTGCGGCACCAGTACTTTCGGCAACTGCAGTGCTAGTTGGCAAAAGACAAATCGAAGACGACCTATTAATATCATATAAAAACAAGATCTCTTGACATATTTACTGCTGAGTATAGCGGCTTCCAGCCTTATTTTTGTGATTTTCAAACTTTTTGCAAGGTTTGAAATCGATACGTTTCAGGCTATAGTTGTCAACTACGCCGTTGCTTTTACCACTGGTATTCTTCTTTATGAAGGAGATACTACGGTTTCGGAAGCCTTACATTCTGAATGGTTTATTGGCGCGATTGCTTTGGGAATTGTTTTTATTTCTGTCTTTAACTTGATGGCGATCACTACGCAAAAGAGCGGACTTTCGGTAGTTTCGGTGGCCACTAAAATGAGTGTAATCATACCCATCGTATTTGGCATTATCTATTATAAAGAAAGTGCGGCTGCATTGAAATTGGTAGGTATCTTCCTTGCATTAATTGCGGTTTATCTTGCTTCGGTCAAGAACAACAACATGGTCGGGAAAGGATCACTTTTATTTCCATTTCTCATTTTAGTAGGGAGCGGCATCATAGATGTTTCGATAAAATTTATTGAAGAACACTATGTAAACGACACAGATGCAGGTATTTTTTCTAGTGCAATTTTTGCTAGTGCCGGTATTATTGGGCTAACGCTTATTGGTTATCAACTCATAAGAGGAACGGTTAAGTTGCAATTTAAAAATCTCATTGCGGGTATTGTTTTGGGGGTTCCCAACTATTTCTCCATATTTTTCCTAGTAAAGGCTTTACGTATAGACGGAATGGAAAGCAGTACAATATTTCCTCTCAATAATGTTTCTATTGTTATATTATCTACATTTTTAGGTATTGTACTATTTAAAGAAAAACTCCATTTGAAGAATTGGATTGGAATAGCACTTGCGGTAATTTCTATAATTTTGGTGTATCGTTCATGAAAGACACCTACAAAACTATAACCGCACCTTCCCCAGAAGTTTTATTTAAGGACAGGAATAGCAAATTTTTTGGATATGCCTTTCCAATTAGCAGTGAAGAAGAGGTAAAACCTTTGATTGACCAGTTAAAAAAATCTCACTATCAGGCTCGTCATTGGTGTTATGCTTGGGTTTTGGGAAAAGAATATGAACGTTTTAGAGCCAATGATGATGGAGAACCTTCCAATAGTGCGGGCGCTCCCATCCATGGACAGCTACAATCCTTTGACGTCACCAATGTCTTGGTTGTAGTCGTACGTTATTTTGGGGGGACTAAATTAGGTGTTGGCGGATTAATAAACGCTTATCGCACAGGGGCTCAATTGGCTTTAGAAGCTGCAAATATTGTAGAAAGAACGATAGACGTTGAATTTGAAATACAGTTTGAATACCCATTATTGAATAAAGCAATGCGCCTTATTAAAGATTATGAGGTGAATATTCTAAAACAAGAAATGCAGCTCGACTGTACCTTTAGATTGAGTATTCGTCAAAAAGAAGCTGAAAAAGTGATCGCAGCTTTTGAAGAAGTTTATGGAATTGAACGTCTTAAAGAAAACGATTTATAATAATTCTAAGATATAAGAAGGGCACTTTATTGGTCTATTTGAATCCTTATCAATAAAGATTAACTCAGTAGATGCAACAGTCAGTAAATCATCATTTTGATTATAAATTTTATAGTCAAAAATAATGCGCACAGAGGGCGTTTGACGTAGTTCAGTAACGATACGTAATTGATCGTCAAAGGTAGCCGATTTTTTATAGCTAATTGATAAATTGTAGACAGGGAGCATCACTCCATTATCTTCCATCCATTTGTAGGAAATCCCAAGTTGGCTCAACCAATCAATACGTCCCAACTCTAGATACTGTGCGTAATTTCCATGATAAACCACGCCCATCTGGTCTGTTTCGGCGTAGCGAACTTTAACAAAAGTTGAATGCGTTTTCAAAAGATATTTGGATATTTTTTTTGTAGTTTTAACACTTGGGAAGTATGAGGATTTATTTTTAAATAAACAACCCCAATTTGGTTTTTTTATTAGAAAATTTGTTCACATATTTGCCGTAGCTCTCGGAAAAGCAGGAATGCTTTAAATTCCCAACCCAAGAACTAATTTCTAAGCAAACAAAAACCAATAAACCAACCCGTCTAATGACTAAAACCGCGCAAACTGTTTGGGATAACTGTCTCTCTTTCATAAAAGACAATATCACTCCTCAGGCATACAAAACGTGGTTCGAGCCAATCAACGCCGTAAAACTAACTGATGCAGCCTTGAGTATTCAAGTGCCTAGTAAGTTCTTTTATGAATGGCTTGAAGAACATTATGTAAAGCTTTTAAAGGTTGCCCTCATTAAAGAATTGGGTGAACATGCCAAATTGGTCTATGTGATCAAAATGGAAAACACTTATGGTAATAATCAGCCGTTTACGGAAAAAATACCAAGCGCAAACCGTTCTTCTTTAAAGTCTCAAAACGTTACGGCTCCCTTAAAAAATAAAAATCCAGAACTAAAGAATCCTTTTGTAATTCCAGGAATACGGAATTTGCAGATTGAATCTCAGTTAAATCCTAACTACAATTTTGATAATTTCTTAGAAGGTGATTCTAACCGTCTTGCTCGTTCTGCAGGGATGGCCGTGGCAAATAAACCCGGAGGAACTTCTTTCAATCCGCTACTTATATTTGGTGGTGTAGGTCTAGGTAAAACACACTTAGCGCACGCTATCGGTGTTCAAATAAAAGATCAATATCCAGAAAAAACAGTTTTGTACATTTCTGCAGAGAAGTTTACACAACAGTATATAGAATCCGTAAAGAAAAATAATAGAAATGATTTTATTCATTTCTACCAAGTGATAGATGTTCTCATCGTAGATGATATTCAGCTATTAAGTGGAAAGGCTGGAACGCAAGATGTATTCTTCCATATCTTTAATCACCTACACCAAAACGGAAAACAAGTCATTTTAACTAGTGATAAGGCTCCAGTAGACATGCAAGATATTGAACAACGCTTACTCTCTCGTTTCAAGTGGGGTCTATCTGCCGAACTTCAACACCCTGGTTTTGAAACTCGAATCTCAATCATCAAACACAAACTCTATCAAGATGGTGTTGAAATGCCAGAAGAGATTGTAGAATTCTTAGCCAATAATATCAAGACGAATATTCGTGAATTAGAAGGTGCTATCATTTCTTTGATTGCTCATTCTTCTTTCAATAAGAAAGAAATTACGCTTGATCTTGCTAAGAAAATTGTTGATAACTACGTAAAGCATACCAAACGCGAAGTTTCTATTGACTACATTCAAAAGATTGTATCTGATTACTTCCAAATGGATGTTGACACCTTACAATCTAAGACTAGAAAGCGTCATATCGTGCAAGCGAGACAATTGGCAATGTTCTTTGCAAAGAAACTTACCAAAGCATCTTTAGCGAGTATTGGATCGCAAATAGGACAAAGAGATCACGCAACAGTGCTACACGCCTGTAAGACCGTTGACAACCTTGCCTCTACCGACAAACAGTTCCGCAAATACGTGGAAGATTTAAATAAGAAACTGACCGTATAAGTACAAAATGGTTAACCGTAAACAGCCATCTTTCTTTGAAAGGTGGCTTTTTTTTGCACCAAAACTGCTTATGACAATTAATCACTTCAATTTTTCTTATTAAGCATAATGGATCGTAAATCAATAGTGATTGAAAGATCAGTTTAATAAAAGGTTGCCAAATCACCCATTCAAAAGGACCAGCTGCCTTATCCCACTCTTGGCAGGTCACTTTCTTCTTCTTTCAATGGCAAAACGGAAGTCCCCATTAGAAATTCATCTACATGATGCGCTACCTGCCTCCCTTCTGAGATAGCCCATACAATTAATGATTGTCCGCGACGCATATCACCTGCCGTGAAAATAGAAGTCACATTAGTAGCATATTTTGTGTCAGACTTTACATTTCCTCTTAAATCTGTTTTCAGATTGAGTTGATCAATTAGCGTTTTTTCTGGGCCTGTAAACCCAAGTGCTAGAAGGACCATATCACAATCCCATATTTTCTCAGTACCAGCAACTTCTTTTAGTGAGGCTCTTTGTTGGCCTGGCTCCTTTTCCCATATCACTTCAACCGTTTTTAAACCGATAAGCTTACCAGATTCATCTCCAATAAATTCCTTTGTTGAAATATTAAAAACTCGATCTACCCCTTCCTGATGTGAGCTACTTTCACGAAGTCTCATTGGCCAATAAGGCCACGGCTGCCCCTCTGGTCTTTCAATAGTAGGCTTATTTAGAATTTCAAAATTGATAACACTTTGAGCACCTTGTCGATTAGAAGTTCCAATGCAATCAGAACCTGTATCCCCTCCACCTATAACGATCACTTTTTTAGAAGAAGCAGTAATATTCTCTTTGAAATGAGTGATTCCGTCTACTTTTTGATTAGACTGCTTTAGAAAATCCATCGCTTGATAAACTCCACGAAGCTGGATACCCGGAACGGGAATACTCCTTTTTTGGGAAGCTCCTCCACATAAGACAACAGCCTCAAAATTTTCTTTTAAGGTTTCTACTGAAACATCTACCCCCACTTCTGTATTTGGCTTAAAAACTATACCTTCTGCTTCCAAAACTTCAAGACGTCTATCGATGATGGTTTTCTCCAACTTAAAATCAGGAATTCCATAACGCAATAAACCTCCTATTTTGGCATCCCTTTCAAAAACGGTCACCCAGTGTCCAGCCCTATTGAGTTGCTGAGCGGCAGCTAAGCCCGAAGGACCAGAACCTATTACGGCAATCTTTTTATCTGTCCGATTTATTGGAATCTCAGGAACAATCCACCCTTCAGTAAAACCTATTTCAACAATATTTTTTTCAATATTCTCAATAGTAACAGGATCTTCATTGATACCTAAAACACAGGCCTCTTCGCAGGGAGCAGGACATAGACGTCCTGTAAATTCAGGAAAGTTATTAGTGCTGTGTAAAAGCTTTGCCGCCTCTTGCCATCTTCCTTGATATACCTTATCATTAAAATCGGGTACTAAGTTTCCCAATGGACAACCACTATGACAAAACGGAACACCACAATCCATACAACGCCCTCCTTGCTTTTGCAACTCCTCGGATGCTAAAGGCTGTGTAAACTCCTTATAATGCTTAATACGATCAGAAACCTTATCATACGACTCAACCTCACGCTTAAACTCTAAAAATCCTCCTACTTTTCCCATAATCTATTATCAAATCATTCTAAAAAATGTCAGGAAACAACGCTTGACAGTCTTTAGGATATTATTGCAAATCTTACTTATATATGCCGTTAATTATTCAAAATTGACACAAATGGCTTCTTCTTTTCTTTTTCCAAGCGTATTAATGCCTGTTTGTATTCTTCGGGCAACACTTTCGTGAAAAAAGGCAATGCCACACTCCAATCTTCCAAAATACGCTGAGCCAATGGGCTTTGTGTTGCGTTATAATGATTTTCGATGAGGGTTCTTAATTGAATTTCATCTTCTTGCTCAGTAATAGGATCTAAAAGAAGACCATCCATATTGGTTTTTCGCGAAAGCGTACCCTCAACATCATATACATAGGCTATCCCACCGCTCATTCCAGCTCCAAAGTTGCGCCCAACCTTTCCTAGAATCACGGCTACCCCTCCTGTCATGTACTCACAACCGTGATCTCCAATACCTTCAACAACGGCTAGTGCACCAGAATTCCTCACACAGAAGCGCTCCCCTGCTCTTCCATTAATATATGCCTCACCCGAAGTTGCACCGTATAAGGCAACATTACCTATTATCACATTGTCTTCAGGTATAATAGTAGCTTCTTCAGGGACTTTAACAACAAGCTTAGCCCCACAAAGACCTTTTCCTATATAATCATTGGTATTCCCAATGACCGTCAGTGTAAGTCCGTTTGTTGCAAAAGCACCAAAACTTTGCCCTGCCGATCCTTTAAAATTGACCTTTAGAGTATTCTCTGGTAGTCCGGCAGCGCTATAAATTTTTGAAATTTCATTACTCAATATGGCACCTACCGCTCTATCTTCATTAGTAATATCAAAGTTTAGAACAGTTTTTTCCTTTCTAAACATTGCTGGATGCGCCTTGGCAATGATTTTAAAATCTAAGGATTTCTCTAGATCGTGATCTTGAGATGCAGTATTACGAATAGATACACCTTCTGCCACCTTTACTTGGTGTAAAATGGGTGACAAATCGAGCCCCATCGTTTTATATTGATCAATGGTTTTATTACGATCGAGTTTCTGCACTTGGCCCACCATTTCATCTATGGTTCTAAAGCCTAGTTGAGCCATAATTTTACGTACTTCTTGGGCAACGAAATACATAAAGTTTACCACATGCTCTGGCTTCCCTTCAAATTTCTTTCTCAAGTCCGGATTTTGAGTGGCTATACCTACAGGGCAGGTATTTAAATGACAAGCTCTCATCATTATACAGCCCGAGGCTACTAATGGTGCCGTAGCAAAACCAAACTCCTCAGCACCTAAAAGGCAAGCGATTGCTACGTCTCTTCCTGTTTTTAACTGACCATCACATTCTAAACGCACACGACTCCGCAGGTCGTTCATTACTAGGGTTTGTTGAGCTTCAGCTAGACCAAGCTCCCAAGGTAATCCAGTATGTTTAAGTGAAGTAAGTGGGGTAGCACCTGTTCCACCGTCATGACCAGATATAAGAATCGTATCCGCCTTGGCTTTCGCTACTCCTGCAGCAACGGTACCAACACCAACTTCGGAAACTAATTTTACATTGATTCTTGCAGAACGATTTGCCGACTTAACATCATAGATAAGTTGAGATAAATCTTCTATAGAATAAATATCGTGATGGGGTGGTGGCGAAATTAAACCTACATAAGGTGTTGAATTTCTGGTCTTAGCAATCTCGGGATTGACTTTTGACCCTGGCAACTGCCCTCCTTCTCCAGGCTTGGCACCCTGCGCCATTTTGATTTGAATTTCAGAAGCGTTGGTCAAGTAATTTGATGTGACACCAAAGCGGCCAGAAGCCACTTGCTTTATAGCACTATTTTTCCAATCTCCATTGACGTCTTTATAAAAACGCTCTTGATCTTCACCACCTTCACCTGAATTACTTTTTCCATCAATCCGGTTCATTGCAATTGCCAAATTCTCATGAGCCTCCTTACTTATGGACCCATAAGACATTGCACCAGTCTTAAAGCGTTTTACAATCTTAGTCCAAGGCTCTACTTCTTCTATGTCAATAGGATCATAATTGGTAAATTCAAATAATCCACGAATGGTCATTGCCTGTTTCGTCTGATTATTAACTAAGGCTGCATATTCTTTATATGTATCTGTCTTATTCGTTCTTACTGCCTCTTGAAGTTTGGCAATAGTCAAAGGATTAAAAAGATGCTTCTCACCATCTCTTCTCCAACGATACTCCCCTCCAATCTCTAAATCAAGTGCTCCCGCTAGTCCATTTTTTGAGGCATCATAGGCTCCTGCATGACGCAGACGCACTTCTTTATCTATTGTATGAAGCCCAACACCTTCAATACGTGTTGCGGTACGGGGGAAGTATTTTGACACCACCTTAGAGTTAATCCCGACACATTCAAACAATTGCGAACTTCGGTAGGAGTTTAAAGTCGAAATCCCAATTTTGTTCATCACTTTTAAAACTCCCTTCCCCACTGCTTTATTGAAGTTCTGTATAGCCTCATCAACAGTCACATTTGAAAGTCCGCGCTCCTTTACTTGAGTCTCAATAATTTCATTGACCATATAAGGATTAATAGCACTTGCTCCATAACCAAATAACAAAGCAAAATGATGGACTTCTCTAGGCTCTGCAGATTCAATAATCAAACTAATTTTTGAACGCTTTTTGAGATTTGCGAGTCCATTATTAACATAAGAACAAGCCAAGAGAGCAGGTATAGGTGCCAGGTGCTCAGAAGTATTTCTATCTGATAAGATGACAATGTTTGTCCCTGTTTCAATGGTATTTGCCACATCCTTTAACAAAGCTTCTAAAGCATCCTCCAATCCATTATGCCCCTTTGACGCCTCATATAGCATTGGTATAGATGCAATACTAAAATTTATGTTTTTATAACTTTTAATTTTATCTAAATCTTGTTTAGATATAACAGGATTTCCAATTTTCAATTTCCGACAATGAACGGGACTGAAATCAAAAATATTATGATCACTCCCTAGGGTCAAACTAATATCAGTAATGAGTTCTTCCCTAATTCCATCGAGAGGAGGGTTTGTCACTTGGGCAAAAAGCTGCTTGAAATAGTTATAAATCAATTGAGGACGCTGAGATAAAACCGCTATGGGAGCATCATTACCCATAGACCCTATAGGCTCCTTACCCTGGAGTGCCATAGGAAGTATAATAGTATCTATATCTTCCTGTGTATAGCCAAAAGTAGATAATCGAGTTTCTAAAGGACTTTCATTTAAAAAAACTGGGCAGTCATTATAAGGTATATTTTTAAGGTGAACCAGGTTAGCATCCAACCATTCTTGATAAGGATATCGGGTAGCAATAGCCTCTTTGATTTCTTCATCATTAACAATTCTCCCTTCCTTCATGTCAACCAAAAACATCTTCCCTGGCTCTAATCTTCCATGTAGCTCAATATTTTCGGGCGCAATATCAATTACACCTGTCTCTGAAGACATGATTACATATCCATCTTTAGTAACAGTATAACGAGAAGGCCTCAATCCATTGCGATCTAAGACAGCACCAATAAAATCACCATCTGTAAAAGGTATAGAAGCAGGTCCATCCCATGGCTCCATCAAGCAAGAATTAAATTCATAAAAGGCCTTTTTTGCAGCAGACATCTCTTCATTTTTTTCCCAAGCCTCTGGCACCAACATCATCATGACCTCAGGCAAAGACCTGCCTGTCATTAAAAGAAGCTCAACTACCATATCCATAGATGCACTGTCTGATTTTCCAGGGAGAACAACGGGCAATACTAACTTTATTTCCTCCCCAAACCATTCACTCTCCATCAGCTCTTCTCTTGAAAACATTCTGGCCACATTCCCTCTAAGGGTATTGATCTCCCCATTGTGACACATATAGCGAAAAGGTTGTGCTAGATCCCAGGTTGGAAATGTATTGGTAGAAAACCGCTGATGTACCAACGCTAGTCGGGTAACAACGGTAACATCCTGCAAATCCATGAAGAAGATCTTTATATCTTGGGGACGCAACAGGCCTTTATAAATGATAGTTTTTGTCGAAAAACTAGGGAGGTAAAAAAACGAACTCTCAGAAAGTCTAGAGTTATAAATGATATGTTCAGCTCTTTTACGAGCAGTGAAAATGCGCAAATTAAAATCGAAATCGATTTGTTCGCTAGATGAGCGCGCTACAAATAGTTGTTTTATAAAAGGCTGGGTAGTCCTTGCTATGTCACCAAGCACCTTTTCATTTACTGGAACATCTCGCCATCCTATAACTATAATGTTTTGTAATTTCAATTGTTCTGTTAAAACCTCAGTACAAAAATTTTGTTGGTTTTGCTTTCGCGGAAGAAAGACATTACTCACGGCATAATCACCTGCAGCTGGGAGCTCAAAATCACATTGCTCTCTAAAGTAAGCATCTGGTATATCAATAAGAATTCCTGCTCCATCTCCAGTTTTTCCATCGGCGCTTACTGCTCCTCGATGCTCCAGTTTCTCAAGAATTTCTAGAGCTTTATGAATGATGTCATTAGACTTGTTTCCATTTAAATTACATATGAATCCCGCCCCACAATTATCGTGTTCAAATTCAGGCAAATACATTCCTTGTTTCTCGAGCATAATCATCACATTTTAGTTCTTTTCTTTAAGCGCAATACGACGAATATAATAGCAGAAAAAAGACCTGCATAATCCCTCGAACATTATTGTGATTTTGTGAATTTTGATGACAAGAATTTATGCTTTTAATAGTTTTAATACTTCTAATTACGAATTCCGAACCCATTCAGCCGATAGAAAATTCTCGACGCACACCTATAACATGAATAAATTATTCAACAAAAATTTAATTACATCCATTTTGAACAACAAATTATCATATTAACTCTGTAAAATTGAAATTACAACTGATCAAATATTAAATTTTACGCTATAATTATTATTGACCCCCTTTTTTTTAGGGGGTCAAAATAAAATATTAATAAAAATTAAACACATACCCCCTATTTTTATAATTAATTTGACTCATATGTGTAGTTTTGACAACTTTAACAACAACCAAAACTTTTGCTATGATCAAAAAAATTACACTTTTATTCACACTCTTTAGTATATCCCTTTTTGCACAAGAAGTAACAGAGGAAAAAAACAAATTTTCCCTCAGTGGAAATGTCGATACTTACTTTCGGCAAAACATAAATGGTCCTAATGGAGAGAACGCAATTGCACCAAACACCTCCTTTGCCAACCTTAATGGTTTTGCTCTTGGCATGGCTAATATTGTTGGAAGTTTTGAATCGGGAAAAGTAGGAGCCGTAGCCGACTTAGTATTTGGTCCAAGAGGAGAAGATGCTACCTTTTTATCGTCTGTACTCCGTCCACAAGGGAGCTCGAATATTGTAAACCAACTTTTTGTCTATTGGAACATATCAGATAAAATAAAGTTAACAGCTGGAAATTTTAATACTTTTTTAGGGTATGAAGTTATTTCTCCTGTGGAAAATTATAATTACAGTACAAGTTATTTATTTTCTTATGGTCCATTCTCCCACACTGGAGTTAAGGCTGATTTTGTCTTATCAGATGACTGGTCTGCTCTTGTTGGGGTATTCAATAATACAGATGCCACAGAATTTAATTTTGATAACAATTATACAATTGGAACCCAACTAGGCTATAAAACCACTTTCCTGAATATCATATATGGAAAACAAGGAGGAAACACAAAAGCCAACTTTCAAATTGATTTAACTGCTGGATATGATTTATCAGACCACTTTTTTTTAGGAATAAACACTTCCTATAGTGATACAGACGGGGTTTCTTTTTATGGAGCAGCCTTATATCCACAATATCAAGTCTCAGATAGCTTTAAACTAGGTATACGAGGTGAATTCTTTGCAGAAACTGAAGAAGGTGTAGGCGCAATTGGTGTTTATAATACTCAAGGGGATGCTCAAGTACTAGCTTTTACACTAACAGGAAGTTACGAAGTGGGCGACCTAACCATTAAGCCAGAACTCAGATTAGACACTACCGATGAAGAGTCTTTTCTAGATACAGATCTTAATCCATCCCAATCCTTGGCCTCTTTTATGGTCGCAGGTATTTACAAATTCTAAAACAGAATAATCATGAAAAAAATTGAAGCAATCATTAGAAAATCAAAATTTTCGAAAGTAAAGGAAGCCTTACATGATATAGGCGTGAATTTCTTTTCCTACTGGGATGTTACAGGCCTAGGTAATGAAAAGAAAGGCTCGGTTTACCGCGGAGTATCATATAGCACTAGTGATATACAGCGACGGTATTTATCAATAGTTGTGAATGATGATTTTCAAGAAATAACCGTCAACACAATTCTTGAGTCTGCACGAACAGGAGACGTGGGAGATGGAAAAGTATTCGTATCCAATATTGAAGAATGCTATAGAATTCGCACTGGCGAAAAAGGCGGACAAACACTCAAATAATCATTCAATTACTAAAATAATATCATGGAAATTTTAACAATCAATAATGTATGGATGATGATCTGTACAGCTCTTGTTTTTTTTATGCACCTAGGGTTCTCTTTTCTAGAGATCGGATTAACGCGTCAAAAGAATACTATTAATATTTTATTCAAAAACATCTTCATTATTACAGTGGGGCTTTTGCTATACTGCCTTATTGGCTTTAACCTCATGTATCCAGGAACGTGGCTTATCACTGATGTCTTAGCCCTCCCATCACTTGGACTGGATGCCCCAAAAACTGCTGAAGGAGCTCTTGATTTAGCTTACAATGAAGGCTACACCTACTGGACTGACTTCCTATTTCAAGGTATGTTTGCTGCTACTGCCGCGACAATAGTCTCAGGAGCTGTTGCCGAGCGCATCAAAATTGGACCCTTTATGTTATTTACCGTTATATATGTTGGTATCATTTATCCAATTGCCGGTTCTTGGAAATGGGGAGGAGGATTCCTACAAACACTAGAAACGCCATTTTATGATTTTGCCGGCTCCACCCTTGTTCATTCTGTTGGTGGTTGGGCTGCACTAGTTGCTGTAAGTTTACTTGGCCCTAGAATTGGCAAATTTAAAGATGGTATTGCTCAAGCGATTCCTGGACATAATATTCCGCTGGCAACGGCCGGTGTTCTAATCCTTTGGCTCGGTTGGTTTGGTTTTAATGGAGGATCAGTGTTATCAGCAGACCCATCATTGACTTCCCTAACTCTTGTCACGACTTGCCTAGCTGCTGCGGCCGGAGGTGTTATTTCGGCTTTGGTTTCAACTATTTGGTTTAAAAACCTTGACCTTACCATGTTCCTCAATGGTATTTTGGGAGGGCTTGTCGCTATTACAGCTGGCGCCGATCAAATGTCACCTACAGATGCCATACTAGTAGGTAGTATAGGGGGATTATTAATAGTTTGTGCCGTTTCACTAATTGATAAATTACGCTTAGATGATCCTGTAGGAGCTATCGCAGTTCACTTAGTTTGTGGTATCTGGGGTACCTTGGCTGTTGGCCTTTTTGGCAATCTTGCAAGTGGCTCACAGTTTTTAAGCCAATTAATTGGAGTTGCCGCCTATGCTGCTCTTTGTCTCGTGAGTAGCTATATTATCTTCATTATTATGAAGAAAACAGTTGGAATTCGAGTTTCTGAAACAGAAGAAATCGAAGGACTAGACAGCTATGAACACGGAATGAATGCGTATCCTGACTTTCGTTTGAATGAACATTAATAGGTAGAATTAATAATTATGAGATCGCCTTGACTTTTGTTAAGGCGATTTTTTTTGTTAGCCTACTCTTTTATTTACCGTTCCTTTTCAATCACCTCGAGATTTGCAATAGCATCCCCATCAATCGTAAAACGCAACATAGTACGTACTTTATGAAAGCCATGGGTACCTATAGCCCCGGGATTCATATGAAGGAGGCCTCTTTTTTTATCTGACATTACCTTCAAGATATGGCTATGTCCACAAATAAAGAGTTTCGGAGGATTTGCATAAATCTCCTCACGTATGGCTGGGGAGTATCGTCCCGGATACCCACCAATATGGGTAATCAAAACATCAACCCCCTCACAGAAAAATCGATTATTTAATGGAAACTCCTGTCTAGCGCTTGCATCGTCAATGTTTCCGTAAACAGCACGAAGTGGTTTAAGCTTTTTAATGGCATCTGTAACAGCAAGGTTTCCAATATCTCCAGCATGCCAGACCTCATCGGCCCATTTGACATGGGATAAAATATGATCGTCGATATAACTATGCGTATCACTGAGTAAAAGGATTTTTTTCAAGAAAATGAATTTAAAGATTGAATTTAAGTAACCATCACAAACACTTTTGCACGGCTTCTGCTTCAAAAGACACAAAAACACTGCGCAAATAGTATATTTGTGCTTCAAAAATACGACACTTTGCGCTATTTCATCGAGCTCTCTTATTTTGGAAAACCCTATCACGGTTGGCAAAAACAACCCAACGCTGAAACGGTGCAACAAACTATAGAAGAAGCCTTATCGACCATCCTTAGAGAACCGCTTACTATCATGGGAGCAGGGCGCACAGACACGGGGGTGCATGCCAGTCAGATGTTTGCTCATGTGGATATTACTGATCTCGCTTTCGCGAAATTGCTCGACAATTCAGCCGATTCTAACTGCAACCACCTCACGAAAAAACTCAATAGTCTTTTACCTCCATCAATTGCCATTAAACGTATTTTTAAAGTCACTCCTGAAGCACATACACGCTTTGATGCAACTAAACGTTCTTATACATATCGAATTGCTAAGAATAAAAATCCTTTTACAACAGATTTAGCGTTTCAATGTCGATACCCCTTGGATGTATCGGCCATGAATGAAGCCGCTGCCATACTCCTCACCTACACCGATTTTGAGTGTTTCAGCAAATCAAATACAGCTGTGAATACGTATCTTTGTACGATTAGCGAGGCGCGATGGATCGCTGTAGAAGATGAGCTTCATTTTATCATTTCGGCAGATCGATTTTTACGTAATATGGTGCGGGCAATTGTAGGAACTTTGATCGAAATTGGTCAGGGTAAACATGAGCCTTCTTGGATGCATGAGGTCATCAAGAGCAAAAATAGAAATATAGCGGGTACTTCAGTACCTGCCCATGGACTTTATTTGACAAGGGTGAGCTATCCAGAAACAATAGTAAAACAATAATGACATCACAAAAGGGAAAAGCATTTGACACTAAACTCTTTAAAAGGCTTTTGCAATTTGCAAAACCCTATCGAGGACCTTTATATTTTGCTGCCATAGGTGCCATTATATTATCTCTTTGTGCGGCTATGCAGCCTTTCTTTATGCAAAAGGCAATAGATATAGGGATTACTCAAAAATCTGAACCTGACCTCCTCTATTATATAGGTATGATAGGTTTGGTTCTTTTTGGTCAAGTACTCTTTCAACTTCTTTTTATTTATACTTCCAATTGGATTGGCCAACAAGTCATTAGAGATATTCGGGTGAGATTGTTTGATCATATGCTCAAATTTAAAATGCAGTATTATGACCAATCGGCGGTAGGAAGGCTAGTCACTAGAGCTGTAGGTGATATTGAAACAATCTCGAGTATTTTTAGTCAAGGGCTGTTTATGATTATTGCCGATTTGCTAAAAATGGGAGTCGCCTTGGCCTTTATGTTTTATTTGAGTTGGGAGGTTACGCTGATTGTACTTGCGGTTTTTCCAATCATATTATATGCAACAAGGGTTTTTCAACGCGCCATGAAATCGGCTTTTGAGGAAGTCCGCACCCAAGTAGCAAACCTCAATACCTTTGTTCAAGAACGCGTTACGGGAATGAAAATCGTACAGATTTTCAACCGAGAAACCATTGAGCAGAAACGCTTCAGTGAAATAAACAAAAAGCATATGAACGCTTGGAATAAAACGGTGTGGTACAACTCCATCTTTTTTCCAATCGCCGACATGTGTACTTCGGTGACCATTGGTTTGGTCGCTTGGTATATAGGCACTAAAATAGCCGGTGCCGAACCTGGGTTTTCACTAGGACTTCTAGTTGGGTTTATATCATATATCCAAATGTTGTTTACCCCTTTGCGTCAAATCGCCGATAAATTTAACACCCTTCAAATGGGGATGGTAGCGGCCAATAGAGTTTTTGCCATACTCGATACTGATTCTCAGATTTCAGATCTTGGGTTGGCTAAACTAGACAATGTGAAAGGTAGAATTCGTTTTGAAAATGTACGCTTTAGTTATATCAAAGGAGAAGAAGTACTCAAAGGAATTAGTCTGGAGGCACAACCTGGAAAGACAATCGCAATTGTGGGCTCAACAGGTGCAGGAAAATCGACAATTATCAATCTGCTCAATCGTTTTTATGAAATTGACAGCGGAACCATTGCCATTGATGGGGTCTCTATAAAAGACATTAAACTATCTGTTTTACGAGATGAGATTGCTGTGGTTTTACAAGATGTATTTCTCTTCTCCGATTCGATCTTACACAATATCACCCTCAAGGATCCAAATATTACTGAACAGACAGTGATCGCTGCTGCGAAAACTATTGGGGTACATAAATTTATCTCTAGTCTCCCAAATGGATATCATTACAATGTAAAAGAAAGAGGAGTGATGCTCTCTAGTGGGCAAAGACAATTAATCGCTTTCCTAAGAGCTTATGTGAGTAATCCTTCGATCTTAGTATTAGATGAAGCCACCTCTTCGGTAGACTCCCATAGTGAACAATTAATACAAGAAGCCACAGATAAAATTACTGAAGGGCGAACTTCAGTAGTCATTGCACACCGATTGGCTACGATTAAGAAGGCAGATTTAATAATTGTAATGGACAAGGGGATGATCGTAGAACAAGGAACACATCAAGAATTGCTTCAAAAGGAAAACGGTTACTACAAAAATCTGTACGAAGTGCAGTTTATGGCTGAAGCGGTGTAAACTATGACGCTTTCTTTTTCTTTGGAACAATTTCGCGTATGTAGGTTACTAGCATCACATCCTCGGCTTTACCCTTTAGAGTTTGCTCACCCACCTCCAACATTTTTATATTCCTAGGTAATTTTGAGATCATATCGGCGAAGGTTTTTGACGCCAAAATATCAACATTATACTCATTACAATGTCCTTGAATTCTTGAAGTTGTGTTAAGTACATCTCCTGAAAAAGCAATATCCCTTTTAATTTTCCCTAGTTCGCCTACCATTACTTGTCCGCAGTGAATTCCCACTTTAAAATAAGGAACCGCATTGTACTTCTGGAGATACTTATAGGCTTTGCGTTCGATAATTTTCTGCATTCTAAAGAAACAACGGATAGTATTTGCGCTACTCAAACCGTTTCTCATTTTCCATGTGAGCACAACCTCATCCCCTACATATTGATACACCTCCCCTTTGGTTTGCATTACTGCCGGTGCAATATCATTAAAGAAATCTTTTAAAAAGTTGAAGTATGCTTCCTCTCCTAAGTCTTCTGCTATAGTAGTTGCATCGCGAATGTCGGCAAACATAAAAATACGTGTTTCTGATTTTGGCATAAAGTAGCGTCCCATTAAATAATCGGCAAAAACGCCGGGACCGTACTTATCATTAATCATCAAAGTGATTAGGGTCAAAAGCACAATGATCAACCACAGTACAAAATTTTGGATAAACAGTCGTTCCGTAAAAAATTGCCCAACTAGGCCAATTACTTCCTCATCAAAAAAATCTCTATTTATCTGATTGGAATAAAAATATAGGGCGCCAACAGCACTTATTACAAGTGCGGTAATTAAGTAGAGAACGACAATAAGAATCAGGGCCTTCCAAAAAGCATATTTACGAAGCCCTATTTCCATGATATTCACGGTAAAGACACCACCAATAATTCCTGCAACAGAACCTACGAATAAATTTGCTCTAAAAGATTTCCAAAAGTCATAGCCTTCCCCTAGGGCATTGTTAGAATTGAGAATACTATACTCGTATAAAAAAATGAGATTAGAGATTAGCACCCATGCAATTATTATCCACAAGGCTCTACGAAGATAGAACCGTATTTCATTGGATGAATATGATCTTAAAGATTTAAAGAAGGGCAAGATGATCTCTTTTAAGGTTAATTAAAAATAACACCTTTTTTAAGGGTAACACTAGCGAAGGTCCGTAAATCTTTTCTTTTTCTGAGAAAGATTAATAATCAAGCCTAGGTGCATTTTTCGCACGGTCTTTTCAGTCCGCAATTTCGCGGAAGCGCAGTTTAAAACATTCAATGTCTATACATTAGATTATGAAAATCTAAAAATCTTGAGAATATTCTGCAAGCTATCTACAGAAATCGAATCCTTAACAGCTTTGGCCGCTTTTGCTGCCTCCCGAACTGCTTTTTGTGCCTCTGCCTGCTATTTCATAATTAGGAAAAAAGGATTTTCCTCTAAGCTACCCGTTTGTGCAAGAACAAATCCTATAATAAAAACTAAGATTCCAATACCTAATAAAATGACACCTAACAAAAGAAAAAACAAAGCCGTTTTTAAGATTATTGCACCAGCATCTAACTCAAATAAGCGTTTGAGAGCATAATCGATATACAGGACGGTTAAGGGAAGACTTAGTAATGAATACACTTGATAGATCGATTGATTCCACATTACCATGAGGCCTACAGTAGTAAGTATCATGGAAGTATGCGAATAAGCATATAACGAAATGCTCTACGAGATTGTATTTTTTATAATTCCAAAAAACTAGGCGAGATAACAAAGCAATAAAAGGAATTGCCAGGAAATATACCACCGACTGATAATCCATCATGAGATCTAACAAGTCAGTCGCAAAGGACTTTTGCATCCCTCCCATTACATCATCCTTATATAAGGAAGTCTGTGCTGCGATCATATTATCTATAAACCAATGTTTAATGATAAAGGCCGCAAATCCTGCAATTGAAACTGCAATAGCGAAGTAACTAAAGGCCCGCAAATATTTTTTGCGCATTCCCTTCATATAGCCCCCAATAACATCTTCAGGATGTTTGAACAAACCAATAAACGTTTTCAGAAAAGCGTTTTCAATATTGAGAAAGCGATCAATAAAATCTTCAAATAGATTACGCCAAGTAATCCTGTTATGCATACGCTTTCCACCACAGTTTCCACAAAATCGTTGATCTAAATCCAAGTGACTTCCACAATTGACACAGGTATTTGTCACTTCAAGAAGTTGTTGTTTGCGTTTGCTTAGTTTCCCCATATTATCAATGCACTTTAGGCGTTCAATGTTTCAATATTTGGCTAAGGAAGAATATATTGAAGAGTGTCTTTAGCTTTCTGGATCAATGGCTTTATAGTATCCATAGAAATGGTATCTTTTGCTGCCCTTCTAGCTTCATTGAGGGATTTTTGAATTTCGACCTGCTCTTTAAAATTTTCGATAAAAGTATCAAGCATGCCCAATTTATACACTATTAGGCCAATAAGTCCGAAAAAGAGTAGCATAATAGGCACAAAGATGACTAAGAAAAATAAGGTCTTTAGAAAGAGGCTTCCAGCACTCAAATCAAAAACTTTAAGTAATACATACATCGTATATAAGAGTGGCAGTACACTTACAAACAGTCCAACTATCATTTGACCGGTACTCGACCAGACAAAAGCAACACCTAAGACTGCTGATATAATCTGTGTTTGCGAATAGGCATATAGATATATGACAACATGTTCAATAAAATTAAACTGTTTGTAATTCCAAAAAACCAGCATAGAAATAATTGCATAAAGCGGAATTAGTAAAAAGCTAAAAACAGATTGATAATCAAATATCACGTCCATAAAATCTTTCAACATATTCATCCCAAAAGCTTGAGAGGGATCTATGGCATGAGGATCAGAAACACCAGTAGAGGCACCTGCTGAAAAACCTTCTCCAAATATTATTAGGTTCTCATCCATAAACCAATTACGGAATACGAATAGATATAAACTAGACAAGGTAAGAGCGACAGCAAAGTAGCTAAAAGCAGACATATACCGCTTACGCATACCGTGTATATACCCTAGGATGACATCTTCAGGTTTCGTAAAAAGACACAAGAAGGTTTTAAGAAATTGATTCTCAATATTCAAAAAACGTTCTGTAAAATCCTCTAAAAGATTCCTAGCATTCAGTCTGTTGTGCATTCGCTTTGCCCCACAACCTGAACAAAACTGCTGGTCTAAAACAAGAGGTGTTTGGCAATTTTTACAGTGATTAGAGACCACTAATAATTGACGCTCTTTCTTTGAGCGCTTCTTTTTCTTTTTTGAAGGGATATCTTGTGGGCCTACTTCTTCAGACATAAATTAGGTCAAATCGTGGGTAAGTAAATCTAATAATTCGTCGGTAGTATTGAAGAGGACAAAGGCCCCATCTTTTACATAACTAATTGCTCCTGTTTCTTCACTCACTACCAGAGCAACAGCATCTGTTTTTTCGGTAATGCCCACTGCAGCTCTGTGACGCAAGCCAAACCGCAACGGAATGGATCGTTCCTGGGTAACTGGTAAAATGACTCTTGTCGCAGTCACATAGTTATCTTCTATGATCATCGCACCATCGTGTAAGGTTGAATTCTTATAAAAAATGCTCTCAATTATTGGTCTGTTAACTTCAATGCGCATCGCATCTCCAGTTGACTTTACAAAATCCAGACTCGTAGTACGTCTAATTACAATGAGCGCCCCAGTCTTTGAGGTTCCCATATTTACACATGCTTGAATGATTGCATTGACATCGAGGTCAATTGCTCCCTCTTTTCGCATAAACTGAAAATTCTTAAACATTCCAGTCTTACTACTAAAATTAGTACTCCCAATGAGCAATAGAAATTTTCGTATTTCTTGCTGAAAGACAACAATAAGGGCAAACATACCTACGCCAATAAACTGCCCCAAAACGGTACTTAACATTTCCATTTTGAGCAACACTGTCAGTTGCCAAATAAGGTAAATAACAACAATCCCAATAAAAATATTAATCGCTACGGTTCCTCTTACGAGTTTGTAGACATAGTAGAGTAACGTTGCCACTAAAATGACATCGATTACATCAAAAACGCGAATGCTTTCCAGTATTTCCAAGCAGAAAAAGTCTTTGCGTAAAAGTAACAGAAAAAACGACAGTTAAAAAAGACATCCTGTATAAAAAGATCCAACTAGATTTGTTGACCTAATACCCTATGAGAAATTATCATTAGAGGAAAAATTACTTCCATTTGATATTACAACCCATACTAGGCTTTTGAATAAGGTTTTGAGCTTTGCTATTAAAGATATTGTCAAGCGCTTCTCTCATGTCTCTTCCGTTAACTGGAATGCCATTACCCGGCCTGCTGTTGTCGAGTTGACCTCGGTATACCAAAGTATCATCGGCTTCAAAAACATAAAAATCAGGGGTGCAAGCAGCATCATAGGCTTTTGCCACCTCTTGAGTTTCATCATAAAGATATGGAAAAGTGAAACGATTCTTGCTGGCATAATGCCACATCATCTCAGGACTATCTTGAGGGTACTTTTCTGCATCATTACTACTTATAGCCACAAAACCAAATCCAAGCACACGATAATCATTAGCAAGACGCACAATTTCATCAACCACATGCACCACAAAAGGGCAGTGATTACAGATAAACATAACAACAGTCCCACGTTCACCTTTGACATCAGAAAAACTACACAACTGATTTGTAACCGAATCGATCAATTGAAAGTCGGGTGCTGTAGTTCCAAGAGGAAGCATGTTTGAGGGAGTGAGTGACATAAAATAGTTTTTTAGTTAGAAATAAAGGTACAACAGATAGGTCGCAAAAAAAGGAAGACTGTTACAGCCTTCCTTTATTTTTCCTCGAACTAAAAAGTATTCAAGTTTACTCTTTAGTTTCAATTTTTTTAGCTTCCATCTCTTGTCCGCCTTGCTCTAAGAGCATAGAAGTGAAATTGCCATTCTCGTCGGCAATAAAAGTGAGATTTGCTGGAAAGGCAACTGGCATAAATTTATGATTTCCTTTAGCAATCATTTCAAATGCATCTTGATTTGTAGCCTGACTCATTAAAACGCCATTCTTTACAAAGATATTTAATACAAAACCTGGTTGTATTTCATAACCTCCAACATAAGGTTCTAATTGTTCAGGTGTTAATTTAACTGCATCTTTAGTTTTTGCAGCAACAATAGCTTTGTGTAATCCAGCATCTGGTGTCTGAGCTTGCATTGAAAATCCAATAAATACACAGGCTATAATGGTAAGAAAATTTTTCATTTAATTTTTTTTTAGATTGAATACTATAAATAAGACGCTTTAAAACAATATTGGTTACAAGATATATAAAAAACCAAATATGCCTCTTGGTTAAAACCAGAAAAACCTCCTTGCAAACTAGCTTCAAGGAGGTTTTATTATAAGGTTTGTGGATTTCACCACAATGAACAATTATTATTTTATCATCTCGTAAGAGCGTTTGATAAAATCAGTCAGCGCTTCTCCCTTTAATAAGTTTTGAGAAAGCTTAGCAAGGTCAAACGACTGCTTGATGAGACGTTCTTTCTTCTTGTCTGTTTTAGTATTTAATATTTCAGACACCAAACTGTGATTTGCATTAACAACCAAGTTGTACATCTCAGGCATATCCCCAAACATAGTTGGTCCGCCACCAGTTTGTTGCATCTCTTTCATACGACGCATAAACTCAGGCTGCGTAATGATAAACGGAGCAGCATCACTATCCATAGCTTCCATCTGTACTGTGTAGCTTGTGTTCCCAATGGCTGTAGTAATAGACTCTTTTACCTTTTCCTTCTCTTCATCAGACAATTTACTGATTTGAGTATCCTCTTTCTTGATAAGGTTATCAATGTGATCTCCATCAACACGTACAAAGCTTACATTTTCTTTTGAAGTCTCTAATTTCTGAATTAAATGAGAAACGATAGGAGAATTTAAAAGAAGCACTTCGTATCCTTTGCTTTTTGCGCTTTGGATATAAGAGTGTTGGGCATCAACATCACTGGCATACAGTACAACTGTTTTACCATCTTTATCTGTTTGAGCATCTTTGATTTTTTCATTGAGCTCTTCCCAAGTAAAGTATGTATTATCGACTGTTGGGTATAAAGCAAACTTATCTGCTTTTTCAAAGAATTTATCCTCAGATAGCATTCCATACTCAATTACTAATTTGATATCATTCCATTTCGATTCGAAATCGGCGCGATCATTAGTGAAGAGTGCTTTTAGCTTATCGGCAACTTTACGAGAAATGTAACCAGAGATTTTCTTTACGGCACCATCTGCTTGTAAGTAGCTACGAGAAACATTTAATGGAATATCTGGAGAATCTATTACTCCGCGTAACATAGTCAAGAAGTCAGGAACGATTCCTTCTACGTTATCGGTAACGAACACTTGATTTTGATACAATTGGATACGATCCTTTTGCATATTCATATCCTGTCCCAATTTTGGAAAATAAAGGATTCCAGTAAGGTTGAATGGGTAATCTACATTCAGGTGAATATTGAATAAAGGCTCTTCAAACTGCATTGGATACAATTCGCGATAGAAGCTTTTATAATCGTCTTCTTCTAAATCGGCTGGTTGTTTTGTCCAAGCTGGATTTGGGTTGTTAATGATATTATCTACCTCTTCTGTAGGAGCTTGATCTTCTTCTTTAGCACCTTCTGGCTTCTCTAAAGTTTCGATTTTTGTACCAAACTTGATAGGCACTGGCATGAACTTATTGTACTTCGTCAAAAGTTCGCTAATACGTCCTTCTTCTAAGAATTCAAGACTATCCTCAGCAATGTGCAGAATAATTTCTGATCCACGCTCCGTTTTATCAGAAGCTTCTAGAGTGAATTCTGGCGACCCATCACAGCTCCAATGTGCTGCAGGCTCATCTTTATATGACTTAGTAATAATTTCTACTTTTTCTGCAACCATAAAGGCAGAATAGAACCCAAGACCAAAATGTCCGATGATACCGGCATCTTTGGCAGACTCTTCATATTTATTCAGGAATTCTTCAGCCCCTGAAAAAGCGACTTGATTGATATACTTTTCAACCTCATCCGCAGTCATTCCCAATCCTTGGTCGATAATGTGTAATTTTTTTCCTTCTTTATCAATTTTTACTTCAATACGAGGATTGCCATAATCGACTCCTGCTTCACCAATACTGGTCAAGTGCTTTAATTTAAGCGTCGCATCTGTGGCATTTGAGATCAGTTCACGTAAAAATATTTCGTGATCACTATATAAGAACTTCTTAATTAACGGAAAGATATTCTCTACCGAAACATTAATTTTTCCTGTTGACATGCTATTAAATTTTTTAAGTTATAAACGTTATGTGGTGCATTGCCAAAAAAGTACCAATCTCGTCAAAGTGACAAAGTGGCATTTGATTGGAGATTAACAATTTTTGATTGTTGAATTTTGAACGTAGCACTTCGACGGACTCAGCATACTACTTGTCGAAGGGCCATACGGTTTCAATACAGAAAGATGATTAGGAAGCGGACTTCGACAGGCTCAGCCTGACAAAATTCTATCTACTATCCTCATCATTTGAGATTTGCAATTTGGAACTTGGAACTTGGAACTTGGAACTTGGAACTTGGAATTTGGAATTTGGAATTTGTTTTTTATTTCTCACCCTTTGAGGGAGATGTCCGAAGGACAGAGGGGGATTTATTTCCTCACCAAGCCATCCAAGATATGCTGCTCGCCTTTCCAATCTCTGGTGATTTGAGTTTTGAGCAATTTCGCCGGAAGGCCACCTATGAGAATATGTTCTCCATGCGCACTATAATCTTTGTTGCAAAGGCTATTAGAACCTACGGTGGTGTAATCTCCTGTGATAGTGCCTTTCATGATGGTTGTTCTGTTGCCTATCCAATTATAGCTACCAATATGGATTGGCGCAGTGATAGGGCGTTTATTGCCAGTGTCTAGATCAATCAATTGGTGAAAGATTGAATCCAGTAACTGTGTTTCATAGGCAATACGCACATAATCACCTATGATAATTTCATCCTTACAAATGAGCGTACATTGAGACCCCAAGCAGGAGAAATTACCCATTTCGCATCGCGCTCCATGACCCACATGGAAATACACATCTTTTCCAAAATGCACCTGCCCTTTAAAGACTACATCTCCAGCAATGACGATTTCCCCTATTCCTCTGGATCGAGTTTGCGCCTCAAACGGATGGCCAAAACCAATCATACCTTTACTAATGGGCACATTAATAGTAATGTTGCCTCCTAAATTGGTGAGTTTATAGTTTCCATAGATAAAAACGGGTAGTTGGCGCGCTATATCCTTTGGAAACATCTTGTAGTTGAAGTAGTAGGTCTTGAGCCAATTGACAGCCCAGAATGCCTTCCATCGCTTGCGGAGTCTTCGTAAGGGGTTTAAAAAGGCGCTCATTGTTTTTTCTTTTTAAGAATGGAAGCAATCAAAGTTTTAAAACCAATTTTTGCATCCAAACGACGGAATGAATATAGAGAAGAAATACCAATTAGAAGGGCAAGCACTCCATATTTCAATAGCGGAGTTTCAATATAGGTCGCTCCAAAAGCAGCCCCACAAAACATTAAACACACCATAAAAATTGGATAAAACCCTTTAGGCATCCGGAAGTCGTATCTATAAAAAACTATAATTCGAACCGCAATAAAATGAATCATCAAATACAATAACATACTCATGCCAATGCCTTCCAACCCATATAATTGATACCCCACAACATTTAACACTAATAATAAACTATTGAATCCAATAGCGGTCTTCATAAACAGGCTTGAATCTCCTTTGGCTAATATCACATAGCCCATAGACCATGAGGCCGCTTTAAAAACCATCCCTAAAATGCCCCAACGCACCAAGGCGACGCTATTGTCAAACTCTCCAGAATACAACAACGGAATAATAATAGGAGCAAAAGCTACAAAGGCAACAATAATAGGCGTGATCAACAAGACTCCTATAAATGCTTGCTCAAATACCGTCTGAGCTGTGGCTTTTTTATCGGCACAAATGGCAGATAAACGCGGAAAATAATCAGTTGCCATGGCATTAAAAATGAGACCTACATAACTGTTCAAAATCACAATTCCCGCAGCATAGTAACCTGCCTCTAGTTCGCCACCTTGCATACGCACATATACCAAAATGAGATAAGCTACCAGCAAACCTATGATTCCGCTCACACTCATCGATAGTCCGAAGCGGATCATCTCCTTCCCTTCTCCAAAGGCAGTTTTTGTAGAAACTGCTGGGTATTTTTTAATCTCTTTTCTAGCAAAATAATGTGCAAAAAAGAATAGAAAACCGGCCGTCGCAACAATTGCTGGAAGGATCCCATCAAACTTGAAAAAATAGTACAAGGGAACAGTGACAATTAAACCCGCCAAGGCTCCGTATAAATTTGCTTTGGCTAGAAAAGCCAACTTCCGAAGACCTTGCAATATGGCAATGCGGCTCATTGCTAGTTGGTTAAATACCAAGGCCAAACCAAGCCATACAAAGGACCAGGTATACTCTTGGCTATTGAAGGTGATTTCGCTTAATAAAGGTGAGAAAATCGCCATAATCACAGCACCTACAGTTGCGGTCACCCAAACCAATTGTTTTAAAATAGCAATGGTACGGGAGGTGGCATCTTCATTTCCTTCAGCATGTTTTGCAGAAATCTCTTTAACAGCGCTTTGATCCAAACCAAGATTGGTTGCGGCTGTAATTAACTGTAAAGGTCTAATTAACAAATTGGAAATACCTGTCCCTTCAGGACCTAAAAGCATCGCTAGCACTTTCCCTCTCGCTATGGCAATTAGAATTTGAAGTACTTGTACGCCGCCAAAGAGCGATGTAGCCTTCATTACTTTCTGATATGATTGCTTCTCTTCTGTCAATTAATAGGCGTTTAAAGCAGAAATTACGGCCGACACTTGGTTTTCAGTCATCAGTGGCCCAATAGGAATACTGAGTACTTCATTGTGAATCATATCGGTTATAGGAAAGGATAATTCCTTGTATTGCTTAAGGGCTTCTTGTTTGTGTGGCGGTATTGGATAGTGTACGATAGTTCCGATCCCTCGTTCTTTCAGAAATGCAGCGAGTTGATCTCGATCTGCTGTGCGCACTACAAACAGATGAAAAACATGTCTCTCAGACCCATCCCATGAAGGCAAAATGAGTTTTGAGTTTTGCACTTCTTCTAAATAACGTCTTGCAATGGCACGACGCTTTTCATTGTCTGCATCTAAGACGCGAAGTTTAATACGCAAGAAAGCGGCTTGAATCTCATCCAATCGTGAATTTAGACCAACATACTTACTCACATAGCGCTCCTCAAAGCCGTAATTACGCAGCTTATTGATAACATCTGCAAGGGCAGCATCATTAGTAGTAACTGCACCTCCGTCACCTAGAGCTCCTAAATTTTTGGTAGGATAAAAACTATGTCCGCTTGCATCTGCCAATCCGCCACTGGATTTTCCATGACTGTCTTTTGCCCCGTGAGATTGAGCTGCATCTGTCACGATTAATAAGCCGTGCTGGTTTCTGAAAGCGGTCACCTTCTCCATATCAGCCAACAGACCATACAAATGTGTTGGCATGATGACCTTTGTTTTTTCGGACACCTTGCTTTCTAAATCATTAAAATCAAAATTAAATGTCTTTGCCTCTGCTTCTACCAAGACAGGAACTAGTCCGGCCTGTTGAATCCCTAGAATGGTTGCGATATACGTATTGGAGGCTACCAAAACCTCATCACCAACCTTCAATTGGCCTAATGCTTTATAACCCTCTATTATCAATCTAAGGGCATCGAGACCGTTTGCCGTTCCCACACAGTGTGAAGTCCCACAATAGGTAGCATATTCTTGCTCAAAAAGCTTAACCTCTTCGCCCAGAATATACCAGCCCTTATCTAAAAACTGAGAGAACTTCGTTTTGAAATCCTTTTCAAAACGAGCGTTGAGTGTATGTAAGTCCAAAAATGGAATCATAAGGATAGGTTGTCTAGCAAGTGATGACTTGCGGTGTCAAATTCGTAAAATCGATGCACATAGGTTCGCGCCCCAAAGCACTCTTTCCAATAGTTCAGTCCGCTGTTGAGTTTTCTTCCTCCGGATTCATTTGAGATGCCGAAATCAAAATATTTCTTAGCCTTAAAAACATCATCTATTAAATGGACAAAGAGAAAATCCAGCGTGCCGAGCTCTTGTTTCTGCCCATTGGCAGAGATATATTGTACATGTGCCGTCGTTTCAGTTTCAAAAATGGTTGCACCTCCAACTATTTCTTGCTCTTTCATCACATTAAACTGGCGAATCTGCTTTGGAAAGTGTGCCGCCAATTTTTTTATCTCTTCTAAACTATGTGTGGGTGCTGCATCATGTCGTTGGGAGAGATTGGGTTCCAAGATTTGCTTCCAAAAAGAAGTAAAATCAGTGGTTTCCACAATTTCTAAGCCTTGACGACTGGCTTTCTTTACGCCTTCCTTGCGGTTAGACTGAATAGGAAGACGTTGCCTCCCATCAATCACCGATGCAGCATCTACGCGAAAAATCTTAGCATTGCATACAAAGGCGAGATAATCTATTTCTTCGCTAGGCAAGAGCGTATAAAAAACGGGGAGTTGCTTGAGTTGTAGTTGCTCGATTCCTTTCGCTTTAAGCGAAATCAATAAAGCCTGAAACATCAATACTACTTCAGTCAACTTTGCCTTTCGCGAAAGCACTAGTCCGCCATAGGTCAATCCTTGATGGCTATAACATATAGTTCCAACTAGATTTGCAGGGAGGATTGCTACCAATTGATCTCCTTTGAAAATCATTTGGGATGTATCTTGAAAGCGGTCGCTGTGATATTCCATAAAGTCTCTTAGGAACAAAAAGGTGCCATTTTTTGCTGTTGCCACAAAATTATCCCAGTGGGATTTGTGAGCAGCATTATAGGCTTCTATGCGATATTCGGTATGCGATTGGTTGGTCTTCAGAAAATAGTTATTGGTTGCACGGTGTAAAACTAAAATTATTTTTAATTTTAACACCTACTTCACAACGATTTAAAACGACATCCATTGTTTAAAAAATTTCTTGCAGAGAAAAACCCCTCTACGCTCAATAAGGTACTCTTTGCAATTGTAATAGGCATCTTTTGTGTGCTTTTTTATCTAGAACCGCCTATATGGTCGCCAGACACCTATAGTTACTTTAGTGTTCCTGTGCATCGATTTCCTGTATACTCACTGTTTTTGCGCAGTTTTGAGTTTGTTTTCGGGCGCGAAAATTTTGATCTTTTTATTGTCATTGCTCAGTTTATTGCTGGATTTATAGGAATTCGACTTGTTTATGATCGCTGTGTGCACGTTTTTTCCTTGCGCCCTTATCTCAGCATTTTATTGCTCGCTATTTTAGTTGCTCCCTACTTTCCACCACTATATATTGCCACTAACCTTGCTTCAGAAGGTTTAGCTTATCCCCTATATTTACTATTAATCACCTTTGTCATTGATTTCCTTTTACGCAAGCAAAAGGCGAAGCTTTTTCACCTGAGTGTTATCTTTATACTGCTGTGTTTAACGCGCGGACAGTTCATTATCATGGCACCTATCATTGCCGTTATATTTGTAATCCGAAAGCGAAGAAGTGTTTTTAGGAAAGGAAATTTTGCGCGTTTATTACTCTTATTCCTTCTTCCAATGCTCACTAAAGGTATTGACAAGAGCTTTCATAAAGTAGTACATGGGCATTTTGTAAGTACACCTTATAGTTATGTCAATGCAGTCACCTTACCCCTTTTTGTGGCCAAATGGGAAGATAGTAGCGCAATAGAAAACAAAGACTATAGACACTTATTTGTTCAATCATATAAAACGATAGATAGTTTAGGATATACGCGAGAGACGACTTTTGGTGATGCCCGAGCCCAGTATGAAAACTTCCACGATCATTTTCCAATGATTTGTAATCAAAACCTTCATGATAAAGGGCGTGCCTATTTCTTGGCCAAAGAAGGAGTTGAGCACTTGGATGGTATACGAACAGAAGAAGCGAGTAAGGCGATACTGCCCATACTTATAGCTAATAATCCCGAAGCCTATTTTGATGTCTATCTTGAAGGCATCCTCAATGGGTTTAAATCCATTTATGTGCTGGGTATATTTATTGTAATGCTTCTTTATAGTTTTTGGAGAACTTTGAATCGTTATTCGGCGCATAATGCATTTATCCTTATGGGAACGACCTTCATTTTGACAAATGCTTTGCTTGTTGGCTTTGCGTGTCATACGATTGAACGATATTTGTTTTATAATTACTTTATTGCGTTCCTAATCCTTGTGCTCGCGATTCGCAAACTAATACCTAGACTATGAAGCCAGAGCTTTCTGTTGTAATGCCTTGTTTAAATGAAGCTGAAACGCTCGCGATTTGTATTCAAAAAGCCCAAGGCTTCTTTGAGCGTGAAGGAGTTACTGGAGAGGTAGTGATCGCAGACAACGGAAGTACCGATGGCTCACAACAAATCGCTACAGACCTTGGCGCACGTGTAGTCGCAGTTCCAGTAAAAGGCTATGGAAATGCACTCATTGGCGGAATAACGGCTGCAGAAGGCACCTATGTCATCATGGGAGATGCAGACGACAGCTATGACTTTAGTAATCTCATGCCGCATCTCACTCAGTTAAGAGCGGGCAATGATCTGGTGATGGGTAATCGTTTTAAAGGTGGAATCAAAAAGGGAGCAATGCCTTTCCTTCATAAATATTTAGGAAATCCAGTTTTGTCATTTATAGGCCGACTATTTTTCAAATCGAAAATTGGGGATTTCCATTGTGGTTTGCGTGGTTTTAGTAAGGAGGCTTTCGCCGAAATGCAATTAAAAACATCTGGGATGGAATTTGCATCTGAGATGATTGTCAAGGCCAGTCTCAAAAATATGAAAATTGCCGAGGTACCAACCATTCTCTCACCAGATGGACGCACAAGACCACCACACCTCAACACTTGGACTGACGGCTGGAGACACCTGAGATTTTTGCTTTTATACAGTCCGCAATGGCTGTTCTTTATTCCCGGTGTGATTTTGATGCTCCTCGGACTAGTGACTTCTGGAATCTTAATTTATAATCCGCTTACGATTGGCGGAGTAACCTTTGACGTGCATACGCTGCTGTTTACTTGCGGACTCTTTCTGATAGGATTTCAGTTTGTATTGTTTTACGGACTCACAAAAGTGTATACCGTTGAAAATGACTTACTGCCAAAATCAAAAAAATACGATTCCTTATTTGACAAAATCAATATGGAGAAAGGCCTCATCTTGGGGTTTGTACTGATTATTGGAGCTGTGGCATTGAGCATTTACGCCTATTCAGGCTGGAAAGCCTTGAACTTTGGAAATATAACAAATAGCAATACACTGCGAATCGTTATCCCCGCAGTCACCACTTTATTACTTGGCGTACAAATTATTCTTTTCAGTCTGTTCTTTAGTATATTAGGATTGAAGAAGCAGGGGTAATCCCCCTCTGCCCTTCGGGCATCTCCCCCAGAGGGAGAGACTAGAATCATAACAAAATATCAAGTTACAATTCTCAAAAAATCCTTCTGTCAATTATAGTAGTTGTTAGTTATAGACTACAATTTAACTTCGACTTCATCTTCGTTTTCGTTTTCGTTTTCGTTTTCGTTTTCGTTTTCGTTTTCAATAAAAAAATCCCTCTCCAAATAAACGAAGAGGGATTTTAAATATAGTGTTAGATGCTTCTTAAGCGATCTTATTACGCTTACGATCAACTTCTTTTAAGAAGACCTTACGTAGACGTAGGAAGTTTGGTGTAACTTCTACGTACTCATCTTTTTGAATGTATTCTAAAGCTTCTTCCAAAGAGAACTTGATAGCAGGAACAATCTTTGCTTTATCATCTGCTCCTGAAGAACGTACGTTTGATTGCTTCTTAGCTTTAGTAATATTGATATTCATATCATCTTGACGACTGTTTTCACCAATCACCTGACCTTCATAAATATCTTCACCTGGCGCTACAAAGAACTTACCACGATCTTGTAATTTATCGATAGAATAAGGAATAGCATTTCCGTTTTCCATAGAAACTAAAGATCCACTAATACGTCCTGGAATATCCCCACGCATTGGTTGGTATTCTTTAAAACGGTGAGCCATAATCGCTTCTCCAGCCGTAGCTGTAAGCAATTGATTACGCAAACCAATAATACCACGTGATGGAATTAAGAATTCAATGATCATACGATCACCTTTTGCTTCCATAGAAAGCATTTCTCCTTTACGCATCGTTACAAATTCAACAGCCTTTCCAGAAACGTTATCTGGAAGGTCAATTGTCAATTCTTCAATTGGCTCACATTTTACACCATCAATTTCTCTGATGATCACTTGTGGCTGACCAATTTGTAATTCATATCCTTCGCGACGCATTGTCTCGATTAATACTGAGAGGTGCATTACACCACGTCCGTATACTAAGAATTTATCAGCACTATCAGTATCGTGTACACGAAGCGCTAAGTTCTTTTCTAATTCTTTAGCTAAACGGTCTTTTATATGACGTGAAGTCACAAACTTTCCATCTTTTCCAAAGAAAGGAGAATCGTTAATTGAGAACAACATACTCATTGTTGGCTCATCAATAGCGATCGTTGCAAGACCTTCTGGATTTTCAAGATCGGCGATAGTATCGCCAATTTCAAATCCTTCTAAACCTACGATTGCACAAATATCTCCAACTTGGATTTCATCAACACGCTTACGACCTAAACCGTCAAACGTATATAATTCTTTAATTCTTGTTTTCTTTATAGAACCATCACGCTTAACCAATGATACTTGCATTCCTTCTTTCAATTCCCCACGAGTCAAACGACCAATTGCGATACGACCTGTAAAAGATGAGAAATCCAGAGATGTAATTAACATCTGCGTATTTCCTTGTGCAATTTTTGGTACAGGAATATGTTCCATTACCATTTCCAAAAGTGGCTCGATGTTGTCAGTAGGCTTCGCCCAATCTTCACTCATCCAGTTGTTTTTCGCCGATCCGTATACGGTTGGGAAATCCAATTGCCATTCTTCTGCTCCTAATTCGAACATAAGATCAAATACTTTCTCATGTACTTCTTCTGGTGTACAGTTTTCTTTATCTACTTTGTTTACAACTACACAAGGCTTTAATCCAAGATCAAGAGCTTTTTGTAATACAAAACGCGTTTGAGGCATAGGCCCTTCAAATGCATCTACAAGAAGACAAACACCGTCTGCCATATTCAATACACGCTCAACCTCACCACCAAAATCGGCGTGACCAGGAGTATCGATAATATTAATTTTCGTTCCCTTATACATTACAGAAACGTTCTTTGAAGTAATAGTGATCCCACGCTCGCGCTCTAGGTCATTATTATCCAATATTAGTTCACCTTTAGATTCGTTTTCACGAAAAAGTTCACAGTGATACATGATTTTGTCAACCAAGGTAGTTTTACCGTGATCTACGTGTGCGATAATTGCGATGTTTCTGATTTCCATGTGTTCGGGGCCCCTAAAGGCAGATAACTTTTTAATTAATAAAAACATAGGGATGAAAAACCCTTGTTTTTGGCGGTGCAAAAGTACTCATTTTTACGATACAAACCATTTAATGCATTAGTTAAATAAATATCTGCTCATTGCGCCATCTAATTTAACAGCTATCCTCCTTCCCTTCAAGCCTTAGGGCGTTCCCTTCCTACCGTCAGGTCGGGCTCTTCACTACTACTCCTCGTCGCTTCACTCCTGTGGGGTAACCGCTGCGATCCCTAACGCAAAAAAGGGATTGTTTGGAACAATCCCTTCTTATCATTTTTTTTTGTGTATCGTCTAATACTCTAACATTTATCCTCTGGAGGACACATCGCTTAATTTTTTTTTATGCAATTATTCAAATAGGTCACAGAGTCAACACTGCTACATACGTTCAGGAACCGTAATTCCCAACAACCCAAATGCGCTCTTTATCACCTGAGCTACTTGTCCGCAAAGTGCGACACGAAAGGCTTTTTCTTCATCCGTAGTACCTCCTAGTATTTGAACATTTTGAAAGAACGAATTAAATTCCTTCACCAGATCATAGGTATAGTTGGCTATAATCGCAGGACTATGCTTTTCTGCAGCCAATTGGATCGTAGCTGGGTATTCTTGTATCCATTTTAATAACTCCTTTTCTTTTGGATGTAACCCCCCTGGTGCTTGAGCACTTTGCACCACACCTAAATCTTCAGCCTTCCGCATGATAGATCTAATACGAGCATACGTATACTGGATATAAGGTCCAGTGTTTCCCTGAAAATCTACTGACTCCTCAGGATTAAACAAAATTCGCTTTTGCGGATCGACCTTTAAGATATAATACTTCAAAGCACCTAGACCAATAACACTATAAAGCTCTTCTTTTTCTTCTTTTGAATATCCTTCTAACTTCCCGTGTTCATTTGAAATTGTACCAGCTGTGGTTGCCATTTCTGCGATCAAATCATCTGCATCAACTACAGTACCCTCTCTGGATTTCATTTTCCCAGAAGGTAAATCCACCATTCCATAACTTAGGTGAAAAAGACTTTTTGCCCAATCATATCCAAGCTTTTGTAAAATTAAAAACAACACCTTAAAATGATAGTCTTGTTCGTTTCCAACAGTATAAATCATCCCCGTAATATCAGGACAATCTTTTACTCGCTGAATCGCCGTTCCAATATCTTGAGTCATATAGACAGCAGTTCCATCAGATCGCAATACGATTTTTTCATCTAGTCCGTCAGGCGTTAAGTCACACCAAACAGACCCATCTTCTTTCTTATAAAAAACTCCTTTTTCAAGTCCTTCTTCAATATTATCCTTTCCTAATAAGTACGTATTGCTTTCATAATAATAGCTATCAAAATCGACTCCTATGTTCTTATATGTCACTTCAAAACCGGCATACACCCATTCATTCATCATCTTCCAAAGCGCTACTACTTCTTCATCTCCTGCTTCCCATAATAGTAACATCTTTTGGGCAGCTAAGAGTAATGGTGCTTCTTTCTTTGCTTCTTCTTCGCTTCTACCTGCTGCTATTAATTGAGCAATCTCTTTTTTGTATTCCTGATCAAACTTTACATAATAATTACCTACTAGCTTGTCGCCTTTCAGGCCTGTACTTTCTGGAGTCTCTCCATTTCCATACAATTTCCATGCGAGCATCGACTTACAGATATGAATCCCACGATCGTTAATAATCTGGGTTTTGTAGACTTTCTTTCCAGCTGCCTTTAGAATCTCAGCCACTGAATAGCCCAACAAAACATTACGTACATGTCCGAGGTGTAATGGCTTATTTGTATTTGGAGAGGAATACTCTACCATTATTGCACTGCCATCAGGATCTTGACGTCCATAGCTGTCATCACCTGAAATTCCTTTAAAGAAATCTAAATAGTAAGAATCTGCAATCACCAAGTTCAAAAACCCCTTCACAACATTAAATGCCGTAACCTCAGCTACATTTTCTACCAAATACTCCCCTATCTGTGTACCTATTTGCACAGGATTCCCTTTCACCAAACGAAGCATCGGAAAAACAACCACCGTGATATCACCTTCAAATTCCTTGCGTGTTGCTTGAAATTCTACATTTTCAAGAGTGGCTTGAAAAAGAGATGTAACTGCTTTTTGTACTTGATTTGTAAGTGTCTGCTGTAAGGACATAAGATGGTTTCATTTAAATAAGGCTTCGGCTTATAAGCGACCTGCCACTAAGGGCACAAATATATATCAAAATTGAGAGTTTACCGCAGGAGTTTCCTAACGAAAACCGTATCTTGAAAAGAAAAAATGCTAGTCAACGTTTCCTATAACAATCCTGAAATAAAAAGGAAGGTTAATGAGGCTGTAGGCAAATCTTTCTCATTTCGTGAACGCATAAAACAACGCGGTATCGGATTGGGACATTTGATCATCACAGACTCTAGTACACAAATTAAAGACCTTCTCAAACTCGATAACAATTGGAATAAATGCAATATTGAACTTCGACCTCAAGGCATAATCATTGGTTTTAGATCCTTACTTGAGTCTTTTGCACTTGTCATTCCCTATTGGAAGTTAAATCTTTACAAAGGTAAAGCTGAAGAATATAGCTTCTATATTGATCAGCACTTTATAAAAATAGAGGCCAAAGCAAATGAGAAACGAGTACATAATTTTGTAAAACGAATAATGACTCAAAGAGCATCCTTAGCATTACCAAAAGTTGACAATCTATGAAAATATTACTTACAGGCGCCAATGGATACATTGGTATGCGTCTTCTCCCATTACTCTTGGAAGCTGGTCATGAAATAATTTGCGCCGTCCGTAACCAAGCACGTCTTTCTGTGAGTGCTTCAGTGCGAAAACAAATTACTGTCGTCGAAATTGACTTCCTAAACACTCCTGACCTTTCTATACTTCCCAAAGATATTGACGCGGCCTATTTCCTGATTCACTCTATGTCTTCTTCGACACAAGATTTTGACGAAAAAGAAGAACGCGCAGCCTTAAATTTTAATACCTACCTCAAAGCCACTCAATGCAAACAAGTAATTTATGTAGGAGGAATCGCCAATGAAGAAAACCTAAGCAAACACCTTCGTTCGCGTAAAAATGTAGAATCAATTTTACAAGAAGGAAAGCCAGCACTTACTGTTTTAAGAGCTGGAATTATTGTTGGCTCCGGTAGCTCCTCCTTTGAAATCATTAGAGATCTTTGTGAGAAGTTACCCATTATGATTACTCCAAAATGGGTCAATACGCTTTGCCAACCTATCGCCATTAGAAACGTGATTGAATATTTAACAGGAGTCTTAGGTCGCGAAGAATGTTACAATGAATCTTATGACATTGGCGGCCCCGATATCATGTCTTACAAACAAATGATGCTGCGGTATGCCAAGGTTCGCAAACTTACACTCCATATTTTTACAGTTCCCGTAATGACGCCCAAGCTATCCTCATATTGGCTTTATTTTATTACATCTACTTCTTACAAACTAGCATTAAACCTAGTAGATAGTATGAAAATTGAAGTGGTTTCTAAGGATCAACGTCTTCAGGATCTTTTAGGCATCAAGCCATATACCTATGAAGAAGCCATCGAAATGGCCTTTGAAAAAATTGAGCAAAACCAAGTCATCAGTAGCTGGAAAGATAGTCTCGTGAGTGGCCGACTTAAAATTGACCTAGACGACTACATTCAAGTACCCACTTTTGGATGTTTGAAAGACAAACAAACCCGTCAATTGAAAGATCGCCAATTGGCACTAGACAATATTTGGGCAATCGGCGGACAGCGAGGATGGTATTATGGTAATTGGTTATGGAAAATCAGAGGAGCCGTAGATAAACTCTTTGGAGGGGTTGGTTTGCGAAGAGGTCGCACACATCCTGATAAAATTTATAGCGGTGATGTGTTAGATTTTTGGAGGGTTTTACTCGCAAACAAACAAGAGGCTCGCCTGCTGCTCTTTGCAGAAATGCGTGTACCTGGTGAGGCTTGGTTAGAATTCCATATTGACGAACACAATGTGCTCCATCAAACAGCAACGTTTCGCCCCAAGGGATTATTTGGACGTTTGTATTGGTATCTAATGCTACCCTTTCATTACTTTATCTTCAATGGGATGATTGAGAATATTGCCAACAAAAAATACAGCTAGCATTAATTTATTCTGAGGCCCTATTAAAAGCATCCTGACCAAACTTCTTTTGAATTTCGAGGTACATGATGTCATTGTAACAACGATTGGGTTTTTCAATAATTCCCTCCAATCGAATGACCTCTATACCGTACATCTTTTCTAGATTCTTTGCCAAAGTTTGCCCGCTGCCGAAACCTCCAAAGATGTAATTTATTTTTCCAGCTGCAAGATCCTTTTTAGCCAAAGCTTCCCCTTCTTCACAGGTCTCAATTCCTCGATAAAGTGTCCCTTTTCTGAGATCCGATTCTTTCAGACCTACTTTTTCTTGCGTATCCTTCACGCGGATCTCGTTATCACAACTCATAAGGATCCCACCTAGAACAAGAACAACCAAAAGAAAACGAAGTAGATGGGTACTATTCAAAACGAATGGACTTTACAGGGCTAATTTTCGTAATTATATAGGAAGGTATAAGGAGCATAAGGGCGCATAAGATAAAGACGCCTAAGTTCAATAATAAAATATAACCCCAATTAAAATAAACGGGTGCTTCAGCCACGTAATAGGTAGAAGGATCCAAAGTTACAATACCAAAGTAATGCTGTGCGGCTATCAATCCAATGCCAATTAAATTACCCCAGAACAAGCCAAGACCTATCAAGTACATGGCATTATAGATGAAAATTTTCCGAACGGACCAATCACTACTTCCCAAAGCTTTTAAAATCCCAATCATCCGAGTTCGCTCCAAAATAAGCACAAGTAAGGCTACAATAATATTAATACCTGCAATCAAAATCATTACTGCAATGATGAGTAGAATATTAAAATCAAACAATTTAATCCACTCAAATATGAAAAAGTTTCGCTCCCCTATGGTCATAGAACGCAAGAATGAACCCGAATTCTCATATACACGATTATTAATTTCTTGAACATTATCAAAATCGTCAACAAAGACTTCAAATGCACCAACCTCATCCTTCTCCCATCTATTGACGCGCCTAATATGACGAATATCTGCCATCACATACACCTTGTCAAACTCTTGATAGGCACTTTCATAAATACCTACAATATCCAAACGCAGAGGCACAGGTTTTCCTTCTTCTTGACGCACAAAATATACTATAACCTTGTCGCCCAACACAAAACCAAGTCGGTTTGCTAAATACTTACTTATAAGCATCTCACTATTCAAACCCTCTTTAAAATTTGGAAAACGCCCTTCTAGCAAATAGTCTTGAATTCTAGCCCAGTCATAATCATCGGTTAGACCTTTAACCATTACCCCTTCAAAATCTGTTTCAGTGCGTATGATTCCTGAACGTGTTGCCACTGCTTGAATATGGCTCACCTCGGGAACGGACTCAAATTTGGGATAAAAATCTTGATGGATAGAGATGGGATTAATCGTTTCTGCACTGTTATTTCCATCAAAATTGGAAATCAAAATATCACCTCCAAAGGCAGATACCTTTTCTCGGATCTTTTGTTGGAGCCCCAATCCAGTGGCAATAGATACCAGCATCATGACCATACCTAAAGCTATAGCCACAATCGCAATTTTTATAATCGTAGCAGATGCACTACTTTTATACGATGCGCTACTACTTAACCGTTTCGCTATAAAATACTCCAGATTCAAATGTCTTCCCTTTTGCTCAAAAATACCTTTTTTTTAACGCTCTTACTGCTTGTTTCATGTGGAAATACTACTCAGAATCCCACTTTCGTGAAAGAAAGCACTGAAACATCTAATGTAGTAAGTACAAAAATATCAGAGCCTTTAGAGCCAATAACCGTTGGCGCCAATCGAACTTCTCTTTATTTTCCGATACTAAAGGATAAAAAAGTAGGGGTAGTCACCAACAAAAGCGGACTTATTTTTACTACCGATAAACATCACAAAAACCAAAGTGTTCATCTTGTAGACTCTCTTCGAGCTGCAAAAATCAATGTAGTTCGTGTCTTTTCACCAGAACATGGTTTTCGTGGCAATTTTGATGCCGGCGAAAATGTGTTGGATGGGAAAGATCCAAAAACAGGACTCCCCATTATATCTTTACATGGGAAAAACAAAAAACCTAGTCAGGCACAATTAGAAGGCCTAGATATTATCCTCTTCGACATTCAAGATGTGGGTGTACGGTTTTACACCTATATCTCCACTCTTAGTTATGTAATGGAAGCGGCTGCAGAAAAGGGAATACCAATGATTGTACTCGATAGACCTAATCCCAATGCGCATTATATTGACGGCCCAACCATGGAGGCCGAACACACAAGCTTTTTAGGCATGCATCCCGTCCCTCTTGTTTACGGAATGACCATTGGCGAATATGCTCGAATGACTAATGGCGAAGGCTGGCTAAAAAATAAAGTGAAATGTGATCTCACCGTAATTCCACTTGAAAACTGGAGCTACACCTCGACCTATTCTTTACCTACCAGACCTTCACCCAATCTTCCTAATGACCTTTCCATAAATCTGTATCCAAGCTTAGGATTATTTGAGGGAACCACAATCAATGCAGGTCGTGGGACAGAAATGCAATTTCAAATCTTTGGATCGCCTCACTTACCAGAAGAACATTATCCCTTTCAATACACTCCTGCCCCAAATTTTGGATCTAAAAGCCCTAAAGAAAACGGACTGATTTGTCATGGCCTCGACCTGAGACAAACTCCTTATATGTCACGAGTAGATTTAAACTGGCTTGTTGAAGCCTATACTTCCCACAATGACAAGGATAACTTCTTCCTTTCGAAGGGCTTTACATTACATGCTGGGACGACAAAACTTGAAGAACAAATAAAAAAAGGCTATACTTTTAAAGAAATTAAAGCCAGTTGGCATAAACCTATAGAAGCTTTTAAACTAATAAGAGCAAAATACCTTTTGTATCAATAACATCATAAACAAGACGTAAACACGTTACTCATATAAAGCACCTCTATGAATCTTAAATCCTACCTTCTTCTTTTGATTGTTTGTTGCATGAATTTTTCGTGCTTCACCGATCTAGATGACGAAATTCGTCCCGCTACCACAGCAGAAATAGCCGACTTTATCTATCGCGGACTTAATTACTGGTCCATATATAAGGCTGATGTGCCAGATCTCGCCAATAATCGTTTTGATTCTGAAAGTGAGAAAAAAGCGTTTTTAGAAGGTTTTGAAACTCCAGAAGAGGCTTTTGATGCCCTTACATCTCCAAGAGATCGATTTAGCATTCTTCGTGACGATTATATAGTATTGGAGAATGCCCTTGCTGGGGTCAGGCTTTCTACGGGAATGCGATTCTCAATATTGGAAGACCCAAATAACAGTAGTAATTTATTTGGACTCGTTAGATATGTGATCAATAACAGTCCCGCAGCTACCGCCGGCGTTGAACGTGGAATGATTTTTACAGCAGTAAATGGAAGCACACTTACTTCGAGTTCTGATCTAGATGCAATTTTTGGAGAAGTTAATTACACGATTAACTTGGCTACTTATGACGGCACTGACTTTACGCTAACCGGCACCGATATTGCCTTAGACCAAGTAGAACTTACAATCAATCCAGTCCATAGTGTTCGTACGATTAACACCCCTGACAAAACTATAGGATATCTTCACTATACAGGCTTCACCAATGAATTTGACCCTGAATTAAACGCTGCTTTTGCACAATTACAAAGTGAAGGAGTTACTGAATTGATTCTCGATTTAAGATACAATGGCGGTGGTTCGATTGAAACTGCCAATGATTTATGCTCGATGATAACAGGCCAGTTTAATGGAAGAGAGTTTATTACGCAAGTATATAATGAAGACCGCAATGCCGACAATCAATTTGTACGCAATTTCAATGCTAATATCAGTAATGGTGATGGAATCAACAGTCTCAACTTGGATCGAGTATTTGTGATTACAACTGGAAATACAGCCTCAGCAAGCGAACTCATACTTAGCGGATTGGACCCTTACATTCCTATCACTCAAATTGGATCGTCTACTCGTGGAAAATTTGAAGGCTCTTTTCTATTATATGATGCTCCTGCACCTAACTTTAGACGCTCTGAAGCCAATCCAAATCACCGATATGTAATGCTTCCTTTGGCCTTAAAGTCGGTAAACGCAAATGGCCTAACAGATTACTTTGACGGGTTTTCCCCAGATATCCTTATCGAAGAAGACTCATTCAATCTTGGTGTTCAAGGGGAAGAAAGTGACCCTCTCACCATGGCAGCAATCAATGCAGCCTTAGGAAGGTCTGCAATGAAAGACCTAAACACTGAAGCCTCACACTCACTTTTTGAAAGTGATCAAAAAGATCCTTTGTATCAAAGAATGATGGTTGACAAGCTTTAATCATAAATTTCAATTCCATAAAAAAGGCCCAGCAATCATGCTGAGCCTTTTTAGTTTAGTAGGATTATGTATTATTCATTCAAATAGACATCCCCTGGGATAATCCCAACGTCTAAGCTTGCTTCTAAACTATTAGTAGAAAGATCATATACTTCAACGGTTCCATTACTCGCAAAGTCACCCGCATTACAACCGTATAACTTTCCATTAATGATATTCATATTATAGTAAAATGGCACAGTCAATTGTGCTGTTGTTGGCACTAAGTAATCCAAAGCATCCCCTACAAAAACTCCACCCTCTAAGAAGAAATACAAATTGTCTTCTTCAATATTGAGAAAATCTGGATGTTCTGTTGTTGCAAAATCGGCGCTATAGTTTACCGTATTCGTCAATACATCAACACGAGAAATCTTTCCCGCTGTTTCATTCATGGTGAATGATGGATTCCCTTGAGAGAGTACCCATAAATTTCCTTGACTGTCAAACTCTAACCCACTTGGCACATCGCCCACTTCAATAGTTGTAGTCACGGTATCATCTATAGGATTGATCACTGAAACAATATTATTAGTTCCAAAGGCACCCTTGTGAGCTACATATACATTGGTGCCATTAAAAACAATTTTCTCTGGGCCTAAAGCCACAGGAATCACATTGTCCACATTCAACGTTCTTAAATTAATAACCGCCACATAATCATCTGTCTCATCAAAAGGATCTCCCCAATTTGAGACATAACCCTTTCCATTAACCGCTACAAAAAATCGAGGATTCACTAATCCTGTTTCAACCCGACCTTCTTCAATAAGTGTTTTCCTGTTTAGAACTGTAATACGGTTACTAACGTTGGCCACGACATAAGCAAGATCTACATCAAAACCGATAGAATTAACCACATTCCCTAGGTTATCAGGGGCGTTTTCTGTCTGGTAGACGTCGTTTGTAACTACAGATAAATCGACGCTCACATAGCTTATGGTTCCAAATCCATTATTAAAAGGTCCCTCATTTGCTACAAGAAACCCTTCATCATACGGGGATTCTATTGTTTCTTCTTGCTCTTCTTCTGGATCGATGACATTCATGTTATCATCGGCGTCTTCACAGGAAGTAAAACCAATTACACCAAGGGCTAGTAATCCTAAAAATTTGTTGAATTTCATAATTTAAAAAGTATAGGTTGTTTGTATTAAAAAGTTACGTCCAGGATTTGGTCTAAACGCTATTGTTTGATAGTTGGTATTAAATATGTTTTTCGCTTGAAGCGAAAGGGTCATTTGCTGTTTGACCGTTTTTAATATTCTAAAATTGGCCGTTAAATTAGCGATGGTATAACCATCTAGACTCCTAGACTCATCGGTAGTTGTAGATACTTCATCAATATACATCATTTGGTAGCGGGTATCGAGCCATTTATAATGATACGACAGACCAGTTGTTATCTTATGCTCAGGCACATAAATTAATTGCTTATTAGTAGCCACATCCATTGCCCTAGTAAAACCATAACTCCACTGCCATTGAAAGTCATGATCATTGTAACTTTGTTCGTAGTTCATCGAAAATTCAGCTCCATAATTTACAACCTCATCTACATTGACTGGTGTCCAAATTCCAGTATTGTTGGGTTGCCATTTGATAAAATCAGACGTTCGAATATAAAAGGTATTCAAGTTCCATTGCCAATTTTCAAGCTGCACCAAATGTCCTAGATCACCCTGCCAACTCGTCTCTGGCTGCAGACTTGTATTACCAGTGGCTCCAGCACCTTGCCAGTATAAGTCATTAAAAGTGGGGATTCGGTAATTGCGCGATCCATTGATTGAGATACGATAGAACTTAGGTTCTTGATTATCCTTCTTCCAAGGTATAGTGTAAAAAGCACCGAAACTTGCGAGCAGCGGACTGTCAAAAGTAGCTGTTACATCCTGCCTCAATTGAGCGTTGTACTCAAACTTTGCATTGACCTTATGTTGCCATAGCGCCATTCCTACAAAGGTATTCCGTCGTTCTGGTCGGATATTTGTTCCAGATCCTTCTACAGTCGTATAGTCCATTACGGTTTTTAGACTTCTATTCCCTTTAAAACGATAGGTGAAATCATACTGCCCCGTATACCGAATCGCTTTCCCAAACGAATAATTTTCTTTCTTCTCAGCATTTGTAAAAAAGCGAAATTGCTCAAAAACATGGGCCAACCTAACTTTAGAAGTAAACCGTTCTCCCAAAACAGCCCATTCGGCTAAAGAACGTGAATTTCGATCTTCATAGCCAGCCGTTGAAGGGGCCGTTAATGTCCCCGAAAAATTTCGGTCGCCCAAAAAGCTATTGTGATAAAACTTCAGTAATTGCTTTGGTGATAAGACGAGCCCAAAATTGGTATTGAGGTTGATATTCTCAAATTGCCCATTTTCATTGCTTTGCTCTGTTTCCAAATACTTAAAATCATTTTCGCTTTGTGAATAATCTACCGCCACATCGCTAAAGAAGGTTTCAGAACCATAGGCCGCTTTTACATTGGTAATTGCAGTTTCAAAACTTCCGTAACCCATCGAAACCTTTGTATCAAATCTATCTTGAAAACGAATTTCATTATTCAGATGAATACTTCCTCCCACAGCTCCACTGCCATAAGGAATACTTCCTCCGCCGCGGCGAACAATAATATTGTCGTAATTTTTGCTTAAAATGGTATTGAAATCAGTTTGTCCGTTTAGTTGGGAATTTATATTAATGCCGTTCCAAACTACAGCCGTTTGCTGTGCGCTTGTTCCTCTAAAAGAAGGTGAAGAAACGCCACCAGGTCCATTTTCACGAAAGTAAATTAAACTATTATAACGTAATACTTCGGTCAGCGAAGTTGAACTGTTATCTAGTAATGAGTCGTTGATCGTACCTAGCACTTGCCCATGAGAAAAATTACGCAATTTCGCATCACTTAGCACCACCTCAGGCAAGACGTTCAATGAGTCTATCTGGGCATTAAGATTTCCTATGCAATAACACAGGAACAACAAAAAGAGTATACAAGTCCGTTTCATTATCTGTCCGCTTTTTACCCGAAAGCGTATGATTTAATTATGAATCCGGCAGGTCTCCTGGCTTGCAGCTCTTTACACCTTCCCAAACGAACACCTTCGTTCAGTGGCTTGTAGTGGTAAAGAGTCCTTAGTTATTAAGGCATCGCTTACAGTTGCGGGAACAGCTTTCGTTTTGCACGAAATTCCCTTTTAATTAGGCTTGCATGTGTTGCATTCCTAAACCAAAATTCGCTACAAAGATATACATTTCTATTCTCCTATGGGCTTTCCTCTAATTAATAGTACTTTTGAATCCTATGTTAGGAAAACAATTAAAATACCTACTGGGATTTGGAGCATTGCTCTCAATTTTATCATGTAATCAATCACAAACAAAAGTTGCAAATACCACTCAAATGGGTACTTCTGCAGACATTTCTTATGCTGAAGGTTTTTTGATTACACATTTTGAAGATTATACTATTCTTGAAGTTACGGCTGCTTTTCCCGGATCTGATATTAGTTATCCTTATGTCTTGGTTTCGCGTACGCTTTCGCGAAAGCGCAAAGAAGAAATTCAAAAATCTTACACTCGAAAAATCATAGAAACCCCTGTTCAATCTGTCGTTGTAACCTCTACCACACATATTCCCTCTTTAGAAATGCTAGGGGTCGAAAACAGCTTGACGGGCTTTCCAAACCTTGATTATATCTCTAGTGAAAAAACACGCACTTTAATCCGTCAAGGGAAGGTCAAAGAATTAGGTCAAAACGAAGCTTTAAACACTGAAATTGCCATCGAACTCCATCCTGATGTGGTGGTTGGCTTTGGGGTTGAAGGACAAAACAAATCCCTAAATTCCTTAGAAAAAGCAGGTATTTCAGTGCTATATAATGGAGATTGGGTCGAAAAAGATCCCTTAGGCAAAGCCGAGTGGATTAAGTTTTTCGGAGTTTTATATAATCAAGAAGCCAAGGCAGACTCCATTTTTAGTGAGATTGCGCATCAATACGAAAGCACCAAAGCCTTGGTCGCCAATGTAGATACAAAACCCACCGTCCTAAGTGGTGCCATGTTCAAAGATGTTTGGTACCTCCCACATGGTGATAGTTGGCCCGCAAAATTAATCGCCGATGCTGGCGGAAATTACCTCTGGTCAGACATTAAAGGAACAGGCAGTATTGCCTTAAGTATCGAATCTGTATTAGAAAAAGGCCACACCGCCGATTTCTGGATCGCTCCTGCACAATATAGCAGCTATTCAAAATTGAAGAATGATCATGCCATTTACGCTAGCTTTGAAGCTTTTAAAAACAAAAAAGTATACACCTTTGCAACAAAAAAAGGAGAGACTGGAGGTATGTTGTACTACGAACTCGCACCTAATAGACCGGATCTTGTACTAAAAGATATGGTGCATTATTTACACCCTACACTTCTTCCAGACTATAGACCTTATTTCTTTACGCCACTTGAAGACTAATTCATCACATACACGCACTTTTATAGGTCTGGGCATTACGCTGGTGATTTGCTTACTTCTCAATATGTCTCTTGGGTCGGTATTTGTACCCATTAAAGATATTATTATCAGTTTGACGGGAGGTATGCCCGCAAAAGAAACCTGGCATGATATCATTACCGTCTATCGTTTGCCTAAGGCAATTACGGCAATGCTCGCAGGCAGCGGACTGGCTATTTCTGGGCTACTTATGCAAACCCTATTTCGGAATCCTTTGGCTGGACCCTATGTTTTGGGTATCAGTAGTGGCGCGAGCTTAGGAGTTGCAACCTATATTCTAGGAGGAACAATTCTCGGTTTTACGGTGGCAGGAACCTTTGGTCGTTGGGGACTGATTCTCGCAGCGAGCGTTGGCAGTTTTGCTGTACTTTTAATGGTGCTCGCAGCAGCCAAACGCGTTAGAGATACCATGACACTTTTGATTATTGGACTAATGGTAGGAAGTTTGACAGCAGCCGTTGTGAGCGTACTTGCCTACTTTAGTAAGGCTGAAGAGTTACAGCAATATATTTTCTGGTCTTATGGTAGCCTAGGAGATCTTGCTTGGCCAGAGGTGTATATATTAGTTGGATGTTCTTTGGTGGGCACCATAATGGCAGTGTTTTCTATTAAATCATTAAATGCACTTCTTTTAGGTGACGCTTACGCGAAAACTGTAGGCATACGATACAGCCGCAGCCGTTTGTTAATCATTTTGGCAACAAGTCTACTGGCAGGAAGCATTACAGCTTTTGCTGGACCTATAGCCTTTATCGGCTTGGCAGTACCACATTTAATACGACAAATCATTCCGACCTCTAATCATCGTATTTTGTTACCCGCTGTTATGCTAGGAGGCGCCATATTAATGCTTCTCTGTGATACGGTGGCTCAGGTTCCGTTTAGTGAATATAAATTACCTATCAATGCCATTACTGCCTTGGTAGGTGCACCAGTAGTTATTTGGTTATTATTACGTAAAAAGAAACTCCTTTTTTAGATGAAGGCAAAGAGTTCACATATCGTTTTAGCTACTGAGGGACTTTCTATAGGATATCTCTCAAAGAAGAAGAGCACTACTATTGTCTCTGATATAAATATAGAAATACTGGCTGGACAACTCATAGGAATGATAGGGATCAACGGATCGGGGAAGTCCACTTTGCTGCGAACCTTGGCTGGCTTACAAGCGCCTTTATCTGGTAGAATTCTATTAGGTGATAATAGTATTGAGTCTTTTAGTCCAGAAGAATTGGCACAGCAGATGAGTGTTGTGTTAACAGGGCAAATGATATCAAAAAATTTAACCGTATTTGAATTGGTTTCCCTGGGAAGACAGCCCTACACTAATTGGTTAGGCACCCTAGGACCAACAGACATTGATAGTATTAATGAGGCACTCGACGCTACCGATTGTACAGAGCTAAAGGATAGTCCGTGCTATGCTCTAAGTGATGGCCAACTACAACGCGTTTTAATTGCCCGTGCCCTTGCTCAAGACACTCCGCTTATTTTGATGGACGAACCCCTTACCCATCTTGATTTACATCATAAGGCAGCGCTTCTAAAATTGCTTAGCTCTATTGCTAAAACAAAGAATAAAACGATTCTTTTTTCTACCCATGATGTTGAACACGCCATCCCACTATGTGACGAGATGCTAGTGTTACAAGAAGGCAAAGTGATTATGAATACTCCTGAGCAATTAATTAAAGAGGGTGTTTTTGATCGAATGTTTCCTGAAGATCATATTCGGTTTGATAGGGAGTTGAGACGATTTTTTGTGGAGAATTAAGAAGAGGGACTTAAGGTTTCGGGCTGAGATATTTTTATCTTTACAATCTTAGCTATCTATATATTTCTTAAATGAATTCATTGCATTGATCAAATTTTTGCAAAGAAAACAGTAATAAATAATGCGTTAAAACACATGAGCACAACCTTACTATATTTTCTCATTGCCTTCATTTTTACTGTAATTGGTGCTGTTTTAGGCGTTCTATACAGCAACCTTAAAAAGAAAAGTGAGCTCAGTGGCTTGAATGAACGTTTACATCAAGAAGGGTTGAAATTTGAGGAGATGAAGAGCGCTTTCGCGAAAGCGGAATCCCAAACACAGCTGTTAAGAGAAGAAGGTGCCGCACAGATCGAATCGATACGCAAAGAAAAAGACTTTTTCCAAAACGAACTCACAGCCCGCAATGTGGCTTTTGAGAATCTAGAAGAGCGTGTAGAGGAAAAGAGCATCGAATTAGAGAAACTTCAGGAAAAATTCACCAAAGACTTTGAGTTAGTCGCCAATAAAATCCTCGAAGAAAAGACCCAGAAATTTACGCTTCAAAACGCCGAAAAGCTAGATCATATTCTAAAACCATTCAAGGATAAAATTGAAAAGTTTGAAAGAAAGGTAGAGGATACAAACAAAGAGGCTATTGACAGAACAGCAGCCTTAAGAGAGCAAATTAAAGGCCTTACCGCCTTGAATGAGCAAATGTCTAAAGAGGCGACCAATCTGACCAAAGCCCTCAAGGGAGATAGTAAAATACAAGGAAATTGGGGCGAGTTGGTTTTAGAACGTGTTCTTGAAAAATCAGGCCTTGAAAAGGATAGAGAATATTTCTTGCAACAAAGCTTTACCACCGAAGACGGAAATCGAGTACTTCCAGATGTTGTAATCCATTTACCAGACAATAAAAAAATGATTGTCGATAGTAAGGTATCCTTAGTGGCATATGAGCGCTACATTAATGAAGATGATGATGTTCTAAGAGCACGGGCGTTAAGCGAACATGTACAATCTTTAAAACGACATGTGCAGCAATTGGGTGAAAAGAACTATCATGATTTGTATCAAATTGAAAGTCCGGATTTTGTACTTCTCTTTATTCCTATCGAACCAGCCTTTGCGATAGCTATCAATACAGACAATCAACTGTATAATCAGGCCTTTGAAAAGAATATAGTAATTGTAACACCAGCGACATTGCTCGCTACCCTGCGCACCATAGACTCTATGTGGAATAATGAAAAGCAGCAGCAAAATGCCTTAGAGATTGCAACACAGGCAGGAAGACTTTATGATCAATTTGTCAACCTAACCGAGGACCTTATAAAAGTTGGCAACCAACTTCGAACGGTACAAGGAAGCTATGACGGCACCATGAAAAAGCTCACCGGAAAAGGCAACTTGGTGAAGAAGGTTGAAAGCCTGAAAAAGCTAGGTATAAAACAGAAGAAACATCTGAACGAAAAATTAGTACAACGAGCCGATGATGATGAGAGCATTTCATTAATCGAATAAGGAAAGCATTATGAAAAAAGTATTAGGAGTATCACTGTTTGTTATTTTCTTACTCGCTGCGGCTTGGTATGCATTTATATATTACGTGCCATATAGTGAAGGAACTAGATCTGGAGAGCTCATAAAAATTTCTAAAAAGGGTATCATATTTAAGACCTGGGAAGGTGAAATTAGTCAAGGAATTTCTGGCGCCCAGATATTTACTTTTTCTGTCCTTGATAGTGAAGCAGAAGTGATACAAAAGCTTCAAGAGTATCAGGGAAATTATGTTAAGTTAACTTATATAGAGCGTTTTGGAACCTTCTCTTTTTGGGGTGACACCAAGTACTTCATCACAGAGGTTGCTAAAGAAAAATCCCCGCATTTCGGCAGGGATTGATTACACTTGTACGATTGAGCATCTTTGTTATTAAAATTAAAAACTGAAGGTTCGGCTTAGGTTAAATCCAAAAAATATCACGCCTTCACTCCAATCTCCGCTGGCTTGTCCTAAAAATCCATTTTCAAAGGCCGCTTGTGCATTTGTGAAATGCAGTTGAAAAACATGCCCTCCCGTTTCAATATCAACACCAATAGATAATGGATTATTAAAAGTAGAGTTATCTGCGCGATTTAAGTGAAATCCATAATCTACATTAAGACTAAAACGTTTGGATATTTTCATGCGCCCGCCTATACCCAATGCAAACTGAGCATTATCTTGAAGATTATTATTGACAAAATTATCATGAAAATAAGTCGGTATTATTTCTAAGGAAAAAGCATCAGAAAATTTACGAGACACCAGCAATTGCGTAGCATACCCTAATCGGTCATTAAAAGTTAATTTAGGCAATAGCTCCTTATCCAAATTGGTATTTACGTTGATCAAGTGATATCCAACGACCGTAATTGGAGAGCCCCCTTCTCGTTGACCTATGAGTCGATATTTGGCAGATAGATCATAGGTTTTTTGAAACTTACTGCGTGAAAAACCGACATTTAATCTATCATTAATACCGTAAACAAACTGAATTCGTGTGGACGCTTGGTCCAAACCAAATAAATCATCAATTCCATTTTTTATTGATCCAAAGCGATGAGCGATCACAAAATACAATTGTTCTTTTCCTATGAGTTTGGTAGACTCAAAATTTACAATCTTTATAGCCTTAAATGCGGCTGTAGTATAGGAAGTATCTTGAACAGTTTCTTTTTCAAGTTCAGAAAGTAAATCATCTTGTGCCCAAATAATACCAGGGAGCATGCAGAGTATAAATAGTAATTTATTCATTATTTAAGGATTCTGATTTAATATTCTAGCTTGGTCTATCTTTACTTCTTCCAACAGATCATCATATCCAATACATCTTCCTTTAACGGCTATTTCGTCACCTATGTTGGACCGTTGACTTTCGCTTAAAGCGAAAAAAACACCCTTATCTAAAACAAGGGTAAGGCTGTCGCTAAGGGATACAGTGCCATAAATCTCAAGTGTTTTATTGAGATATTTCTCTGTCGCAGCTGCTGTATTATTTTGAAAATCATCTAAGAGTAGAACAGCAGATCTTTTATATGCAACAGTTTCACTTTGAATATCGCGATGCCCTTGAAAAATATAAAAGTATCCCACGATTCCAAGAGCGATAATTCCTAAAATAACAAGCTTCCATGTATTTCTCATAGGCTTCGATGTTAGTTGCGAGGATCTAACTTTAAATTCAACATTACGCTTACTTCTTTTGCAATCTTTTCTCTTACAATACCTGGTACTTCAATTCCAAAATCGGAAGGGTTTAAAATGAAATCTCCCTCCAAGTATATTTTTCCATCAGAAGCAGACACAATTACATCAAAGGATACCTTCTTTGTTATTTCACGTATTGTTACTATTCCATTTAATACTAGCTGTTGTTTGTTTTTACTAAACCCAATTTGATCAATACCATCTATTTTACCTTTAAAACTAGCTTTTGGAAAAGCATCGCTTTCCATATAGTTCTCATTAAAATGCTCTTCCATAAGAGCATTTTTAAAACGAAATCCTTTGATCAAAATAAGGGCTGCTATTTCTCCAGTATTGGTATTGAACAAAGCAGTGACATTTTCATGCTTTGCCTTAACGGCTTCAAAAGAATGGACCGAGGCCTCGAAAGTGACCTCAGCCGCCTTAGTATAATACTTCTCTTGACCATAAATGGTCAAGGAGAAACATACAAAGATTGAAAAGAATAACTTTTTCATACTGCATTAATTTTCTAATAGGCCATCTTCTATCCATTTCATAACTGACGTTATTACCGGGTCAGGAAGTTGGCCCGAAGGTGGCATTGGGCTATTATTATTTGTCATCCTAAAAATCATACGACCGCTATCAGCAACATCACGAGCACTTTGATAATTATCTAGACGAATCCCAGCTGTTGGCGTTGCCCCTCCGTGACATTCAATACAAGCAGCATCTAAAATACTTTTAATGCTATTGTCATAAGTTGTTATGACGTCTTCATTATCTGGAATAGGAATAAGATCATCTGGACTGTTGGTCGAACATGAAACAAGAATTAATGTATATGCCAAGACACAAATAACGATTCCTTTGTTAAACATCGATCGATCGTCCATATTGCTATAACTATTGCTTTATTATACGTTTTACAGTTTCTCCTGAGCTCGTTGAAATTCTTAGCATATACACCCCTGCTCTTAAATTGCTAATGTCAAATATAGATTCTTGAGCAGACAGATCTTGGCTCATAATAGGTTGTCCCAAGGAAGAAAAGAGTGTTGCCTTCGCTTGTGAAATACCACCATCAATTGAAAGGTTTACTAAATCAGAGGTAGGATTAGGATATAATGAAACGGTATCATCAAATGCGATATCGTTCGTTCCTAAACTAAACCCAGCCATTGTTGCTCCTCTATTACCACCACCATGATTACTAAAATCTAAAGTACCATTACCTCTGGCCCAAACAAGAAGAATACTTGTATCACTAGGGTCAAAAGTATAATCTGTGGCATCACTTCCTGTCAAACCTCTGGTAGTCACTAAGGTTCTTACACCTCCAGCAGTTGTATTTGAAACAATAGACCAATCTTGAGTGTCGGTAGGCGGGGTTGATCCAACACCAATAAAGCGTCTGTCATTTAGACCTGAGCTATCGTAAGAAATAATATCACCATTATTTGTCATGGATTGTACCCCAAAACCAAGACCTAACCATCGATCGTCTGGCCCTTCTAAGGTCACAGTGACGTCTGATGCATTAATATCAATTTGCGCCTTATAATTACTTGATAAAGTAATCTCTCCAGTACTTATTTGCGCTTCCAAAGAACACATTGCCATTAAGAGGGCAATAAAAAGAGTCGTTTTTTTCATGATTATTTATTTAAAAGGTTGATAAGTGTTTTATTATTTGTCATTGTCGCATAATCAAGTGCCGTATTACCACGGTTATCTTGAAGCACAATATTAGCATCGTGTTCCAGTAAAATTTTTGCAATATCATTGAGTTGAAATAAGGAGGCGTATAATAAGGCCGAAGTACCATTGGCATCAACTCCATTAGGATCTGCACCATTCTCTAATAAAAATTGAACAATCTCTTTGCTCCCTTTGACCGTAGCAGCCATTAGCGGAGAGCCATATTTACTAGAATCATCCAAAGGAACACCTTTGTTAACTAAAAATTTTACTACTGGAAAATTACTGTGATAAGAAGCTAGAATGATTGGAGAATAACCATCAGAATTTTGGCTATGGAGAAGCTGAGGGTTCCTTTCAGCAATTAAAGACATATCAGCAACCGAACCAGAACGTGCCAGTTGGAAAATGTCCTGTGCATAACTAGAAAACCCTATTAGTAAGCATATAAAAATGGTGGCTATTTGCTTCATATTGGAGGTTTTAGATAGTACCTAAAGATAAAGGTCTCAGCAGCCCTTAAACTGCCTTGTTAAGAATAAAACAACTACTTAACAAAAAATCCTACTAAAAAGTCAAAATATTTTACTTATTACACTTTAACAGTCAGTATTTTAATGAAATTTATTGAAGAAATAAAAAAAAAGAGTCGCGCTCACAAAGGAATTCGATGCAAGAAGCGTAATATCAATGGTATCAATTAATGCCCAAAGAATAAAAGATGAGAAAACAATGAAAGTCTATAAAGATTTACTCCTTTATCAAGCGCTCTGTGATCGTTTTATCATTGTGATAAAAAGCAGCAATATATACTCCATTTGGCAATTTTTCTAGTGACAATTCAGTCTCTATCTGGGTAAGTTGAGCACTAAGAACTTCATCACCAAGAATATTATACACTGAAAAGCGAACAGCTTCCCCAGACACATTGGTTACTTTAATTTGATCTGTAGAAGGATTAGGGTAAAAAGAAACCAGATCTTCCAAGAAAATATTTGAGTTAGATGCCGAGGCCATATCCTGAGACACAGCTATTTGAATGCTTCCTAAAAGCAGAACAAAACAAAGTAATTTTCTAATCATAACTTGGGGTGTTGGGGTTACTTGACCACAATGTAAATCAAAGGAATGAAAACAAAACTATTTTGTCGGAATAATATTACATAAAAAACACACTTTATAGATAAAGTGTGTTTTTTATGGGTATTTAAGGGATGTTTCTGTGTATTTCAGCGAAGATTGATCTGTAAGCCACTTAGTGAATATGAGCTCTCAAAATTACTTTATTTACTTAGATACATCTTTCTTCTAGCATACAATTCGTAGAAAGCATCATCTCTTAGATTATCAATAAACAAGATACTCTCTCCGGTACTTTTCATTTCTGGCCCCAATTTCTTATTCACATTATGGAACTTATTAAAAGAAAAAACAGGTTGCTTAATTGCATATCCTTCCAATTGTGGATTGAAATTGAAGTCGGTAACTTTCTTTTCACCTAGCATCACCTTAGTTGCATAATTTACATAAGGCTCTTTATAAGCTTTCGCAATAAATGGAACAGTACGTGAAGCTCTTGGATTGGCTTCTATTATATATACCTTCTCGTCTTTAATAGCAAATTGAATATTAATCAGTCCTACAGTCTCAAGAGCCAAGGCAATTCTATGTGTATGGTCTTTAATTTGCTCAAGGACTAAATCTCCTAGATTAAATGGAGGCAAGGTTGCATTTGAATCACCTGAATGAATCCCACAAGGCTCAATATGCTCCATAATACCAATTATGTAGACATTCTCCCCGTCACAAATGGCATCAGCCTCAGCCTCAATGGCCCCGTCTAAATAGTGATCGAGTAACAGTTTATTATTTGGAATCTTTCGCAACAAGTCAACTACATGCTCCTCAAGCTCCTTTTTATTTATCACAATTTTCATCCCTTGGCCACCCAATACATATGACGGGCGAACTAAGATTGGAAAATCTAATTTATCGGCAACAAGCAAGGCTTCATCGGCAGTTTCGGCAACGTCAAATTCAGGATAAGGAATATTCAAGTCCTTCAAAAGAGTAGAAAAACTTCCTCTGTCTTCAGCAAGATCCAAGGCTTTAAAACTCGTTCCTAAAATTTTGATTCCGTAACGGTCTAATTTTTCAGCCAATTTAAGAGCAGTCTGTCCTCCTAATTGAACGATAACACCTACTGGATTCTCGTGTCTAATGATATCATAGATATGCTCCCAAAATACAGGTTCGAAGTACAATTTATCAGCCGTATCAAAATCTGTTGAAACTGTCTCAGGATTACAATTAATCATGATAGTTTCATAGCCACATTCGGCAGCTGCAAGTACTCCATGCACACAACAGTAGTCAAATTCAATTCCTTGACCAATGCGGTTAGGACCTGAACCTAATACTATGATTTTTTTCTTTGGTGTAACTATACTTTCGTTGTCTGCATATCGCTCGCCATCGGCGGTCTCCATATCATATTCAAAAGTAGAATAGAAATAAGGTGTTTGAGCCACAAATTCGGCAGCACAAGTATCTACAAGTTTGTAAACACGCTTAACTTTCAGTTCTTCACGTTTCTTATATACTTCACTTTCTAGACATTGCAGCATATGTGCAATCTGTCTATCGGCAAAGCCACGTTGTTTTGCTTCGAGCATTAAATCTCTCGGCAAGCTATCTATGGAATAATTTGAAATTTCTTTCTCCATTGCATATAGCTCCTCATATTGTTTAAGGAACCACATATCAATTTTGGTAATTTCATGGATTCGGCTAAGCGGAATTCCCATTTGTATAGCATCGTAAATAACAAATACACGATCCCAACTAGCATATGTCAGTTTCTGAATGATCTGATCATAATCCTTATATCCTTTTCCATCGGCGCCAAGTCCATTTCGTTTGATTTCTAGAGACTGGGTAGCTTTGTGCAATGCTTCTTGGAAGGAACGTCCTATCCCCATCACTTCCCCTACAGATTTCATTTGTAGACCTAAACGGCGATCACTCCCTTCAAATTTATCAAAGTTCCAACGCGGAATTTTAACAATTACGTAATCTAAGGTTGGCTCAAATAAGGCCGAAGTAGATTTTGTAATTTGATTATCTAATTCATCAAGATGATATCCAATAGCCAATTTGGTAGCGATTTTTGCAATAGGATATCCTGTTGCTTTAGAAGCCAAAGCTGAAGAACGAGAAACACGAGGATTGATTTCAATAGCAATAATCTCTTCTTCATTATCAGGATTGACAGCAAACTGCACATTACACCCTCCAGCAAATTCTCCGATACTACGCATCATATGAATAGCCATATCTCTCATTTTCTGATAAGTAACATCAGAAAGTGTCATCGCAGGTGCTACTGTGATAGAATCACCAGTATGAATCCCCATTGGATCCATATTTTCAATAGCACATATGATAACCACATTGTCATTATCATCACGCAATAATTCCAATTCATATTCCTTCCAACCGATAAGTGCTTTATCGATCATTACTTCATGAATAGGTGAAACTTCTAAACCACGGCTTAGTAATTCGTCAAACTCTTCTTCTTTATATACAAAAGAAGCTCCAGCTCCTCCTAAAGTATAGGAAGCACGAATCACCAAAGGAAATCCAAACTCCTGTGCGATTTCTTTCCCTTTTAAGTAAGAATTGGCTGTTGCTTGAGGCGCCATAGGTACACCTATTTTCAGCATTAACTCTCTAAACTGCTCCCGGTCTTCTGTAATATTGATTGCATCAATATCTACACCAATAAGTTCAACTCCAAAATCTTTCCAAATGCCTTTTTCATCAGCCTCAATACATAAATTGAGGGCTGTTTGTCCACCCATTGTTGGCAAAACTGCATCAATATTCGGATGTTTCTCTAGGATCTCAACAATCGACTTTGTAGTTAGTGGCAACAAATACACATGATCGGCCATTGACGGATCTGTCATGATAGTTGCAGGATTTGAATTGATAAGAATGGTCTCAATACCATCTTCCCGTAAGGAACGTAGTGACTGAGAACCAGCATAATCAAATTCACAGGCTTGTCCAATAACAATAGGACCTGAACCAATAAGGAGGATAGACTTTAAATCTTTATTCTTAGGCATAAGGATTTGTAATTAAATGCATTATAAAAATAGTTGCTTATAGGGTATAAAAAAAGGTGTTACTTTATAAAAAGTAACACCTGATATGAACATATTAATATGTCATTATTTTTTGTGTCTAGTTTCAGAAGATACACTGATTTTCTTTCTTCCTTTTGCGCGACGACGTGCTAGGACTTTACGACCATTTGCACTTGCCATGCGCTCTCTAAAGCCGTGCTTGTTTCTTCTTTTTCTCTTTGACGGTTGAAACGTTCTTTTACTCATCTGTATCTTCTTTTTGACCGACTAAGGTCTACAATTTATCGTTCGTGATTCCTGCTTTAAAAGCCGGGTGCAAATATACAACAACTTTTCACTTCTCCAAGACCAAATTTCAAATATTTTACACTCCTTTTTAGTACCTTTGTTTTCGATTTCAAAAAACACCTAATGTTTACAAAAACTTATATCTTCTTTGCCCTGTTTATAGTGGCTCAGCTCAGTAGTGCACAAACTGTTTTGAGATACAATCTTGTTGAGGGGGACGAATTTACTATTGAGCAAACTGCTCAACAAACAATTACACAAGAAATTCCAGGGAGGACCCAAATAATTATTAATGACCTTAAAGGAACTATGTTTTTTAAAGTGATCTCCGTTAGTGATTCACTTAGCACACTGGAAATGAGCTTTAAGCGATTTGCAATTAAAATGTCATCACCCCAATTAGGAACCATGATGGATATTGACACTGACAGCACTAGTAATACTGAAAGTACAGAATTTAAAATCTTTCAAGGGATGATCAATAAGTCAGTAACCATTCTAATGAAACCAACAGGAGAAATTAGTGAAGTTCAAAACGCAGATGTCATTGTTAATGGAATGATAGACAACCTCGGTATTGAAGACCCAGAAGCTATCTCGCAAATGAGGCAAGAACTTGAAAAAGAATGGAGCGCCGACGGACTTGCAAAGAGTTTTGAGCAAATGACCTTTAATTACCCTAACAATGTTATTAATAAAGGTGATACTTGGACCAATAATTTTATTGGGAAAGGAAAGGTTAACGCAAACAACACATGGACTCTTGAAGAATCATTAGAAGATGGAAAGAGCATTAATGGCGATGCAACCATCTCTATGGACTTAAGTAACCCTCAAATTTCAATGCTTCTTAAAGGTACACAACAGACCAGCTTGAAAGCATTGCCCAACGGCTTTCCTGAGTCAATGGAGGTAACCACTTTTGCATCTGGTGATGCAACTATACCTCAGTTACCAGGACAAGTCATTCCAACAAAATTAGAATCTATAACCACTTATACCCTTTTATAATATGTTCCATAAAAACATAAAACTAGTACTTGCATTCCTAACACTTGGCGCGGCAGTATGGCAATTTTCTGAAAATGAAATTGGCAACGGCATTATGCTCATTCTTTTGGTTGCTATTTTTGTTTTGCTCTATTTTAAAAATGAAATCATTGTCCTCGCTTTTTTAAGATTGCGAAAACAAGATTTTCCAGGAGCTCAAAAATGGCTTGCTAAAATCAAAAACCCAGAAGGAGCTCTTACCCGAAAGCAACAGGGATATTACAATTACCTTCAAGGCTTAATGGTTGCACAAACCGATATGACTCTTGCTGGAAAGCACTTTAAAAAAGCCATTGAACTTGGATTGTCAATGAGTGCCGATTTAGCAATGGCTAAAATTAACTTGGCAGGTATCGCAATGACTAAAAACCGCAAGCGTGAAGCTGCTCAGTTATTAAAAGAAGCCAAAGCTCACGATAAGCAAAACATGCTTGCAGATCAAATCAAAATGATGGAGACCAATATGAAACGTGCAGGAAACCAACCAAAACAACAATTTGGTGGCGGTAGAGGTCGTGGAGGATCTCGCAGATAATGTTGTTTTTCTAAGTAGTAAACACGCACATTCTTTTTTAAAATTTTATCTCAATAAGCACATTTATACCTATAATACTTAGTTGTATGTAGGTCTAAGTGTGCTTTTTGTGCTTCTAGACCCAATTTATATCCCCTTGAGCGAAAATATTTCGCTTCTTCCCGTAGTTGTTTTATGTTTGTTATAGTAGCAAGTTTATATGGAAAAACTATTACTCTTCTTTTTATTAATACTAACAACAGTCGCACAGGGACAATCGAACAAGATTTTCTTCTCTGAGTCTCTCGATGTTTACCTCCCAAAATATATCCAAGAGGCAGAAGAGGCTATTCTCAACAAACAACAAGACAAGGTTAAAGTACTTTTTGAAGCCTTTGTAGACAATTCCCTTAAAGGAACCTACATGAACGACTTCAAGGCAAAGAACCTCAATAAAAATATCAAAAACTTTTCTGATTTTGAAAAGCCAGTTGTACTTCTCACCTATTCTGCTTGGTGTATTCCTAGCAAAGGAGAGCTGCCAGCCCTCAATGACCTCGCAAAACAATACGGTAAAGATATTGACATTGTTGTTCTTTTCTGGGATAACTACAAAACTGTTCGTAAGGAAACACGTGACTTTCACAGAAATATTAATGTTCTATATGTTGACGAAGCTGAAAACACAAATACTCATATTATTAGAAACCTAAAACACTCTTTAGGTCTTCCTCTTGTGTTTACACTTAATTCAAAAAAGGAAATTATAAACATTCAGCGACGAATCGCTAATAGAATGGGAGATTCTCTTGAAGAAGCATTTACAGAAAACCACACCTTACTCAAGGATAATATTACTCAGCTACTTTTCCACGAGTCTAAGCTAGATACTACTCCTGTGGCATCGTACTAATACTATTCTCAACTAGCATTTTTACCGCTATAATTATCAAAATAATCGCAAAGACAGTTTTGAGCGTCCGCTGATTTACATTTATAGCGATTTTAGAACCAAAGTATCCTCCCACTACAAAGAAGACGGCAATAACCCCGGCATAGCGCCAATTCACATGTCCTCCCTGATAATAGGTATATGCCGCAAGCATTGTAACCGGTACCGCAAGAACAGCTAGACTCGTTCCTTGTGCTTCATGTTGAGAAAATCCTAAGAAAAAGATCATAAGAGGAATCATGATAACTCCGCCCCCTACGCCCATAACTCCGCTAAGGAGACCTGCAATTAACCCTATGATAATAAGTGATACTATTACTGTTGCATTCATAAAATATAGCTTGAAATTCTGATAAAAGTAAGAAATATAGACTCCCTTAAAAGCAAATCGGGAAATGATTCCGAAGATTCATTTCCCGATTTTACACCTATACATTGATAGATAATTTAATTTCCAAGGGTATAGGTCCCTTGTTTTGGAATCTCAATAAAGTATTCTTTTCGAGATTTATTATTTAAATGTGGTTCTCTCAACCATGGGTTGTGGATTTTAAGAATCTTATAATTAAGCCCAAATCCTTCAGCAAAACTTACGAGATTAGTCACCGCAGTATCAACACTTACCTTATATGTTTCAATAGGTGGATATAAATCGGCGGTGCGATAATTAAATCCATATTTCTGAGGATTGGACATAATCTCTTTAAGTGCTATAATTCTAAATACATAACGCCCAGTTTCTTCACCGAGTAACAAATCGTAATAGGTATTTACATTTTGACTATCCATACGTCTCGACACACCCGCATTCCCAGCATTATAAGCAGCGGCAGCAGCCGTCCAACTCCCAAAACGTTCCTTAGACTTTCTGAGATACTTACAAGCCGCTCGAGTAGACTTCTCTATATTATATCGCTCATCAACATTGTCATTGACCTCCAAACCATATTCCTTCCCGGTTGTTTTTAAAATTTGCCAAAAGCCCGTTGCTCTTGCAGGTGAAACCGCCTGAGTCAAACCACTCTCTATAACCGCTAAGTATTTCAAATCATCTGGCACTCCTTCTTCTTTGAGAATAGGTTCAATGATTGGAAAGAACTTATGGGCTCTTTTAAGCAATAAAAGCGAATTTGACTGCCAGTAGGTATTTACCAATAACTCACGATCCATACGCTCTCTAATATCAGGATTGTGCACTGGAACTTCTTCCCCAGCAAAATTCAAACCATCTGGCATTGGCAAGGCATAAACATTATAGTCGTTAACTAGTTTTGCTTCCTTTTTAACATCTTCTTTTTGGCTTAGATCGCCAACAGCATTTTCTGCGGGAGGTGCTTGTACTGCATTAATAATGAGTCCGGCAGCAGCAATTACTCCGATGATGGCACCTATTTTTTGTATCGTTTTCATAATCAGCTTCATTTTACGTCAATTTATTTATTTTCAATGAGTTGCGGAAGATATTTATTAAACCATTTCGCACGAGTTATCACCATGATATGGGTCCCTCCCTCCACGATAATAGCATTTTTAATGTATTTGATTGGAAATACCTTATCTGCATCTCCGTGTATATGAATAATGTCAGGCATAACCTCTTCTTGATCCCAGCAAACCATCTTCTCCACCGCCCAACTTAGGTAGTGACGATCATTCATAGACAGGTATTTTCTGTATAATCCAACTCTGTGCTTTATAGTTTCCCCAAAGGCATACTTTGCCAACTTATCAACATCTTCAATCAATCTAGTGGGCAAAATTTTATAAAGTTTCAGCTTACGCGAAAGCGTCATACGACGCGGTAATTCATACCTGCTCTTAACGCTACTAACGATAATTAATTTCCTTACAGCAATATGTTTTGCCATTTCTTGTACTAAAACACCACCAAAGCTCACTCCCAGTAATACGATATCCTCATGCACAATTTTTTTGGTCATTCTCAAGGCATAGGCCGAGAGAGTTTCCTTAGGTTCAGGAACTATCCATTCCAACATATGAATGCTATATTTTTCTTCTTCTAATTTGATATTTTCAAAAATGGATGGATTGGCAGCCATTCCAGGCATCAGGTAGAGATGCGTCATGTGTTTGAATCTAAGGGTTTAACTAATGGAGTTTACGCTATATCGGTAATTTTTCGTACATTTGCAACATCTTAACAATAAGAATTATTTATGTCTCTAAAAAATTGTTAGCGCAATCGCTATTTTCTCCCAAAATTATAAAGAGATTTCCGAACTACCACTTAAATATACCTCTAATACCCTAATATATTTTCAAATTTATGGAAGCAATGACAGCAATCGAATTGACAGACAATGAGTTCTTGAGACAATTTGAAGCCACTTTTGATGGTAAACTTGCCAAAATGGAATATTCTTCTCAAGAAAGAAAAATCTTCCTAACCAAAATTGTAATGCCCGAAGGTACTGAGAGTCATATGAATGACTTTATAGTAGCCGTTTTTAACGAAGTAGAAGATCGCAACATCAGTCTCGTTCCTACAAGTCCTGAGATCGCTAAATTTATGCGCTCTAATCGTCGTAAGTACAAAAAATTACTTCCTGTAGGAATTAATATCTAATCGCGAACGATCTTATTAAAAAATCAAAAACCACTCAATGAGTGGTTTTTTTATGTTCTTATCTTTCAAACTAACCCTTCTTCTAAACGGGTAGCTCAGCAAATTCAAAACGCACCATTCCATCATCATCGATTTTAGTCAAGTATACTGGATGAATGGTATTTACCAATTCTGGATTCCAAGGAGCTTTTACCTTGACGTAATTCTCAGTAAATCCGTGAATATACCCTTCTTTATTCTCACCTTCAAAAAGTACCGTTCGCCGACTGCCAATTTGCTGTTCATAAAAGGCGCGTCGCATTTTCGCCGAAAGGCCACGAAGCATCTTACTGCGTTTTGCTCTCACATTTTTAGGTACAACTCCTTCCATTACCGCAGCTTCTGTATTGTCGCGCTCAGAATAGGTAAATACATGCAAATACGAGATATCAAGTTCATTCAAGAAGTTATAGCTTTCTAAGAAATGCTCATCAGTCTCCCCTGGGAATCCCACAATCACATCTACGCCTATACAGGCATGTGGCATCACTTCTTTAATCTTTGCAACACGATCTATATATAATTCACGTCTATAACGACGCTTCATCTTTCCTAAAATTTCATTACTCCCACTCTGAAGCGGAATATGAAAATGCGGGACAAAAGCTCTCGACTTTGATACCACATCAATGGTTTCATTCTTGAGCAGATTGGGTTCTATAGAAGATATACGCAAGCGCTCAATACCATCTACCTTGTCCAGTTCGGTGACTAATTCTAGAAAAGTATGCTCATGCTTTTTATTGCCAAACTCTCCTTTTCCATAATCCCCAATATTCACTCCCGTTAAGACAATCTCCTTGATACCTTGTGCTGAAATTTCAGTGGCATTTTTGATCACATTTTGCAAAGTGTCACTTCGCGAAATACCTCTTGCCAAGGGTATCGTACAATAGGTACATTTATAATCACAGCCGTCCTGCACTTTCAAAAAAGCACGAGTTCTGTCTCCTATTGAGTAGGAACCAACATAAAAATCGGCATCTTCAATTTCACAGGCATGAACTTGCCCATTCCCTTCACCTCTCGCCGGATTCTCTAGCAAATCATTGATATAACTAGTGACATTAAACTTTTCTGTTGCTCCCAACACTAAATCAACACCATCTACAGCAGCCAATTCTTCTGGCTTGAGTTGGGCATAACAACCAACACCAATTACAATCGCGTCTTCATTTGCTTTCTGGGATTGCTTTACAATAGACTTAAAACGTTTGTCGGCATTTTCTGTAACGCTACAAGTATTTATCACATAAATATCTGCGACTTCTGAAAAATCTACACGATCAAAACCCTCCTCTGTAAAACTGCGCGCAATGGTCGAAGTTTCAGAGAAATTGAGTTTACAACCCAAGGTATAAAAGGCTACTTTTTTTCTAGAATGCATTACTTATCTTTGTGTATATCCCTTTCAAAAAAGGTGTGCAAAGATACTCACAATTATTGGCTTACTAAAATTGATGACCACTCCATACGCAATTCGAATCCTACTTCTCCTCCTTGCTGTTCTTTGCCTTACAGAAAGCTGTACCTCTCTCGAAAAAGAAAACAAAGACCATCTAGTTTTTAGATATAACGAACAATATCAAATCTCTACACTCGACCCTGCCTTTGCTCGAAATCCATCCATAATTTGGCCGGTCAACCAATTGTTTAATGGCCTAGTCCAATTGGACGACAAGCTAGATGTAACACCAGATATTGCATCCTCATGGACAGTCTCAGAAGACGCTTTGACATATACATTCAATCTCAGGAAAGACGTTCATTTTCATAAACATGCACAGTTTAAGTCAGCTGATAGTAGTCGTTTTGTAGTGGCCAAAGATTTTGTCTATTCCTTTGATCGACTTACAGATCCTAAAGTAGCCTCTCCAGGTAGTTGGGTTCTCGGCAACGTGGAAAGCTATGAGGCACTAGACGATAACACCTTTGTCATCCAACTCAAACAACCCTTTCCAGCATTCTTAGGCTTGTTGAGTATGCGTTATTGCTCGGTAGTTCCAGAGGAAATAGTCACATATTACGGTAACGACTTTAGGTCCAACCCAATTGGGACAGGGCCTTTCAAATTTAAACGTTGGGAAGAAGGTGTGAAATTGGTCTTTAGAAAAAACGAACAATATTATGAAGTAGACGACCAGGGTGAACAACTACCCTATCTCGAAGCGGTAGCCATTAGCTTTTTACCAGACAAACAGAGTGAGTTTCTACAATTTGCCCAAGGGAATATTGATTTCCTAAACAGCTTGGATCCATCGTATAAAGACGAATTACTAACAGCATCTGGCCGCTTGCGCGAAAAGTATCAAGCTTCTGTGAACCTTGTTAAAAGTCCGCACCTCAACACAGAATACATCGGTTTTTTCTTAGGGAGTGATATGCCTGAAGTACAATCGGAGCTCATACGAAAAGCGGTTAACTACGGTTTTGATCGTCAGAAAATGATCACCTATTTACGCAATGGCGTAGGAGAGCCTGCAATTCACGGATTTATCCCAAAAGGTTTACCAGGTTTTAATAAGATAGAAGGTTATAGTTACAAGCCTTTAATGGCGCGCCAACTGATCAGTCAGTATCGAAAAGAAAGTGGAGACCAAAATCCGCAATTGACTATTGGAACTAATAGTCAGTACTTAGATATTTGTGAATATATCCAACGCGAACTAGAAAAAGCAGGACTTAGCGTGAAGATTGAGGTTATGCCGCCATCTACGCTCAGACAGATGAAGAGTAGCGGAGAATTAGACGCTTTTCGCGCAAGCTGGATCGCCGATTATCCAGATGCAGAAAACTACTTGAGTTTGTTTTACAGTAAAAATTTTACCCCTAACGGTCCGAACTACACCCATTTTAAAAGTGAAGCATTTGATAGGATGTATGAAAAAAGCTTATCGATGACAGACATAGATGAACGGAAATTACTTTATACTCAAATGGACTCGATGATTATTTCCGAAGCCCCCATTATTCCATTATATTATGATGAAATTGTGCGCTTTACGCGAAAAACCATCTCTGGCTTTACCCCAAATGCTCAGAATTTTTTAGTCTTAAAGCATGTAAAAAAGAGCAAGGAGTAAAAGAATATTAAGTGAATCAACCCAAAGGAAAGCAAATTATGAGAAAGCTATATACACAAGCATTGATGCTATTATTGATTTGTTTATTTCCTCAAATCGCTTTTGGGCAATGTGAAGATATTACAGTTGATAGCATAACAAACCCAGGACCATACGCAGTTGCAACTCTAACTGAAAGCGATGGAATTAGAAACGGCCCAGATTATAACGGAGCTACCATTTACTACCCCACCGATGCAACACCTCCCTATGCGAGTATAGCCCTGGTCACTGGTTTTTTATCTGACCCAGAGGATATTGAAGACTGGGGACCTTTCTATGCCTCTCATGGTATTGTAGTCATAAATATTGGCACAAATTCAGGCCTTGACGAACCAGACGACAGAGCCGATGGTCTTTTGGATGCACTAGAGACTTTGCGCGCAGAAAACACACGAAATAATTCTCCGTTGGAGGGTAGTATAGACGACACTAAGTTTGCCGTAGGCGGTTGGTCTATGGGTGGCGGTGGTGCTCAAATTGCAGCTGTACTCGATAATTCTATAAAGGCAGTAGTCGCTATGTGTCCTTGGTTAAATTCTGGAGAAAATCTTAATCACAGTACTCCTGTATTAATTTTTAGCGGTCAAAACGACAGCGTTGCTCCTCCTGGGGCTCACGCAAATGTGCATTATGCAAATACACCTGATGAAACCTCCAAGGTGCTCTTTGAAGTAGAAAATGGGGATCACTCGATTGCAAATGCTCCTACTGGTGCGGGGGGAATTATTGGGAAAATTGCACTTTCTTGGCTTAAATTATATGTGGAAGATAATGATTGCTACTGCGGAATCTTAAATGATCCTCTTTTAAACGATCCTGTAGCTTCAATGATGCAAACAAATATTGATGAAGAATGTGCAGTGTTGGGGCTTAATACACCACAACTCACAGCGATAAAAGCCTACCCGAATCCAACAAATGGGAAAGTAACTATAACCGTGAAACAAGATGTAGAATATGAGCTGTATTCTAATCTTGGGGCCCGTCTACTGGGAGGTACATTAACCGAAAGCACAAATACCATTGATGTTTCTCAGTTACCTTCAAGTTTGTACTATATTAAGGTAGGGAATGACACTTTTAAACTAATAAAGACAAATTAGGTCTCGATATTAAAAATCTCAATAGTTCTACCTCATTAATATTTTACTACATAGCGAGCTGGTAATACTTACCCTCTTCGATACTGAGCAGTTTCATCGAAGACATGGGTCATTAAGGCTTTATCGGCTTCGGTGAATTCGACGTCTCTGCGTTTCATTACTACTTCGGCAACTTCAAAGGCCTTGTTGGTTTTAAAAGTGGTCATACCTGCACTCCCTCCCCAACTATAGCTCGGGATGAAATTTCGCGGGAAACCGCTACCAAAAATATTGGCGCTTACACCTACTACCGTTCCAGTATTAAACATAGTATTGATGCCACATTTACTGTGATCCCCCATCATTAATCCACAAAACTGCAGTCCAGTTCGCGCAAACCCTTCGGTTTCATAGTCCCAGACACGTACCTCAGCATAGTTGTTTTTAAGGTTTGATGTATTGGTATCTGCACCAAGGTTACACCATTCTCCAATGACGCTATTACCAATAAAACCGTCATGTCCTTTATTAGAGTGTGCAAACAATACAGAGTTATTCACTTCGCCTCCAACCTTACAGAAAGGTCCAACGGTCGTTCCTCCATAAATTTTAGCACTCATTTTAATAGTTGCATTTTCGCATAAAGCGAAAGGGCCACGAATCATAGCTCCTTCCATAATTTCTGCATCTTTACCTATATATATAGGACCGTCGTTTGCATTGAGCGAACACAAAGGCAGTTTTGCACCTTCTTCGATAAATATTTGCGGGCCATTAAAGCTCACTGTCATTTCAGGAATTGGCTGAGAAGTACGGCCATTGGTGAGTAATGCGAAATCTTCGGCAATGGCTCTGTGATTTTTTGAGAAAATATCCCAAGTATGTTCGATTCTAAATAGATCATCAAAGCTATACTCAATGATGTCATAAGTGTCAAAATTGACCTCCTCATCTTCTTTGATATAGAAGGCGATAACGTTTTCTCCATCAAAAATGGCTTGATTTTCTGTCATGCCTCTCACAATTATTGCAAGATTTGGAGTAGGTAAATAGGACGCATTAATCATTACATTCTCTTCAAACTCCACCATAGGCCACTTTTCACTCAGGTACTCTTCGGTAACTGTAGAAGTAGTGGTTTGCAAATGATGCTCCCATTTTTCACGAATTGTTAGGATTCCGATACGGATATCGGCCACAGGGCGCGTATAAGTAAAGGGTAATAATTGATTACGTACGGTTCCGTCAAAGAGAATATAGTTCATGAGAAATACGGTTAGTCGTTATAAATACGAAATTAGCTATTATTTTGATGCCTTTCGCACCTTCACTGTCCACTCAAAATCAAACTCAGAAACCACGACACCGTCTTTATTAGTTCCTATAGATTTCATCCAGCAGGTTTGTCCTTCTCCAGTCGCAACTGCAGCATCGATAGCAATTTTAATTTTATCTCCATCGGAACAAGTAAAATTAATTCTCCCGGTCGCTTTCTTTGTAAATGACGCCTTATTATTTGCGACCAACATGGAAATTTTTTGCTTACTATCCTCTATATAAGATATTACCAATGCTCCTGTAGAAAGCTCAGCTGCCATTCCTTGTACTGCCCAAAACATACTTTTAAATGGGTTTTGGTTGAGCCAACGATGTTTAACAGACACCATACAATGCTGTGCATCTAATTTTTTTACACGGACACCCATCAACCATACAGATGGTAGCTTAACCATCGTGAACATATTGAATTTACTGGGGCTTGGGAATTTCATAGGTGGTAATTTTTGACAAAAATAGACATAATTATCAACTTTGGCTTATTTCTATTTTTGTTAAAAATATGTTAATATTTAGTACTATGCGTAACATAATACCTTTTTAAAGACTTATCTTTGTATAAGACAATAATGGTTTATGGACACTACGATCAACACACATCAAAGAAACGTCAGCACGTTTATTCACTTATCGACCTTTAGCAAATGGTTTATCCCGTTTGGAAATTTTATCGCGCCCCTTATTTTGTGGAGTGCTCAAAAACGGAAGTCGGCTTTTGTAGATACCCATGGACGAGGAGCTATTAACTTTCAATTGAGTATGCTACTCTATATGATTGCCATAGCGGTTATTAGTATTCCGTTTATTGTATATCAGGTTATAAAATTGGAGAGTACTAATTCTAATTTTTATTGGGACAGCCACTTTCACTCCAACGGAAATGTTGAAGGTGTAAGTACGCTACTCATCATATTGATCGTCACTGGAACTATACTAATAGGATTTGCACTTTTTGAAATTATCAATGTAGTTTCTGCAGCGATTAAAGCATCTAAAGGAGAAAACTACCGTTATCCGCTCACTATTAATTTTATATCAAAGAGCATTATTACGGATGAAAAGGCAACCTCAGAAGAGCCTATAGTCGAAGAAAATATAACAAACACCCGTACCGATGAATCATCAACTTAGGTATAGGTATCGCTATACACTTTCAATTGAAGCCTCATCAGCATTTGAATCATTTGAGAAGGTATTGCAACTTAAAGTTCCCGTTTAATCAGCGATCAAACTTTGGGCTAATAATTAGTAAAAGTGTTCTCTTAATTGTCTCATAGGCAGCTAAGATCGAAACATTCATCAATCAAAAAACAACAGTTTAATGCACGCTAAAAATGGAAATCTATGAAGATTGAAAACACCAAAGCACAGATGCGTAAGGGTGTGTTGGAGTACTGCATACTCACCGTCTTAAAAGACGATGACGCTTATGTAGCCGAAATTCTCGACACATTAAAAGACGCCAAGTTGCTCGTAGTAGAGGGTACAATCTATCCCCTACTTACGCGACTAAAGAACGCTGGCTTACTGAACTATCGCTGGGAAGAATCTACCAGCGGGCCGCCACGCAAGTACTACGGTCTTACAGAAACCGGAAAAATATTCTTAAACGAACTTACCACCACTTGGGATGAATTGCAATCGGCTGTAACGGTTGTAACTTCCACTAAAACCGCAAAAAAATGAACAAGACAGTCAACATAAATTTAGCAGGGGTCTTCTTTCATATAGATGAGGACGCATACGCCAAATTGCAACGTTACCTCGCTGCTATTAAACGTTCATTTGAAGGCGTACAAGGCGAAGATGAAATTATCGCCGATATTGAAGCGCGCATCTCCGAACTGTTTACAGACAAAATCAAAGATGCACGTCAAGTAATAAGCATCAAAGAACTCGACGAAGTAATCGCCGTTATGGGTCAGCCAGAAGATTATATGGTCGATGACGACATATTTGAAGATGCACCATCTTCAAGCAGCAATAAACGTAGTCAAAGCAAAGCTTCTAACCCAAACAGAAAACTCTTTAGAGACGTAGATAACGCATATATAGGAGGTGTTTCAAGTGGTTTTGGACATTATCTAAGTATCGATCCTTTGTGGATTCGTCTAGCGTGGATCTTACTGGTCGTATTAGGATTTGGTTCTCCAATAATCATCTACATTGTTTTGTGGATTCTTATTCCTGAGGCAACCTCTACTTCCGATAAACTTTTTATGAAGGGAAAGCAGGTTAACATTGACAACATCCAAGAAAAAGTAAAAGAAGGATTTGAAAATGTGTCTGATGCCGTCAAAAATGTAGATTATGGAAAAATAAATAATCAAGCTCAAAGTGGAGCACGTAGTTTCTTTCAAGGACTTGGAAAGATTATTATGTTCTTTCTCAAGATATTTGCTAAGATTTTCGGTGTGATCCTTATTATCACTGGAGCTGCAGTCGTTATTTCACTATTGATTTCTGTGTTAACCATGGGAGCTGTAGATTTATTTAATCCAGGATTTACTTCTATCCCAGAATTAGTGAATGCTACAAGTGCCCCAATTTGGGTCGTATTGTTACTCACTTTATTTGCTTTTGGTATTCCATTTTTCTTCCTTTTCTATTTAGGATTAAAAATAATGTCAAGCAATATTAACTCCATGCCTACCTCAGGAAAGCTTAGCCTTTTCGGTTTATGGCTCATTGCAACCATTGCATTAGGAGTGCTCACTGTGAATCAATTTGTCGCCTATTCGAGTACAGGAAAAGATGTTACAAAACAGGAATTAGCCATCGTCAAAAATGACACCTTACGAATTCGTATGCGAGGAAGTCAAGAATTTGATATCCCAATGGGAAGGTCTAATAATTACATCCAAACACGTTCACAAGACGATGATCGTATTTCGATTTCGAGAAATGTTCGACTTATCGTTCGTAGCACCAAAGAAACAAATGGATACCTAGAGATAGAAAAACGAGCCAATGGTAGTTCTTTTCAAGCCGCCAAGGATCGTGCAAAGACGATCACTTACAACTATGACATAGTGGATGGGAATTTATTATTAGATGGATTTTATACCTCTAGTGCTGCCAGTCGATATATGGATCAAGAAGTAAGAGTTATAGTTTATGTACCAGAAGGATCTATACTGTATGCAGATGACAATACTTATTCGTATCACCGCAATGACAGTTATTATCGAGACATTTTAGACAATGGTGATGAAGAAAAGTTCATGATGGTGGGACATAAATACCTCAACTGTATAGATTGCCCAGACCGCAAATCTAATCGTGCAACGCGAGAGCGTGAAAGTAGCAGCAACAATAATGAATGGGAATACCGTGAATATGAGGGGAGTGAAATTCCAGATTGGGAACGTGACACTCAGGACAGTCTTCCCCCAGTACTGTCTCCTACAGAAACAGTTAAGGATAGTATTTAACGTATCATCAATCAAAATCAATCAGTATGCGATCAATAATTAGTATTCTCTTCTTTATTACTGTGCCGTTCCTAGGAATGGCACAGGTTGAAGAGACATCTGACCTTCACAAACAGCTTGCTGCTTTAGATAAAACCTACTTCGACGCATACAATAGTTGCGACTTAGTAACTCAAGCCAATATGTATGCTGAAGACATAGAGTTTTTTCACGACCAAGGAGGGTTAACTACCGATAAACAAGAAATAATAGATGCCCTTGAAAAGAATATTTGTGGAAAAGTAACAAGAACCTTAGTCGAAGGAAGTTTGGAGGTATACCCTATACCCAACTATGGCGCTGTATTAATGGGGATGCATTCATTTGCTAATAACCAAGAACCTGATGCAGTTTCAACACCCAGCAAATTTGTAATGATTTGGAAAAAATCAGAAGCAAATTGGCAGATAACCAAAGTAATAAGTTTACACTAACAACTCAGGCATAAAATCCGACAGTTGAGTAGGTTGCGCTTTCGCGAAAGCAAAAAAAGACCAATATTTACATATCAATCAAAATCATCAATCAATCAACCATTCATCAATCAAAAACCAACAGCCATGACATCACTCATCAAAATCATCCTCTCGCTGCTCACAGCGCTTTTAGTAACCTCTTGCGCCTTTGACGTCAACTTTGGCCAAATGAGAGGCAACGGAAATGTAATAACAGAAAACTTACAAATTACAGACAACTTTAATGAAGTTTCGGCAGGCAATGGCTGGGAAGTTATTTTAGAAAAAGGATCAGAAATTTCAGTAATTGTCGAAGCAGACGAAAATCTAGTAGACGCTGCCGAAATCTATGTCAAAAACAACACCTTAAAGATTTATTGCGAACGTAATATTAGCAATGCTACATCTAAAAAAGTCTTCGTGACCTATGTAGGCGATTTAACTGCTATTAATGCGAGTAGCGGGGCCAGCCTTACTACAGAACAAGTTCTTAAAGGAGACAAATTATCTCTCAATGTTTCTAGTGGTGGAAATATTCGTACCGAAGCCATCGTGCGCAACATTGATACCGATGTGAGCAGTGGTGGAAAGATTAACATTACTGGAAGCACCGAATCTCTGGATGCAGATGTATCTAGTGGGGGAGTCATTTATGCCAATAAGTTAAAAGCAAAATATGCGGTAGCCAATGCCTCTAGTGGAGGAACTATCGACTTATATGTGACAGACAGATTACAAGCCAGAGCTTCTAGCGGTGGAGATATTGACTACTGGGGAGACCCGAAGGAGGTTGACAAGCCTAAAAAAAGTATTTCTGGCGGAAGTGTAACTTCCAAAAATTAACAACCAAGAAAAACCAATCAATTTAGGTGTGAACACTGCTCTTGATTTACACCTTAAGGCCGACTGAAAAGTCGGCCTTTTTTAGTACTTTGTGGGCTGTAAATTTTAGCTACGTACAAATGAATTTCAACCCAATAAAACTTTTGGTCCTTTGCTTCCTGCTTATGGCTTGCCAAGAAAATAATGACCCAAAGACCCTAGAAAACGAGGACACATCCTCCAAAGCCCAAACGCTGTTTACACTAGCAAATGCCGACGAAACTAATTTGCGGTTTGTCAATAATGTAGAAGAAACCTATGAAGAGAATTACTTCAATTATGAGTTTCTATACAATGGTGCTGGTGTTGCCGTTGGTGATCTTAACAATGATGGACTACCTGATATTTATTTTGCAGGGAATTCTGTCAACGATAAAATGTATCTAAACCAAGGCGACCTTACTTTTAAAGACATTTCGGGTACCTCAGGAATTGCAGCTTTTGAAGGTTGGAGTACCGGAGTTACTATGATTGACATTAATACAGATGGATGGCTAGATATCTACGTCTGTCGTTCAGGACCTTCTAAGGATGTGAGTAAACGCACTAACCGCTTATTCATAAACAACAAAGACAATACCTTTACAGAAGCCGCTGCCGACTATGGCTTACAGCGCACCGAGCATTCAATCCAATCGGCATTTTTTGACTATGACTTGGATGGAGATTTAGATATGTATCTATTAAATCACCCTCCAAAAAGCCTCACTTCAAAATCTGTCAAACAACATATGTTAGACATTAAAGCTGGAAAAGTACAAACGGATCTATTCTTTAAAAATGACAATGGAAAATATGTTGATGCTTCTAAAGAAAGCGGACTAGTAAATTTTGGTTTTCGTCATGGTATCGCGGTGGGCGATATCAACAAAGATGGTTATCCAGATATCTATATTAGTAGTGATTTTGATGAACCAGACCTCATGGAAATCAATCAGGGTGATGGTACCTTTAAAAATGAAATTGACAGCTATTTTGACCACATTTCCTTCAACAGTATGGGGAATGAAATGGTAGATATGAATAACGATAGCCAACTCGATCTTTTTGTAGTTGATATGGCGAGTGATGATCATTACCGTTCTAAAGCCTACATGAAATCTATGGACGTTGAGCGTTTTAGGGCTTTAACAAGTAATGGCTACCACAATCAGTATATGTTTAACACCTTACAGGTGAACAATGGGAATTCCTCCTTTAGCGAAGTAGCGCAATTATCAGGAATCGCCAAAACCGATTGGAGTTGGGGGCCTCTCCTTTTTGATATGGATCAAGATGGCTATAAAGATCTTTTTATCACCAATGGTATCAAAGAAAATTTTCTATACCGCGATTTGCAAAAAGAAGTGCAAGAAAAAAACCAGAATAACACTACCAATGTAGTACTCGAAGATTTATTGGCCATTGTGCCTAGTGATATCTCTGAGAATGTATTTTATAAAAATAAAGATGGTCTCTCTTTTGAGAAAATGTCTGGAACATGGGCAGAAGCTAGCATGTACAATTCTAATGGTGTCGCTACAGCCGATTTTGACAATGACGGAGATCTCGATTTTGTCACTAACAACATGGGAAGTAATGCTTCCTTGTACATTAGTCAAGCGGCAAACGGAGCCGGAGGCAATCATATAAAATTACAACTCAAAGGAACGGCTAATAACCCTGCAGCCATAGGCGCAAAAGTTGCTGTTAAGTCGGCTACTCATGACCAATGGCAGGAATTATACACCACTAGAGGCTACCTCTCATCTGTAGACCCTGCTATGGTTTTTGGACTGGGAACAGACACTCAGCCTGTAGTGACTATCACATGGCCAGATGGAAAACAAACTACCTATGATAACTTGGCGATCAACAAGAGTCATGTTCTTCAATATGACCCAGCCGCAACAGCTAATTCCTCATCACCTAAAGAACAGGCGACTGACTTAAAAGCGGTTACCAATTCAGGAATAAACTTTAAACATACCGAAGACAATTTTGACGATTATAAGGTGCAAATATTACTGCCCCACTCCCAATCTAATGTTGGGCCATGTATTGCCTCCGCCGATATCAATAAAGATGGCCTAGACGATCTTTTCATAGGTGGAGCTGCTGGTCAAGCAGGCCAACTCTATCTCGGCACATCAAATGGTGGGTATACACTAAAGAACGGTGGCCCTTGGAATGTGGATGCGAGCAAAGAAGATACTGGCGCTTTATTTGTCGATGTTGATAATGACGGGGATCAAGATCTTTACGTAGTGAGCGGTGGAGCACATCTTGAAGAAGGTCATGCTAATTACCAAGACCGATTATACACAAATAATGGTAATGGCACTTTCGTGAAAGCAAAAGCCTCTACCCTTCCGCAACTCGCGATAAGCGGACAATCAATAGCTGCCTCTGATGTGGATGGTGACGGGGATCAGGATCTATTTATTGGGGGACGTATTATTCCTAATAAATACCCATACGCTCCAAAATCTTATTTGTTAACCAATACCAACGGTAGCTTTACTGCAACAGAAATAGCAATTAACCAACTTGTGAGTCAAGCACTTTTCACCGATTATGATGGTGATGGTGATGATGATCTAATGACGGTAGGAGAATGGTCAGAAATTCAATTCTTTGATAATAATGGTGGCGCTTTCGCGAAAGCGGATATACCATCCTTAAAAGGGACCACTGGACTTTGGTTTGGCCTAGCGCAAAAAGACATCGACGGAGATGGTGATCTAGATTATTTCGCAGGAAACTTGGGATTAAACGCCAAGTTCAAAGCGGGGAAGGGAAAAGAATTTCATATTTTTTGTGATGATTTTGATGGCAATGGCTCTTATGATGTGGTGCTCAGTAGCACCTATAAAGGAAACTTAGTTCCCGCACGCGGAAGGGAGTGTTCATCTCAGCAAATGCCTTTTATTACTGATAAATTTGAAGATTATCGCTCTTTTGCTAGTGCAACCTTAGAAGATATATACGGGGAGCAATTAAACACTGCCTTGCATTATAAGGCAGATCGATTGGACAGTGTTTTTCTAGAAAATAACGGAGACGGAAGCTTTAGCATCCAATCATTACCGCTAGATGTGCAGCTTTCTCCTATCAGTAGTTTTGCCTTTACCGACATTAATAATGACGGGGAAGACGAGATATTACTAGCAGGAAACCTTTACAATGTAGAAGTTGAAACAGAACGCTATGACGCCTTTAAGGGCGGCGTATTATCACTAACAGCAAAAGGCTTCGAAAGCCTCCCAGCTAGTCAAACAGGATTTCTTACTGCAGGTGATGTGCGCTCTGTAAATGTATTGAAGACAAACGGCAAAGAAAATATTCTGGTAAGTCGTAACAATGATGGAGTGATGTTGTTTGAGAAAAAGTAGACTTGGTATTTAGTGTTTAGATGAAAAACTAAATTTATTTCAACTCTATAAAACCTCCATTTCATCTTCGTTTTCGTTTTCAGTTTCGATTTCGATTTCGATTTCGATTTCAAAAAACCACATAAAAAAACCGCAACTGTATTAGTTGCGGTTTTTTTATGCGATTTCTGAAGCCCTATGCCTCCACCATGCTTTCTTTAGCTGCCAAGTAACGCTCAGCATCTAAAGCAGCCATACAGCCTGTTCCAGCTGCGGTTACTGCTTGACGATAAACGTGATCTGCTGCGTCTCCACAAACAAATACACCTTCAACATTGGTCAATGCTCTACCAGGAGTATTAATAATATACCCTGTTTCGTCCATATCTAAGTATGGCTTAAAGATTTCAGTATTCGGAGTATGTCCGATAGCTACAAAAAATCCTGTGGCAGGAATATCGTGCATTTCTTTGGTTTGATTATTAATCACACGAGCACCTGTAACTCCCATACCATCACCTAAAACCTCAACGGTTTCTGTGTTAAATAGAATTTCAATGTTCTCAGTGTTTTTTACACGCTCAGCCATGATTTTAGAAGCTCTAAATTCGTCACGACGCACAAGCATTGTTACTTTCTTACACAATTTAGATAAGTAATGCGCTTCTTCACAAGCACTATCACCAGCTCCTACAATTATCGTTTCTTGCCCTCTGTAGAAAAATCCATCACAAACTGCACAAGCTGAAACTCCGCCGCCCATTTCTAAATACTTCTGTTCCGACTCCAAGCCTAAATATTTTGCTGTTGCTCCTGTAGAAATAATAACAGTATCACAATGAATTTCTTTTTCATCATTTACCCATACTTTATGGACATCACCAGAAAAATCAACCTTAGTAACCCATCCATCACGCACATCTGTTTCAAAACGTTCAGCCTGCGCTCTTAATTGAATCATCATTTCAGGTCCTGTTACCCCTTCAGGATAACCAGGAAAATTTTCTACTTCGTTGGTAGTTGTTAATTGTCCGCCCGGTTGGCTGCCTTGGTATAATACCGGTGACATATTTGCTCTTGCAGCATAAATAGCTGCTGTGTAGCCTGCAGGTCCAGATCCTATGATCAGACACTTTACTTTTTCAATTTCCATACTCTTGTATTTATGCACTTTACTCCTTCGCTATTGTTTCTATTGTAAGCGGGCTCGTAAGCGTAAGTAATCCCAAAAACGGGTCTCTACTTTAGATTAAAACTTAGGTTACAAAAGTAGGATTTTCCACCCTTTCCTTACAAAGAAGTTATCAAGAAATCCAATCAGTTAATAACAGAATGTAATAGAACGTTACTCGAATGTTAAGAAGGGCAGACTTCTCAATATTATTCACTAATTTTCAGAAAAACACGGAAACCATGAAAACCCGATTCCTTTTTAGCCTCTGTATCCTATGTATTAGCCTTGCCTGCGCACAAGAAAATCGCACAGACGATGTCCCTATTACCTCAAATACAGATTATACCTATGAAGTGGTGGTGCCTGAATTAACAAATCCTTGGGGGCTTGCGCAATTGCCTGATGGCAGTATGCTAATCACTGAAAAAAATGGAGATATCATTCATTTTAAAGATGGAAAGAAGACCATGGTCACAGGAGGACCTGCAGTTGTAACACGAAATCAAGGCGGATTGCTAGATATAAACTTACATCCTGATTATAAAAATAACGGTTGGTTATACCTCACCTACTCTTCATCAGAAGGGACAGAAGATGGGGCACATACAGCTTTGATGCGCGCTAAATTAAAGGACGGAGCTTTGGTGGATACCAAGGTTCTTTATAAAGGGAGTCCCAACACAAAAAAGGGACATCATTTTGGTTCTCGAATCCGTTTTGATAAGGATGGTTATCTCTACTTTTCTATTGGGGATCGTGGGGATCGAGATGTCAATCCTCAAGATATAACTAAAGACGGCGGAAAAATATATCGACTTAATGCCGATGGCAGCATTCCAAAAGACAATCCGTTTGTTGGGAAATCTGGAGCTCGAGAGGCTATTTTCTCTTATGGACATAGAAATCCGCAAGGAATGGCGGTGCATCCTAAGACAGGAAAGGTCTGGATTCATGAACACGGCCCAAGAGGCGGAGATGAAATCAATATCCCAGAGGCTGGAAAGAATTTTGGTTGGCCTATCATTTCCTACGGTATCAACTATAGCGGAACCACTTTTACAGAAATCACTGAAAAAGAAGGCATGGAACAGCCTGTATATTATTGGGTACCTTCTATCGCTCCTAGTGGAATGACCTTTGTGCAAAATTCTGGAGATTCACATCTCGAAGGAAACCTTTTAGTAGGTTCATTGAAGTTTCAGTATTTGGAATTAGTAATCCTCAAAAATGATAAAGTAGTGGCCCGCGAAAAACTATTAGAAAATGTTGGCCGAGTACGTAATGTTATTATGGGAAATGATGGTCATGTTTATGTAGGTGTTGAAGGAAAAGGTATTTTAAAACTTAAGAAGTAATGAAAAAGTCCTTTCTATTGATAGTTTCTCTGATCGGTATCGGGATTATTTTCGCTTTCGCGAACCTGCCTGTTCGGCAGACAGGACTGCCTCAAATTCCATCAGACTCAGTATCTAATAACTATTCTCATATAGAATTAGAAGCTATTAACGCACAAGACCCTTTGCAGAAAAGCATGGAACGTGGTGCTGAAATATATACTGATTACTGTATTCAATGTCACTTAGGAAAGGGAGAAGGAGTTGCTAAAACCTTTCCTCCTCTTGCCAAATCAAGTTGGCTCCTACCCGATATGCGTACCGAAGCCATAAAGGTGGTCAAGTACGGTCAATCTGGTGAAATTACAGTCAATGGAGAAACCTACAACAGCGTAATGGCAAACCTCGAACTCTATGACGATGAAGTTGCCGATGTGATGAATTACATTATGAATAACTGGGGTAACAGCCAGGAAAAAATGGTGACTGAGGAAGAGGTGAAAGGGGTTAAGAAATAGGGTTTAGCCTTTAGGCAATAGGCAATAGGCAATAGGCAATAGGCAATAGGCAA